>VFQM010002930.1_pt1 | contig 11718 bp, 8 predicted proteins | sample 3512391 | NCBI WGS metagenome assembly VFQM01 (sample SAMN10412369, study PRJNA504923) | tailings metagenome | isolation source: Replicate 1 from Balatoc abandoned mine | place: Philippines
TCGGCCTGACCGAGCCCGAGACGGTGCGCCACTACACCCGCCTCAGCCGCCAGAATTACGGGATCGACCTCGGCTTCTTCCCGCTCGGCTCGTGCACCATGAAGCACAACCCGCGCCTCAACGAAAAGGTCGCACGCCTGCCCGGCTTTGCCGACATCCACCCGCTCGCGCCCCAGAACGCGGTGCAGGGTGCGCTCGAAGTGATCTCGCAGCTGGGCGAATGGCTGTGCAAGCTCACCGGCATGCCCGCCGTCGCGATGAGCCCCAAGGCCGGCGCGCATGGCGAGCTGTGCGGAATCCTCGCGATCCGCGCCGCGCACGAGGCGCGCGGTGACGCGCGCGAGGTGGTGCTGGTGCCCGAAAGCGCCCATGGCACCAACCCCGCCACCGCCGCCTTCGCGAATTACCGGGTCGAGGATATTCCCGCGACGCCCGAAGGCCGGGTCGACGTGGCGGCGCTGAAGGCCCGCCTCGGGCCGGACGTGGCGGCGGTGATGATCACCAACCCCAACACCTGCGGGCTGTTCGAAAAGGACTTCCGCGAGATCGCCGATGCGGTGCACGCGGTGGGCGGCTACGTCTATTGCGACGGGGCGAACTTCAACGCCATCGTCGGCAAGGTTCGTCCCGGCGACCTTGGCGTGGACGCGATGCACATCAACCTGCACAAGACCTTCTCCACCCCGCATGGCGGCGGCGGGCCAGGTTCGGGGCCGGTGGTTCTCTCCGAGGCGCTCGCTCCCTTCGCGCCCCTGCCCTTTGTGCGCAAGGACGCAGGCGGGACGTTCTACCTTGTCGAGGAGGAGAACCGCGAGGAGCGGGGTCCAAGCTTCGGCCGCATGACCGCCTTCCACGGGCAGATGGGGATGTTCACCCGCGCGCTGACCTATATCCTCAGCCACGGGGCCGACGGCCTCAAGCAGGTGGCCGAGGACGCGGTGCTCAACGCCAACTACATCCTGCGCAGCATGGAGGACATTCTCCACGCGCCCTTCGGGGCGAGCGGACCGTGCATGCACGAGGCGCTGTTCGGCGACAAGGACTTCACCGAGGGGCTCACTACGCTCGACGTCGCCAAGGGCCTGATCGACGAGGGCTATCACCCGATGACGGTCTATTTCCCGCTGGTGGTCCACGGCGCGATGCTGGTCGAGCCGACCGAGACCGAGAGCAAGGCGGCGATCGACCAGTTCATCACCGCCTTCCGCAGTGTCGTGGAACGGGCGCTGGCAGGCGACGAGGCCTTGAAGCAGGCGCCCTACTACTCCCCCCGTCGGCGGCTCGACGAGACCGCGGCGGCCAGGAAGCCCAAGCTGGCTTACGAAAGCTAGGAGTTGGACGGCGAAGCGGGCTTGGCGTCCGCTTCGCCGGTCTCCTCCGGCTCGACCACCAGCCGGATCTGGCTGAGGTTGAGGATCGCGACGTAGAAGCCGATCACCGCGAGGCTGCTCGACCCCAGCATCGCGAAGGCCGCGCCCTTGGCGCCGTTCCAGGCGATCGCGGTGTCGAGCAGCACCAGCGCCAGCAGCGTCGGCACCGCGCGCACGAGGAAGGCAACGTGCGCCTTGCCGGCCGAGACCAGCAGCGACTCAAGGCTTGCGCCGACCAGTTCCACCGCGCCGGCGATGGCGAGGATCACCATCGCCCAGTAGAACACGCCGAATTGCTCGCCCGCGATCAGTTCGAGGCCCATGCGTCCGAACACCAGCGCCGTCACCACTGCGATCACTCCGCCCACGGCCGCGATGTTGGCCATGCGCCGCGCGATTTCGAGCGCGTTCTCGCGAGCGTGCACGAGTTCGGGCAGGATGGCTTTGGAGACGGTCTGCGCGAGGCTGACCAGCGCCTGGCCGAGCTGGCTCGCCACGCGGAAGCCGCCCGCCAGCGCCGCCCCGCCGAAGGTGCCGACCAGCAGGATCATCACCTGTTTGCCCGCAATCGACAGGCTGCCCGAAAGGTTGGTCGAGACGACGAAGCGCCATGCGTCCTTGTGTCGCGCCGGGATCGCCTTGAGGCTGACCGCGCGCCAGCTCACCGGCTGCACCCGCATCGCCACCAGCCAGAGCGCAATGGCGACCGCGATCTCGGCCACGGCATAGGCGATGATGAAGCCGGTCACGGTCGGCATGAACAGGAACGCGAGCACCGATCCGGCGGCGCGGATCACCGGCTGCACCGCCTCGGCCCCGGCGGCACGGGCATACTGGAAATGGAGGCGCAGGATGCCGGTCGGCGTGGTTCGGATCGCCGCAAGGCTGATCGCGCAATAGCCGAAAGCGAGCCACAGCAGATCGGGCGGCACCTCAAGCCACAGGGGCGCGCTGACGATCAAAGCGCCCGCCAGCGCGAGGCCGAGCGCGACCGAGACGAAATCGAGCGCGATGGCAAAACCGGTCGCCTCGCGCGCCTTGTCGGGATCGACCGTGCCGCCGTCGCCGTTGGCGCCCCAGCGCACGATGAACTGCCAGGTCTGGAAATTGGCGAGACCGGTGATCGCCTGTCCAAGCGCAACGATCAGCGCGAAATGGCCGAAGCCAACCGTCCCCAGCGCGCGGGTGGCGAGCGCGAGGTAGACGAGGCTGAGCACCGCGTTGAAGCCGCGTCCGCCCAGCAGCCAGCCCATGTTGGAAAACAGGCGTTTCATCGCTTGCCTCGCACGCCGCCCTTGCGGGTCAGGCCGCGGCCCCCGTGCGGTCGCCTTCGCGCTGGCGGAGGATCTTCTCGGTCACGGCGAAGGTGCGTTCATTGTCGACGTCGATGGCGAAGTGCCCGTCGGACAGCACCACCGGCACCAGCTTGAACCCGAAGCGGCGCGAGATCTGCGCGAACAGCCTTTCTTTCGAGCCCCAGCCCATGCGGAAGCGGATGAGGTTGATCAGCCCGAAGGCCTTGATGATGCGGCGCGGGTATTTGATGAACTGCCCGCCCTCGCGCATGATCTCCGCCGCCGAGAGCGCCTTGGCGCTGCCCAGCCAGTAGGTGTTGCAGTTGGAATAGGCCCCGTCGCGGAATTCGTAGAAGCGTTTCTGGCCGATCGGGTCGGCGGCCTGCACATCCTCGCGCCGCGCCAGCGCCGCCGCGCCGCCCGCACCTTCTGCAAGGCACTTGGCGATGAATTCGCCGTAGCCTTCGGGGGTCAGCAGGCAGTTGTCGGCGGTGGTGATCAGCAGCGGGAAGTCCGCGCCCTCGGCCCCGGCGAACACGGAATCGACGATGTTGAAGCGGCCCTCGATCATCTTGAGGCGGCCTTCAGCAATCAGCGCGGCAACGGCAGGGAGGTTCGCGATCTCGCCCTCGTCATGCGCCACCACGCGGATCTCGCCAATTTGCGGGCAGGCGGCGACCTGCGCCACCACCCGCTCGATCATCGGCACGCCATTGACCGGCACCACCGCCTTCTGCGAAACGCCCGCACGCTCGGCGAGCGGATCGAGCACGCCCGAACGCTTGCCCGCCATCACCAGCGCGGTTGCCTTGATCTCGTTCACCATAGCGCGCGGCCCTTAGCCGCTTGCGAGGGGAAAAGCCAAGCGCGGATGGCGCGGGTTGTGCAAGACCCGCGCCGGAAGACCGCGCGTCACCCGGGCGGGAAGCCGGCGAGAATGCGCGTCACCCCCCCCTCGATATCGCCCGGCTCGCCGCGCAGCTGCTTGCGGGTCAGCTGGCGGGTGGCCGCGCCGTGCCAGACCGGCGCGCGGCGGGTGACATCGTAGATGTCGATCGCCAGCGTGCCTTCGGTGTATTCGCGCACTTCGGTGCGCATCACCGGGGTCGGGGTCAGCACCGGATAATAGCCCATGCCCCACCGCCAGTTGGGACGATTGGTCCAGAACATGTCGGGCGATTCGATGATGTCGGTGCCGTCGCGCGTGCCGATAGTGAAGGACACCGCGAAGTCGGCCTTGGTCACGTCTTCGACAAAGCGGTAGCCCTTGGCCTCGAGCTGCGCGCGGATCGCATTGGCGACGCGCGGTTCGAGCGTCTTGGGGATCACCCGAGCGCCGATCACCGTCATCGGGTTGTCGTCGGCCCAACTGAAGGTCTGGTAGGCGGTGAAGTTCTGCTCGCGGTCGAAATCGGTGACGATCCCGCCGGTGGTCGAACAGGCGGTGAGCCCCAGCGTCATTGTCGCTGCGGCCAGTGCCAGCATGGCGTGCTTGTGCATCATGATCCCTCCCCTTCCGGTCCCCGGATCGGTATCGGCCCGGGCAGGGGGGTAAGGCAAGCGCGAAATGACGGGTTTGCGCCCGCCTTACCCCATCGTCGGAATGACGAAAGCGTTGCTCCCGTCCCCGCCGCCATCGGGCCAGCGCTGGGTGATCTTCTTGTTCTTGGTCCAGAAGCGCAGGCCCTCGACGCCGTACTGGTCGATGTCGCCGAAGCCCGAACGCTTCCACCCGCCGAAGCTATGGTAGGCGACCGGCACCGGGATCGGCACGTTGATCCCGACCATGCCGACATTCACCCGCGCCGCGAACTCGCGCGCGGCGTGGCCGTTGCGGGTGAAGATCGCGACGCCGTTGCCATACTGGTGCTCGCTGGGCAGTCGCACCGCCTCCTCGAAGTCCTTGGCACGCACGATCTGGAGCACGGGGCCGAAGATTTCCTCCTGATAGGATTTCATCTGCGGGGTGACGTGATCGATCAGCGTCGGGCCGACGAAGAAGCCTTTTTCATGGCCCTGCAAGGTATACCCGCGCCCGTCGACGACGATCTCGGCGCCTTCCTGTTCAGCCGTGGTGATCCACTGTTCGATCCGCGCCTTGTGCTCGGGCGTGACAACCGGGCCGTAATCCGCGTCGGGATCGTTGGAGACCCCGATACGAAGCCCGGCGATCGACTTCAGCAGCTTTTCCTTGAGCCGTTCTGCGGTCTCCTCGCCCACCGGCACCACCACGGGCAGCGCCATGCAGCGCTCGCCCGCCGAGCCGAAGGCCGCGCCGGTCAGATCGGTGACGACCTGATCGAGATCGGCGTCGGGCAGCACGATCCCGTGGTTCTTCGCGCCGCCGAAGGCCTGCACGCGCTTGTTGTTGGCCGAGCCGCGCGCGTAGATGTACTGCGCGATATCCGAGCTTCCGACGAAGCTGATCGCGGCGATATCGGGGTGATCGATGATCGCGTCGACCATTTCCTTGTCGCCGTGGACCACCTGAAGCAGGCCCTCGGGCGCGCCCGCTTCAAGGAACAGTTCGGCAAGGCGCACCGGCACGCTCGGGTCGCGCTCCGAAGGCTTGAGGATGAAGGCATTGCCCGCCGCGCAGGCCATGCCGAACATCCACATCGGGATCATCGCCGGGAAGTTGAACGGGGTGATCCCCGCCCCGATCCCGAGCGGCTGGCGCACCGAATAAACGTCGATCCCCGGCCCTGCGCCGTGGGTGTATTCGCCCTTCATGATCTGCGGCAGGCCGCAGGCATATTCGATCACTTCCAGCCCGCGCTGCACGTCGCCGCGCGCGTCGGGGATGGTCTTGCCGTGTTCGCTGGAGAGCATCTCGGCGAGGCTCTGCATGTTCGCCTCGACCAGTTCCTTGAAGGCGAACATCACCCGCGCGCGGCGCTGCGGGTTGGTCGCGGCCCAGCCGGGCTGGACGCGCTTGGCGGTTTCCACCGCGCGGGCCAGCAGCGCGGCATCGCCCAGCGCAACCTCGGCCTGCACTTCGCCGGTCGAGGGGTTCCAGATGGCGTGCTTGCGGGTGGGGGCGGGGGTCTCGCCGACGATGAAATGGTCGATCTGACGCATGGCCTGGGTCATGGGGGGTGTCTCCTGTCTGGCCTCCCCAATGCCCCCCGCGCGCGTCCCATGCAACCCTTGCGGCTCCCCTCAAAAGTGCTGGCGCAGGCAGGCCGGGAAGGGCAGGTTGTGCCATGCGCGAGATGTGAAAGGGCAGGCGGATGGGCAAGTCATGGCGGATAGTGGCGGCGTTGGCGGCAGCGGTAATGGCCGGCAGCGCGCTGGCCGAAGGCGATCAGGCGATCTTCCTTCCCGAGAGCCTCGAACGGGTCGGCACCGGCTACACCTTCACCGAAGGCCCCGCATGGGACGGTACGCAGCTGATCTTCAGCGATATTCCGGGCGACACCGTCTATGCCTATACCCCGGGGCAAGGCGCGCCCAAGGTGCTGTATACCCCGTCCGCGAATGCCAATGGCCACACCTTCGATCTCGATGGCCGCCTCATCAATGCCGAGCATGGCAGCGGCGCGATCACCCGCTGGACGCCGGAGAGCGGGCGGCAGGTGATCGTGGACACCTATCAGGAAAAGCGCCTCAACAGCCCGAATGATGTGGTGGTGCGCAGCGACGGGCTGATGCTGTTCACCGATCCGCCCTATGGCCTGGGCCAGCGGACAAGCGATGTGGGCTTCTCAGGGGTGTTCGCCTTCGATGAGGCGAGCAGGCGGATGGTGCTGATCGACAACGCGCTCAGCCGCCCCAACGGCCTCGCGCTCTCGCCCGACGAGACGGTGCTTTATGTCGGCGACACCGCGACCCAAACGCTGTGGGCCTATGACCTTGCGGCGGATGGCACGGCTTCGGGCAAGCGGCTGGTGGTTGATGTGACTGACGAGGGCAAGCCGGGCCGGGTCGATGGGGTGAGGGTGGACAGCGAGGGGCTGATCTATGTCACCTGCCCCGGCGGGCTGTGCGTGGTCGATCCGGCGAAGGGCGCGGTGATCGAACGGCTCGCCACCCCCAAGCGCGCGACCAACCTCGCCTGGGGCGGGCCGGAACTGTCGGAGCTCTACATCACCGCCCTGACCGACGTGTACCGGGTGAAAACCCGCGCGCGGGGGATCGGATCGTCGAGCCGGCGCTAGTCCGACGGGATCAGTGTGATCTCGGTCTGGCGCCCGTCGATGTAGCGCACGGTTTCGCCATCGAAGAAGGCGTCCTCCTCGGTGCGGAAATCGACCTTCTGGCCACCCCATTCGGGCACGGCGGCATAGGAAGTGAGCTCGATCGACCACGCGGTGTTCGCGCGGATCGGGCCGCTCCCGCGCGGATCAGCCTTCTGGTTGTCCCAGAAGCCGATTGCCGGTCCTGCGCCGTGTCCATGGTGGCCGATCGGGTGCGAATAGATCGAGGGATCGAGCCCCGCCGCAATCGCATCGGCGCGCGCAATCGCCAGCGCCTCGTTGCCGCTGCGGCCGGCCTTGAAAGCGCGGGTCAGGAAGTCCTGCACCTTGTTCGAATTTGCAAGCCCGGCACGCAGCCCTGCGGGCGCATCGGTCTCGCCCGGCTTCAGCACATAGGCGAGGTGCTGCGTATCGGTGTTGAGCCTGAGGTAGGTGATTCCGAAATCGGTCCACAGCAGGTCGCCTGGCTGGATCACTTCCTCGCCCTCCAGCATCCCCTTCGCGCCCTGCCGCTGGATCGCGACCGAGGGGTGGAACCATGGTTCGAGTCCGAGCTGCATCAGCCGGTCGCGATACCACCATTGCACTTGGTTTGCGGTGGTGACCCCGGGGGTAATGACCTTGCGCGAAAACGCCTCGCCGATCACCGCATGGGCGATGCGCACGATGGTGGGGTAGAGCTCCATCTCGGCGGGAGTGCGGGTTTCGAGCCAGCGGATCGCCAGCCCCTCGCCCGAGACGACGCGCTCGTGTAGCGCGGGCGGGAGCGCGGACATGAAGCGGTCATACTGGCTCAGCGTCATGCCGTCGGCGAATTGGTAGAGATCGGAGGAATTGATCGCGATTCTGGCCGGATCGCGCGCCGCGACAAGGTCGGCGACCGCCTGCCACTGGTCGGGCTGCTCGTCCGGGTTCCACGCGGGTTCGAAAAGCCCGCCGAGGCCGTAGCGGCTGACCGTCAGCCGCTCTACGGCCAACCCCTCGCCGGGATCGTGGAAGATCAGGATGGTCCGCCGCCGTGCATGCATGTTCTCGGCGTCGAGCATGGTGGCGACCACCGGCTCCTCGAAATATTCGCGCGCAACCAGCAGCCACAGGTCGATCCCCTCGGCGCGCATGATCTGGGGGATCAGCGTGTCGAGACGTTCGGCCAGCAGGCGGTTCTCGGTCGCGGCGCGCTCGCGCGGCGAGAGGATTGCGGGCAGGGCGGGGGCGGGCACCTCGGTCTGGCGAAGGCCGGTGAGCACAGGGGCCTGCGCGGTCACCGGAACCGCCATTGCCGCCAGCCCCGCCAGCATCGCCCCCTTGATCATCGCCTGCATCATGTCGCTTGCAACGCTCCTTACCACCTGCCCCCGACCATGCCTCGCCCCTGCCTTGCGGGCAAGCGGTACGCGGTTTCGCCGGAAAATTCGGATTACAGTTATCGGGACAACCCGTTTTGCCGGATCGGATCGCGCACCTAGGAGCGGTGCTGTCAGGCAGGTGGCAACTTACCGCGATAGGGTCGAACTCCGCCTGCCCAGCAATCCGGTGCGAATTGTCCGCCATGCAAACAGGAACCAAACCATGACGCAAACCATGAAGGGGCTGCTGCTCCTGTCTTCGAGCCTTCTCCTCGCCACCCCGGCACTCGCCACCCCGCCGGGCTTCAACGAGCCGGGCATGGGCCGAGTCGGCGTGCCGCAGAGCGAGGCTGCGCCGCGCAATGTGCAGGAATGGTGGCCGAACGTGGTCGACCTGTCGCGCCTGCGTCAGAACGAATACAACCCCGATCCCAACGGGCCTGAGTTCGACTATGCCGCCGAATTCGCCAAGCTCGATCTCAAGGCGGTTAAGGCGGACATCAACACCGCGCTGACGGAGTCGCAGGACTGGTGGCCGGCCGACTACGGCAACTACGCCGGGTTGTTCATCCGCCTCGCCTGGCACTCGGCGGGCACCTATCGCTCGGGCGACGGGCGCGGGGGCTCGGACGGCGGGCAGATCCGCTTCGAGCCGCTCAATTCCTGGCCCGACAACGGCAATCTCGACAAGGCCCGCCGCGTGCTGTGGCCGGTGAAGCAGAAGTATGGTGCGAGCCTTTCGTGGGCCGATCTCATCATCCTCGCCGGCAACGTCGCGCTCGAGAACACCGGCCTCAAGACCTACGGCTTTTCCGGCGGACGCGCCGACGCTTGGGAGCCTGAACTGGTCTACTGGGGCCCCGAAACCAAGTTCCTCACCTCGGAACGCAATGCCGAGGGCGAGAACCTCGACAACCCGCTCGGCGCGACCGAGATGGGGCTGATCTACGTCAACCCCGAAGGCCCGGGCGGCAACCCCGACATTCTCGCGGCGGCCAAACAGATCCGCACCACCTTCGGCCGGATGGGCATGGATGACGAGGAAACCGTCGCGCTGATCGTCGGCGGGCACACCATCGGCAAGATGCACGGCGCACACAAGGCGGCGGACTGCGTCGGCAAGGAGCCGGCGGCCGAGGGTGTCGAGGCGCAGGGTCTGGGCTGGAAGAACAGCTGCGGCACCGGTGTCGGCAAGGATGCCACCACCAGCGGTCTCGAAGGCGCGTGGACGGTCACTCCCGTGCAGTGGAGCAGCAACTACCTCGACAACCTCTATGCCTTCGAATGGAAGCTCACCACCAGCCCGGCGGGCGCCAAGCAGTGGGAGCCGGTCAATGCCGAGCAGCTGCAGATCGTCCCTGACGCACATGTCCCGGGCAAGTTCCACGCGCCTGTGATGCTTACCACCGACCTCGCGCTGCGCTATGATCCGGCCTACGGCGCGATCACCAGCCGTTGGGTCAAGGATCCCAAGGCGATGGACGAAGCCTTCGCCCGCGCGTGGTTCAAGCTGACCCACCGCGACATGGGCCCCAAGGCGCGCTACGTCGGCGCCGAAGTCCCTGCCGAAGACCTCATCTGGCAGGACCCGCTGCCCAAGGCGGACTACGCCATGATCGGGGCTGCCGAAGTCGCGGCGCTCAAGGATGCGATCCGCAAGACCGGCCTCAGCCGTTCGGAACTGGTGCGCACCGCCTGGGCCTCGGCCGTCACCTTCCGCGACACCGACATGCGCGGCGGTGCCAATGGCGCGCGCATCCGGCTCGCGCCGCAGAAGGACTGGGGCGTCAATGATCCCGAGGTGATCGCCAAGGTCGTCAAGGCGCTCGAAGGCGTGGCTGCCGGCTTCAATGGCAAGGCTGGTACGAAGAAGGTGTCTATCGCCGATCTCGTGGTGCTTGGCGGCGTTGTGGCGATCGAGGACGCGGCCAAGGCGGCGGGACACACCGTCACCGTGCCCTTCACCCCGGGCCGGGTCGATGCGACCGAGGCGCACACCGATGCCGCATCGTTCGAACTGCTGCGCCCGGCCGCCGATGGCTTCCGCAACTTCATGTCCGATCGCGCCCGCCGCTCGCCCTCCGAGATGCTGATCGACCAGGCCGATACCCTTACTCTCACCGTGCCGGAAATGACCGTGCTGGTGGCGGGCATGCGGATGCTCGATGCCAACACCGGCGGGGCGAAGCACGGCGTGTTCACCGATACGCCGGGCACGCTCAGCAACGACTTCTTCGTCAACCTGCTCGATATGGGCAACGTGTGGAAACCGGCTAAAGCCAAGGGCATCTACGAGGGCCGCGATCGCAAGAGCGGCGCGCTCAAGTGGACCGCGACCGAAGTCGATCTGGTGTTCGGCTCGAACTCCGAACTGCGCGCCGTGGCCGAGGTCTATGCGGTCAAGGGCGGCGAGGAGAAGTTCGTAAAGGACTTCGCCGCCGCCTGGAACAAGGTGATGATGCTCGACCGCTTCGACGTGAAGTAAGGCGACACTCCTGAAGAGGGGCGCCGGGGCAATGGCTCCGGCGCCCTTTTGCTTTGCGCAAAGGGCGGCCCTTGCGCCGCATCCGGGTCTGGCGCATTTTCATGGTGTCCATGTCCGATCATCCGTCCGCCCGAATCCGGCTTGCCAGCTACAACATCCACAAGGGGGTGGGCACCGACGGGGCGCGCAATCCGCTGCGGATCCTCAGGGTGCTGGACGAACTCGACGCGGATATCGTCGCGCTTCAGGAGGCGGACCTGCGCTTCGGGGTGCGCAGCAGCGTCTTGCCGCCGCTGCTGATCGAGCGCCATACCGACTATGTCCCGGTCCCGCTCGACGTGCAGCAGGATTCGCTTGGCTGGCACGGCAATGCGATCCTGGTGAAACGCGGCATCGCGGTAACGCATCACGATATCATCCACATCCCCTGTCTGGAGCCGCGCGGGGTGGTCACCGCGACGCTGGAGACGGCGGCAGGGCCGGTGACGGTGTTCGGGATGCATCTCGATCTTTCGGGCCTTTGGCGCGTGCGGCAGGCACGGACGATCGTGCAACTGGCCGCGGCAGCGCGCAGCCAGGGGCCGACGGTGCTGATGGGCGACCTCAATGAATGGCGCGCCCGTTCGGGTGCCTTCCGCGAATTCGGACGGCACTTCCGCATCCTCGACTGCGGGCCGAGCTTCCACAGCCGCCGTCCCGTGGGACGGCTCGACCGGATCATGCATTGCGACCGGCTGGAGATGAAGGCCTGCGGAGTGCACCACAGCGCGCTCGCCGCTACCGCCTCGGATCACCTGCCGGTATGGGCCGACCTCGCGTTTGGCAGTAACACCGCGCAAGGAAGCAGTTGACGGCCCGCCGCCAGTCATGGCAAGCGCGCGCCCGGCATGATGCGCCGGACACGCGTCAAACGCGGGTGTAGCTCAATGGTAGAGCAGAAGCTTCCCAAGCTTACGACGAGGGTTCGATTCCCTTCACCCGCTCCAGCTTTGGAGTAAGTGAGCGCCACAGGCCCCCGCCGCA
>VFQM010002933.1_pt1 | contig 11704 bp, 10 predicted proteins | sample 3512391 | NCBI WGS metagenome assembly VFQM01 (sample SAMN10412369, study PRJNA504923) | tailings metagenome | isolation source: Replicate 1 from Balatoc abandoned mine | place: Philippines
ACATCGACGGTCAGCGACAGGGCCTGCAGCGCCGCGGCGCGGGCGCGACCTTCGCTGCTGGCCTTGAAGAAGTGCGGGGTCATCACCAGCAGGTCGGCGATCTGCCCGGGGCTCTCGAGTGTCAGCGTGTAGCGCAGCGTTTCGCTACCGGCAAGGTCGAAGCCCGGCGGCGGGCCGGCTGCCGTGTCCCGTTCTGGCTTCAGCGTCGGGTAGATGATCTCGCGCAACTCGCGCAGGTGATCCGGGCCGGCGTCGACCTGCAGCAGCAGGCCACCCGGCTTCAGCACGCGGGCGAACTCCGGATGGACGGGAAAGCCGAACATGCACAGCACCCGGTCGAGGCTGCCGGACAGCACCGGCAACCGGGCATTGCTGCCGACGACCCAGGTCGCCTGCCGGGCTTCGCCGCTGTTTTCCCGGCCCTTGTCCTGTTTTGCCGCCGACAGGATTGCCCATTTCGAGATGTCGAGGCCGAGCAGGGCCAGCGCCTGTCCGCCTGCTGCCGCAGCCAGCTGGCGCAGGTAGTAGCCCTCGCCGCAGCCGGCATCGAGGCAGGCGATCGTCGTCTCGGCCCGGGCCCCGGCAAGTGCTGCCCGGGCGACGAGATCGGCGATCGGGCGGTAGGCGCCGGTATCGAGGAAGCGGCGGCGGGCGGCGACCATCTCCTTCGAGTCGCCGGGGTCGCGCGAACGCTTGTGCTGTACCGGCAGCAGATGGATGTGGCCTTCGCGGGCGATGTCGAAGCTGTGCCCGGCCGGGCAGCGCCAGGCGCCGGCACTGCATTGCAGCGGGGCACCGTCGAGCGGGCAGGCGAGGGCCTGAAAGGGTGTGCTGGTCATCGGGAGGGGCGCAGCCGGCGGCGCGCTCGTCTGAGCCTTGGCCGCGCGGGCTAGCGGCCGAGCGTCTGGCGGACCAGCTCGACCCAGTAGCGCACGCCGAGGGCGATGATCTCGTCGTTGAAGTCGTAGTGCGGGTTGTGCAGCGTGCAGCCGCCGGTGCCGGGGCCGTTGCCGAGCCAGACGTAGCAGCCGGGCTTCTCGCGCAGCATGTAGGCGAAATCCTCGGCGCCCATCGACGGCAGCTCGTCCTTCCTGACCCTGTCGGCACCGAGAACGCTGGCGGCGACCTGGCGGCAGATCTCGGTTTCGGTCGCACTGTTGACGGTCGGCGGATAGCGGTGGTCGAAGACGACGCCGATCTGCGCACCGTTGGCGGCGGCGACGCCGGAGCAGAGGCGCTCGATCGCGCGCTCGACCATCTCCTGCACTTCCGGCTTGAAAGTGCGGATGGTGCCGCGCAGCACCGCTTCCTCGGGAATGATGTTCCAGGCGCTGCCGGAGTGGAACTGGGTGACGCTGACCACCGCCGCATCGCAGGGGTGCAGGTTGCGTGCGACCACCGTCTGCAGCGCCTGCACCAGCTGGCTGGCGGCAACGATGGTGTCGATGCCCTGGTGCGGCATCGCCGCGTGGCAGCCGTGGCCGCGCACCGTGATCTCGAAGGCGCAGGTGCCGGCCATCACCGGCCCCGGCATCACCGCCATCTCGCCGACCGGGATGCCCGGCCAGTTGTGCAGGCCGTAGACGGCATCGACCGGGAACTGCTCGAAGAGGCCTTCCTCGATCATCACCGCGGCGCCGCCTTCCGATTCTTCGGCCGGCTGGAAGATGAAGACGGCGGTGCCGTCGAAGCCGATCTCGTCGCGGTGCTCGGCAAGGTAGCGGGCGGCGCCGAGCAGCATCGTCGTGTGCCCGTCGTGGCCGCAGGCATGCATGCAGCCTTCGTGCTTCGAACGATGCGGGAACTCGTTCATTTCCTTCAACGGCAGCGCGTCCATGTCGGCGCGCAGGCCGATCATCCGCTTCGAGTTTCCTGCACGGAGCAGGCCGACGACGCCGGTTCCGGCCAGGCCACGGTGCACTTCGACGCCGTAGCGGGTCAGCTCGGCCGCGACCAGATTGGCGGTGCGCGCCTCCTTGAAGGCCAGCTCGGGGTGGGCGTGGATGTCGCGGCGGATGGCGGCGAGGTCGCCGATGAAGGCGGGGTTGAATTGCAGGGGGGCAGCCATGGGGAACGTCCTGACGAAACCGGACTCTGTAGTTTAGAACACTCCTTCTTGTCCGCGAAACCCTGCATCCGCTATCCTCCCGCCCATGCGTCTCGTCCTCATCAGCGGCCTCTCCGGCTCCGGCAAGTCGATCGCCCTCAAGATGCTTGAGGACAGCGGCTATTACTGCGTCGACAACCTGCCCTCGCAACTGCTGCCGCAACTCGTCGGCCAGCTCGACCAGCAGGGCTACGACAAGGTGGCGGTGGCCGTCGACATCCGCGGCGGCGATTCGCTGGAGACGCTGCCGCAGCAGCTCGATGCGTTGCGCAACCAGGGGCTGGAGCCGAAGTTCCTCTTCCTCGACGCCAAGAACGAGATCCTGATCAAGCGTTTTTCCGAGACCCGCCGCGCGCATCCGCTGGCGAAGGACGGCCGCTCGCTGGCCGAGGCCATCGCCGAGGAACGCGAGCGCCTGGAAAGTCTGGCCGGGCTCGGCCACCACATCGACACCAGCGACCTCGCCGCGGCAACCCTGCGCGAGTGGGTGCGCCAGTTCATCGAGGCCGAGGCCGGGCAGGGGCTGACGCTGATGTTCCAGTCCTTCGGTTTCAAGCACGGCGTGCCGCTCGACGCCGATTTCGTCTTCGACGTGCGCTGCCTGCCCAATCCGCATTACGACCCGGTGCTGCGCCCGCTCACCGGCCTCGACGAGGCGGTGGCCGAATTCCTCGACGACCAGCCGGACGTGCACCGCATGCGCGAGGACATTCGCCGCTTCGTCTCCAGCTGGCTGCCGGCCTTCATCCGCGACAGCCGCAGTTACCTCACCGTCGCCATCGGCTGCACCGGCGGCCAGCATCGCTCGGTCTATCTGGCCGAGTGGCTGGCCCGCGAGTTCGCCGGTCGCGCGCGCGTCCTCGTCCGCCACCGGGAACTGTCTTGAGCACCTGGCTTTCTCTCCTCCGCCCCGGCGACTGGGCGGTCGTCGGCATTGCCGCCGCCGCGGTCGCCGCCTCGTTCCCGCTGCTCTGGCAGGGCGGCGTCGCGGAGAAGGCGGTGGTGCGGCGCGATGGCGAGGTGGTCGCCGAACTCGATCTCTCGCGCAAGCGCCGGCTGGAAGTGGCTGGCGCCATCGGCACCACGGTGATCGCCGTCGAGCCCGGGCGGGCCCGTGTCGTCGCCGATCCCGGCCCGCGCCAGTACTGCGTGCGCCAGGGCTGGCTGCAGCGTCCGGGCGAGATTGCCATCTGCGCTCCCAATCACGTCAGCCTGCAGATCGCGGGCCGCCCTCGCGGCAAGGACAACGGCTTTGACTCGATCGCCTACTGATTCCGCTGCCGCTCCGGTTTCCGGGTTCGAGCTGCTGACGACTGCCGACGATCACCGCATCGCCCGGCTGGCAGCGGCGGCGATCGCGCTGTCGCTGGTCGACGCGGCGATTCCGCTGCCGCTGCCGGGGGTCAAGCCGGGGCTGGCCAACATCGTCACGCTGCTTGTCCTCTACCGCTACGGGATCGGCACGGCAGTCTGGGTCAGCGGCCTGCGCGTCGTTGCCGGTGGCTTGCTGCTCGGGCATTTTCTCGCGCCCGGCTTCTTCCTCAGCCTGACCGGGGCCACCGCCAGCCTGCTCGTGCTCGCCGTTGCCCGGCACCTGCCGCACCGCTGGTTCGGACCGGTGACGCTTTCTCTCGTGGCCGCCTTCGCCCACATCGGCGGCCAGCTGCTGCTCGCCCGCGCCTGGCTGATCCCGCACGACGGCGTCTTCCTGCTGGCACCGGTGTTCTTTGCGGCGGCGCTGTTCTTCGGCATCATCAACGGATTGATCGTTGCCCGCCTGCTCGACGAAAGCAATGAAAGCGACGAAGGCGACAATACGGAAACTGCGGAGCCGCGCCATGCCTAAGACCATCTGCCTCGCCCTGACCGGTGCCTCCGGCATGCCCTACGGCATCCGCCTGCTCGAATGCCTGCTGGCGGCCGGTTGCCACGTGCAGCTCCTCTATTCGCAGACGGCGCAGGTGGTGGCGAAGCAGGAGATGGATCTCGACCTGCCGGCGCGTGCGGCGGATGCCGCCGCCCATTTCCGCGCCGCCTACGCGGCGTTGCCGGGAACGCTGGCGGTCTATGGCCGCGAGGAATGGTTCGCGCCGGTCGCCAGCGGCTCCAATCCGCCGGACGCAATGGTCGTCTGCCCCTGCACGATGGGAACGCTGGCGGCGATTGCGCAGGGGCTCGCTGACAAGCTGATCGAGCGCGCCGCCGACGTCGTGCTCAAGGAGCGCCGGCCGTTGATCCTGGTGCCGCGCGAAACGCCGTTCTCGGCCATCCATCTCGAAAACATGCTGCGCCTGGCACGCGCCGGGGCGGTGATCCTGCCGCCGAATCCCGGCTTCTACAATCGCCCGCAGTCGGTGCAGGAAGTCGTCGATTTCGTCGTCGCCCGCATCCTCGATCAGCTCGGCGTCGCGCATTCGCTGATGAAGCGCTGGGGCGAGGCATGAGCTGGTTCGGCTTCGGCCGCAGGGAGGGTGCGGCGAGCGCCCCCGCCGGACCGGAGCGCATGGAGATTCCGCTCTTCCCGCTGAAGTCGGTGCTCTTTCCCGGCGGCATGCTGGCGCTCAAGGTCTTCGAGCAGCGCTACCTCGACATGGCGGCGGACTGCATGCGGCGCGAGTCGCCCTTCGGCATCTGCCTCATCCGCAGCGGCGAGGAGGTCGGCACGCCGGCCGTCCCGCATCCGGTGGGCACGCTGGCGACGATCGTTTCCTGGGACATGGCCGAACTCGGCATCCTGCATCTCGGCGTCAGCGGCAGCCGCCGCTTCCGCATCGTCGATACCAGGGTGGAGGGCGATGGCCTGCTGCGGGCCACGGTCGAACTGCTGGCGGAGGGCAGGCCGGTCGCCGTACCCGAAGCGCAGCGCGGCCTGTTGCCGATCCTGGAGAAGGTGGCCTCCGACGTCGGGCCGGAAAAGATGCCCGAGCCCCATGCCTGGAACGACGCCGCGTGGGTCGGCTACCGGCTGACCGAAGTGATGCCGGTGCAGCTCTTGGCCAAGCAGAAGCTGCTCGAACTCGACGATGCCGTCTCGCGGCTGGAAATCCTCTTCAAGTATCTGGCGCAGCGCGGACTGGTGAAATAGGCCCCGAGCCGGTGTGCCCTCGTCCTCGGCTGATCCCGCCTACTCGGCGATCAGCTCGTGCTTCGTCGCGTAGCGGATCAGCTCCGCGTTGTTGTCGATCCCCAGCTTTTCCATCAGCCGCATCTTGTAGGTGCTGACCGTCTTCGGGCTCAGGTGCAGCCGGTCGGCGATCTTGCCGAGCTGCGAGCCGCCGCCGATCAGCTTCAGGATCTGCAGCTCGCGTTCCGACAGCAGCTCGTGCGGCAGCTGGCCTTCGTTGTGCTGGTCGAAGACCATCGCCTCGACCAGCGAGGGGTCGATGAACTTGCCGCCGCCGGCGATCTTGCGGATCGCCGCCAGCAGCACCTCGGGCTCGCTGCCCTTGGTGACGTAGCCGGTGGCGCCGGCCTTCAGTGCCCGGGTCACGATCTGCCCCTCGTTGTGCATCGAGAGGATGAGGATGGGCAGTCCGGGGTGAGTCTTCTGCAGATGCTGGATGAGGTCGATGCCGGACAGTCCCGGCATCGTCATGTCGAGCAGCAGCAGGTCGCAGGGGGTGCGTTCGAGTTCGGTCAGCGTGCTGCTGCCATCGACGGCCTCGCCGACCACCTGCAGGTCCGGGCTGGTGGCGATGATCTGCTTGAGGCCGCCGCGCACCATGGCATGGTCGTCGGCGATGAGGATGCGGATCATTGAACGTGTTCTCCGTGGAGCGGCAGTGTAATGGTAACCGTGGTGCCCTGTCCCGGGGCGCTGTCGATGCTGAGCTTGCCGCCGACCGTCAGCACGCGCTCGCGCATGCCGAACAGGCCGAAGCTCTTCTTCTGGCCGATGGCCTCCGTATCGAAGCCGTGGCCGTCGTCGCGGACGACGACGCGCAGCATCTTCGGGTCGCGGCGCAGGCTGATGCTCACCTTGCTGGCGCCGGCATGGCGGGCGATGTTGGTCAGCGATTCCTGGATGACGCGGAAGACGGCCGTGGACATCAGATCGTTCAGGACGAATTCGTCGCCCTGCGTATCGAGCGAACACGGGATCTCCCAGCGTGCGGAGAAATCGTCGACCAGCCATTCGATCGCCGGCAGCAGCCCGAGGTCGAGCGCCGACGGTCGCAGGTTGGTGGCGACATGACGGACGACGTCCATGGTGTGATCGACCAGCTTGCGCATATCCTCGACCTTCGCCTGCAGCGCCGGATTCTCGTTGGCGCCCATGCGCAGCAGCGAAATGTCCATCTTCAGCGCGGTCAGCAGCTGGCCCAGCTCGTCATGGATCTCGCGGGCAACGTGCTTGCGGTCCTCCTCCAGCATGCGCGTCTGGTGGGCGGCCAGTGCGCGCAGCTTGTGGCGCGAGCTGTTCAGCGCCAGCTCCGCCTCCTTGCGTTCGGTGACGTCATAGACGACGGCGACGAAGTTGGTGATGCGCTGGTCCGGGCCGCGGATGGCCGACACCGAACTGTCGACCCAGAGGATGCTGCCGTCGGCGCGCGTGTAGCGCTTCTCCAGCCGGTAGTGCTCGCGCATCCGGCTGCGGATCTCGTCGAGCAGCAGGCGCTCGCGGGCGAGGTCCTCGGGGTTGGTGAAGTCGGCGAGGTTGAGGCGGCGCAGGACTTCGCCATCGCGGCCGAGCATGATGCGGAAGGCTTCGTTGAAGTAGCTGATGCTGCCGTCGTCGTCGGTGGCGACGATGCCGGTGCTGGCATTGTCGAAGATCGCGCGGAAGCGGATGGCGCTCGCCCGCAGCGCCTGCTCGGCCAGCTTCTGCCGGCTGATGTCGAGCATCTGGCCGATGGTGTAGAGCGGCTGGTCGCTCGCATCGCGCACCATCGATACCACCAGCAGCGCCCAGACGATGCTGCCATCCTTGCGGATATAGCGCTTCTCCAGCAGGTGCGAACCGGGGTCGCCGGCGACCATCCGGTCGCGCAGCGAGCGGTTCGGTTCGAGATCGTCCGGATGCGTGATGTCGAAGTAGGTCATCGACTGCAACTCCTCGGCCGTGTAGCCGACGAAGTCCATCAGCGCCCGGTTGACCTTGACGTAGCGGCCGCCGATGTCGGCGATGGCCATGCCGACCGGCGCTGCGTTGAAGGTCTGTTCGAAGAAGTCGCGGGCGATGCGCATCTCCTCCTGCGCACGCCGGATCGCGGTGATGTCTTCGTTTACGGCGATGGCACCGAGCAGCTTGCCCTGCCGGTCGCGCAGCGGCACTGCCGAGTTGAGGATGATCTTGCGCGTGCCGTCGAAGCAGTCGATCTCAACCATCTCGCCGATGGCCGTCTCGCCCTTGGCGATCGCGCGGGCCAGCGCCCACTCCTCGGCGGCAATCGGCAGGCCGCTGTCGACCCAGCGCCCGCGGTACTCGCCGTACTGCTCCGGCGTTACCAGGCGCTTGCCCGACCAGATCCGCTCGCCGGCCGGATTGTTGCGGACGATGCGGCCGCTCTGGTCGGTGATCCAGACGCCGACCGGAAGCATTTCGAGCACGCAGTCGAGCAGGGCCTCGTTGCGCCGGAGCGCATCCTCGGCTTCCTTCTGCGCGGTGACCTCGATGACGAAGCAGCCCATGGTCGTGATCAGACCGTCGGTCGCGCGGATCGGGAAGAAGGTGGCCTGCCAGTGCCCGGTGGCGCCCGGCTGGCCGGCAATGTTGCCGTCGAAGGCGACGTCGTGGAACTCCCGGCCGCTGGCAAAGACCTCCTCGTGGATCGGCTGCAGGCGCCTGAGCAACGTCGGGTGCAGGTCATGCACCCGGCGCCCGGCGTAGTCGGCCAGGGTCTTGCCGTTGATCTCGGCCATCGCCGGGTTGACCAGTCGGTAGCGCATGTCGCGGTCGAGCGTGCACATGCCGGCGGGGACGGCGTCGAAGAAGGCGCGGAACAGCGCATCCTTCTCGGCCAGATCGCGGCGCAGGCCGAGTTCGCGCCGATGTGCGCGCAGGATGAGGACGGTGCCGGCGACGATCCCGGCGGTCAGCGTCACGAGCAGGGCCAGGTAGCCGAAGAGGTCCTTGTACAGCTGGTCGAGGACGTCGCGGCGGGCAACGCCGACGGTGACGGCGAGCGGCAGCGAATCCAGCTTGCGGTAGGCGAAGAAGCGGGACTCGTTGTCGGCCGAGATGGCGCCTTCGAAGAAGCCGATCGGCGATTTCTCCAGCGCATCGCGCAGGCCGCCGTGCATCAGGCTGCGGCCGAAGGTCTGTTCGTAGTCCGGCTGGCGGGCGATGACCGTGTAGGTCGGCAGGTGGTGGACGCCGAGCGAGCCGTCCTTGCCGATGCGCAGGGCGGCGAATTCCTTGCCGAGGAGATCGGTGCCGACGCTGGCGACGATGATGCCGAGCAGCTTGCCGTTGCGGTCGCGCAGCGTGCGGCTCAGCGTGAAGATGCGCTGGCCGGAGGCCGGGCCGACGATGGGTTTTTCGGCGTAGAGGGTGTCGTCGCCGGCGCCGGCATGGAAGCGGAAGAAGTCGCTGCCGGCGTAGTTGCGGCCGCTGGGGATGGCCGGGTTGGATTGCGCGAGGCTGGTGCCGTCGGCGTCGATGAAGCTGACGGTGAGGATTTCCTCGAAGTGGGGAACGTTGTCTTCGAGCAGCGCGCGCAGTGCTGCCGGATTGTTCCAAGAACGCGTGCGCCGGATTTCCGAACGCATCAGCAGCAGCATCTGGTCGGTGACGCGCAGCGTGCGCGCGACACGCTGCTCGACGGCCCGGGTCAGGCTCGCTGCGTGGTCGTGGGCGTGGGCGAGGCGTTGCTGGTGCATGCGCCAGACGTCGAAGCCGAGCACCGTCCACACCAGCAGGATCGAAATCGCGGCCAACAGGATCAGGCGTGCGGAGAAGGGCATGCGCGACAGCCAGTCGCGCCATCCGGCGGCGGTCGATTGCCGCGCTTCTTCCTGGGAATCTGCAGATGCCGCCATCGGTTGTTCAGGGCTGTCTTGACGAGTGAATGCCGGGCCACGGAGGGCCGGATGCCTGCGCCGCATTCTCCACCAAGCCGGACTCCCCCGCTAGTCGCCGGCCGCGCTTGCCAGTACCCGGATCGGCCTGCCGCTTGCCGGCAAGAACGAGGCCTGGTCGCTGCCCGCGCAGCCTGCCCCTGCTTCCTTGCCGGTTGCGGCGTCAGGGATTCCTTACAGCAAAATCAGGATATGCCCTCAGAAAATCCGGTTTGCCTGACTGACACCCGCCCGGTGCCGGCGCAATGTTGTGGCATCAAGGTGACAGGATGCGGGGAATGTCTTCGGCAGGGAGCGGCGAAGAGAAAGAAGCACAGAAAAATGTGCCGGCAGAAGCAGCCAGCGACAGCGCTGGCTGCGGAAGGAGAGCGGCAATGGGCGTCCATATCTCCCGGGGAGACTCCCGGAAACTGACGGCGACGGTCAGCGGCGAATTCGATTTCGAGACGTCGCGGCGCCTGCTGCTCGGCGTCAAGCAGGGCTGGGCCGCCGGCTGCGACGGCGGTGTCGATGTCGTCCTGCGCGACGTCACTACCGCGACCTCCTGTTCCATCGGCACGCTGATGCTGATCTCCGAGCTGGCCGGCAAGCAGTTCCGCATTCATCTCGATACCTGCGGCAGCGAGGTCCAGGGCCTCTTCAGTTCGGGCATGCTCGACCGCTTCTTCCCGCCTGAAGTGCTGGCCGGTTGCCGGGACTGCCTCGACCGGCAGGCGCATAAATGCCATTCGGATGCAACGCTGGCGGCGTGAGGAGTATGCTGCTGCCTGTACCTGTGGTTGCTGCCATTTTCGCTGTTCCAGCCGAACCAATTACAACAGGCCATCGCCCACCCGGGCAGATGGCTCTTTTCATTCAGGGACGACATGATCGGAAAACTCACGGTAGCCAAGCGCCTGGCCTTCGGCTTCGGCATCTTCATCCTCCTCCTCGCGTTTTCGGTCTACATCGGCCTCGCCCGCCTGCAGACGGTGCACGAGATGACCGAACGCATCGTCAGCAAGGACTGGCAGAAGACAGTGCTGGCCAATGACGCCATCGACCTGATGAACGCCAACGCCCGCGAGACCTTCCTGCTCCTGCACACCACCGAGCGGGCGCCGATCCAGCAGCGCATCGAGCAGCACAAGAACGCCATCACGCAGAAGCTCGACAAGCTCGACAGCCTGCTCTATCGCGCCGACGGCAAGGCGCTGATGCAGCAGATCCGCGACAAGCGCAAGGTCTATGTCGGCGCTTTCTCGAAGATTCCGGGCCTGCTCGATGCCGGCAACGAAGCCGAGGCTTCGCGGATGATGGCGGCCGAGGTGGTGCCGGCACTGAATGCCTTGCTGGCATCGGTTGACGAGCTGATCCGCCTGCAGGGCAAGATTCTCGAAGAGAGTGCTGCCGAGGCGAGGGCGATCTACGAATCGGCGCGGACGCAGATGCTGCTCGGCCTCTGTGTCGCCGTAGTCATCGGTTTTTCGCTGGCGACCTGGGTGATCCGTTCGGTCACCGGCCCGCTCGGCGGCGAACCGGACGAGGTCAAGGAGATCGCCGAGCGCATCGCCGACGGCGACCTTGGCGGCAAGCTCAGCGTGCGCCCCGGCGACGAGCACAGCCTGATGGCGGCGATGCACAGGATGCAGGCCAGCCTGCGCCAGATGGTTGCCGAGCTGCAGCAGAACGCCGAAGGCGTGGCGTCGGCCGCCCAGCAGCTGGCGACGGCGTCCTCGCAGGTGGCGGTCGCCACCTCGGCGCAGTCGGAGGCCTCGGCCTCGATGGCCGCCGCCGTCGAGCAGATGACGGTCAGCGTCAATCATGTCTCGGAACGCGCTCACGAAACGCACGGCATCACCACCGAGACCGGCTCGCTGTCGCGCGAGGGCAGCCGCGTGATCGACGACACCGTGACCGAAATGCGCGAAGTGGCGCGCATCGTCGATGCCGCTGCCGAGACGATCCGCCGCATGGGCGAAAAGTCGCAGGAGATTTCCAGCATCGTGCAGGTGATCAAGGACGTTGCCGACCAGACCAACCTGCTGGCGCTGAACGCGGCGATCGAAGCCGCGCGCGCCGGCGAGCAGGGGCGTGGCTTTGCCGTCGTCGCCGACGAGGTGCGCAAGCTCGCGGAGCGCACGGCGAAGGCGACGACCGAAATCAGCGCGATGATCGATGCCGTGCAGTCGAGCGCTTCGAATGCGGTCGACACGATGCAGCAGGCCGTGGTCCAGGTCTCCAGCGGCGTCGACAAGGCGCAGGCGGCGAGCGGCTCGATGGGCGAGATCAGCACCGGTGCCGAGAGCGCGGTGGCGATGGTCAACGAGATTTCCAGCGCACTGCGCGAACAGAGCGTGGCGGCCAACGACATCGCGGCCAACGTCGAGCGCATCGCCCAGATGTCGGAAGAGAACGGCGCGGCGACGCGCGAGGTGGCGGACACCGCAAACGTTCTCGAATCGCTGGCCGGCAAGACGCGGGAAGCTGTCGCCCGCTTCCGCTTTGCCTGAGGTTTTGGTGCCGCTGCCGGCGTCAGCCGGCGGCGTGTCGTTCGAGCAGCTTGCGGATCGGCGTCGGCAGTGCTGCCGAGGCGAT
>VFQM010002934.1_pt1 | contig 11700 bp, 10 predicted proteins | sample 3512391 | NCBI WGS metagenome assembly VFQM01 (sample SAMN10412369, study PRJNA504923) | tailings metagenome | isolation source: Replicate 1 from Balatoc abandoned mine | place: Philippines
AGTGCCAGCCTTGGAACTGCTATTCATGAATGGATGCATAGCTGGTATCAGATGATTTTAGGCAGCAATGAAGCATTGTATCCATGGATGGATGAAGGTTTTACCGATTATTCAAGCACTAGAGCATTGGCCACTTTAAGAAACAGTCCTGGTTTTTGGTACAATGGTACCTATATGGGTTATATAAGATTAGCAAGAAGTGGATACGAAGAACCCGCTAGTACCCATGCCGATCATTTCAATACCAATTATGCTTACAGTTCTGCAGCTTACAGCAAAGGAGCTGTTTTTATTGAGCAACTCGGATACATTACAGGTGCCACAGTAAGAGATAAAATATTACTGGACTATTATAATACCTGGAAATTTAAACATCCTAATCCAAATGATTTTATTCGTATTGCAGAAAAGGCAAGTGGTTTAGAGTTGGACTGGTACAAGGAATATTGGATTAATAGTACCAAAACCATTGACTATGCAGTAGGAGATATTGCAATGGTGAATAATAAAGCTACTATTACTATTAAGCGTCTTGGTAAAATGCCAATGCCAGTTGATGTATTGGTAACATTCAAAGATGGAAGCCAGGAAATGCATTATATGCCTTTGGATATTATGTACGGGGCAAAAGCTGCAGAGTCAGCTGTTCCCAGAACAGTGCATGGCCCATGGAAATGGACACATCCTGAATACAACTTTACTACCAGCAGAACTGTTGCAGATATCAAGTCCATTGAAATTGATCCGAGTCAGCGTATGGCGGATATCAACAGAACCAATAATAAGTTGGTGATTCCCGATTAGCAATAAATACCTGAGTATAAAAACCCGCAGCTTTTGATAGGCTGCGGGTTTTTTGTTTCTAATCTTTGTTCAGATGCTATTTGGCAACGTGTAAAATGTATTTTTCCTCGAAATATTCTTCTGGAAAAATTTTGACTATCGGCATCATTTTAGGACGTGCTCCACTTTCAAATATTTCCTGGTTCAAATCTCCTCCCTTTAAGCAAATTAATCCATTCCTGATACTGCCATCTGTAATTGGTGTTGCAGGCTTTTTAATCAGTGGCATGCTCCATTTCAATAATTCTTTTAGTGGTGCAACTGCTCTGGAAACGGCAAAGTCGAATTTTCTATTGGTAATATCTTCTGCTCTTGTATGTTTGGTTTTAATATTTTTTATGCCAGCTGCTTCACATACTGCATCCACTACTTTTAGTTTTTTCGCAATACTGTCTACCAGATAAAATTCTACCTCTGGAAAAAAAATAGCCAGGGGAACACCTGGAAAACCTCCACCGCAACCGATATCTACAATATGCTGCCCTTTTTTAAAATCGGCAATGGCAGCAATGCTTAATGAATGTAGAACGTGGTGCAGGTAAATGCTGTCAATGTCTTTTCTAGAAATTACATTGATTTTGGCATTCCACTCTTTATACAATTCCTCCAACATCCCCAGCTGTTCTAATTGAACAGGACTAAAATCATCAAAGTATTTGGTAATTAATCCCAGTTTTTGCGCGGAGCTTTCCATATGGCGGGTACAGTAAATAGGTAATAAAAAAACATCCAGATATCAAAAAACAGGAACCAGGGGTAAAGGTCTTTCTCATTCAGTTTTGCCATTCCTTTGTAAAGGATAAATGCCTGCAATAAAAATCTAACTGAATACACTCCCAAAGCTAGTTGCCAATTGAAGAAAATGATGGAAACAGCCAATAATGGATAAACAAAGAACAAGGAAAAAGAATAAAGGCCTAGTAAAAACTGATGTATGGGTTTATAATATTTTCCTGTAGTATAGTGACGGTATTTCTGCATCATCCATTCGCCCCAAGTTGTTTTGGGATCACTTAGGGTATGCGCATCATGATCCATTAATACAGCCGTATTGGAACCAGTTGCCACCTGATTGATAAACAAATCGTCATCTCCGCTAGGGATTTGATTGATGGAAGAAAATCCTTTATTCTTAAAAAAGAGTTCTTTTTTGTAACTCAAGTTTCTGCCTACGCCCATATAGGGCTTACCAGCCAAAGCGTATGAAAAATACTGCATAGCCGTATGAAAAGTTTCAAATCGAATCAATTTATTGAGCAAGCCGGGTTTTTTGTGATAAGCTCCATAACCCAGTACAATTTCTGTTTCCTCGTCGTAAGCGTCCTGCATTTTTTTAATCCAGTTTTCTGAAGCGGGAACGCAGTCTGCATCTGTGAGTAAGACAATTTCATATTTGGCGCTCTTGATCCCCATGGATAAAGGGAACTTTTTACCACTGATCATTTTGGCTTCCTGGGTAAGCTCAATCATGTTCAGGTTTTTAAAGGAGCGTTTGAATTCATCAATTACATATTTGCTCTCGTCTGTTGAGTTGTCGTTAACCAAAACAACTTCGTGAGTAGTGGGATAGTCCTGAACCAAAACCCCAGGAAGGTTTTTCACAAGGTTGTGCGCTTCGTCTCTTGCACAAATAATTACAGATACGGGATGTTCAACGGATACTTCTTTTTCCCTGTTATGGTAATAAGCCATTCTTCTGAAGAAGTATAAATAATAAAAAGCCTGAATGGCAATAACTGTACAAAAAAGTCCAAAACAAATTGTCCAGACAATATCGGGTATGATCATGCCGCAAAAATAGGGCAAAGACCAGTACTTTTGCAGGATGGCTGCACTAAGTTATTCACTTGAACATACCGCAAATGGAACCGCTGCAAGGGCAGGAACCATTCAAACCGATCATGGTCAGATTCAGACTCCGATTTTTATGCCCGTTGGCACAGTTGGCTCAGTAAAAGCGGTTACGCAGCAACAACTGAAGCGGGATATACATGCGCAGATTATTTTAGGGAATACCTACCATTTGTATTTAAGACCAGGTACGGCCGTACTGGAAGCTGCTGGTGGATTACACAGCTTTAATGGATGGGATAGGCCTATCTTAACAGATAGCGGCGGATATCAGGTTTTTTCGTTGGCGGCTAACAGAAAAATAAAAGAGGAGGGGGTGGTTTTTCAGTCTCATATAGATGGGAGCCGGCATTTGTTTTCGCCTGAATCGGTAATGGATATTCAGAGAAGCATTGGTGCTGATATTATCATGGCTTTTGATGAATGCCCACCTTATCCCAGTACCTATGAGTATGCCAGAAAAAGCATGGAACTGACACATCGCTGGTTAGACCGGTGTATTGCTCGTTTGGCTGAAACTCCTGATAAGTATGGATATACACAGAATTTATTTCCGATCGTACAAGGAAGTACCTATAAAGATTTGCGAAAAGCTTCCTGTGAATACATTGCTTCACGGCATGCTGTTGGAAATGCCATTGGAGGCTTAAGTGTGGGTGAGCCGGAAGAAATGATGTATGAGTTTACAGCGCTTTGCACTGAAAATTTACCTTTAGATAAACCCCGATATTTAATGGGAGTAGGTACCCCCTGGAACTTACTGGAATGTATAGATCTGGGGATTGATATGTTTGATTGTGTAATGCCCACCCGTAATGGAAGGAACGGAATGTTGTTTACCACACAGGGGGTAATTAATATCCGGAATAAAAAGTGGGCTATGGATCTCAGTCCAATTGATCCTGGTTTGCCGTCTGAGCCCAGTCAATATTATTCCAAAGCCTATCTGAGACATTTATTTGTGGCAGAAGAAATTTTGGGATTACAGCTGGCGAGTATTCATAACCTCAGTTTTTATTTGTGGCTGGTTGGAGAAGCGCGCAAGCATATACTGGACAATAGTTTTGTGAGCTGGAAAAAGGAAATGCTTGAAATAGTGAAGCGGCGGCTGTAATCCCCCCTTGCAAAGCCAATGTGGATAAGCGTAGCAATGCTTTTTATTTATTCACTTTCGTAATAAATTGAATGCCTGATACGGTAGTGTGATTAATTTAGTAATGCTTACTAATCCGCTACCTACTGAAGCCCAGAAATTGTACATCCATTTTAATGGATGTATTTTTTTATCTTTGAGTGAATGAAGAAGCTTGATTGGTACATACTCAGAAAATTCCTCACTACCTTCTTCTTTGCCATTTTTTTATTTGCAGTGATTGCAGTTGTTGTGGATGTGAGTGAGAAAACAGACGATTTTGTTCGCTCTCAACTTGGATTCAGACGCATTGTGACCGATTATTATGCTGGTTTTATACCCCATATTATTGCATTGTTATTTCCGCTATTTGTTTTTATTGCAGTCATTTTTTTTACATCAAAAATGGTAGGCAACAGTGAAATTATTGCCATACTTGCCAGTGGCACTGGCTATTCAAGGTGGTTAAGACCCTATTGGATTGGAGGGATTATCATGGCTACAATACTGTGGTTTGCCAACCAGTATGTGGTGCCCAAAGCGAATGTGTTGAGAGGAAATTTTGAGGCAAAATATATTGATGCCAATTCAAGTTACAATGCTTTATTGGGCCAATCGAATCATATTTATTTGCGGATAGACTCATTCACTTATGCGGGTATTCATTATTATGATACAATGGTGAAAAGAGGTGGCCCGGTTTTTTTGTATACGGTAAAAGGTAATGAAGTGGTAGAGAATCTCAGGGCAGAATCCATCATCTGGGATACTTCTTCACGTAAATGGAAAATGGATGTGGTTTTTGACCGCAAGCTGCAACCCATGAATGAAAAAGTGATTCAGGAAGCCACCCGTCTGATGAACTTTAGTTTTAAGCCTTCTGATTTAACTCGCGATAAGTACACAAAAGACAAGCTAACCACTCCGGAATTAACTCGGTTTATAGCTTTGGAAGAATTGCGGGGGTCTGAGGGGCTAAATAGCTTAAAAGTAGAAAGGTATCGCCGCGATGCTACTTGTGTAACCGTATTATTACTAACCCTTATTGGAGCTATTGTTGCAGGTAGAAAAGTTAGAGGTGGGAGCGGGGTTCACCTGGCGGTGGGATTTGTAACCGCAGCCCTATTTATTGTAACGGACCGTTTTTCAACCATTTTTTCTACAAAAGGCGATCTGCCCCCCTTGCTGGCCGCCTGGATTCCCAATATGATATTCCTATTAGTTGTGGTGTATTTATATCGTACTGCCCCTAAATAATTATTTGTGAAAATTTACAACCATATTGGCATTGATTTTGTTACAGTTGGAACTTCAATTACCTTTGAAAAACAGATCATCTAACAAAAGATTGCCATGGGAATTATCAAAGACCGGTTTAAAGCAAAAGCTGATACAGCCTCTGCTGAAATCAAATCCATTTTAAAAGATCACGGAAATAAAAAAATTGGTGAAGTTACTTTAGCCCAGATATATCAGGGTATGAGGGGCATTACCGGTTTAGTAACTGAAACCAGTTTGCTGGATGCGCAGGAAGGTATTCGCTTCAGAGGCTACTCTATTCCTGAATTACAGGAGAAACTGCCCAAAGCACCCAACGGAGGCGAACCATTGCCAGAAGGTTTGTTCTACCTGATGTTGATGGGCGAGTTGCCAAACGAGGAGCAAGTGAACCATATTACCAGTGTTTGGCAAAGAAGAAGTCATGTTCCGAACCATGTGTTTGCAACCATTGACGCACTTCCTTTAAATACTCACCCAATGACCATGTTTGTGGTAGGGGTTATGGCTTTGCAAACTGAAAGCAATTTCGCAAAGGAATATGGCAAAGGCATGAATAAGAAGGATTATTGGGATGCTACTTACGACGATGCAATGGATTTGATTGCTCGTTTGCCAAGAATTGCAGCGTATATCTACAGAAGAAAATATAGAAATAACGAACATATTCAACCCAATGGTTTGTTAGACTGGGCAGGAAACTTTGCTCATATGATGGGATATGACGACGAAAGCTTTAAGGAATTAATGCGCTTGTACATGACTATCCACGCAGATCACGAAGGAGGTAACGTATCAGCTCACACTACTCACCTGGTGGGTTCTGCATTAAGTGATCCATTCCTTAGCTATGCCGCAGGTATGAATGGTTTAGCTGGTCCCTTACATGGGTTGGCCAATCAGGAAGTGATCAAGTGGATTTTTGAAATGCAGGAAAAGTTGGGAACTGATAGTCCAAGTAAAGAGCAGATTGCACAGTATGTGCAAGATACTTTGAATGCTGGTAAAGTAGTACCTGGATATGGCCATGCTGTATTGCGTAAAACAGATCCACGCTTCTCTGCACAAATGGAATTTGGTAAGAAACATATGCCAGATGATAAGTTGGTAAATACAGTTTGGAATATTTACGAAACAGTACCTCCAATTTTACAATCATTGGGTAAAATCAAGAACCCATGGCCGAACGTAGATGCTCATAGCGGTGCATTATTGGTTCACTATGGTTTTGTTGAGTATGAATTCTACACCGTTTTATTTGCAGTAAGCCGTGCATTGGGTGTAATGGCGAGTTTGTGTTGGGATAGAGCCTTGGGCTTCCCGTTAGAAAGACCAAAATCTGTAACGACAGAATCTGTGAAATTATGGTTGGAAGGTAAGGATCAGATTTGGGAATAAAATAACGGTGGTTGTATAACCACTTCAATAACATAAAAAGAGCCCGACTATTGAATGGTCGGGCTCTTTTATATTACAATCTTGGTGGGGTGATGAATAATTTATTTTGCAGTGACGCCCCCAATTTCACTTACGATGATTGGTTTTTTAAACATTTGTTGAATGTCATAAAAAGTTTTGTTGGGATACCAGGTATATTGGTAATCCTTTTCAACTATACCAGAATTTCTAAAAGCTTTTTCAGCTAACGAAGCGGTGTTGGTAACCTCATCTAAGCTTTGCCCATAAACGGGAGCAACATATTTATAAGTGAAACTACCCAGCGATATTACAATACATCCTAAAGTTTTCATAGGCGGGGCAATATCTTTTGGGCGATAAGGAGAATAAATACGTACCCAGATGTCCTTACTTTGATTATACTTTATAAAGCCAAATGCCGGTTTGTTGTTGCTTGAATAAATGTATTCATCCCATGCTTTTTTATATCCTTTTGGCGGTTTGATTTTGTCTTTTTTTAATCCTGCTTCTTTGGCTGTTGCATCAAAAATAATTTCTAATGAATCTTTGATAAAATCATATAAAGCTTCCTCCGGCTTGAAACCCTGAGAAAACAAGAATGTTTCATCTTCTGCTTCATTGTACTTTGTTTTTTCTTTTGGTGGGGTATAAAGCAACGCTCCTTTATTGGTAAGTCCAAACAACGATTTCTTTACAGTATAGACACGATTATATATGGTTTTCTCTTTAAAACTATTGACTGTTTGTGGAAATCCATTCGCAGCATCTGCAATTAAATAGGCAAGATCCAGCCTTAATTTTTGCGAATTTATATCCTGTGCTTGGAGGACAGTAATGCAAAAGATGGTTAATAAACAAAGTATTTTTCTTTTCATAATTTTTAATTTACTCATTTAAATGATTATGGAAGTTCTAATCTACTCTTGATTTCTAGAGGCAAACTGAATCTACCATTGGTTACTTTTACAAACTCTTTAGGATTCATTTCGCCGTCTTCCTTTTCTAAAATGGCGGTATATGAAAATCTTCCTTTGATGCTGTTTTGGGTGATTTCATCAACATATAAAATACCCCCACCTTGGTGTTTTGTATTAGTCCACCAATATTTGCTATTGCCTTCTTTGTTGGTGGAATATTCAGCTTTTACAATGAAATTGTTGGACTTCTCTTCTGGTAGAATTTTAAATTCTCCTTTTGTGACTTTAAAATTTGTATCAACAGGAATGATACTCCATAGTAGTATATTCGTATTAAGTATATCAGTTGATGTTTGTGCTAAAATTGTTATTTCACCATCTTCTTTAACCAGGGTTGCTTGTATTTTTCCTTGATTGAATTGCATGGGTTTCCCATTTACAGTAGCTTCCAAGGAGGGAGTAAGATTAGGGGTTGGTATAACAGTAGAAGGACTTTGAGCAACTGAAAAAAATGGGCTTCCCATTGTTATAAAAAGAAGCCCCAATGAACAAAAAATAGAATACATGTTACGTTTAATTTTTAAGGGTTTGAAATACGTATAAGAAAAATCATCTAGCTGTTTTTATTCCTTTCCCACCACAATCGGTACAAATATCTGGGAATGATGTACGGCCATAACGCGTAGTTGTAGTGTATCTGCCATTTAAATACCGGTCAACCCCAAAATTTTCTGTTGTATTGGTTACACTGACCCTAGAATAACCAGAAATGCCTTTGCCATTGCATCGATTGCAAGGAGTATTTTTGGATGCTTCATTTTGAAGCATTTGAGCTTTGAGTTGATCTGCTTTTGGGTTTACTATTTTGGTGATTTTTCCATTTTCAATGGTTACAGATGCCTCATTGCTTGGGTAATAATAGGTGCCAGATTTGGGTGTACAATCCTCATTTACTTTCCCCTTAAAACTTACATCACTTTGTTTGTACAAGAATGTGCCCATGATTGGAAGGTCAAGCTGAAATTCACCTACAAAGGTGTTTCCACTGATAAAAGAGAATTTACCATTTCCATGTCTTTGTCCGTTTTTAAATTGTCCATGGTATTTATTTCCACTTGGATAAGTTATTTCGCCTGATCCGTTGTAACAATCTCCTGATATGCAACCATCTATTTTGGGCGCATTTGCTCCAGCAATGACGATAACGGTTTCCTGAACGATTTTTCCTTTTTCGTATTTTACTTTTTTGGTAACGCCATTTTTATGTAAAAGGCCTTCTCCTTCTTCAAAACCATTTAGAAATTCTCCTTCATATTTTTCTCCATTCCCATAATCCATAACCCCTTTCCCATCTGGTTTTCCATGTTTAAAACTACCAGTATAAGTTGCATATCCTAAATTATAAGTGCCGATACCATTATTGCAATCTCCTTGTATACATTGAGCCGTAGCCGCATACGAATACAAACACAATAACCAAATGGAAAACTTTTTCATAAGTGCTTATTGTTTTTGTTTTTCTAATAGCTCCGCTTTTTTGAGGTATTGATTTCCTTCATTTGTTTTTCCATTTTTAATTAATGCAAATCCATGATACCCATTGGACATAATATGATCCGGGTATCTCTCAATCATTCTTTTTGAAAGTTCAATGAGTTTTTTCCAATCTTGTAAGTCTATATAAACGGATGCAAGATTACCCATAACATCAGGATCTTCCTTTCTTTCCAACGAACCTTTCAATAAAGTTTCTGCATTATTGTATTCTTTGTTTTTGTAAGCGGTAATGCCCATGAGGTTTAAATCATTAGAAGTATATGCTGGGTGTTGTCCTTTTGTGAAAATTTTATCAAACCAAATTTTAGCGTTTTTATAATCCATTGGGCCTGCAGCAAAGTATAGACCTCGATATAACCAAATTTCAAGGGGATCAATTGCCGAAATCTTATCGGCTTCATCAAAATAACGGAGAGGGTTGGGTTCTTTTAAATAATGGGAATAGATGGCAGCATTGTAATAATGAATGGGTGTATTCCTTTTCAGGGAAATAAGTTTTTCTTCGTCGGATTTAGCTAAAGAATAGTTTTTCATCGAAGAATGAATCGAGGCTCTTTTAATGTATAACTCTGCAACTGGGTTTTGGATAATACCGTCATTTAGATAAGTTAGTGCCCTCTCATATAATCCTTTTTCTTCAAAAAATTCTGCAATTCGCTGGTAAGGGAGTACTTGTTTGGGTGAATACCGTATAGATTCAAAATAGAGTTGTATTGACTCGTTTTTTTCTCCCGCCAACCAGGCTTTTTCTGCTATTTGATTTTTTTGTTTAGCAGTTTCACTTATTTGTGCATTCGTAGACAAATTAATACCGAAGAAGATTACTAATAAGGCAGTGTGACCGAGACGTTTATAATGAAACATGCTATAGAAACTTGTAAACGCAAGCTAATTTTAATTGCCCTTTTTTTTATGGGCTGAATGGCCCATTTTTAAACCTTTTTGATTAGTCAACTTTTTCTAGGACGAGACAATTTCATAAAAAAAGCCCCATAAAGGGGCTTTAAAGTGGAGAGTATCGGGGTCGAACCGACGACCTCTTGCATGCCATGCAAGCGCTCTAGCCAACTGAGCTAACCCCCCGTATATTTTAATTTCAAAAGAACTTTGTTTTAGGAAGTACGACCTTCCCGATTCCATCGGGACGCTCTAGCCAACTGAGCTAACCCGCCGTGGATTGCAAATGTAAGTTGCGGGTATTGAATGTCAAAAAATTGTTTTAAAGGCTTATAGTGGCCTCAAATACATGATTTTTACAATAAATAGGCTTGTTTTTCGTTGTACTTGTTAGTTAAGCTTAAGCAATTACCATGAAATTCAGTCAACTGTTCATCGCAATAGGTATTACTACTGCAATCTTGCTATCGGCCTGTAAAAAAGACGTAGATAAGCCTGCCGATGCTCAGGAAACCACAGAAGACAATAGTCCGCCAATTGGGGGAGCTACAGCTGTATTCAGGGATACCGTTTCTGTTAAAGACGGAGAAGTTACCATAACTTATGCAAAATCAGATGCTTGTTTCCCAAGCAATGAAATATTCTCTTTTACTGCCTCGGCCGCTGGCATTCCTGCCGGTGCAAAGTATATCTGGGAGTTTGGGGATGGCAAAACATTAACAGGAACTACTGTAAGAAATATGTATAGAAACCCGGCTACCTATACCATTATTCTTCAGATTAAAAATTCGGCTGATCAACTACTTCATAAAGCTTCTATTTCTGTAAAAGCTTTGGGGCAACAAGTAACACCAACTGCAATCTTTTCAAGTGCATTGCCGGATATTAATTACTTGAATAACATGACTTTTACTAGTAGGTCTACAGTACCCACTGGTACTATTGTAGATCATTTCTGGGATTGGGCAGATGGTACTACCAGCAATAGTTCTAACTCTTTCATGCCTAAAAATTTTCCAAAAGTTGCAGAAGATAAAACTTACAATGTTAAAATGATTGTTACGGCTAACTCTGGATGCAGGGATACAGCTTCTTTAAATGTTTTTGTGCCGGCTTCTTATAATATCAGCGGAAACTTTACTGCGGAACAATTTGATGCCTGCACCAATGAGTATTTTATTTTTACTCCAACTGCAACAGGTGTGCCGGCTGGTGCAGAATATACCTGGGATTTTGCAGATGCAACTGGTGCGGTTACAGGCAGTCCTGTTAAGAAACAATTTACTTATCAGAATGATTATGATGTTAAAATGACCATTACCCTAAAAGGTAAAATTATCTATCAAACTCATAGACCAGTAAGAGCATTCGGTCAGAATATAAAGCCCAAGGCATTGATGTTAAAAAATGTGGTAAGTTCTACTGCAACCAAGGAAGTATGGGCTTTTTACAGTCAATCTAATATTCCACATGGATTCTTAACGGGTTACAGATGGGAAATGCCATTTAACAGAGTAGATGATAATTTTAATACCATCGTTGAACAGGAATTTACAAAAGCTACCACGCCAACCAATTATTCAGTTAGATTGATTGTAACAGGTAACACTGGCTGTAAAGACACAACTGTTGCCAATATAACCGTACCGGCTAAATAAGCCTTATGAAATTGATACGTATCCATTTATCCATTTGCCTGGCTGCTTTATTTCTTTTTGCCTGTAAAAAAGAAACAGCTATTGATTTGGATAAATTGGTGCAGGTAGACTCTGTTCAATTAACAAAAGGGGCAATTGTTACCGTATC
>VFQM010002935.1_pt1 | contig 11691 bp, 11 predicted proteins | sample 3512391 | NCBI WGS metagenome assembly VFQM01 (sample SAMN10412369, study PRJNA504923) | tailings metagenome | isolation source: Replicate 1 from Balatoc abandoned mine | place: Philippines
TCGCCGAGACCAAGGTGAACCAGGTGATGGACTTCGCCCGCCAGAACCAGCACCCGCTGCAATGCACGCTGGAAAAGGCCTGAAGGCCGCAGCCGCTGGCGGTCCCTGCAATTGAGGGCATGACGCAAGCGGGAAGACACGCTAGGCAAGCCTGATAATCCTCGGACAGGCCCCGTGCGCAATCTCATTCCCAGCATTGATCGCTACATCCTGCGCCTGACGCTTGTGCCGATGCTCGCCGTCTTTGCGCTCGCGGCCTCGTTGCTGATGCTCGACAAGATGCTGCGCCTGTTCGATTTCGTCGCGGTCGAGGGCGGGCCGGTCGGCGTCGTGTTCAAGATGCTGGGCGCGCTGATCCCGGAATATGCGAGCCTCGCGATCCCGCTGGGGCTGCTGCTCGGGGTGCTGCTCGCCTTCCGCAAGCTGGCGACCTCCTCCGAACTCGACACGATGCGCGCCGTCGGGCTGTCCTATAACCGGCTGCTGCGGATGCCCTACATCATCACGCTGGCGCTGGTGGCGGTGAACATCGCGCTGGTGTTCTACATCCAGCCGATCAGCCGCTATTACTACGAGCAGATGGAATACGAACTGCGCTCGGGCGCGCTGGGGGCTTCGATCAAGGTCGGCGAATTCACCACGCTGGCCGACCGCATGGCGCTCAGGATCGAGGCGAGCGAGGACGAGGGCCGCAAGCTCATCGGCATCTTCGCCCGCGTGTCGAACAGCAAGGGGCAGGTGCTCTCCATCTCCGCGCGCGAGGGGGCCTTCCTCGCCACGCGTGACAACCGCGACACCATCATCCTGCGCCTGACCGAGGGCACGATCATCCAGGACACCGGCCTCAAGGGCCAGACCCCGCGCGTGCTGAGCTTCAGCCGCCACGACCTGCCGATCGACCTGCCCGCGATCGAGAAATTCCGCGCACGCGGCGACGAGACCCGCGAATATATCCTGCCCGAACTGCTCAGGATGGGCTGGAGCCGCGAGGCCGCGCCGCAGCAGCGCGATGCGAGCGTCGCCAGCTTCAACTTCCGGCTGGTCGAGATCGTGATGATGATGCTGATGCCGCTGCTGGCGGTGGCGCTTGCGATCCCGCCCAAGCGGTCGACCAGCGCGCTTGGCGTGTTCGTCTCGATCGTGATGGTGGTCGCCTATCACAAGGTCAACCAGTATGGCGAGGAGGTCGCCTCGCTCGGGCGGCTCGATCCGATCCTCGCCTTCTGGGTGCCCTTCGTGCTGTTCGCAGGACTGATCGTCTGGATGTATTACCGCGTCGCCTATGTTCCGGGCGGACAGGCGATCGGGGCGCTGGAGATGGCCTTTGCCAAGCTCTCCAAGCGCATCGGCAAGCTCTTCGCCCGCCGCCAGCCGCGCGCCTATCGCGCGGCGGCCGAGCCGGCACCGGCAGAGTAACCCGCGATGCAGCTCGACTTCTTCCCCTCGCGTACGCTGACGCTCTATCTGGCGAAGCTCTTCGTGGTCCGCATCTTCGCGGTGCTGGTGATGCTGGTGCTGGTGCTGCTGGCGCTCGACCTCCTGTCGGAATCGGGCGACATCCTCGCCGCGGCGGGCAACGGGCAGGCCGAGATCCTGCACTACGCCTCGCTGCGCGCACCGCAGCTGGTGAGCCGCTTCCTCCCCTATTCGGTGCTGCTGGCGACCCTCATCACGCTGGTGACGCTGAACCAGAACTCCGAGGTGGTGGCGATGAAGGCGGCCGGCCTCTCCGCCCATCAGGTGCTCGCCCCGCTGCTGCTGACCGCGGCGCTGGTCTCGGCGGCAAGCTTTGGCTTCAACGAACGGATCGTCACCCGCGCCAATGCGACCCTCGCCGCGTGGCAGGCGGCGGAATACGGCCCTGTGCCCGAGGCGGGCAGCACCGACGGCAAGCCGCGGGCCAACATCTACCTCACCGACGGCAACAACATCCTCTCCGCCTCGACCCTCACGGGTGCGGGGAAGGACATCGTCCTGACCGGCGTCACTTGGTATGCCCGTGCGCCCGGCGGGATCATCCGCGAGCAGATCCGCGCCCCGCGGGCGACCTTCGCCGCACCGGGCTGGCGGCTCGAGAATCCCTCGCGCTTCGATGTGGCGGGCGCAGTCACAGAAAGGCCGGAGAGCATCGTCGTCGGCGCCAACCTCAGCCCCGAGCGCATCATGCTGCAAACGGTCGATCCCGATGCCCAGAGCTTCTGGGAGCTGAAAGCCTCGATCGACGCCTACCAGGGCGCGGGGCGCAATACCGACGAGATGCGCGCCAAGTGGTGGCACCGGCTTTCGGGGCCGCTCTCGGCGCTGCTGATGCCGCTGCTGGGCTCGATCGCAGCCTTCGGCCTCGCCCGCTCGGGCCAGCTCTTCGTGCGCGCGATCATCGGCATGGCGCTGGGCTTTGCCTATTTCGTGGTCGACAATGCCGCGCTCGCGATGGGCAGCTTCGGCGGCTACCCGCCCCTGCTCGCCGCCTGGGCGCCGTTCCTGCTGTTCCTGCTGCTCGGCGAGACGGTGCTGATCCGGACCGAGGAGTGAGCGGTCCGCAAGACTGGTCGCTGAGGCTGGCGCGCCCCGCCGATGCCGAGGCCATGCCCGGCCTTGTCCCCGGCACCGCCCGAACCGCTGCCGATTACGCCCGCCTGATCCGCAAGGGCCACTGTCTCGTCGCCCTTGTCGGCGAGGCGCTTGCGGGCGCGCTGGTGGCAGAGCCCTTCCGGCGCGAGCTGCACATCTGGGAGCTGGCCGTTCTCCCGGTCTTCCGGCAGCGCGGCATCGGGCGGGGGCTGCTGCGCGCCGGCCAGATCGATGCGCGCAACACCGGCGCCAAGGCGCTCACCCTCACCACCGACCGCGACGAGGGTGCGCCGTTCTTCGCCAGCCTCGGCTTCGAGGAAGTCACCGCGCTCGACGCCCATATCCGGCTGGCCGGCGAGCTCGCGGTCGAGGTCGATAACGGCCTGCCCGCCGACCGCCGCTGCGCGATGATCTGCTTTCTGGATTAGCGCCGGAGCGCCTAACCCCGCACCATTGTGCTCTTGGCGATCCGCCCCACCAGCGTCAGCATCCCGGGATGGTTCGCGCCCTCATAGGTCGAACCCGAACCCAGTTCGCGCGCGAGGCGGCGGTGGGCTTCGGGCAAGTCGTGATAGGGCATCGAGGGCATCAGGTGGTGCAGCGCATGATAGCGCAGGCCCACCGGCGCCCAGATCTCGGCCGCGATCCCCGGCGGGGGGACGTTGACGGAATCGAGGAACTGCGCGGTCACCGTCATCGCCTCGCCCTCGTTCTCCCACAGGTGGGCGACCAGCGTGCGTAACTGGTTGAGCACCGCGGCGAGCGACAGGATCGCCAGCGCCGTCGCCAGCGGCTGCCAGCCGAAGACGAAGACCGAGGCGATCAGCGCCATCGCCCACAGGCTCGCGCATGCTTCCTGCCAGCGCACACGGCCGGCAAACTCGCCCTCGGGGGCCTTGCGGCGGAACTCGGGGTTGATCGAGAGCGAGGAGAACCGCTCCCACACGAACTTGCGCAAGGGCGGGACAGCGAGGCCCAGCGGGTAGAGCACGCCGAAGCGCACGATCAGCGCCACAGGCAGCAGCATCGCGACGAGCACGAACAGCGGCAGGCTCCACGGCTTCATCAGCGCCAGCGGCAGGTATTCCGGGTCCTCGATGGTGCCATATTGCGTGCGCTTGTGGTGGATCACATGCACGCCCTCATACATGAAGGAGGGCGTCAGCATCGGGATCCCGACGAGCAGGTTCCAGCCCGTGCGGAAGCCCGGCAGGGCATCGCGGTGGATATGGGTCAGCTCGTGAATGAACATCAGTGCCCGGTAGAGCGCCAGCGCGGCGACCAGCCCGGCGGCGATCTTCACCCCCACACTCCCCGAAGCGATCGCCACCGCGATCCCGGCATAGCCGATGCCCGCCGACAGCAGCATGTCAGGCCAGTAGATCGAGGCCTTCGCCTCCCCCAGCCCCTTGGTCAGATCGCGCGCGGCGCGCAGCATCGCCTTGTCGTCCTCGGCCATGAACTGGACGCGTGTCGCCTTTTGCGGCGCGGAGGGGATGGATTGGTGCACAGTCATTTCAGGGGTCATATCGGCTTTGATCCTGCGGCGGCCCTAGCCGAATTCGGGGGGCAAGCCAAACGCGGGTTGTTGGTGACAGTGATCGAACGCCTTGCGCGAATGGCCCGGCCAAGACACAGACACCTTGATCAACCGCAAATACGGGGATGGCTGCGTGACGGATGAACTGGGCCGCGGGGCCGAGATAGTAATCGAACCGGTCACCGACAAGCGCGGCCGCGCCGAGTTTGTCGACCTCGGCCGGGCTTTCTCCGACCGTCTGGAGCATTTCGTCCCGCAGATCCGCTCCGAGCAGATCGAGCTGGTCGATCCGGACAAGAACCCCTTCTTCGGCCACGCCCGCGCGCAACTCTTCATCGCGCGGGCCGGCGGCAAGCCGGTCGGGCGCATCTCGGCGCATATCGACGAGCTCGCTCTTGCCATGCCGGCCGATCAGGGCTTCGGCCCGGGCACCGGCTTCTTCGGCTATTTCGACGCCGAGGACGAGACCGTGGCCCGCGCGCTGCTGGCGGCGGCAGAAGGCTGGCTGGCAGGCGAGGGGATGACCCGCGTGCTCGGCCCGATCTCGCTGTCGATCTGGGAAGAGCCGGGTCTGCTGGTGCGCGGGCAGGACCATGCGCCGATGATCATGATGGGCCACCATCCGGCCCATTACGCCGGCTGGATCGAGGCGGCGGGCTTCACCCGCGCCAAGACGCTCTACACCTATGATCTCGATATCTCGAAGCCCTTCCCCCCGCTGGTGCAGCGGATCGTGCAATCGGGGCACAAGAATGCGCGGATCAATGTGCGCCGGGTACGCAAGAAGGACTGGGACTCCGAGGTCGCGATCATCCTCGGCATTCTCAATGATGCCTGGTCGGACAACTGGGGCTTTGTCCCCTTCACCCCGGCCGAAGTCGCCTATGCCGGCAAGAAGCTGCGCCCGATCATCAAGGAAGAATTGAACATGATCGCCGAGCTGGATGGCCGGCCGGTGGCCTTCATGCTGACCTTCCCCGATGTGAACGATGCGCTGGCGAAGATCCGCGGCAAGCTGTTCCCGTTCGGCTGGATCCACATGCTGCGCTGGCTGCGCTTCCCCCGGGGTGCCGGGATGCGGGTGCCGCTGATGGGGGTGCTCAAGGAGTTCCACAGCAGCCGCCTTGCCAGCCAGTTCGCCTTCATGATGATCGAGACGATCCGGCTCGAGGCGAACGGCAAATACGGCTCGACCCGCGGCGAGCTGGGCTGGGTGCTGGAGGACAACCAGGGCATGGTCGCGATCGCCGAGACGATCCAGAGCACCATCAACCGCGAATACGCGATTTACGAGCGGGTGTTGGGGTAGACATCGCGCTGGAGCGCGATGCAGCCCCCCCGCCCCGCCTCCCCACCCGTTCACCATAGCCTGATGGTATCATTGGTGGATGGGTGGGGAGGCGGGGCGGGGGGTCTGCGCCACCGAAGGTGGCCGGCAGAAAAAAGGCCTCCACTCGCGAACGAGCAGAGGCCTTTCGGGATCGTATCACCAGCCGCTTGGACGGGAGGGGGGTCTCGGCGGTGACAAGGCTATAATGATCGGCCTGACACGCGGTTCCCGCAGATATGCGAATTTTTTTGCCCTTACGGAAACCGGCATGAAAATGTCGATATAACAGCGGCTTGAATGAGAGACGCGACGGGCGCGCAGCGACACGCTATGGGCTGAGTCGCAATTGTCAGGAAAGGTGCCTCATGTCCCTCGGAAGCCAGATCGCGGCCAACCTGCCCTTCCTGCGCCGCTACGCCCGCGCGCTCACCGGATCGCAGGCGAGCGGTGATGCCTTCGTGCGCGAGATGCTCGAGGCCGTGCTGGCCGATGATGAACTCAAGGCCAGTCTCGCCGGCGGACGCGTGCCGCTCTACCGGGCGTTCGGCAAGGTCTGGGCGAGCGCCTCCGGTGCGGTCGCGAGCGCCGCCGCCGCCAGCGAGCACGAGGCCGGCGCGCAGGCCCGTCTCGGGGCGATCACGCCTCCGGCGCGGCAGGCGCTGCTGCTCACCACGCTCGAGGATTTCACCATCGCCGAAGCCGCCGCGATCCTCGAACGCTCCGAGCCCGAGGTCGAGGCGCTGGTCGCCGAGGCGATTGCGGAGATCGAGCGCGAGCAGACCACCAGCGTCCTCATCATCGAGGACGAACCGCTGATCGCGATGCAGCTCGAAGACCTCGTCACCGGCCTCGGCCACAGGGTCAGCGGCACCGCGGCAACCCGCACCCAGGCCCGCGCCGCCATTGCCGAGGCGATGCCGGGACTGGTGCTCGCCGACATCCAGCTCGCCGATGGTTCGTCGGGCCTCGATGCGGTGGACGATATCCTTGCAGTCGGGACCATGCCGGTGATCTTCATCACCGCCTATCCCGAGCGCCTGCTGACCGGCGACCGGCCCGAGCCGACCTACCTCGTCACTAAGCCCTTCCAGGAAGCCACCGTGCGCGCCGCCATCAGCCAGGCGCTGTTCTTCGGAAGCACGCGGCCGCTTTGATTTTCGGCCACCTTGCGGTGGCGCAGACGCGCGTCAGCGCGATCGCGACATCAAGGCTTCCGCACTCTCCGGTCGGCTTCCTTCTCGCGGATGCGGAAGTCGGCGGGGCGCCTGACCGGCACCCGCAGCACGCAGCGCACCCCTGACGGGGCGAAGTCGAGCGTCACCGGCTGCCGCAATTCGTGGGCGACGACCTTCTCGATCAGTTCGGTCCCGAAGCCGCGGCGGCGCTGGGCGGCGACGGGCGGGCCGCCGGTCTCCTGCCATTCGACCTCGGCCCATTCGGTCTCGGCGGCAGGGTCCTCGCCGCGCTGCCAGCGGATCGTGACCTTGCCGCCCGGCACACTCAGCGCGCCATATTTCGCCGCGTTGGTGGCAAGTTCATGCACCGCCAGGCCGAAGGACAGCGCGTCGTTGGGCGCGAGTTCCAGCTCCGGCCCGTCGAGCAGGATCGCATCGTCGAGCACGCTGCGGAAGTGCTGCAACTCGGCCTCGATCACCGCCCGGATCGGGGTCGTCCCCCAATCGGTCACGGTCAGCAGGTCATGGGTCGCCGAAAGCGCGCGGATACGTCCTTCGAGACTGTCGGCGAAATCGTCGAGCCCGCTCGCCCGGCGGCGCGTCAGCGAGAGGATCGAGAGCACATTCGCCAGCGTGTTCTTGACCCGATGGTTCAACTCGCGGGTGAGCGAGTTGCGGATCGAGTGCTGCTCCTCGAAGAAGGCGAGACGCGCCTGGTCCTCGAACGCCTGCTGGGTCAGCAGCCGCGCCAGCAGCATCAGCAGGCTCGCCAGAGCAAGGCCGAACACCAGCGTCACCATCGACAGCGACGAGAGCACCTGGCTGCGCGCGCTCTCGACCACCAGCATCAGCTTGCGGTCGGCGATGCTGACTTCCTGCGTCACCGTCTCCTCGGCAGGGCCGGCGATGGTGTGGGCGACCAGCAGGTGGCCGGTGTCGACCTCCCCGTCATAAAGGCGCACCCCGAAGCGGACCTCGCCCTCGCGGTCAATCGCGGCATCGAGGAACTCGCGCGCCCGGAAGGGCGTGTAGACGAACCCGGCGAGCCTTCGCTCCTTGCCGGCATCCATCATCCGGAACACCGGCATGTAGATCGCAAAGGCGGGCGCTGTGCCGCTGGTTTCCTGTTGCAGCACGATGCGGCCCGAGGCAGCCGGGCGCAGGGTCAGCTCGGCCTCGGCCATCGCGGCGGCGCGGGCGGCATCGGAATACATGTCATAACCCAGCGCACGGCGGTTGAGCACGGTTTCAGGCGCGAACATCGCGACCGGAGCGACGCGCCCGGTGCTGCCCGCGGCAGGGGTCGGGAAGATGTCGGGATAGGCCGGCTGGGAAATGCGGGTGCGGGCGAGGAAGCCGGGCACATCGCGCGCCTCCAGCACGGGAATCCAGCCGATCCCCTCGGCACCCGAATATTCGGTATTGAGCTTCAGCGCCCGCACGAAGCTGTCGAAGGTCGCAGGGCTCACCTCCTCGACGCTCGCGAACAGTGCCGCACCGGCGCGCAGATAGGAGGTGAAGCCGCTCCCGCTGCGGTCGAGCGCGGCGGCGACCCCTTGCGCATATTCGCGCATCTGCGCCCGCTCGCGGGCGCGGGCATTGCTCTCGATGGCGAACACGCTGAGCGCAGTGATCGCGGCCAGAGCAAGGAAGATCACGAGCGGGATCGCGCGTGGATAGAGCACCAGCCAGCGCCGTGCCCGCCCGGTCGAGGTAGGCGGCGGCAGCGCGGCCGGATCGGTGTCGGTCATGAGGTGAAGCGGATCGATGGCAGCCATTTCCTGTCCGGCCCAAGGCCAAAGCGGGACGCTCGGGCCGGTGGCGGAACCAAACTGGTAGCGCATCGTTCCCGAATCGTCCAAACTCGGCCCGGAGGGGGCCGCACGGCGCGTTGCGCCGCACGGCTTCCGGGCATCAGGTTCGGCCCTATGGTGGGCCGGGACAACGGGATCAGGGACACACCGAAGCGACATGGCCTCGAACCAGGGACAGAGCGGCAACCAGGGCGGGGGCGACGACAACGCCCGGCGCCGGCCGCCCGAATGGGCCGACGGGCTCAAGCAGCTTTACGATTCGGTGGTCGAGGAAGCCCTGCCCGACAGCTTCAAGGACCTCATCGACCGGCTCGACGCGATCCCTACCGCCCGCGGCCGGGACAACGCCAAGTGAGCGGCCCCCAGTCCGGAGACGGGCGCACGGCCACGGAGAAATCCGATTTCAAGCGCGAGCTGACCGAGGTCGTCCCGCACCTGCGCGCCTTTGCCCGCGGGCTGTGTGGCCGCCCCGATCTCGCCGACGATCTCGTGCAGGAGACGCTGCTCAAGGCGTGGGCGGCGCAGGATCGCTTCGAACCGGGCACCTCGATGCGCGCATGGACCTTCGTGATCCTGCGCAATGCCTATCTCACCGACATGCGCCGCAACCGTTTCCGCGGCGAATATGACGAGGGCGTGGCCGAACGCATCCTCACTGCCCCGGCCGGACAGGAAGAGCCGATCCACCTCTCCGATCTCCACCGCGCCCTGCTGACGCTGCCCGCCGAAAGGCGCGAGGCGCTGCTGCTGGTGGGCGCGGGCGGCTTTTCCTACGAGGAGGCGGCGGCAATCTGCGGCTGCGCGGTCGGCACCATCAAGAGCCGCGTCGGCCGTGCCCGGGCGGCCCTCTCCGAAATGCTCGCCAATGGTGCGATCCCGCGCCGCTCGACCGGCGACGATGTCGCGCACCGCGCGATCCTCGAGGAGCTGGATGTGGTCGCCGCGGGCAACGGGGTGAGTTCGCGGGGGTAGCGCCAGGCACGATCGCCGCCCTGAGTGAGGCCCGGGACGGGGGAAACGAAAAAGGCCCGGAGGATCGCTTCCCCAGGCCTCTTCCTTATCGATGCAGATCGGACTTACGCGTAGGTCCAGACCGTCCCGCGCGCGAGGTTCTCGCTGGCGAAGGCCCAGTTGAGCTTGGTCTCGACCACGGCATCGAGATAGCTCTGACGCTTGTTCTGGTGATCGAGGTAATAGGCGTGCTCCCACACGTCGAGCACCAGCAGCGGGTTGAAGCCGCTGTCGGCCAGCGTGTCGGCATCGTGGGTTTCCTCGATGCTCAGCTTGCCGTCCTTCTCGGCCAGCCACACCCAGCCCGACGCGAAGTGGCCCACGCCGCGGTCCTTGAGCTGCTGCTTGAGCGCGTCGACCGAGCCGAAGGCCTCGTCGATCTTGGCGGCAAGGTCAGCCGAAGGCGCGGTCGTCGAGGGGGACATCGAGTGCCAGTAGAAGGCGTGGTTCCAGGTCTGGGCGGAGTTGTTGAACAGACCCTGGTTGGTCCCGCGCGAGGCGGCGACGATCTCTTCGAGCGACTTGGTCTCGTGCTCGGTGCCGGCAATCGCGGCGTTCATCTTGTCGACATAGGTCTGGTGGTGCTTGCCGTGGTGGAACGACAGGGTCTCGGCCGAGATGGCGGGCTCGAGCGCGGTGTCGGCATAGGGCAGCGGGGAAAGTGCGAAAGCCATGGTGTCCTCCAGGGTCGTTTGTTGAACGGGTCGGGTTATGGTGCAGCAACGCAGATGTGGGCGAAGGGTTGCCGCTTCAAGAAGCGGTTGTCAGGATGGGGCGTTAGCCTGATCGGCCGAGCGGTCAACTGCGGTTGTGACAGCGACGTTCATCGTGACATTGCCGAGGGTCCGCATCAGGTCGGGCAGCATCTCGACCGCGACCAGCAGCGCGAGCGGTTCGACCGGCACGCCCATGGCGAGCGCGATAGGGCCGATCGAGACGACGAAGCTGATCGAACCGGGCAGGCTCACGGCGCTGAGGCTGATGACGCTGGCGATCAGGATGCCGGCGATCGCGACCGTCAGCGGCACCTCGACCCCGGCGAGCGCGGCGACGTAATAGACCACCGCAAGGTTCATCGCCGCACTGGTCGCCCGGAAGATCACCACGGCGAGCGGCAGGACGAATTCGGCGGTCGAGGCGCGCAGGCCCAGCCGGGTGGACGAATCGAGCATCGCCGGCAGGCTGGCGAGCGAGGACTGCGTCGACAGCGCCACCGCCTGCGCGGGCAGCATCGCGCGCACGAAGGTGCCGAGCCCCTTGCCGCCCAGTCCCGCGGCGATGACATAGGCCAGCGCTAAGATGAAGGTGCCCATCGCGGTCACGGTCAGCACATAGTGGCCGAGCGCCGCGAAAGCCCCGCCCCCGCTCTGCACGCCCACCCCGTAAGCCAGCGCGAAGACGCCCACAGGCGCGGCTGACAGCACCCAGCCGATGATCAGCAGCATCGCATTGCCGAGCGCGTGGAAGAAGCCGAGCAGCCGCTCCCCCTGATCCGAAGGCAGGCGGGTGATGGCGACCGCGAACATCACGAAGAACAGCGTCAGCGGCAGCATGGCGGTCTCGGCGGCGGCGGCGACGATGTTGGGCGAGACCAGCGAGGCGAGGAAATCTAGCACCTTGGGCACCTCGCCCACCTCGGACGGGGTCTGGGCGAGAAAGGCGCTCGCGCCCTCGGGCACGGGGAAGGCGCGCAGCAGGGCGGGCATGGCGAGCGAGGTGAAGGTGCCGCCTGCGAGTTGCACGAACACCATCAGCGCGATCATCCGGCGCGCCACCGTGCCGACGCGGGCGGCGAGGATCATCTGGACGAGACCCAGCACCAGCAGCGCCGCCACCAGCGGGATGATCGTCATCTGGAGCGCGCGCAGCCACAGCCCGCCCGCCAGCCCGGCGATCTCGCCCACCAGCGCCGGCGCTCCCGCGAGCGCCCCCACGATTCCCGCGCCCAGCCCCGCCACCAGCCCGGCGAAGGTCAGCGCCACCGGCAGCCGGATCGAGACCAGCGCGAATTTCCCCTGTCCGGCCGCGCCGGTGTTTTCGCTGTCGTGCAATGGAGTGTCCTTATCGGGGCTGCTTGCCCTTTCCTTTGCGCGATAACCGCGCCAGAAGCGCGAGACAATCTTTTGAGGGCAAGGCCGCAGACATGGGACGCAAGCTGTTCGGGACCGACGGGATCAGGGGCCGCACCAATTCCGGCGCCATGACCGCGGAGACGGCGATGAAGGTCGGGCAGGCCGCCGGCCGCCACTT
>VFQM010002936.1_pt1 | contig 11691 bp, 9 predicted proteins | sample 3512391 | NCBI WGS metagenome assembly VFQM01 (sample SAMN10412369, study PRJNA504923) | tailings metagenome | isolation source: Replicate 1 from Balatoc abandoned mine | place: Philippines
ATATCGCCATATTTAAAAATTGATTCTCCCTTGTATTTTGTCCCAAATCCATGAGCCCCATCATAGATTACTTTTAGGTTATATTTTTCAGCGATCGTCTGTATTGACTCAATATCACAAGGGTTACCATAAACGTGGGTGGCTAGTATGGCTGACGTTTTGGATGTTATGGCTTTTTCTATGTTTTTAGGGTCGATGTTAAACGATTGATCATCAATATCTACAAAAACAGGCTTACAATTTTCCCATACAATACTACTTGTTGTAGCAACATAGCTGAAGGGAGTTGTAATAATCTCACCAGAAAGTTCAAGAGCCTTTATTGCAATTTGTAATGCAATAGTTCCATTTCCTAAATACAATATATGAGGAACCTCTAAATATTCCTTTAATTTAAGTTCTAGGTCATTAACTAAGGGGCCATTATTGGTAAGCCAGTTTCGATCAAAAATACCAGCCACCGCTCGTTGATACTCATCTAAGGGAGGCAAAAAAGGTTTTGTTACTGGAATCATAAATTTACTCTAAATCAGTTTATCCATCGTAAATACCACATTTGAAATTGAAGCAACCGCCAAATAATATCGTTATACATGAGCAAATTTTTTTCAAACTTATTCAAAATATTCTTAACTGCGATTGGACAGAAGACTCCTACCATTTTAATTTTCTCTTCACTTAAGAATTCTTTAATAAGATAGTTGAGATCTCCACGTAACCATTTAAAAATTGGTAAATCAAAACCAATCTTTGGTCTATCCATAATTGGCTTCGGAACATGTTTATAAACAATGTCCTTTAATATTTTTTTACTAATAACACCATCATGCTTAAATTCAAATGGAAGACGTGCTGCAAATTCGATCAAATTGTGGTCTAACAAAGGTTCACGCCCCTCCAAGCTAGCAGACATTGTAGATCTATCCACTTTTGGCAAAAGTAAATCTACCAGCGCTCCATTAAAAGAGTGAATGAAAAGGACATCACGTTCATCTTGTGGAGCATTATAAGTTGAATTCTTAATTTTTTTTCCAGTATCTGAATTAAGGACATAATTTACAATATCTGAAGGTAATCCGTTTGCTTCATTTAGTAATTCTTCAAATTGGAAAGCCCGATTAGTTTTAAGAACATTAGCAACTGCACTCATTTTACGTCTTAACGAAAAGCTATCATTAGGTAGAGTGGCCGATAATTGATTAAGTAAAAATGCACTAATTTTTGGAGCTGGAAGTTTCCTTATCTTTTGAATTTGATATTGAAATTCACTAAAACCATTGTACCCTGCGAACAATTCGTCACCACCATCAGCTGATAACGATACAGTTACGTCTTTTCTTGCTAAACGGCTGACTAATATGGTAGGTATTGCCGAAATGTCACCACATAATTCATCGAAAAAGTAGGGCAGATCAGGAATGATATTTTCAGCATCTTTTAGCTCACAATCGTAGCTAGTGTGCTCAGTGCCTAAATGAGATGCAATTTTTTTTGCAAATGGAGCCTCATTAATGCCATCTGGAAACCCTATTGTAAACGTCTTAATCTTTTTATTTCTGCTTTTTTGAAGCAATGCTGTAACAAGTGTACTATCAAAACCACCACTTAAAAAAACACCTACTGGTACATCAGCAATCATACGATAATCACATGCGGTTTGAATAAACTTCTCTAACTCAATCACGGCATCAGAATAGGAAATTTTCAGTTTAGGCTTATCAAAACAATTTTCTATTGTCCAATATCTTTCTAGAGCGATAACTCTATCTTCTAAATTAAATGTTAACCATGTTCCTGCCTCAAGTTTAAAAACATTTTCAAATATCGAGTGAGGTGAAGGGACATATCCTACCTTTAGATAATAGAATACCATTTCTTGATTTAATCTTCGTTGGAAACCAGGATGTTGATGAAAAGCTTTTAGTTCAGAAGCGAACAGGAATAATCCGTTGGCCCAATAATAATAAAAAGGCTTCACCCCAACTCTGTCTCGACAAGCTAAAATCTGCTTTTTCTTTTGATCATAAATTATAAAGGAAAACATTCCGATAAATTTTTCAACGCACTTCTTTCCCCACTCTTGGTAGGCATGAATAACTACTTCCGTATCAGATGTTGATATAAACTTGTGGCCACATTTCCGAAGATCTTCTCTTATTTCAATAAAATTATAAATTTCACCATTAAGTAATATAACAAATTCCTTATATGCCATAGGTTGGCTTCCACTTGCACTCAAATCTAAAATTGATAACCTCTTATGTGCAAGTCCAATTATATACTCTTCCTCTTGAAAGTACAATGAACCTTGTCCGTCAGGCCCTCTATGGTTCAAAGTTTGTTGCATACGCAACACTAATTTCTCCGTAGAGTTTTTACTATAATCGATAAGTCCAACTAATCCGCACATCGTTAATTTTCATATAAAATACCTAATTCGTCTGATGACAGAAATTCTACTTCCGGCCACCTAATTAAAATCTCACGGAGTAATTGTCTCAACGCATTAAGATTATCAATTCTATTTCTTTCACTAATTGAACCAATGTAATTCAGCCGATGAGTAGAAATAATTGCCGGCTTATTCCAAAAAAAAGCCGCATTAATTTTTCTTAAACAATTGCCAATCCAATCATAAGAATCCAGAGTGGAAGGTTCGAAATAAGCATTACGAACAAGATATATTTGACCGAAGTTTGATTTCTCGCCTGTGTGATGAATCTTTGTTCTATATCCTCCTTTATTAGTTGAGGGAATTTTTTGACCACGAAATCCTTGTATAAACCGCACTCCTGATTTGTCCAAAACCAATTCTAAAGTCTGATCCCATACATTTGCTGGAGCGATAAAGCTTAATGACCGAAAGCCGAATACCTCATTAAAAATTCTTGTACCTTCTTCTATTTGATTAATACAAAACTTCTTTTCTTCATCATTATAAAAATCAAGAGTTGCCATCAGATTGTTTCGTTTTTGCGACCCATTATTTACATCGATGCAAAAAACCCCTTCTTTAAATGCTGCCGACATATTGGGATTACCGTTTTGAAGAATTGACAACCAACGAAGTGCATTCACATGTTCTCTACCGTGAAACTGTGGTTTAATCAACTTATATTTAACAGCTTCTTTAATTAAATCCCAATTTCCCTTGGTTTGATCTGATCTCTGATAAGTTTCAATAAAAGTTTCAAATGTATACTTGCTAAAGCCATCTCTTTCAATCCTTTCAAAATCGGGATTGCCTACAATAAAATTTGTAGTAAAAATTGGATGATTACCATGGCTATCTTTTACGGATGATAATACTTCAATAAGTGCACCTATATCATTTACAGTCTCAAGGGAGTCAACACGATTATAGGGATTCTTATCTAAATCTATACCAAGATTTTTCAACTTAATGTACGAATCGTAAGATGGAATTCGAATGCTACCCCAATCATCTGACTCAAAAACAATAACCCTTCTAGGAATTCCTTTGCCTTGAATATTCAATAGATGGTTTTGAATTGTTGATCCTAAATGGTGATTCACTTCTTTAAAATGATATTTGATAGTTGCTCCATATCTATAAACTCCGCATCCGGCCACTTCTGCAAAATTGTCTTCAACAGTCTATCTAACTCTTTAAGCCCCTTAATCCTATTCTTTTCGTCAAGACCTCCAACAAAGCATACTCTATGATTACTAATAATTGCTGGCTTTTCAAATCTGAAAGCTACTTCAATGTCATTTAGAGTGGATTCCCAACCATACTGTATCGTATTAGGCTCAAATACAGCATTCCTATTTACATAGCAAAGATGTTTAGTAAAGCGCTGTCCCATATAATGAAATTTACTCTTGTATTTTCCATTGCCGACTGGTTCCAATCTCATTTTAGGTACATCTACAAGACGAATTCCATTTTTTGCCAAAGTTGGAATTAACGAGCTGCTAAATTTCATAACAGGCGCTGTAAAGTGAACCGGTAGGTAGTTGAAATATTCTTTGAATAAGGATATACCAGAAACAATGGCACCTTTGTGAAATTCAATCTCACTAAGCTCTATAAAATCATAAGCATCTGCCAGCTCACCAGCCATAGGAATTGTTACTTCTGATTTACTTAGAAAAAAGAAATTCTTATCAAAAGCCAAGGATGTTTTAGAATCATTTTGTTGTAGTGCCTTTAACCATGGCATTACCTGTAAATGCTCTCTGCCATGAAACTGCGGCTTAAATATTTTTTTTTTGATACCTTCCAAGTAGAGTTGGTAAACCTTGTCTCTGTTCGGATATCTGTCAAGCGTTTTAGTAAAAGGCTCAAAATAATAGTTTTTATATTCTGCATTCTTTATTCTTTGAAAATCAGGATTAGCGACATTCATCACTGCGGTAAATACCGGGTGATTACCATTCATATCCTTATACTTTGTTAATACATCAAATAAGTCTTCTAAATCTGAATTTGATTCTAACGTATCAAATAAATTAAATCGATTCAAATCAACATCTATCCCTAAGGATTTCAACTCTTGTTGTTGTTTAGTATTTTCAATTCTAATACCACCCCAATCATCTGAGCAAATAACAACAAGTTTTCTCGTTGTTTTAAACCCAAGTAAGTTTGATGCAGTACCTATTAGACTTCTTAGCATGCTTATTTGATCCAGTCCAATAAAGAAATGTCCAAAGGTGAAATCAAGGATACTGGTAAGAATAAGAGTATGGTTGAAACACTAGCACTTTGCATGGTTATTCTTATTATGATTACTAAATTAACCAGAAAAACGACTGACAATAAAATTTTTAAAAGCAATGGAACAACCTTATCTGAATTAAAATATAGCTGAATTAGAAATATACAACAAAAACCTTGGTACAATACTCCAAATCTATTTGCAACCGATTCTAATTCACTAAAAAAATTAACAAATGCAAAAATTAATAGAGTCATACTAAATAATTTTCTGAGATTATCACTGGTAATTCTTATATAGTAAGCACTAAATAAAGAAAGAGTCAGAAAAAAAATAGTGGTAAAATAAATATACTTATCCAAAATAAAATAACGTTGCGACTTTAACTGAGAAACCTGTTTTAAGTAATAATCACTGGTATATTGTGTAGCATGATACTGCAACGCATTCTCATCTAAACCTGCTGTATAGTCTCGGAGATAATTAGAAACCTGATCAGTAAAAATAAAGCTCGCTAAAATAAGTAAATAATAAACCCAAAATCGACTTCCTACGATTTTAAAAACAAGAAGAAGCGGTATAACCATTACAAAAGCGAAATGAACAAATGGTGTTAAGCACAGTAGAAAAAGATATTTTAACTGTCCGTTTTGTATATAGTTATAAGTAGAGAACAGAAAAATAGCCAAAGCAAAATAATGCCTAAAAGAGTTAATTCTACCAGGTGATAAAACCAACAAAAGAAATAATAAAAGTAGTACTGAAAAGTAATTTAAGCTTCCTGAATAGGTTTTGGCTTTAACAACTCTTTCAAAAATAGAGGCGGTGATGATTGCCAGCAATACTGCTATAATCGCAAAATAAATTTGCACATCAGTTGTAAAGCGTGATACAGAAAACTGGAGTATATCCTGAAAAATATCCGGCTTATTACCCAATGCATAAAGATTAATAATCTTACTCCATAAATCTGCAAAGCTCAGTTTCGAAGCTTCTTCAAAATATTGAGAAATTCTGTAGGTGTCCTGATCTTTTCCTGATATTATATAAGTAAAACCATATAGAAAATAAAAAAGTATAAGTATTATGGAAAACACCCTATATCCGACTAAGCGTAATGAGCCGAGAAATGCACCTAATGGCCATACTAGAAAAGCTATGACCCAAGGAAAAACAGCCTGTCCCCTATTGCTATATTGCTTCATCAATTTCCTCGATTGATTGTATTACTTTCAGATGTTTGGAAGGGCTTTTGATGGTCATTTTGTGCAGGTTAATACCAGCTTTCTCAAGCAAGGGAAACATCCAGAAAAACCGGCAAGTTGAATTATCTATCAGCATCGCTGTTGACCAAAAGCTTAAAATAATTGAATGCTTTAATGTTGCTATAATCACCTCCGCAGGTATTGTGCTATCAATTATTCTAACTTGTGCCAATTCATTAAATCGCTTACGGTGCGTATCGTAAGTTGTTGGATGCAGCTTTATATAGATTGGTAATGCAGGAAAGCGTTCCGACAATTTTTTCAGAATATATATCTCAAAATCATTAATTCTATTATCTCTAAAGGGTTGATTGGTATAAAAAATACATGGTCCATTGATTAACTCTTTATATCCAAAAAACTTCCTTGTTGCTGTAATTGAATCTGGAGACTTAAGAATATCAATTTTGTTGGCTGGTTTACCACTTCTTTTATCAATATGCTCAGGGTACTGCACCCAGAGTTCCGATATTTCTTTCATCGCCCCATAAACCAAGGTTGGGTAATAAAAGTAAAACCTTCTAATTCGGTTAGCCCATAAAAATTTATGGGTATTAGCTGCTACAAGTAAACTCCATCGAGGAGTAAAGCGTGAAATTGTAGCATATGCAGCCGCACCATCAGGAGCGAGAATTATTCTTGTACCCTTAGGCTTCAATAATTTTACACTAAAAAATGCAATATATGCCAGCTTATTAAAAATAATGCATGTATTAATCTCAGACCGGCTAATCTCATTAATGTAGTCGTTAAACTGGGGGTTATAGCCAAAGTTACTTTCATCATATTTTAATTCTAGATAAGTAATATGATTAAAATCCGATAAATCTTTTACAAATCTGAAGCGCCCGCTGTGGTCATCAATGGTTTGAACTACAAATATTTCGTAATCATTATCGTTCATAAACCGATCACATATCAAACTAATTGTAATCAGCATGTGATACTCCGTGTGAACTATAAACAGTATTTTTTTCTTATTCATGCTTTACTTATTAATTGCCATCCGTAAGAAGAAAAAGTTTAGGCAAAACAGCAGAAAGTTAGAAAGTAGCACACCATAAGCGGATAGCGTCAGTAGATTTCCATCCAGAAAATGAATAGCAAGATAAGGACATATAAATCGTAGTGCCAATTCAAAGCCTACAAAAGCATATCCTAAACTATAGGCTTTTAGTGTATAGATCGCATTATGTGAAACCAGCGTACCCGAAAACAAAAAGTTAAGGGAAAATATTTGCATAGCTGGAATGGCACTTTCGTATTCCGTAAAATATTCTCCAATTAAGATTGGTGTGGTAAACCAAACACCAAAAATAAACGGTAACGAAAATAAAAGTATAATCAGGTTTATATTAATAATTATTGACCAAAGCTTTTTTGGTTCATCTGTTGCCCCTAGTAAGTAGTTCATTTTAGGAAAGAAAAAATTTCCAAGTACTCCAGGAAGCATCGTAATCAATGTTCCTATAGCATTAACTGGAGTAAAAAGTCCAACAGCCATTGTACCTCCTTTCATGAGTAGTACAATTCGATTGAAAGAATTTGCAATTCCACGAAAATATCCCATTGCAAAAACCGGCAAACCTATGGCTGAAAGATCTTTAAGTAGTTTTAAATTAAAAAGTGGCCGTTCCTTAATTGGCCTTGAAAAATGCATAAGCATAGTAAATCCAAATGGAACCAAAAATGAATATGCAAGCAGTCCATAGTATCGCTCATACCAAACAGCAGGTAGAAGAAAAATCTGAATACCAATCTGATACAAATATAATTTCGACAGACTAACGAATGACTGCGCTGAGCGGTATGTTACGGTTAGGTAACGCTGATAGGCATTAACTGAAACCAGAAGACCAACAGTGGTGACACCTGCAATCACCTTAGGATCGTACCTTATGCTGAATAGAACAATTGTTACCAGTATCGTTGCAATAAAAAATAGTAAGGCAACTGCAATCATAAAAGACTGAGCTGCTTGTGCATACTGAACTCCCTTATTCGTGTCACCCTTACCGTAGAGATACGGCAGTTCACGATTAAGACCATTAGGTATGCCCATTTCCAAGAAAGGAACATACAATTGTAAAATGGACAAGCTTTGCCATATACCAAGTTCGGATGGTGAAATCCAACCGATAATCAAAATACCAATCACCATTGCGACTAAGCCTGATACTAAGGATGAAGAGCCAAATAAAACACCTGCTCTTAAGTCAGGTATTTTTAAAAATTTAAGAACCCTCAGCATTTTCCTTGATAAGTAGCTCAGCTAATTTCCAGTCCAGCATTGTATCAATATCGTGAGAGGAGAAAGCATCCATCTCAAACTTTCTTATAGCAGTAAATTCATGGAGGGGCTTAGTCTTCAATTGTTGAACATTAATAACATAGATTGCCCCATTAAGCTCCCACACTTTAGGACAGTCTTGCCTGCGGGTAAATTTCCCTGACTTTGACTTTTCGAGAAAACCTTGCTTATTTTCCTCAAAAAGTAAGTAATAAGGGTTAACTGAAGTCTCCTTTACTGATACTACCATATCGCACGAGTCATCAAGAAGGTCTAAGGCCTGTTTAATTTGATTTCCGCTTCTAAATGGTGATGTCGGTTGGAGTAATACGAGGATATCAGGATTATAATTAACGGACTCAGCGTAGGTAACAGCATGCAATAAAACCTCATAAGTACCAGAGGTATCTGTGGCAAGTTCGGCTGGTCGCAAGAAAGGAACTTTTAATCCCAGCTGTTCAACTCTCCTTTTAATTTCCTCATCATCAGTTGAGACATAAATAATTTCGTCATCAAACACCTCACGTGCTGCTTCAATCGTATAATAAATTAAGGGTTTGCCGTTCAAAGGCTTAATGTTCTTGAGTGGTACACCCTTAGATCCACCTCTGGCAGGAATGACAACAAGAATTTTCAATGAAATTTAATATGTTTAATATCGTGCTGGGCTCTGTTAAAATCTTCTATCTTACCAATGTCTAACCAATAACCGTGCAAGGGATATGAGTGAACAGGCTTTTTTTCAGAAATTAATCGTTCAATTAAATCTGTAGCATTAAACATTGAGTTTTTGGGAATGAGCTCTAACACTTCGCGTTTCATGAGATAAATACCACCATTTGAGTAATAGGTAAAGGTGGGTTTCTCTTTGAAACTCATGACATGTCCATTGGTGGTTTCCAATACCGCGTAGGGAACGTTTACTTCATAAGGAATAGTAACAACAGAGAGATCGGCATTAGATTCTAAGAATGACAGAAAAAAATCTTCATAGTCAAGATTCGTCAGCAGGTCAGAATTTGTTACCAACAAATAATCATGCTGAAAATTATTGATCTTTGATACGGAACCAATAGTTCCCATTGGAGCGTCCTCAGTAACGTATTCAATTCTGATGTTCTTCTTCTCTCCCCTATTAAAATGTTCAATTATCTGATTGCCGAGGTAACGAATGGAAATCCAGAAATCATCAACTCCAAACGAAATAAGTCTGTCGAGGTTATGTTCAAGAATTGGTTTATCTCCAACTAATAGTAAAGGCTTAGGTATAAGATCCGTTAACGGTTTCAAACGTTCCCCTCTGCCTCCCGCCATTATCACAACATCAATCGGTAAATATGATTTTTGAATTCTAAAATTAATCACATTTATGATGCGTCTTTCAGAATCGAGTACTGGTACAATACGAAAGTTTTTTTGACGATATTCAATTATGGTACTGATTGAGTACTTTCCTTTGGTGATAAACTTTGGTTCAGGTTGAATAAAGTCAATTACCCGGTTCTCAAAATTTAAACCCCGGAGAAACCCTCTGCGTACATCACCGTCTGTAAGTGAGCCTAATAGTTTCTCCTCTTCGTCTACCACAAAAAGAATAGAATCAATAGCGAGCGTATTTAGCTTTTGCAAAGCCTCCTTTATCAAGGAGTTTTGTTTAATGAGATGTCTCTTGAAATTCAAAATATATCCTTTAGTATCTTCTGAATGTAACTAAGCGACCCAGGATTGTGGTAAATATTCTCGCCTTTGAAAACAAAATCGATTGGTAAAGAACGGATGGCCTCCATAATTGAGTTGGTCATAAATGGTGTTGATATAACATTCTCTCCCATCTCCCTTCCTTGCTGTCGGATTCCTACATTAATAAAATATTTGCCAAAAGACGGTGCCTCAGAAATTCCACTTGAAGTATTACCCAATACAAATTTACAATGCTTTAGGCAAGTAAAATAAGACTCCATACCCAAGTTTTCAAAAGCGAAAAACTGTCTATGCTTCCTTGTGATATCTGCATATAGTTCACGGTAAACTGAACCGTGAGTATCTGCATTTGGCATAGTAACTACTACCTGAAAGTCTTTTAAAATTTCTTCAATAGTTTCTTTAACAACTGAGGCGTGGCTATAATTATTTTCTGCATTAACGGTTTCCGGGTGAAAGGTTACAAGTGCTGTCGGAATACTTAAATCTACCTGCCATTTTGATTTAAACGCATCTATTGACAACAGTGGCATTTTATTAACAGCCTCGAGGCTTAAAATGCCAATTGGATAAACATTTTTTGAAGCTGTAAGCATCTTTACACGATCTGCGCACTTTTGAGTAGATGTAAAATGGATATGTGAAGCCATGGTGATGCAATCCCTATACACATTATCAATTGCACCGTCACTACGATCACCCCCATAAAAATGAGCAAACTTAATTCCGTAGGGTATTCCTGCTAAAACAGCACTGAACATCTCGTACCTGTCTCCAAGACATAATACTATATCAAATTCGTTTTTTACATTCTCCCAAAATGCAGAAAATTTCAGAAATGTAAGACCTACGCTTGTGGCAACGGCTTCTTCCGAATCATGTGCCACCATGGATATCACTTTGTATTTGGGTGAAAATCCTGATTTTACAATTTCGTTAATCGTAAGGCCATGAGCTAGTGAAAGATGAGTTCCAAATGCAATAATTTCCACCTTAAAATTTGCGTTGGTCTTAAGATCTTCTAGCAGAGGCAAGTATACGCCAAAATCTGCTCTTGAACTTGTAAGAACACCTACCCTCACCATTGTATGTTTGAATAGTTTAACTTATGACCAACTTGCAAATCTACCGATGCAGTCCTTCCCAGAATTCTATTAATATCCAAGGCAGGAATTCCATCGCCAGGTCTTTTAACCATAAGATTGTTTTCGGAGAATGTTTCACCTTTCCGGATAGGAGCTGAAACAAAAACACTCTTTCTAACCACTTCAATGTTCTTAGCTTCAGATTTACTGGGAAGTTTTTTTCCACTTCCACTTATAGCTAATTCAATATTTCTTATGGCTTTTACCATTTGTCGAAATTCATCTGGTTCCAGAGAACTTTTATGATCTGGCCCAATCATGGTTTTGTCAAGGGTAAAGTGCTTTTCTATTATCGTTGCCCCAAGTGATACCGCAGCAATGGGTACTTCAATTCCTAAGGTGTGGTCTGAATAGCCAACATTTACTTTGAAAGCCTCCTTAATTGTAAGCATCGCTTTAAGGTTCACATCCTCCATCGGTGTCGGATACTCTGTATTACAATGCAGCACTGTGATATGGTTGCCCGATAAACCATTCGAAGTAAGAATAGAAAGTGCGCCTTCAATTTCAGCCAGAGTTGCCATTCCTGTTGATAGGATAACTGGCTTATTCAGCTTTGAGACCGCTTTAAGAAACAACGGATTCACTACTTCACCGGACGAAAT
>VFQM010002937.1_pt1 | contig 11685 bp, 7 predicted proteins | sample 3512391 | NCBI WGS metagenome assembly VFQM01 (sample SAMN10412369, study PRJNA504923) | tailings metagenome | isolation source: Replicate 1 from Balatoc abandoned mine | place: Philippines
ATAACCTGAGAAGACACTCCTTTTTTTAGAAGAAGCTCTTTCAACTTATAATAAATCAACCGTTGAGATTTGACAGGTACATTCTTACTTATTGGACTTATGTATATTGCTAAATGCTGAATGTCCGGGTCAAAGTCTTTATCGTTGATTTGGTCGTAGAGTTCTGGCCAAGGATTCTCTCTGTTATTGAAATAGATTGCTAAGTTTTTGTCTGGATGATATGGTGTACTTATGAATTTGGTAAGGCCTTTGAATGTTGAGAAATCACCATTAAGGTAACGATGAATAGTAGCAGCCACTTCTCTATCATCTTCATGAAGAATGAAAAAGAAATGGATTTTTACTGCTGGACTAAGCGCAAATGGCCCGTGTTTAGATATTCCACTGAAAGGGACAACATGAAGATTTTGCTTACCAAAGATTAGTTTATTACTTGCCTTTTCTACTGAACCTATTCTTTTTTCATCTACCTCAATAAAGCCATTAGAAGTCAATGGAATAATTGCTTTGAACTCTGAAGTATTCAGGTATTGGCGGTAAAATTTATCTATTGCAGTTTTGAATTTTTTGTATTTGTTGGTTTTGTCGGGAGCCTCAGTGGAATGGTGCAGTGCATCACGGATTTCAAAATTCCATATCGGATAAACATGATCATACTGCCTTCTTGCCTCTTCTGGTAATTCATCAAAGCGGTGTAGCCCTTTTTCATAGACCACCCAATTGAATGCCTTTACTGGTACTTCTTCAAATAATTCTGATACAGGTGTTTTGAAAATCTTTGACTTGCCTTCAAATGTGACCAATAATTCAAGGCTGTTGGAAACTGTCCTGAACTGCACTCTCAAAGAGAAACGGTCAAAGGTTTTGTATATCCCTTCTTTGTCTTGTGTATCGCTTGGCAACCAAACTTCTGTATCGCTTACAAAATTAGGTTTGACCAAACAGCCCTTAGTTTTGAAATGGTTATGGATTAATGAATTGTAGTAGCGTTTGAGAATAGATGAAGACAATGCGGAATTGGAAACCGGAACGGTTTTCTCAATTCCTTCTTCGGTAGTGATTTTCTCATAGGTTGGTATGGTTGGCTTAGTGACCGGAATGAATCCTTCTTTTTCTTGGCAAAATGAAGTGTAGTAATGCTCCTGTTCACCAAACCTATCAACGACCTCATTAGGAACCAATGATTTATGGATTCGTGTGGTTCCTTCTTGTTCCTTCTCGGAAAAATAGAAGGTGAACGATTCGCTCGGATGATTGAATGTTAGTATGTTGAAACAGTGCTTTGCCATTATTTAGGTCTGTTTTGAAGATTAGATTGTTGGTTCCAAATCTTGTCGAATACAAAGTCTAAATACTGGCGTTTGAAGTCTGGGTCATCCGTGAATTTTTTATACAAGTCGGTGTATTGGAAAATCACATCTTGCATCAAATCCTCCACCTTTTTATCAGAGGTTATTTTTGCATTTTGTTTGTCGCTGTTCTTTACGGCATTGACAGTAGCTTGATCACGGGCAAAATCTGCAGGCAACTGCTCAAACAGGAAATTCTTTACCTTATCATCATCAGTCCAATTATCAATACCAAACTTTGTATTAAACTCTTTGAGGATAGCATCCAACTCATTAAAGCCGGGCTCACCTTTTGTTCCTTTCATTACTGGTGGTGTAGGGTCTAATTCTTCATTACCACTTAGTTTGATATTTTCCTGAGTTGTTCGGGTTAGTCTATAACTATCCAAGTCAATTGCTTCCAGAATGCCTTTGGCTAAATCCTCAATTTCATCTGGTTTGATTTTTGGAATCAGGAATTTTAGAAACCAATACAACCTTTCCCAATAGGAATTATTGAAGGAAAGCAGCTTAGAAAGGAAGGCATACATTCTGAAAAAGGATTTCGCCTTTACATAGAAGTCAATCTGGGCATCTTCATTCAATTCATTTTTATACTCTGCAACGCACTTATCAATGATTGGGTCTAATTCCTGTCTTTCCGCTTCTTTGAAATACAATTCGGTGAAGTTTACCACATCATCCTGTGAATAGACCTGAGCTTTGTCCAAGGCATCCTGTAGGTCATTTAGTTTGTTTGCATCTGTTTCCTCACTAAGGATAGTGGTAGTATAGAATGGCTCAAATGCCTTTTTAATATCTTCTGTGGTATTAAAGAAATCCATTACAAATGTGTCGTCTTTGTAAGGTTTGTATGCTCTATTGAGTCTTGATAAGGTTTGTACAGCCTGAACATCCGCTAATTTTTTATCTACATACATGGTATGCAAGAGCGGTTGGTCGAATCCTGTTTGAAACTTATTGGCTACTATCAGAAAGCGGTATTCTTTTTTCTTAAACTCGGTTGGAATGTCATTGCTCGGGAAACCGTTTAATCTGGCCTCATCCCAATCTTCTCCGTCTATTTCTTTTGTGCCTGAAAAAGCAACAATGGCTTTGTAAGGTGAGTTGATTTCTTTCAGATACTCGTTGAAAGCCTGATAGTAAAGAATGGCGTTTTTAATGCTTTTGCAAACAACCATTGCTTTTGCCTGACCATTGATGAGCTTTCTAATGTCCGCATGGAAGTGGTCTAACATGATTTTAGATTTTTCCATGATGGAGAAAGGATGACTTTCTACATAAGCACGCAGCTTTTTGTTGGCTTGACGTGTTTCAAACTCCGGGTTGTCTTCAACAGCTTTATCTAATTTGTAATAGGATTGATAAGTGGTGTAGTTCTTTAGCACATCAAGAATGAATTCCTCCTCAATGGCCTGCTTCATGGTGTAATTATCAAAAGCTATGAATTTACCTTCGGCTGTTTTTTCTCCAAAGGTTTCCAATGTCTTGTTTTTTGGGGTGGCCGTAAATGCAAAATAGCTTCCGTTTTTCAGCATTTTACGGTTCTCTATCAAGTCATTGATAATATCCTCAGAGGTTGGTGGTTCGGGTTCTTCACCGTATGTAACTTCTTTATCGGACAGCACCCAATTCATTTTACTGGCCGTTTCACCACTTTGGCTGCTGTGTGCTTCATCAATAATGATGGCAAATTTCTTTGCCTGTAAAGCTCCGATTTCATCTATGATGAATGGGAACTTCTGAACTGTGGTAACAATGATTTTCTTTCCATCTTCAAGGGCCTGTTTTAATTGTCGGCTTCCTTTATCAATCGCTTCAACAACACTACTGACCTGAGCAAATTGCTTGATGTTATCTCTAATTTGCTTGTCCAGGACACGCCTGTCCGTTACTACAATAACACTATCAAAAACGGTCTCTGTATTTTCACTATCGTGTAAACTCACCAACTGGTGGGCTAACCAGGTAATTGAATTTGATTTGCCTGAACCAGCCGAATGTTGAATGAGGTATTTCTGGCCAACACCGTTTTCTTTGGAATGATGCAGCAGTTTTTTTACCGCTCTGAGTTGGTGGTATCGAGGAAAAATCAGTTTGCGTTTAACCTTTCCTGTGTCTTCGTCCTTCTCCTCAACAATTTGAGCGAAGTTTTCCAATATGTTGCTCAAGCTGTCTTTGGTCAAAATATCTTTCCAGAGGTAATCAGTTTTTAAACCTTCGGGGTTTACCGGATTGCCTGCACCATCATTATTTCCCTTATTAAAGGGTAAGAAAAATGTCTTTGTACTGTTGAGGTGAGTGGTCATGTAAACCAAATCGGCATCTACAGCGAAGTGAACCATACATCTGCCAAAGGCAAATAAGGGTTCTTTCGGATCTCTGTCAGTTTGGTATTGGCGTATGGCGTGTTTTACATTCTGACCGGTCCATTGGTTCTTTAATTCAAAGGTGCTCAATGGTAAACCATTGATAAATAACACCATGTCTAAAGAGTTGCTGTTTTCCAGACTGTAGTATAACTGTCGGGTAACAGAAAAAATATTGATGCTGTATTGCTTCTGAGCTTTATCGTTAAGTAGAGAGGTTGGCTTTTTAAAGTAGAGCTGTACTCTTAAATCCAAATCCTTGACCCCATTGCGCAATATTTCAATGATACCTTTCTGACGAATTTGGTCTGAAAGGCGTTTCAGGAATTTGTCTTTGCCTCTTTTGATAATAGTGTCATGGGCATTGGGTTGCGTTGCTGCCAAAAACTCGAACAACAGCTTTTCATTGATGCAGAGGTCACGGTCATAGTCGGCACTATAGCTTGCAATAAAGCCATTGTGATTAATTAAATGCTTTTCTATGATCGTTTCTAAGCCCTTTTCTGATGTATCTGTACTCATTTTAAGAATATCTTTCTTTTAAGATTTCAGCAATTGCATTTGTTTCCCTCAAATTCCGGCCAGTCGTTTGAATCAACAGGGCGTAACCTTCATCAGAACTATTGTCAATAATTTCAATTTTGCCATTTGCATAGGTTTTACGAATAAACCTTTTACCTCCCCACTCAATCGAAAGCCCTTCCTCAACATAGGGGCTGTTTTTTAGTTTATTCCACAGAGCAGTTAATTCCTGTTGTCCATGATGTGAAGTTAGATGTATATGTTTATCAGGAATCTCAATTGCTGTTTCTTGCAAGTCTAATTCTCCAAGCTTTTCTACAACATCACCTATCGCAGGTTGTAAAAAACACGCTTTTGAAAAAACATTATTTACTTGATGGATATTACTATTTCCGTTTGCTTCTATGGTAATATCCAATGAATTTTTCATCCAAGCAGGACTGCTTTGAAGACTAACACTTAGCGTTTCGTACAAATGAGCAGCAGCTAAACCAGCACAGTTTGTTTTTACAATACCATTGGCAGTATCTTCAAAAAAATAATCAGCTTCAACATAGTGTGCGGCTACTTCGTCATCCTCGTCTTTGATAAAGGGGAGAACCAGCATTCCGTACATATTATTACGGAGTATTTCTGAAACTTCTCTGTTGTTCAACCAATCATATAAAGTATAATCAGATGAAAGCTGAATCTGATTAGAAGCATGATGCGACCTTATAAACCTAAATCCATTTTGTCTCGCTTCTGCCACCGTTTCAGAAAACAATTGCATTTTGCTGTTGGCTGCAAATCTGTCTGATGAAAGAGCATTTTCGCTCAACTCGTTATACATTAACTCCATGCTTAAATTAATTTCGAGAGTTGATTACTCCATTCATCTAATAAATTTTTGGGATAGTCACTTAACGTTCCATTCTTGTCAATTTCGATATTGGTGATCTTTGAGTATTGTTCACTTTCAGTAACTTCCTTTTTAAAATAAAACATTATCGTTCTATCCTTTAATGCTGGATTTTCTTTAACACCAACTCGAACCCCATTTAAGATATGATCGCTATGAGTTTCAATTATGATTTGAACATCATTTTGGGCAACTAGAGAGATTAGTTTACCTAATTCTGCTTGACCTCTTGGGTGAATGTGACTTTCAGGATTTTCTATAATAAGCAAATCACCTGATTTTGCTTTTAGTAAAGCGGTTACTACATGGAGAGCATAAGAGATACCAAATCCAACGTTCTCGGGTTTGAACCTATTGGTATTCCCAAAGTTTGGTTGCTTAAATACATATTCAAGCAGGATTAGCTCAGAGGTAACCTTTGTGGTTCTAACATTTACACCAGGGGATATTTCTCCTAACCAAAGATTGATCTGATTAATAAGTGTCCTGTTAACAAACTCTTTTTTTGTTACCTCATCAAAAGTCTTTGAACCTGAATGAAGTATGTTGTCAAAAACCACTTCTTCATTTCCTCTCAGTTCAATATAGTGGGCGGTGTACTGTCCATACTTGCCAAGGTCATTTGCTTCAACCACATTGGAATAGCTTCCGATATTGGCTGATTTTGGTTCAATCCTTTGAGCGTTGAGATATTGAAATTTGTTGGTAAATAATGGTTGGTTCTTATGCTGCTCAATGTAATTATCGCTTTTCTTATCCAAAGGCATATTTTGCTTAAAAACATCCGCATCTATTTCATAGAGAAATTCCATCAAATAGGGGTCAGTTGAAGAGAATTGAATGGAAAAACTTACGTTTTCGTTTTCTTTACTGTATTGGTATCGGGCATCTTTGGTTGTGCCAATATTTACTAACCCACTCTCTCCACCGTTCAATTTTAAGATGCCGTCACTTAGTTTTTCAGATTGGCGAAGCAATAACAGGGACTGGATAAAAGACGATTTGCCTTGTCCATTCATACCCAATACCACATTCAGATTGCGAAGAGGGAAGTACTTTGACTTAATGGATTTAAAATTCTTTATTTCTAGTGATTGTATCATTGCATTAAGATTGAAGTGTTTGAACAATTAAGTTCTTAATCTGGCTCTGCCTGTGAATTACCCTGTTTCTATCACCAGTAGAACTTGTAACTGAAGTGAAGAAATACTGATCCTCATTTAATAGATCAAATAGTGCCTGCTTAAACTCATCGCCTTTTTCAACTAATGCAGACCTCTCAGCTGGTGATAATAATGCAAACTGTGTAGCAATAGCATCAAATAAAGCCTTATTGATAGGTGGAAGCCTCGTGTATTCTCTATATATCTTCCTAAATGCTTCTTCCCGGAAAATACTGTAAGCTGTATTCATGGCTTCCGTATAATCGTGAGTTATTTTATCTAATTCTTGTTGAGAGAGTTTGTCAATGCTTGCCATTGCCTTACTCATGAAAGTATCCAAATCGGGAGTGTAGCTCTCATAACCAAAAAGATAAAAGGCTAAAAAACGGTTGGCAAAGTCTCTATCGAGCATTCGATGTGTCTTAATTCGCCAATCTGTAGCTCTGAGAAATGCCTCATTCCTTCCCAAATCAGCAATAAATTGAGCAGGCTTTCCTTGAAATAAAGCATGTCTAATTTCCTGTGGCTCCAATACCAAACCTCCGGTGTTGATGCGTTTGAAGATATTGAACTTTACATCTGTGGGAGTACCTGGCATAATCTTATAAATAACAACCTGAGCTTCCCTTATTACTCGCTTTAGATCGCCACTTAAATCATTCCATTTTTTCCCATTGAGTTGGGTAAGAAATTCTAAGTTGGTGAGTTTTAAAGATTGTGTAACGCAAAAATTGCGAATACTGCTTAACCTCTGTAAGCCATCTACTACCAGCCAGTTATTATCATTAGAAGCATCAAAAAAAAAGGCAGGTAATGGAAAGCGAATTAGGATTGATTCAATCAATCGGCTCTGTTTAACTACATCCCAAAGGTCATCTTGCCTTTGAAAATAAGTAGTTGTATCCATTTGGATTTCGTTCTCCTTAATACGATTTATAAGGGTGTCTAGGGAAGGTGTTTTTGTTTCAATATTGATTTTGGTTGGGTCAAATGGCTTCTCCATCAACAATTCTTCAGCATCCACCAATTCTCTTTCGACAGACTCATCTTCCAATGAGCTACCAAATAAACCCACTTGATTTTCTTGATTTTCTTCCATTTTACTGTGCATTAACTGTGGTATTAATTTTTGCTTTCCCCAACACCGCTTCGGCTATCATGGCTTCCCGATACTCTTTGATGAGTTCTATTTCTTTCTCTGCTTTGGCAATGGCCTGGTCTATTTTGGCTGTGTCTATTTTTATTCTTGAAACAATATTCAATTGCTCATCCAAGTTCGGTAGAGGTATTTTTATTGGACCTACTTTCTCAATGTTCAGATTGTACTGAGTGGTTAATGTTGATTCGGAAATAAACTTGGCTTTAAATGATTTTAATGCGTAGTATAAATAGTCTAAATCAACCTCTGAATTGGGAACAATTCCAATGATACTGTCAGGAAAACAGGCGTTAAAATTTAATATTGCAACATCTCCAACATTGGCTGCAATTGTTAAACACAAGGTTCCCTTAGGAAATTCTTTGCTTACCGAATATCCCCATTCATTAAGTGTTTGTTTGTATGACTCGATATACTTATTGGCTTGAGATACATCTCCAGTTTGAATAAATGGAAAATCACCATCGTATAACCTTTGATCATTTCTTGGTCTATGGGAAAATTTCCCTCTCAGAATTTGAGCAAAAGATTTTATCCTTCTCTGTGGATAACCTTTTTCAATTCCATCCTGATGAATCCGATCAAAGGAAACCGCCTGCCTTTGCTCTTTCAGCAACTCAATAAAGGCTTGCTTTTTCCGGATGAAGTGTTTTATTTTTTTGGACTTGGCTTTTATGTAATCCACTATCTGGTCTTGCTCATCCTTTGGAGGAACAGGTGCTTTGATTGTGAAAAAATAGTCTGTATAAAGCCTTAAAAAGCCCTCTCCAACACCTTTTGACTTTTTTCTAAATTCAGTAATCATGAAAGCTGTAGAAAACAGATACCCGAAATAGTGCGGGTTATTGTCTCCCTTGATACGATACACACAATAAGCGGGGCTTGTAATTCCATCATATTTGGAAATGCCCAATCTACCATTCCAAGCACCCATTATATTCACTATCAAATCATTCTCCGCTACTTTTTTGTAGCCCACCAGTGTTTTGGCATTGCTGATAAAATCATTCTCGTTTTCAAGGCTGTCTCTCTTTTTGGTTACTCCGGTATAATGAGAAACTGAGAGCAATTCTTCTTCGCCTGTTTCGCTTCTTTCATCTATCTCGGCAAAGAGATTTTTGATGCGCAAAGTCTTCCAATGCTGCGGAACAGAGGATAGCCAAGTCGCTGTATGTATATCTTGTACCATCATTTACGCTTCAACAATTTCTTTTAATAGATGCTCGGTTTCTTCTTCAATCTTGAAAATATCGGCAGATATTTCCTCCAAGCTCCTTGGGGCTTTGTGTTGGTAGAAGTACTTGGCAAAGTTTATTTCATAACCAATTTTGGTTTCGCTTTTTTTATACCAGGCGTCCGGCACAAAAGGGGTAACCTCTTTGGCAAAAAAGGCATCAATGTCGTCCTTCAAAGGAATGTTTTCTTTGTCTTTAAGGGCATTGTCGCTTTTCGGTTTGCCTTTGGCATCCTTGATGATATTTCCTTCTTCATCACGCTGCGGACGGTGTACGGTTATCTGGCTGTAGCCAAAGTCTTCGTTATCGAGAATGATGCTGTGCTCATTGTTCTCGAAGTTCAAAAACAGGTCGGTAATCTTGCGGATATGGTCTTTGCTGAACTCTACCCGCTTTTTCCCTAATGGCTTGCGCATTTTGCTGTAGAAAGCCTCAGAAGTAACATTGATGAGTTGTAGTTTCCCTTTTCGTTTTTCTTCCTTCTTATTATTCAGGATAAAAATGTAGGTAGGTATGCCCGTGTTGTAAAACAAATCGTTGGGTAAGGCAATTACCGCTTCCAGCAAATCATTCTCAAAAAGGTATTTGCGTATTTCTGTTTCTCCTTGCCCTGCATCTCCTGTAAACAACGCTGAACCATTATGGATGGTGGCTGCCCTGCTGCCCAATTCGCTATTGGTTTTGAGCTTGGAAACAATGTTCATGACAAACAGCAATTGGCCGTCATTCACTCGGGGAACACCTACGGTAAAGCGAGGGTCTATTATGTCTTTTTTATCCAATATGGCATCTGCATCTACTTTCCATGTTTTCCCATAAGGTGGGTTACTTATCATAAAGTCAAATTGCAGGTTTGGAAAGCCGTCTTTGCTCAGTGTAGAACCGAAAGCAATCTTCTCAGGGTCTTCATCTTTTATCAGCATGTCTGCTTTACAGATGGCATAGGTTTCAGGGTTTACCTCCTGACCGTACAAATGGAAGGTAGCTTTGGGGTTCAGTTTTTTGGCAAAGTGTTCCGCTTCTGTAAGCATACCACCACTACCGCAAGCAGGGTCGTAAATCAGATACGTTCCGTCCTTTATCTTTCCCTTGAGCGGTTCAAAAATCAGGTGGGTCATTAAGCGAATGATTTCCCTTGGTGTAAAGTGTTCTCCCGCTTCTTCGTTGTTCTCCTCGTTGAACTTGCGTATCAGTTCTTCAAACACATAGCCCATACCCAAATTGGTCAAGCCTTCCATCACCACATTGCCGTCTTTATCAGTGACAGGCATTGGACTTAGGTTAATGGTGCTTGAGCAGAACTTTTCAATCAATGGAAAGGTGATATTGCCTTCTTCTAAGGTCTCCAATTGGTTTCTTAACTTAAACTTACTGATGATGTCCTGCACATTGCTGCTAAAGCCATCCAGGTAAGTTTCTAAGTTTTGGCGAATGTTTCCCGGTTCGTTCAACAACCTTTTGAAGGTATAGTTGGAGGTGTTGTAAAACACATAGCCACTGGTTTTGCGCAATTGGGCAGATTGGTTGTCAATCTTCATTTCGTTCAGCTTTTGGTGCATCTCCAAAACTTTGTCTTTGGTTGGCTCCAAAATGGCATCCAGTCTGCGCAGTACGGTAAATGGTAAGATTATATCTCTGTATTTTCCACGTGTATAGACATCACGTAGTACATCATCAGCAATACTCCAGATGAAATTAACGATAGCGTTATGTTGTATTTGGTTCATTCTTATTTGGTGTTTGCTTGGTTTATATCCTTTTGAGCGATTTTCAAGGCTTGTAATGCCTGATCTTCGTCTGTTACAATCTCCTTGATTTGGTCAGCTAACCACAATGCCAATAATTCCTGTTCGCTTGCTTTGAGGATTTCGGCAATTTTCAGTACCTGTTCCCGTTTGGCTTTGCGTTCACCACGTTCAATTTTGCTGAACATGGGGGTGTCTATTTCAAGGTTTGCCGCTAACTGTCGTTGTAACAATCCCTGGCTTTCTCGCAGCTCTCTAATCCTTTCACCAAAGTGCATGACCTGTTAATTTATGACTTGTCAAATTTAGGACAATATAGGAAAAGAAAAGAAAGAAAAAAGAGGTTGGACTGTTTTTTTAAGATTCAGGATTTTAAGGAAATGGAGGATGCCAAGGATTATAAGTCCTCAGCATCCTTAGAATCCTGAACATCCTCAAGTGAGGTATTGATGTAATTGTCCTGAGATTCACGGTGAACCAATCCCGATTTGGCAAAAGCGGTGATATAGCCTTCGGCTGTCTTTGCCGGAATGCTCATGGCTTTTGCTACTTCGAGATACTTCTGTCGATTGAATGTATGTGGCAAGGCATAGAGAAACTTCTCCTTCTTATTCATTCTACTTGGCTTGGGTTCTTCTTGTGGAAGTTCTCCAAACACTTTGCTTGAATGCTTCACCAGTACTTTGACCATTGAAAGCGAAGCTTGAAAATCCCTTTCTTCACAAATCAGCTTCTTGGAAGTGTCGCCTGTTTCCATGATCCGCAAAGCGGAAAATATCATGGAAACTCGGTAAGCAATCAAACCTAACCTTCTGATAGTGGCCATGTAGTCCAGCCCTTGAAGGTTCATGTATTTCTCCTGTATCTGGCCGAAGAACTGGTTGAATTGCTCCTGCTGGTCTGCCGTAAGGTGAAACTGGCGGGGTTCATCCTGCATGATAACTTTGTAGAGTTCATAGAACTCATTGCCCAGGGCTTCAAAGTAATCGTCTAATCCGTTATCCGTTTGACTGGCAAAGACATTTTTCCATACCGGGCGAACGTTCATGAAATAGAAGATGAAACGGCTGAATAAGCCGTTTTCAGCGTTGGGAATCAATGCCGAAACTTGTTTTGGCGTTCCTGAAAGGACAGTAGAAAGACAAGGGCTTTCTATATCCACAAACTCACGGTCGGTTCTGCGATAATAGGAAATGGTTTCATGGTGAAAGGCTTTTCTAAAGCCATCACTGTAGTTTCCGT
>VFQM010002938.1_pt1 | contig 11684 bp, 10 predicted proteins | sample 3512391 | NCBI WGS metagenome assembly VFQM01 (sample SAMN10412369, study PRJNA504923) | tailings metagenome | isolation source: Replicate 1 from Balatoc abandoned mine | place: Philippines
ATGTCATTTTTATTAAAAGTATTTATAATATTTTGAGTTTCAATATCTAAATGATTTAAATATTCAATAGTTAAGTGTTTAGTTCTACTTAATAGTTGCACTTTTTGAATATATAATTTTATATTTACTATTGAGTTAATAACAGTATCAAAAGTATTTAATAGTCCTTTTAAAAAATTTAACTTTGGAAATAGAGTTGGAATTACAAATTGTAAATTACTTCTTAAAACTGCCTTGATACCTTTACTTTCTTTTAGCGTTGTAAAATAGCCTGATTTATCATATACTCTTTTTGCACTTGGTGTAAATTGAGAAATCCCTATTTTACCTTGATTTTCGGCATACATTGTATTTAAAATTTCACGCCCAATACCTGTACCTTTAGTTTTTGGGTGTGCCCACCAAGTTGATAACCACCCTATTTTTTCAGACTGGTTATTTATATTTATTCTGTCGATATATAAACCCATATAACCGACTAATTCATTATCTAAGTAGGCTAATAATAATACTATATCATTTTCTTCAATTATTGGATTTTTATAGTGTGCTAATAATCTATGTTTGCTAATTGTTAAAAATGAGAAATTCCAAAACGTATTATCTAATAATAATTTTGGAATATCTTTTTTTAATATTTTTTTTATTTCAATCATTTTCTTTTGATATTATACTTGCCTATTAATTTATTGAAATACTTATATAAATTTTCTGTAACAATTTGTTTTGCAGTTGTTTTTTTTGGGTTTTCTAATGAAAAACGTTGTATAATTCGATTGTCTATATCTTTCTTTAATCCTGAATTACCAAATAGCTTGATATTGTTATCATATTCAAATAATTCATTTAATAATTTTTTTGAAATAGATTTATCAGAAAAAGGAAAAGCAAAAAATGAATAATTGATATTAAAATTTTCTTTAAGCCAATCTATAGAATTGATTATTTCTTTTTTCTGTTCTTCATGTGTAAGTTGATTTAATGGTGGATGCGACATGGTATGACCACCAAAGTAGAATCCATCATTAATCATTTCTTGAATTTGTTCTTTTGTAATGTATGGTCTGTGTTCTTGTAAATATGCTTTAATGTCAATTTTTAAAAACTCTAAAACATCTTTTATTCTTTCTCTTTCAGAATATTTTATGTTTATAAACTTATGTTTAAATTCATCGATAGAATTATATGAAAATGATAGTTTTTGAGATATTTTTTCTAATGTTGATTTTTCAAAATCAATATTTTTTAAGTGTGATATTATAATGCTAATGTAATGTTTATATAAACCTTCGTTGTTGTCAACGAAATTTGGATTTATAAAAAATATTGCTTTTAAGTTATGTTTTTTTAAAATTGGATAAATAACGGTATAAACTTCTTGCAACCCATCATCAAAAGAAAGTAAAAAACTATTTTTATTATTTTTATTTTCTAATAAATCTTTGGGATTAATTGAATTGTAATGCTTTCTTAATAAATCAATATCATTTAAAAATTGTTTGCAATTTTTAAATTGATATAAATTTTCAATATGTGAAACTTGATTGTCTCTAACAATGTGATAATAAGGAAATATAGTTTGATTTTTAAATATTTTTAAAAATCTTTTATTAGCTGTTTTGTATATAATGTCTTTTACAATTCCCATAGTTTTTTAAATTAAAAACTCTGATGTTAACATCAGAGTTTTGTTAAGGCACAAATATAAAAAAAATATATTAGTTGAAGATGAATTTTTTGCTGTCAATGCTTTTGCCATTAACAACTAGAGTAACGATATATGTACCTGTTCCAAAATTGTCTTTTTGAAAAGATTTAGAAATATCAAAACCTCTATCTTTGATTGTAAGACTATTAATAACAGACCCTTTTAAGTCATAAACAACTAATTTTGCCTCTGTAACTTCGCTTTCAATATTCATTGAAACAGAAATTACATCAGAAGATGGATTAGGAGAAACACTTATAATTTTTGTGTTTTTTAATGAAATTAACTCATTATTTTGTCTTTGGAAATTTGTGTTAATTTGGTCTTGTAAAGCTGTTATTTGGTCTTGTTGTTGTTTAAGTGCTTCAACTAGTACTGGAATAATAGCACTGTAATTTACAGATTTTCTGCCTAAATCATCAGTATGTACAATTGAAGGCATAACAGTTTCAACTTCTTGAGCTATTAAACCATATTGTAATGTATTGTCAAAATTTAATTCTGGGAATGAACTAACTTTCCAATTATATGTTTTACCATCTAATTTGTTTATAAGTTCTAAAGCATTGTTTATAGGAGCAATTTTTTCTTTATAAATAATGTCAGAAATGAATAAATTAGAGATTGACTGAACTGCACCATTTACAGTAAGTTTGTTAGATGGCGAAGTTGTGCCAATACCTACATTTGTACCATTATCAAATATTTGACTACAAGATAACCCTGTACCATTATTTTTAGGTACAAAGTTAGTAGTGAAACATGTACTGTTTACATTTCCAAACGTTATAGTTCTTTTTGCTAAATTACCATTTACATCTGATGTAATGAAAGTATTGTTTGTTGTTGATGTTGGTAAATTTTCAAAACGAACAGTTCCGTTATTGTGAAATTTAGCACTCGGAGCAGTTGTGTTGATACCAACGTTTGTACCATTATCAAAAACTTGGCTGCAAGTTAAACCACTAGTTCCCGATTTTGTTAAGAAATTTAGAGCTGTACAAGCATTTGTAATACCTCCACCACCAAAAGAAGATGAAAGTTGACGACTAACAACTCCATTTGCATCAGCAGTAAGCACATAAGTATTTGTCGTTACCGTTGGAATACTTTCAAATCTTACTGAACAAAAGTATGAAATCTAGTAGTTGGAGTTGTTGTACCAATTCCAACATTCCCATTTGCAAGTATCCTCATTAATTGAGTGTTCCCATTTTCCCAAGCAAATAAAGGTCTATTAACTACATTTGAAGCAGTTGTACCCCAAGGAAAATCTCCACTACCATTAGGCGCACCCAAATTTAATCCATTTCTGATTTCTGCTCTAAATATATGCAAAGGAATAGAACCGTTGTCTTGTGAAGAGTTTGTTGTTATAAAATGTCTCATTACATACCTATTGTCAGCTTGATGGTGAGCCCAAATAGATGGGATAAATTGTCCTCCTAAATTTGTTGAATTAGTAATTTCTAAAAACTCTGTTGAAGAGTCGTTTACTCTAAAACTTGCAACTCTTTCTGCGTTGCCATTACTATTTGCAACGTGAGGAAATTGTTGTGCAAACGAAATTGAGCTTAAAGCTAAAGCTCCAAAAAGTAAAATTCTTTTTTTCATGATATAAATAATTAAAATTAATGTTCAAATTTAGTCTTTTCTGCGTTTAGTTGGTCAATGGTTTCCTCCAACTTATAAATAACATAAAGTTTATGCTATTTTCAATGCGCAATTTAAATACGTTTAAACAAACCATTGCTGTAGTTTTTCTGCCTATTTTAATAAATTTTCAAATAAAAAACCCAAACTCTTTCGAATTTGGGTTACAAATATTGTTTATAATATTTTATTTATTTCTCTTCTGCTCTCTCGCTAACAACGTATTTTTCAATAACATTGCAATGGTCATGGGTCCTACTCCACCTGGAACTGGAGTAATGTTTTGCGGCTTGTTTTCAGGTGGCAATTTCAGCACCAAGCCATTACAAATATACACTAACTAAATTTTAAATTTTACATTGCCGTGTCAAAAGTATCACAAAACTGCCCCTTGAAACAAGCATCTATGTAAAAGCATAACTTTGAGTTTCCTAAAAACGAAGAATTTGCCGAATTCAAACGTGTGAAGCAAAAGTTCTTAGGTCATGATAAATACGGCCAATTAGTGTTCTTAGCTGATAGCGATTTCTCAATCCAAATGACCCAACAAAAATATCCTACAGTAGAATTATTCTTTACTTCGGATTATCAGAAGAGATAAAACAAAAAGCCATTTCGTTTGAAATGGCTTTTTAGTTATTTGTGTAATCTTTGTTCTCTGGCAAGTAATGTGTTTTTCAACAACATTGCAATCGTCATGGGGCCTACTCCCCCAGGTACTGGTGTAATAAAAGAAGCTTTTTTAGATACATTTTCAAAATCTACGTCGCCTACAATCCTATATCCTTTTTCAGTAGTTTCATCTTCAACTCTTGTGATTCCCACGTCAATTACTACTACATCGTCTTTTACCATTTCTGCTTTTAGGAAATTTGGAACCCCTAATGCTGAAATGATAATATCGGCTTGAGAAGTAATTTGGTTGATATTTTTAGAGTGACTATGCGTAACCGTTACGGTTGAATTTCCAGGAAAGCCTTTTCTTCCCATTAAAATCCCCATTGGACGACCAACAATGTGACTTCTTCCGATAACTACGGTGTGTTTACCATCTGTAGGAACATTATATCTTTCCAATAATTCTAAAATTCCAAAAGGGGTAGCTGGAATAAAAGTAGACATATCCAACGCCATTTTTCCAAAGTTTTCTGGATGGAAACCATCTACATCTTTACTTGGATCAATAGCTTCAATGATTTTTTGGGTATCGATTTGTTTTGGCAAAGGTAACTGAACAATGAATCCATCGATATCGTCATTCTCATTCAATTCTTTGATTTTTTTCAACAATTCTGTTTCAGAAGTTGTGCTTGGCATTTTAATCAAAGTCGATTCAAAACCTACACGTTCACATGATTTTACTTTACTTCCTACATAGGTTAAACTGGCTCCATCATTCCCAACAATGATTGCTGCTAAATGAGGCACTTTTTCACCTTTTGCTTTCATTTGGGCTACCTCAGCAGCGATTTCATTTTTAATATCTTCCGATACTTTTTTTCCGTCTAATAGTTGCATTTTGTTGTGTTGTTAGTTGTGTTTATGCTATAAAAAAGACGCGATAAATCGCGCCTCTTCTTATTATTTCATGCCTTTCATTCCGCCCATGGCTTTCATCAGGTTTTTACCTGCGCCACCTTGCATCATTTTCATCATTTTGCTCATTTGGTCGAATTGTTTCATCAATTGGTTCACTTCTTCAATTTTTCTACCTGAACCCTTTGCAATTCTAGTTTTACGTTTCACGTCAATGATAGAAGGTTTACTTCTTTCAGCAGGTGTCATCGAGTGAATAATTGCTTCAATATGTTTGAACGCATCATCTTGAATTTCTACATCTTTTAACGCTTTTCCAGCACCAGGAATCATCCCAACAAGGTCTTTCATGTTCCCCATTTTCTTGATTTGCTGAATTTGCGCTAAGAAATCGTCAAAACCAAACTCGTTTTTAGCGATTTTCTTTTGTAATTTTCTTGCTTCTTCTTCGTCGTATTGCTCTTGTGCTCTTTCTACTAAGGAAACCACGTCTCCCATTCCCAAGATTCTATCCGCCATACGATTTGGATAAAACACATCGATAGCTTCCATTTTTTCACCGGTACCGATGAATTTAATAGGTTTATTCACTACCGATTTAATCGAAATCGCCGCTCCACCACGAGTATCACCATCTAACTTCGTTAAGATAACTCCGTCAAAATTTAATCTATCGTTGAATGCTTTCGCTGTATTTACCGCATCTTGTCCCGTCATCGCATCCACCACAAACAACGTTTCTTGTGGTTGAATGGCTTTGTGAACATTTGCAATTTCGTTCATCATTTCTTCATCCACAGCCAAACGACCAGCGGTATCGATAATGACTACATTGAAACCATTCGCTTTGGCATGTTTGATCGCATTTTGAGCAATTTCAACTGGATTTTTATTTTCTGGTTCTGAATATACTTCAACACCAATTTGTCCACCTACTACGTGCAACTGATTAATTGCCGCAGGACGATAAATATCACAAGCAACCAATAAAGGTTTTTTACTTTTTTTAGTTTTTAAAAAGTTCGCTAATTTTCCAGAAAAAGTAGTTTTACCAGAACCTTGTAAACCCGACATCAAAATCACAGAAGGATTTCCAGAAAGATTAATTCCAGCGGCATCACCACCCATTAATTCGGTCAACTCGTCTTTAACGATTTTAACCATTAATTGTCCAGGTTGTAACGTAGTTAATACATTTTCACCTATTGCTTTTTCTTTTACTCTAGTAGTAAAATCTTTTGCAATTTTAAAGTTTACGTCGGCATCTAATAAAGCTCTACGCACTTCTTTTAGAGTATCAGCAACGTTAACATCGGTAATTTTACCGTGTCCTTTTAATATATGAAACGCTTTATCTAACTTATCGCTTAAATTATCAAACATGATTCTGATTTTGTTTAATGAAGTGCAAAGATAAGATAAAGTTGTAAAGTCGCAAAGTTGTATTTAGAGATTGTATAAAATAGTTTACTTGTTGAAATTGAATATATGATAAGTTTATAATTGTAACAAAATAGCCACTGATTAGACTTATTTTTAAGTAAAAGAAATTAAATTCAAAACTATGATTTTAACAACAACCAATTCTATCGATGGTTTTACAATTGCCGAGTACAAAGGTATTGTTTCGGGAACCGCTGTAAATGTTCAAAAAATGAAAATGACATTTAACATGCAAAAATATTATGCTGGAATTAGCGAAAGTGTCTCTGAAGTTAAAGAACAAGCGTTTGAACAATTAAAAACTAATGCAGAAAAATTAAATGCAAATGCAATTGTAGGAATACAAGTTGATATTGAACTTACTACAACTAATTATGTAGCTATAAGTGTAACTGGAACAGCGGTTAGTATTATTAAGAGATAGTCTAATCATCTAAAAACTAACAGAACGTTTTACCAAATCTAAAAATCCTTCATTGAGTTTTTTGATTATTTTTATCTAATCTATGATTATTAAACATTTCTATTGAAGCTTTTAATAAACCTATTAAACCGATAGCAAGTGCAATAATTCCAAATGATAAATCTTTGAATTGTTGTTTTTCAGAAAATAAAAACAAACCCAAACCTAAAAATAATATTGAAAAAGTAAAAAAAGTTATAAAAAATATTGTTCTTTTTCCTTTCTTTGAATTTTGCCATATTTTCAATGAAAATTTATTTTGAGTTTTCGAAGTGTCTTGAAGTGTAGAAAAACTAATTCCAAGTCCCATAAAAATTAAAAGGCTATTCAAATCAGCAAACATTTTATCTTGATTATTTACGCCTACTTCAAAAATATAAGTATAAGGTTTAATTGCAAAATACATTGCAATCAACATCATAGGATATTGCAAATAGCTGATTTTTTGAAAAAAATTCATAACTTTCAATTTTGTTTTTGAACAAAGACAAAACTAATATAAATTAATTATAAAGAAATGTTTTTAAATAAAAAAACCAGCCGTAAAAGCTGGTTCTGTTTTATTTTCTGATTTAGTCTTTTTCAAAAGTTAGATAGTCCGTACTACCGTCACCACCACTAATATGTTTTAGTTCAATCTTTGTTGTGGTTCTAGAAATCACTCTCCAATCTTCGCTAATTTCTTCAAATGGTCCGTCAAGTGCTGTAAACATCATATCTAATTTGGTATAACCGCTATCGGTGTATGTACTCCAATCACCCGATTGTGTTGTAGAACCATTGGTAGCAGATAAAGCACCATCAGCACCAAACGTAAAATTATAACCCGAGTAATTACTAGTTTGAACTACATCATTCTCTTTGTATAAAGTCACAATCCACTGCCCATCGGCTAAAGTAGAAGCGATTTCTGTAGGATTTGATACTTGACTTGAAGTATCGTCATCATCACTACACATCGACGCTACGTTAAGTACAAAAAGCAATGATAATATTGAAATTAATTTAAGTTTTTTCATAATTTATGGTTTTGTTTGTTAACGCTAAATTATGAAAAATAGTATTTCATTAATCTTGAATCTTGAATACTTTTCTTAAAATATCTTCCATTAAACACCATTTGGTAAATGAAGATTGAAGTAAATTAGCTCCCACGAAAATAGTAAACCAATACCAATTTTCGTTGACATACATTCCTAAAAGAACACTTAAAATAATAAATGTTCCTGCAATTGCTCTTATTAATCTGTTTATCATACTATTATTTATTTTAAACCAAATCGGTTAATTATTTAATTATTTTTCTCCCATTTTTTACGTTCTACAATGTAGTAGATTAAAGGCACCACGATTAATGTCAACAATGTTGAAACAATCGCACCTGCAACTAACGAAATGGCTAACCCTTGGAAAATTGGATCAAACAAAATGATTGACGCGCCTATCACAACCGCTCCAGTCGTTAATAAAATTGGGGTTGTTCTTACGGCTCCAGCTTCAATGATAGCTTGTTTAATCGGAATTCCATCGTTCAATCGGATTTCGATAAAGTCAATCAACAAGACTGAATTTCGCACCATAACTCCAGCCAACGCAATCATCCCAATAAATGAAGTAGCAGTAAAAAACGCTCCTAACATCCAGTGACCTAACACAATTCCCACTAACGAAAGAGGAATCGCCACCATCATAACGATTGGTGTTTTGAAATTTTGGAACCAACCTACAATTAACATGTAAATCACAATAATTACAACTAGGAACGCTGCTCCTAAATCACGGAACACTTCTAAGGTAATTTGCCATTCTCCATCCCATTTTACAGTAAAATCACTTTCATCCGAAGGAGAATCCATATACAATTCGTTTACTTTGTAACCTTTTGGCAATTGCATTTTTTCTAACTTCTCATTCATTCCTAAAATTGCATATACCGGACTTTCTAAGGCTCCTGCCATATCGGCTAAAACATATACCACTCGTTTTTGATCTTTACGATAAATCGTATTCTGTAAAGTATCCGTAGTAACTTTTACCAAATCACTCACAGGAACCACATTGCCACGACTACCTTTGATTTTTAGATTTTGAATATCTTGAATCGATGTTTTGTCTTTGTCTTCCAATGATAATGTGATGCCCACAGGATTATTCGAACGTTCATCGTATAAATTAGAAACTGGCATTTCTCTCAATAAATAAGTAAGATTCCCTACTACTTGTTGTGGAGCAATTCCGTTTAACATGGCTTTTTCTCTGTCAACTTCTAATTTGTATTCTACTTGAGGAGCTTCTACCATCCAATCGGTATCAACCACATCTGTTGTAGTTTCTAAAATGGTTTTCACTTGATTCGCTACTTTAATTTGCTCTTCATAATCAGGTCCGTAAACCTCCGCCACTAAAGTAGATAAAACGGGTGGTCCAGGTGGAACTTCCACAATTTTTACATTCGCACCATATTTTTTAGCAATTTTTTGCACTTCTGGACGTACTACTTTTGCGATATCGTGACTTTGTAAATCGCGATCTTCTTTATGTAGTAAGTTTACTTGAATATCCGCCATGTTGCTTCCACCACGCATATCGTAATGACGTACCAAACCGTTAAAGGTTATCGGAGCAGAAGCACCAATGTAATTTTGATAGTTCACCACTTCTGGAACAGTTGAAAGATATTGCGCAATTTCTTTAGTAACTGCAGCCGTTCTTTCCAAAGTAGTTCCTTCTGGCATATCAATCACCACTTGGAATTCATTTTTGTTATCAAAAGGCAACATTTTCACGGCTACCGATTTGGTAAAGAACATCAATACAGAACCTAGTAATAAAACTCCTGTAATCAAGAACATTAGATTACGTTTCTTAGAGTTGTCTAAAAGCGGTTGCTCAATTTTTTTATAGATTTTATAAATCCAAGACGTTTCTAAACCTTGTTCTTCTTTGTGTTCTTGCTCATCTTTTTCATGTAACAAATGGTAACCTAAATAAGGCGTAACCGTTAAAGCTACAAATAGAGATAATATCATCGCAATCGAAGCTCCAATAGGCATCGGACTCATGTAAGGTCCCATCATACCCGATACGAAAGCCATTGGTAAGATAGCTGCAATTACGGTAAATGTTGCTAAAATCGTTGGGTTACCTACTTCGTTAATCGCATAAATGGCAGCATCTTTGAATGGCAGGCGCTTCATTTTGAAATGACGGTGCATGTTTTCGGCAATAATGATACTATCGTCTACTACAATACCAACTACGAACACTAGGGCAAAAAGGGTAATTCGGTTTAGGGTATAGCCCAACAAATAGTAACTAAATAAAGTCAAAGCAAAGGTTAAAGGAACCGAGAAGAAAACCACTAATCCACCTCTCCAACCCATGGCTAACATTACCAAAACCGTTACCGCGATAATAGCAACACCTAAGTGCAACAACAACTCCCCTACTTTGTGCGAAGCAGTTTCCCCGTAATTACGAGTAACTTCTACATGTACATCTTCGGGAATTAAATTTTGCTTTAAGCTTTCAACTTTAGTAATGATTTTCTCTGAAATCTGCATCGCATCGGCACCTTTTACTTTTGCTACCGAAATGGTTACGGCTGGATATTCTGAATTAAATTTTGAGAATTTTTCATTCGCTTTTCCGTAACCAAAAGACACATAATTCTTTGGTGTTTGTGGACCATCTTGAATCGAAGCGACTTGTTTTAAGTAAACTGGCATGTTATTATTCACACCCACTACCAAGTTTTCTATATCTTCCGAAGTAGCTAAAAACTTACCAGTAGTTACTAGATACTCCGTATCATTTTGTACAAAACTTCCCGATTGTGAACTTCCGTTATTGGCTTGAATCATTTGCATAATGCTCAATGCATCGACACCGTTTTCAGCCATTTTATCTTTATCTAAAACTACTTTTAGCTCACGTGTTCTACCACCGATTTCTTTCGTAATCGCAACATCTTTTACTTTTTCAACTTCCGAAGTAACTTCTTCTGCTATTTGACGCAATTGGAAATCATCATATTTTTCACTCCAAAGCGTTAATCCCAACATCGGAACATCGTCAATCGAACGCGTTTTTACGATGGGTTGCATTACTCCTTCTGGGAACATCGTGCGGTTTTTCATCAATTCGTCGTATAGTTTTACATACGAATCTTCACTGTTTTCACCCACATAAAATTGTACCACCATCATCGAATAGCCATTGAAAGCCATACTGTGAATGTGTTCCACTCCCTTGATGTTACTAATAATTTTCTCTAATGGTTTTACCACTCTGCTTTCCATCTCAGACGGACTAGCCCCAGGATACATGACCATAACATCGGCCATAGGAACGTTAATTTGCGGTTCTTCTTCCCTTGGAATTAAGAACGAACTGTAAGTACCAATAATCATCAACGCTACCATCAATAAAATGGTTAATTTTGAGTTGATAAAGAAATTGGCTATTTTACCTGATATACCTTCTTGCATTTTTTTTAAGTTTAAATGTTTATGAGTTTAAAAGTTTAAAAGGCAACGCTTAAAACTGAAAACTGTGACTGAAAACTGATTACTAATTACTGAACACTAACCTTAGCTCCGTTAAATAATTTTCCTTCAGCTGAAACGATGTATTGTTCATCTGTTGATAATCCAGATAGTACTTCTACTTGATTCCCGAATGTTTTTCCGATTCTTAACCATCTTAGAATAGCGACATTACCACTTCCTACCGTGTAAATTCCAGTTAATTGACCTTGTTTTACTAAAGCGCTTTCTGGAACTAGAACTACATCAGATTTCACTGTAGTTGTTTCTTTTTTAGCCGTTGGAAATTGTACATTGACAAACATTCCTGATAAAATTTCTTTATCCATTTTGT
>VFQM010002939.1_pt1 | contig 11680 bp, 9 predicted proteins | sample 3512391 | NCBI WGS metagenome assembly VFQM01 (sample SAMN10412369, study PRJNA504923) | tailings metagenome | isolation source: Replicate 1 from Balatoc abandoned mine | place: Philippines
GCACGCCGATCTCGTTGCTGCCCGCGGCGGCGCCGTCTTCGCGGAACGGCAGCACGGCGACCGGCATCGTGAGGTCGCCGACGCGCAGCGTCGGCGGGCGAAGCAGCGCCAGCGTCGTGCCGACCGCGACGACTGCGAGCAAGGCGGCAAGGACAAGACGGCGGCCCGCTCGGCGCCGCGGACGCGCTGGCACTGTGGTATCGGCGCGCGGCGAACGCCCCTGCGCCATCAAGGCGTCGAGTGCGGCAACGATGGTTCCAGCACTCGAGGGCCGGCGTGCCGGGTCGGGGCTGAGGCAACGGAAGATCAGCGTCGAGAGCGCCAGCGGGACGTCGCTGCGCAGGCCTGCGGCATCGAGATCGCCGCGGCGATTGCCGTGGAGCATCTCGTTGGCGACGATGCCCCAGGCGAACAGATCCGCGCGATGGTCGACGACGTTGCCCGCCGCCTGTTCGGGCGCCATATAGCGCGGCGTCCCCACCGCGTTGCCCTCGAAGGTGATGCGGTCGCGCGGGGTCTCGGTGGCGGCGTAGATCGCGATGCCGAAGTCGAGGAGGAAGGCGTGCTCACCGCTGCAGAGCACGTTCTCAGGCTTGAGGTCGCGATGCACGACCCCGACGCCGTGCGCGTAGTGCAGCGCATCGGCGATGTCGCGCATCAGCTTGAGCGCCTCGGGCACGGGGATGGCGCCGAGCCGTTCGATGCGCGCGCGCAGCGTCTCGCCGGGCAGGTGCGGCATCACGAAGTACAGCAAGCCGCCGGCGTCGCCGGAGTCGAGCAGCGGCACGATGTGCGGATGCGCGAGCTTGGCGGCGATCTGCACCTCGCTCTCGAAGCGCGTGCGCCCGGCGCCAAGGTCCGCGTCGGGTCGCAGCACCTTCAGGATGACGTCGCGGCGATGCTTGAGCTCGTGCGCGCGGAACACGGCGCCCATCCCGCCCTGGGCAATCTCCTCGCGCAACTGGTAGCGCCCCGCCAGTGCGGCCTGCAGGCGTTCGACGATCGGCGCCGAGGCGGCGGGCAGCGGACGCGGCGGCGCATCGAGCGGTCCGGAGTCCTCCGCGGCCTCGAGCATCCGCAGCAGCTCGTCGCGCATTGCCGGATCGTCCGCGCACTCGTGGCGCACGAAGCTCGCGCGCCGCTCGGTCGGCAGCGCCGCGGCCCGATCATACAGCGCTGAGAGCCGCAGCCAACGTTCCTGCGCGCCACTGCTGCGCCGGTTCATCCCGCGCGCTCCGAGAGGCGTGCGTGCAGCCAGGCACGCGCCTTGGCCCAGTCGCGCTGCACGGTGCGCGTCGTGACATCGAGCGCGACGGCAATCTCGGATTCGCCGAGTCCGCCGAAGTAGCGCATCTCGACGACCTGCGCCAATCGCGGATCGAGCGCAGCCAAGGCCTCGAGGGCGTCGTGGACCGCAAGCAAGGTCTCCGCGTCGGTCCCCGTGTCGCTGGAAGCGGCGTCATCGCCGAGCGTGACGAACTGTCCGCCGCCGCGCTTCTCGGCGTGGCGGCGCCGCGCGTGGTCGACGAGGATCTGGCGCATCGCGCGCGCGGCAATGCCGACGAAATGCGCGCGATCGTTGGCGGTGACGCTGGCACCGGCGGAAAGCTTCAGGAAGGCTTCGTGCACGAGCGCCGTCGCCTGCAGCGTGTGGCCGTCACGCTCGCGCTGCAGTAGATGGTCGGCGGCGCGACGCAGCTCGGCGTAGACCAGCGGGAACAGCCGGTCCAGCGCGTCGTCGCGGTCGGCGCCGCACTACCCAGCCTCACACGCGCTGCCTACACTTTTTACAGCCCTCACCCGAACCTTCGTTCTATGCGCATAACGCTTGTACTCCTCGCCGCTCTGGCCGCGGTTCCGTCCGACGCCGACGCCCAGCGCACGGAGCGCCCACCGCTGCACGGCCAGCACTGGGTGGCCGTGACCGGCAAGCCGCTCGCCGCGACCGCGGGGGCGATGATCTTCCAGCAGGGCGGCAATGCCGTGGACGCGGCCGTCGCGATGCTGGCCGCCACCTGCACGATGTGGGACACGCTCGGCTGCGGCGGCGAGACGCAGGCGCTGATCTATCACCCGGGCCTCAAGAAGGTCATCGGCATCAACGGCCTCGGCGTCGCGCCGACGGGAGCGACGGCCGAGTACTTCCGCTCGCGCGGGATGCAGTTCCCGCCGGAGTTCGGACCGCTCGCGGCCGTCACCCCGGGCACGCCAGGGGCATTGATGGTGATGCTGGCGGAGTACGGCACGATGTCGTTGGCACAGGTGCTGGCGCCGGCGCTGCAGATGGCCGAGCAGGGTTTCGCGATTGAAGCGCAGCTCGCGAACTCGATCCACGCCAACCGCGAGCGCATCAAGCAGTGGAAGTATTCGCCGTCCGTGTTCCTGCCGAACACCGGGCAGGAGCGTGAGGCGCCGCTGGCCGGGCAGATCTTCCGTCAGGCCGATCTCGCCGCGACGTTCCGTAAGCTGATCGAAGCGGAGCAGCAGGCCCTGCGGCGCCGGCGCCCGCGCAAGGAAGCCATTATGGCCGCCTACGACCGCTTCTACCGCGGCGACATCGCCGAGGAGATCGTGCGCGCGGTGCAGGAAGAGGGCGGACTCTTCACGCGCGAGGACCTCGCCAACTGGCAGGTGAAGATCGAGGAGCCGTTCTCGACGACGTACCGCGGCGTCGAGGTCTACAAGCTGCAGCAGTGGCAGCAGGGACCGGCGATGCTGCAGGCGCTCAACATCCTCGAGAACGCCGACTTGCGCGGGATGGGCTACAACTCCGCGCAGTACATCCACACGGTGTACCAGGCGATGAACCTCGCCTTCGCGGATCGCGATTTCTATTACGGCGATCCGGCCTTCGCGCCCGAAGAGCCGATGCGCGGACTGCTGAGCAAGGAGTACGCGCGCAGCCGCTGGGTGCAGATGGACCAGACGCGTAACAATCCGCACGTGAAGCCGGGCGATCCGTATCCCTTCCAGGGCGGTACGAATCCCTACGCCGCGTTGATCGAGCGTTGGAGCACCGAGGGACCGCGCGCGATGCCGCGCGCCGCCTCGGGCAGCCCGGGCGACGCCGCGGCCTTGCTGCGCTCCGACGATGCGAGCTTCGACGAGGCGTTCACGCGCGGCACGACGAGCATCCAGGCGGCCGATAAGAGCGGCTGGATGGTGAGCATCACGCCGAGCGGCGGCTGGGTGCCGGCGGTGGTCGCGGGGCGCACGGGCATCGGCCTCTCGCAGCGGATGCAGAGCTTCGTCACGGACGCCGAGGACGGCCCGTTCAACGTGGTCGAACCCGGCAAGCGTCCGCGCGTGACGCTCACGCCGACGATCGCGATGCGGGACGGCGAGCCCTGGATGGCCTTCTCCGTGCAGGGCGGCGACACGCAGGACCAAGACCTGCTGCAGTTCTTCCTGGCGATGGTGGAGTTCAACCAGACGCCGCAGCAGGCAGCGGAGCATCCGGGCTTCCACTCCTACCAGATGCGCTCCAGCTTCGGCAACCACGAAGCGCGGCCGGGGCGGCTGCAGTTGAACGAGCGCATCCCGAGTTGGGTGCGCGATGAACTGCGCGCGAAGGGCTATTCGCTGGAGTTCGCTTCGCACACCTCGGGGCCGATCACGGCGATTCTCTGGGACCGGCGGAACCGCACGTTCTGGGGTGCGGCGAGCAACTTCGGTGAAGACTACGGGATCGCGTGGTGAGCGACGCACGCGGTGACCGCCGCGCGCTCGTCGCGCTGCTGGTCGCCGGCACCGCGCTGCTGGCGTGGGCGCTGCCGCAGGGTTGGTATCCGCACGACGAGGGCGCGCTCGGGCAGTCGGCCGAGCGCCTGCTCGGCGGCGAATGGCCGCACCGCGACTTCGACGAGATCTACACGCTGCTGCTCTCGGCCTGGCACGCGCTCTGGTTCGCGCTGCTGGGCCCGGCGGCGTGGGTGACGCGTGTCGCGTTGGGGCTCGCGGCCCTGCCGTGGCTGTGCGCGATGTTCCGGATCGGACGGCGCTTCCTGCCGCCGATGCCCGCCGCCGGACTCGCCTTGCTCGGCCTGCTCTGGTCGCTCCCGAACTATCCGGCGGGAATGCCGTCGTGGTACCTGCTCTTCTGCGCCACGTGGGCAGCACTCTGCGTGCTCAAGTGGCAAGAGCAGGGATCCGCAGGCTGGCTGTTCGTGGCCGGGGCGCTCGGTGGAGTCGCCGTCGGCTTCAAGCTGTCGGGCGTACTGGTGGTCGCCGGCGTCGGCCTGGCACTGGTCACGCAGGCGTTGACCGCGCGTGACCCTGACGATTCGGGCATTCCGCGACGGCTGGTCGGCGCCGCCCTCGCGCTGGCAGGGCTCGCATTCATCGCCGCGGTCGGGCGCGGCGGCCGCGAACTGCTGCGGCGTGCGAGCGTGGCGAGACAGCGGCGCACGGCCACGCGTCGCGGTGCGCGACTTCACGCCGCTCGTCATCCTGCTCGGCGGCGCCGCGGTGCCCGTGCTGGCGATCGCCCTGCTCTACGCCGCGCTCGGCGGACTGCCCACGCTCATCGACGGCGTGCTGATCGCGCCGTTCAAGCGCGTAGCCTTCGCATCCCACAGCCCGCCCTCGCCGGAGGTGCTGCAGCTCGCGCTGCCGCTGCTCGCGCTGCTGGCCCTGCCGTCGGCGCGCGCGAAGTGGTCGGGGCCGGTGCTGCGCCTCGGCGTGCTCGGGATGCTCGCGACGCTGGCCCTCTCGTCGGGCGAGATCGTGCTCTATCGCATCGGCTGGTACTCGGCGTGGAGCCTGCTGTTCGCGATCGTCGGGCTCTCGGTGTGGACGCTGTGGCGCAGCGACGAGGCGGACCGCGACGCCACCGATGCGTCGCCGGACGACCGACGGGCCCTGGCGCTGTCGGCGATCGCCGTCGGGCTCGCGCTCGTCGAGTATCCGTTCGCGGCGCCGATCTACGTGTTGTACAGCCTGCCGCTGGTCTTCATTGCGGCCGCGGCCTGGCAGCACCGGCTCACCTGGACGGATCCGCGGCTGCGCGCCGCCGTGCTCGTGTTCTTCCTCGCGTTCGGCGCGTTCCGCGTCATCCCGGGTTCGTTCAGCTATATGGGCACGTTCTACGTGCCATCGCGTGACCTCAGCGCACTGACGCTGCCGCGCGCGCGCCTGCAGGTCACCCTCAGCGACTCCGTGACCTACGAGGCGTTGATTCCCTTCGTGCAGCAGGTGGCGGCTGGGCGGCGCGTCTGGGCGGGCCCCGACGCGCCGGAGGTATACTTCCTCGGTGGATTCCGGAACGAGACGCGCACCCTCTTCGACTTCTTCGACGCCGATTCGGTCGCGGCCGTCCCCTTGCCCACGCGGCTACAGCGCCTTGGCGTGGACGTGGTCGTCGTGAAGACCGCGCCCCCGTTCTCGCCGCGACTCCGCGAAGAGCATCTGGCGGCGATTGCCGCCAGCTTCCCGAACGTACGCACGATCGGTGGCTTCGAGGTCTACTGGCGATGAGCGCCTTCGCCCGTGCGCGTGACCGTCTGCTCGAAGTCCCGCTCGTCTACCGACTCTGGCAGGCCCCGTTCGCCGGCCGAAAGTTGATGCCGTTCCTCGAGCGCGTCGGCCCCCTCGAGGGCAGGCGGCTGCTCGATGTCGGCTGCGGACCCGGCACCAACGCGCCGGCGCTGGCGGCTGCCGACTACGTCGGCATCGACATCAATCCCGAGTACATCGCGACCGCGCAGCGACGCTTCGGGGGCCGCTTCCTCGTCGGGGACGTCAGCGATCCGTCGGTGTTGCCGGACGAGCGCTTCGACATCGTGTTCGCGAACTCGCTGATGCACCATCTCCCGGACGACGCCACCGACCGGTTGATCGGGCGAATGGCCGCGATCACCGCCCCCGAGGGGCGCGTGCACGTGCTCGACCTCGTGCTGCCGGACCGTTGGTCGCCCGCGAAGCTGCTGGCCCGGCTCGACCGCGGACAGCATCCGCGCCCCGTCGCGGAGTGGCACGCGCTCTTCGGCCGACACTGTCGCATCGAGCACGCCGAGGTGTACGCGCTCGGCCTGCCCGGCGTCCCGCTGTGGTGGATGATCTATCTCGTCGGAGCCCGCAAATGACCGCACGTCGCGTCACGATCGCCTGTCCGGTGCACAACGAGGAAGAGGTCGCGCCGCAGCTGCTGGCGCGTACGCTTGCGGTGCTCGATGGCATCCCGGGCGGACCGCACGAGTTCTTGATCGTCGACGACGGCAGCCGCGACGGGACACGCGCGGCGCTCGAGGCTGCCGCCGCCCGCGATCCACGCATTACCGTAGTCGCCCTCACGCGCAACTTCGGCCACCAGGCCGCGATGTCCGCGGCCATCGATCACGCCGCCGGGGACGTCGTGATGCTGATGGACGGAGACCTCCAGGATCCGCCCGAGGCGCTGCCGTCGTTGCTGCAGAAGCTCGACGAGGGCTTCGACGTCGTGTACGTGCGTCGCGTGCGCCGCAAGGAATCGCTCGGCCTTCGGCTCAGCTATCACCTCGCGTACCGGCTCATCGCGCGGCTCTCGCGCCCCACGCTGCCGCTCGATGCGGGCGACTTCGCGCTGCTCACGCGCCGCGCCATCGACGCGATGCGGGCGCTGCCCGAGCGGCAGCGCTACCTGCGCGGCTTACGGAGCTGGGTCGGCTACCGGCAAGTGGGCGTCGAGGTCGAGCGCGCGGCGCGCGCCGCCGGACAGGCCAAGTACAACATTCCTCGCCTCATCGGCCTCGCGCTCGACGGCGCCTTCGCCTTCTCCACCGCGCCGCTGCGCTTCATCGGCATCCTCGGCGGCCTGACCCTGCTCTTCGCCGTCGCGTTCTCCGGCTACGCGGTGTTCGCCAAGCTCTTCCTGGACCGCTCGCCTCAGGGCTTCACGGCGATCACCGTCCTTGGTACCACCGTGGGCGGGATGATCCTGCTCTCGCTGTGGATCATCGGCGAGTACATCGGACGCATCTACGAGGAAGTGAAGCGCCGCCCGGTGTATCTCGTGGACCGCATCACGCGCGACACGCAGGGCCGCTGATGGACCTCGCCTACGGCCGGCAGTACGCCGAGCTGTATCGGCGGCACTGGTGGTGGCGCGCGCGCGAGCGGCTGCTCCTGCGGGAACTCGAGGCGCGGCTGGCGCCCGGCGCCGCCGGTGCGGTGCTCGACTTCGGTTGCGGCGACGGCCTGTTCCTCGACGCGCTGCGGCGCTTCGGCGAGCCTTACGGCATCGAGACGGACACGCGCCTGCTCTCGCCCGACGGCCCGTGGCGCTCGCGCATCGACACGCGCCCGCTGGAGCGCGATCCCTCGCAGCACGGCCGCTTCGGGCTCATCGTGGCGCTCGACGTGCTCGAACACATCGCCGACCCGCAGCCGGTCGTGGCCGAGCTCACGCGACGGCTGCGGCCAGGCGGGCTGTTCGTGGTCACGGTCCCGGCCTTCCAGCAGCTCTGGACCGCGCACGACGAGATGAACCAGCACGTGCGTCGATACACCACGGCCGAGGCGTCGACGTTGGTTGCATCGGCGGGGCTCGAGGTCATCGAGGCACGCTACTTCTTCGTGTGGCTGGCGTTGCTCAAGTGGCTGGTCGTGCAGAAGGAACGCCTGCTACCGGGCTCGCTGGCGCCGCCGCGCGTGCCCTTCGCGCCGATCAACGCGGCGTTCCATCTCGCGGCGCGGGCCGAGCAGCGCTTGCTCGGACGCGGTCATCCGCCGTTCGGCAGCTCGGCGCTCGTGATCGCCCGTGCGCCGCTCAGCACAGGTGCACCGCCATCGCCTTGAAGGTGGCGATCACCGCCAAGCCCGGTTCCAATCGCAGCTCCAGCGCCGACCGCGTCGTCAGCGCCGCCACCAATGGCACGCCGCGCACGTCGAGCGTCACGCGCGTCAGCGCCCCGAGCGTCTGGATCTCCACCACCCGTCCCGCGAAGCGGTTGCGCGCCGAGTCGAAGGTCTGGTCGCGCGACACCGTGATCTCCTCGGCGCGGATGACCGCGTGGCCGGCGCCCGTCGCGAAGTCACCGACGGCATAGAGCGTCAGTCCGTCGGTCTCGAAGGCATAGGCGCGATGCCCGCGCGCATACATCGCAGGATCGCCCTCCACCCAGTCGGGCGACACTTCGCCGAGCTCGCGGGCGACGCCCGCAAAGACATTCTCCGCGCCGAGGAACTCGGCCACGTACGGGGATGCCGGCCGGCGAAACACTTCCGCCGGCGTGCCCTGCTGCAGCACGCGACCCGCGTCGAGGAGGATGGCGCGGTCGCCGAGCATCCCCGCCTCGGCAAAGTCGTGCGTCACCTGCACGGTGGTGAGGCCCCACTCGCGATGCAGCTGCCGCACCTCGCGGCGCACCAGCGTGCGGCGGCGCGGATCGAGCGCCGAGAAGGGCTCGTCGAGCAGCAGCAGGCGCGGGCGGCGGGCCAGCGCACGGGCCAGCGCGACGATCTGTCGCTCGCCGCCGGAGAGCGCCCGCACGTCGCGCGAGTAGAACGCACCGACGTCGAGGCGCGCCTCCACCTGCTGCAGCGTGTGCGCGTCGGCGGCTCCGTAGGCGACGTTGTCGCGCACCGAGAGATGCGGGAACAGGTACGCGTGCTGGTACACGAGCGAGAGATGCCGGTCCTCGGGCGCCAACTGCCGCGCGTCGCGACCGCCGATCTCGACGCGGCCCGCCGCGGGCGCCAGCAATCCGGCGATGACCTCGAGCAGCGTCGTCTTGCCGGACCCCGCCGGCCCGATGACGACGCCATACTCCCCCTCGCGCAGCGCGACGGTCACGTCCTCGAGCGCGAAGCGGCCCTTGCGCGCGGTGACCCCGGTGAGCGTGATCATCGCTTCGCCGCCCCGTCCTCGGTGCGCAGCGCCCGCAGCAGCGTCAGCGGCAGCAAGGCGAGCAGGGCCAGCGCGGCCGCGACCGGCAGCGCCTCGCGCAATCCGTAGCTCGTGAAGCGATCGTAGCTCAGCACGCTCACGACCTTCGGGTTGTACGTGAGAATCACGATGGCGCCGAACTCAGAGACGGCGCGAGCCCACATCACCACCGCGCTGGCGAGCAGCCCGCGCGACGCCAGCGGCAGCGTGACGCGGCGAAACGCGTGCCAGGGCGAGTCGCCGAGCGTGCGCGCGACGCCCTCGAAGCGCGGATCGACCTTGGCGAAGGCCTCGCGCGCACCGCTCACGAACAGCGGCGCGCTCACGAAGAGCATTCCGGCGATGATGCCCAAGGGCGTGCCGACGATGCGCAGTCCCATCTCCAGCGCCGTGCCCCCGATCGCGCTGTCGCGTCCGAGCAGCAGCAGCAGCGCGATGCCGGCCACCGGATGCGGGATGAGCAGCGGGAGATCCAGCAACGCGGAGAGCACCGCGCGGCCGGGAAACTCCTTGCGGGCGAGCAGCCAGGCGAGCGGCGTACCGCCGAGCACGCCCAGCGCGGTGGCGGCCGTCGCCGTGAAGCCCGTCAGCAACAGCGACCGCCGGAGTTCGGCGTCGCTGCCGAGTCGCAGTAAGCCTTCGGCGCCGCCTTCGCTCACCAGGCGCAGGATCGGCGCCGCGAGGAACAGCAGCAGCAGCGACGCCATCAGCGCCGCCACGACGCTCAGCAAGGCCTGCGGGGCGCGAAGGCGCATCGCTCAGCGCGCGCCGTTGGCGACGAGGGCCGCGCGCGCGGTCCCGGAGCGCGCGCCGCGCGTGGCAGTCCACGCCAGCATCCCGCTGCGCGCCGTACCCGTCTCGACGCTCGGCAACTCCATCACGTCGAGTCCCTCGCGACGCAGGATGGCCTTCCCCTCGGTGGAGACGAGGAAGTCCGCGAACTTCCGCGCGAGCTCGGGCTGTGGCGCATTCGTCGGCACGGCGAACGCGTAGACGATCGGCTCGCCCGTGAACGTGACGGAACTCTCGCCGGCCGGCCCCCGCACCGAGACGCTGGCGTTGGCATAGAAACTCGCGAGTGCCGGTTGCGAGAGATCCACGGAGTCGCCGAGCAGCACGTAGCGCAGGCCGGTGGCCTTGGCCATCGACTCGTAGGACCAGATGTAGTCGAGCTCACCGGCCTGCAGCAGGCCGACGAGGTCCGCTTCCTTGGGACGCACGTTCCGTGCGACGGCCTGTGCCTCCAGCCGCTGCGCGAGCCCCGGCTGCGCCAGCGCACGCTCGGCGAGCTGCCAGACCATCAACGTGCGATAGCCGTTGGGGTCCAGCTCCGGGTCCGAACGCCCGACCTCGACGTCAGCCCGCGTCAGGATCTCAGTCCAATTGTCGGTCCGGACTTCCTCGGCGTGCTGCGAGCGATCCGTATACGCCACGACCATCCGGTTGCGTGCAAAAAGTGTGTAGCTCCCGACGAACTGCGGCACGAGGTAGCGCGGGAACACTTCGGCGTCTGCGAGCGCGATTAGGTCGGGGATCTTGCCCAGCTCGGTCAGCTTGCGGGCGGTCTCGAGCGAGCCGGCGCTCTCCTGCGAGACCGTGACGTTCTCGCGGCGCGCGAAGGTGTCGAGCGCCGCGCGCATCGGGCGGGCGAGGGAGCCGGCGTTGAACACCGTCAGCGTCCGCTCGGCGTCGCGAGGCGCCGCACAGCCGAGCAGCAGGAGCACGAGCAGGAAGAAGGGCATCGGGGAAAGCTAGGCGGCGGACGCGGCACGGCGGAAGGAATGCCGAATCCGAACGCTGCCCCTGACGTAGTTCCCTTACCGGACCTGTCGACGGTCCGGTATGTTGCAGGCTCACTCCCCGGAGACTATGACCCAGCTCGCCCTCCAGATCCGCGGCGTCAACAAGCGCTACGCGGAGCACGTCGCGGTGCGCGATCTCTCGCTGGCCGTGCCCAGCGGCACCGTGTACGGCCTGCTCGGCCCCAACGGCGCCGGCAAGACGACCACCATCCGGATGATCCTCAACGTGATCGCGCCGGACGCCGGCGAGATCACGTTGCTCGGCAAGTCCAACCGCGACGCGTCCATCCAGGACCGCCTCGGCTACCTGCCGGAGGAACGCGGCCTCTACAAGAAGATGAAGGTGCGCGACGTGCTGCGCTTCCTCGCCGAGCTCAAGGGCGTGGCGCGCAAGGACGCCGACCGCCGCATCGACGAATGGCTCGAGCGCCTCACCCTGCGCACGGCCGAGAAGGACTGGGGCAAGAGCAAGGTGGACGAGCTCTCGCGCGGGATGCAGCAGAAGGTGCAGTTCATCGGCACCCTGCTGCACGACCCCGAGCTGGTGATCCTCGACGAGCCGTTCTCCGGCCTCGACCCGATCAACGCCCAGGCGCTCAAGGACACCGTCGTCGAGCTGCGCCGCCGCGGCAAGACGGTGATCTTCTCGACGCACCTGATGGACAACGCCGAGCGCCTCTGCGATTCCGTGTGCATCATCGCCCGGGGCGAGAAGGTACTCGACGGCAGCGTGTCGTCGGTGAAGGCCGAGAACGCCGGCCGCACCGTGGCGCTTGGCCTCGAGGGCGGTGCCAGCACGGCGGTGATGGCCGTGCTCGGCGACCGCAGCCTCGTCGAGCGCGTGGACGACCACTCGCGCTACTTCGAGGTGGAACTGCGGGCCGGCGCCGACGCGCAGGTGCTGCTGCAGCGCCTCGTCGCCGCCGGCGCCACGATCCAACGCTTCGAGAAGGTGCAGCCGTCGCTGCACCAGATCTTCCTGCAACGTGTCGGCGCCACCGGCGTCGAGGAGGGG
>VFQM010002940.1_pt1 | contig 11672 bp, 10 predicted proteins | sample 3512391 | NCBI WGS metagenome assembly VFQM01 (sample SAMN10412369, study PRJNA504923) | tailings metagenome | isolation source: Replicate 1 from Balatoc abandoned mine | place: Philippines
GCCACGAGGATGTGGAGATCGCCGGCAAGCCGATGCGGGTGAAGGTGGCGCATATGCGTCTCTGCGACTCGCGCGCACCCTATGTCCGGGCCTATCCGCGCGAGGGCCAGGAGATGCTGTTCGATGCCCATGCCCGGGCGTTCGCGTTCTTCGGCGGTGTGCCGCGACGCGGTATCTACGATAATATGAAGACGGCGGTGACGGCCGTGTTCACCGGCAAGGAGCGTGTGTTCAACCGCCGCTTCCTGATCATGACCGATCATTACATGGTCGAGCCGACCGCCTGCTCGCCGGCGGCGGGATGGGAGAAGGGCCAGGTCGAGCAGCAGGTCCAGACGATCCGAGGCCGCTTCTTCCAGCCGCGACTCCGGTTCGCCAGCCTGGCCGAGCTCAACGGGTGGCTGGAGGCCGAGTGCCGGCGCTGGGCCGAGCATCATGCCCATCCCGAACGCGGGGATATTACCGTCGCCGAGGCGCTGGATATGGAGCGACCGGCCCTGCAGCCGATCCTGGCACCGTTCGACGGCTTCCATGAGAGCGAGCATGCCGTCACCGGCACCTGCCTCATCAGCTTCGATCGCAACCGCTACTCGGTCATGTCGACGGCCGCACGCCGGACCGTTCAGGTGCGCTCCTATGCCGATCGCATCGTCATACGCTGCGGCGATGCGATCGTCGGGGAGCATGAGCGCCACTTCGGTCGGAACCGCACGATATACGATCCCTGGCATTATCTGCCGGTCCTCGCGCACAAGCCCGGCGCGCTGCGTAACGGCGCACCGTTCCAGGACTGGGATCTGCCGCCCGCCCTGCACCGATTACGGCGAAGGCTCGGCACCGGGGACGAGGCCGATCGCAGGTTCGTGCGGGTCCTCTCGGCGGTGCTCACCGATGGCCTGGAGCCGGTAGAGGCTGCCGTGCGCGAAGCGTTGGCGAACGGAACGGCCAGCGACGAGCTGATCCTCAACATCCTCTCCCGGCGCCGCGAGCCGGCGACACCCCACAGCATCGTCACTTCGGAAGACCGGATGCTGCAGCATCCTCCGCTCGCCGACTGTGCCCGCTATGATCTGCTGCGAGGCTATGATGCAGCGGCATGATATGATCGACACGATGCGCGGCCTCGGACTCAAGGGCATGGCGGCGGCGTTCGACGAGGCGGTCACCACCGGCCTCCAGCGCAAGCGCACCACCATGGAGATACTGACCGACCTGCTCCGTGCTGAGGCGACCCACCGGGATGCAGCCTCCATCCGCTATCGGATGACGGCTGCGAGGCTGCCCGTGGTGAAGGACCTGGAGCGGTTCAGCTTCGAGGGCACACCGATCAATGAGGAGATGATCCGCTCCCTTCACGATGGCTCCTTCCTCCCGCCTCGCCGCAATATCGTGCTGGTCGGCGGCACGGGGACAGGCAAGACCCACCTCGCCATCGCGATCACCGCCAATGTCGTGCGAAGGGGCGCTCGCGCCCGCTACTTCAACACCGTCGATCTGGTGACACGCCTCGAAGAGGAGACCCGGATCGGCAAAGGCGGGACCCTGGCGGCGCAGCTGTCGCGGCTCGACCTGATCGTGCTCGACGAGCTCGGTTATCTGCCGTTCGCCCGCTCGGGAGGGCAGTTGCTGTTCCACCTCATCAGCAAGCTTTATGAGCGGACCAGCGTCATCATCACCACGAACCTCGCCTTCGGCGAATGGCCGACCGTGTTCGGCGATCCCAAGATGACCACGGCGCTGCTCGACCGCGTCACCCACCACTGCGATATCGTCGAGACGGGCAACGACAGCTGGCGCTTCAAAAACCGCAGCTGACCGCCACCTTCGGCGCCTTCAAAAATCTATCTTGCGCTGCGCGCGCCTCCGGTCGGGCTACGCCCGCCCTCCGCCGCACGCAGCGCAAGGCCATCTTCAACAAACCAGCATCATATTATCCGAAAAGGGGGTCCCTCTTCGACGCCGATCGGGGGTCCCTTTTGAACGCCGTTTGACAGAAAGTTTTGGCGAGAGCGTGACTGAGCTGACCAGGCATGTTTTCAAAACCTTCGAAGTCCCTAGTCTCTATAAAGAAGTGCTGGCAAATCTTGCCTATACGATGAAGCCCGAGGAGGTGCTCGCGCTGTTTCCAAAGGGTCTAAGCATGGCAGCCCAAGCCTATCTGCTCGGGCAATATGGCGAAAAGAGCGGACGGTGAAGAAGCTTGTTCCCCTGCCCGACCCGCCCTCGGCGCTCGACCGCTTTGTCGAGATCCGCAACCGGAAGCAGGCACCGACGCGGCAGGTGCTAATTGATCATCATGATGTTATCGCCGCACGCTACGAGGAGTTTGCGGCCTGCGCCGCGGCGGGCACGCTCGAAGCTATCAGTCCATCGCCCCTGCTCGTGATTAGCGAGCCGCTGCGCCACTGCTATGATGTCCAAACGAAAAAACTCGTCGCACTCAAGAACGCAATCAACGACGCGCAACCGCTACGGCAGCTCAAATATTGTCCGTACTGCGGAACGACTGGACATGACACTCACGATCATTATCTCCCGGGCGTTCGGTTCCCCGAATTTGCCGTCAACTCCCTCAACCTCATACCCTGTTGTTTTATGTGCAACGCGAAGAAGGACGACGACTGGCTCGATCAAGCGGGGCGCCGACGCTATCTTCACTTCTATCTCGACGAAATACCCGACGTTGACTTCCTGTTCGTCGACCTCATCACTGCAGCAGAGTTCGAAAGCGTTGGGGCGCAGTTCCGTATTGAGCGCGGTATTATTTCTGACGCAACCTGGGGTTTGATTGAACGCCATTACGAGCGTCTCGACCTTCTCAGCCGATATGGCGAGGCGGCCAACGACGAGATAGGTGAAATGTTGCAAGCTGGCGCCGATTATATGGTCGCAGGCGGCCCTGACGTGCGGTTCTTCCTGCTCACACAGAGTCAGAGTGCGGCGCAAGTCTACGGAAGGAACAATTGGCGGGCAGTACTGCTTGCCCGATTGGCCGAGCATCCAGATCTCGAGGGCCGGATCGAGGCGATCGCGGTTTGAACAACGTGGAACGACAACAAGGAATAACCAGTTTTAGGATTGTTTCGCGCCCGCGAAGATGACGACGGCAGCCTCCTCTCAAACATCGAAAGAATGCCTGCTTTCGGACTCAGGCCGATCGGTGTCGAATGACCGAGATCAGGCGGCAGCCCTCAGTCGCCCGGGGAAACCGAACGTCCGCTTTGCAGCACTTATCCGCAACGGCCGGAACGGCCGACATCGGGCGCGTTGCTGACGATTCCCGCAGCAACGATTGTATGTGGCTCGCCGTTTGCTATGGCCGCGAGCATGACCGATGATCTGACCACCATCGTCCTAGGCGCAATTGAGCGCGCTCCGCAATGGATTCGCCGCGACCTCGAGTCCCGGGAGCGCGTCGTCCGCATTCGGGCTGAAGAATCGTTAGCCGCTATGATCAGGGACGCGCTCCGCAAGACCGACGAGCATCCGGCCTAGCCATCTGTATCAACCGGGGAGGGACGCTTTGCACCGAATGGCACCGGTGTGGCTGACCGGGACCTGCTGCTTCAATACTGCCCATTATTCCATGAGAGGCGTCGCATAGAATGGGTGCGGGCGCTGATGCGATCGACGGCCCTCGCATGCGGATACATCGCGACTGTATAGATGCTACGCGCCGGCTCCCGCGGACGATCGACAGCGGCCAACGCCGAATCGGTTAGGCGACCGGTGCAGGGCTGTGGGTATGACCCACGCACCCGCCCCGTCTGTCGCCGCGAGCCATCTCGCTAACGCAGCCAGTCAACTGGCTGGCGTTCTGATCGATCTTTCCGCCACGAACACGGCTCGCATCGAAGATCTAACTGACGCGATACGAGAGGCCGAAACATATCTGCATCGCCGCGCAGCATATAATGCGCGCGACCGCGCATGCTATCGCACCGGCAGCGCGCTCGAACCCAATGGCGGTCATCTTCTCGACGACATCGCGCTTGCGGGTTTCGATCACCTCGGTGCGTTCGGCCTCCTGCTCCTCGTCGACATCGCACGGCATCATCCGCGCGAGAGCTTGAGCAGCCTGCTCCAGAAATTGTTCGACTCCGAGGCCGGCGATTGCATCCGCGCATGGGGAAGTTGGTCGCGCCTGACCTGGCTCCGACAGCTCTACATCAATGAAACCGTTACCTTCCTCCGCTCGAAAAAAGGACGCGACCCAAAGCAAAGCTGGCGGCACGACAAGGTCACGGTCAACCAGAAGCATCTCGTCCGCGAGATCGCCCGGATACTCGGCATCGCCGAGCCGAAGTTCCAAAAGCGCGGCTGGGCCTTCGAGTGGCTCAAGGAGCAAGGCGGAAATCCGAGATTCTGGACGCCGCCGCCTATGCCGGCATTGCCGGAGCTTCCGGGGAGCTTCGTATGACTAGCAGTATCTATGATGATTGCGCCACGGAAGCGGTGGCAATTCACGACCTTGCCGGCCTCGAACAGCGGATCGAACATCGAATGCAGGAACGCTATCAACTGGCTGCAGCCTTCGATGCGCTGACTGATTGCGTCCTGACGGCACTCGCGGACGGACGATCGCCGCTCGCTCAGATTAGCGAACTCGATCGAATAAACCGCCGTATCGAGTACATTGAGAAGGATTTATGCTCCGAATTGGAACAAGCCAGAAATTATTTTTTCGGGCCTCCGAAGCTTTAAAGCCTCGCCTCTTTTCGAGTCAAGCCAAATTCAGATCAGAAATGAAAAAAGTTCTGGACCGACCCTATTTTCGCCGCATCCTAATAGGGGCAACCAATCAGGGCTGCACAGACGACAGGCATACAAATGAATAAGAAACACATGTTTCAGGTCCCTTCTCTACCCAGCAATCTTGGCGAGCCGATGACATCTATTCTCGCCTACCAAGCGGACGAGTACGGATGCCCGGATCTCACGCCCGAACAGATCAAGAAGCTGATTACCGAAACAGGCGATCTCAACCAATTTGATCTGATCACCCTGGAGACCCAGCGGCGCTACTATAACGCTTCCCATGTAGAGCGTACCCATAAGGGCTTTAAGCGCTGGATCGAGCGCTGCCTGCTCCATATCCCCAGCAATACGGCTCGGCTAGAAATTGCTGAACTGTTGTGCATCGACAAACCAGACCTGACTGCGGCCGTTCTGGTTATGCTCAATGATCAAGATCCAAACTTGGTAACGAAGCTCCTCGAAGGACGCATTTCTGCAGCGGCTCGCGCCATCCCCTCCGAAAACTATGGTGACGCGTTGGATGAGCATGATGTGCGTGAAATCATCGTTGCTGTTTCGCGTTTGTGGATTGCCCATGACCTGCAATTGGAGGCTGCAGCGGCTCATGTTCGCATTTTTCGGCCGACGGAATGCAGCCCGCTCGACGGCGCCCACAACGGAAAGGCTCCTCGAAATTCTGCGATCGCCGTCCGTATCTCTAACGAACTGAAACTCTTCGAGGAGGCGGCGCGGTTGTATTTCGGCGAGAAAGATAAACCCCTGCCCCGCGCCTGTCTGGCCTCGTTCACCCGATCCAACGCTACCGTCGACACCCGCCTCGGTCACTATGCGATCACATGGCCTTCCGTGACGTTCCGGCATTTCGGGCGAGACGCAACGAATGCAGAGGCGGCAGTGTTCCGCGACGCCGATAATCTTGAACAGCGGGCGCAAATCATGTTGTCTATCTGGCGGGCCGCCCACGGTGACGATCTCGAAGACTATATCCGTCAGCGGATGATACAAGGCCGAGCTCTTCTTCGCCGGCTGCGTTCCGACACCGACAGAATCCGTGCTGATGAAACGCTCTCCGATCAACCCACTTACAAGGGCCGCGGGCTGGACCCGCTTATCCGCCTCTGGCTTGCTTGCGAACGCGCCGTAGCCTGGACTGGCCCGATCGACACCGGCGAAAAGGCTATCGACAGGGCTATTCCGCAAGTGCTGGACTCAGCAATATGCGCCGTCCAGTCCGGCCAGCAAGTAGGGCTCCCGGCCATCAAGAAACATAATGTAAAACTCGCCAATCGGCTGTTCTTTGTCCTTCGCTGCATAATCACACGAGATCCGTATCATCTCCCCAAAGGCCTGCGGAAGGTCACCAATGCTGCGGGTGAGACCATTACCGCCGGGACGCGTCAGGATGCCGAGGCGCATCGGGGAAAGGAGTTCACGTTTCACGAGATTCAACGCCACCAGCGGTTGCGCAACGGTAAGGGAAATAAGCGCAATTCGAAGGGCGTTTACGATCACGGGTTCACTACGGACAGCAATGACTTCACCAGGGAGCATCTCCGTAATCCGACGTTCGAAAGCACGCAGATCGTGGAACAGGCCTGGGGTACGATTAGTTGGCGCCTGAATCAAAAATAGGCCGACGCGCGGCGGAACTCGCATTCCATCGGGCAAAATTATTGGGGGAATCTGGGGAAAGTTCCGCCCAATAATTTAGGGCCGCGCAAAGAAATGAGCGTCGCCAACGCCGAATCGGGTTTGGCGGTTAGCGCATCAGCATCGTCATGTCCGACGATGTTCCAAAGACACAGAAGCAAAGCCGAGTCGGGGGCCGTCGAGGGTCCCGGACGACCGTCGCGCGTCCTGTGGCCTGCGACCTGCCGGACATGCTGTCGCTGCTCCCGGGAGAGGCCAAGCTCGTCGAATGTCATCTCGCTGACCTCCTGCGCCTGCTCTTCGAATGAAGCGCCAGAAATGGTGAAAAACATATTGGATCGAAGGAAATTGAAATGGTGAAGTCGAAGGTTGCACTCAAAGCATTTGGTTATGTGCGCGTGAGCGTCGACGAGGAGGACGGCAATAACGCCAGCATCGCCAGCCAGAAGGCAGCGATCGAAGCCTATGCCGAGAAGGAAGGGATCGAGCTTCTCGATATTTACGAAGAGCCCGGGGTCTCGGGCCGCAGCCTTGCCCGCAAGCAGTTCGACAAGATGATCGATCTCGCGACCGGCCCCGACCACCCGGTGCAGGTGGTTATCGTCTACAATCTCAATCGCTTTGCCCGGCGCTTGCTCACCCAGGTTGTCACCGAACATCGCTTGCAGACCGCGGGCGTGCGGCTCATTTCGATCACGGAAGATTTCGGTCCCGGCCCCAACGGCCAGATGATGCGTTCCATGGTTGCGATCATGAACGAAAAATATGCCAATGACGCATCTTTGTTCACGCGGCGCGATCGTCGAACCAACGCGCTCTCCGGCTATTGGAACGGCGGCAACGTGCCTTTCGGCTACAAGACCGAAACCGCGGCTGTGGAAGGCAATAAGGAACGCAAGAAACTCGCGATCGTCGAGCATGAGGCCGCTGTCGTTCGCCGTATCTATGCCTTGGCGCGTCATGGCCTCAGCGGCCAGCCGATGGGAACGCGCGCCATCGCTGAATGGCTAGCCACCAACGCCTACACGATGCGCGGCAAGCCCTTCTTCCACAGCGCGCTGGACGGCATCCTGACGCGGCCGCACTATCGCGGTGCCTACCCGGACAAGACGGCCGACGACATCGGTCGCGTCCCTGAGCCCGAGGACTGGATCTGGGTCGAATGCCCTCAGATTATCGAACCCGAGGAAGCCGAGACCGTGGCCGCGATCCGCGCCAAGGCAGCGCCGGCAAAGACGCCGCCGCGCATCACCAACGGCCCAACCCTGCTCACGGGTCTTGCCGTGTGCGACAACCCGGGTTGTGGCCGCGGGCTGACGATCCGCACCGGCAAGGGCGGCCAGTACAGCTATTATGCCTGCAGCGCCAAGACCAATGGATCCGCGAGCCGTTGCTCCTGCAAAGCCATTCGCGAAGAGCAGCTCGACGATGTCGTGCTCGAAGCATTAAAGCAGCGCATTCTCCAGCCTGCCCGTCTCCGCGAGTTGCTGGCCCATGTGATCGAGGCTTCGGACGAAGCCAATGAGCGCCGTGCACACGATCTCCAACAGGCTCGCGCTGAACGCACCCGTGCCGAAACCGCCATCGGAAAGTTGCTCGAACTCGTCGAAACCGGTCTCATGTCGCCTCGCGACCCGACCGTCGCCAAGCGTTTCGCCGAGCATCGCACCAAAGTGGCCTCGCTGAACGATACGATCGAGAGCCTCGAGCGGCAGATTGCAAAAGGCAAGCGCCGCATTACACCGGAAATCATCGATCGCTTCGGGAACATGCTCCGCGAAAAGCTTGAGGCCGACGATCCCACTCTCCGGAAAGCCTATGTCCGTCTCATCGTCGGCAAAGTCGGTCTCGGCAACGACCAGATCACGATCTGCGGCTCAAAACTCGCGCTCGAGCATGCCCTCGTTCGGGGTGACCGCCACCCCGGCGGGGTGGTGCCCAGTTTTGACCGAGAATGGTGCCCAGAAGAGGAACTGAACTGGGCATCAAAGCGGCGGAAATCCGATGCAATCAACAACGAGATACCGCTGAAACCATCATAGAAACCATCACAAAATTTGGCAAGGGCTGGACGATATCGGAAGCCGATTTTTGGTTGCAAATTCGCTCGCGATCGCAGTCGCAGCTTTTCAAGCTCGCCGGCAGAAAAATCGCCGACCGAGTAATCATTTTATGAGCGTCGAATTCGAGCTGGCAACTTGCTAGCTATTGCGGCCCAGTCCTGTTGACGAGGCCAATAAGGTCGAGACCACGCGTTCGAGTTCGGCCAGTGCGGCAATTGCCCCCATTCCCAAGAACGACCGCGCGCGCCCGGCGCTGGCCAACGGGCCGCCTTGCGCCGATCGCCTCAGAGAGTTGCCGCACATCCGCCAAAGGACGACAAATGGAGGCTTTGAGCGTCGATCATAACGGTCGAGTTCGCGCCTCGCGCTGTCGCCCGGGTCGTCTTGCAACTATGTACGGTGCCCTTCCGACCAGGCCAAAACAAATCCCATAGCTCAATCCCAGAGCCCACGCGGGTTCCCCCATCAGAGGCTTTCGTACGCTAAAGCGCCCGAGCCCTTCGCGTTAGGATGTGGATTAGCGCCAGAATGGGGCTCTGACTCACTTTTGGTGCAAGTGCGTTGATAGTGGCGAGTTTTTCCCCGAAGGAGGAGATCGCCATGCATGGGAGAGGTTTTCGCGAAGCCATTGCGCCAACAGGATTGGTGATCGACAAGGTCGAGTATGCCGCCGATCAGATACGGATCACCCGGCGATCCCGATTTCGAGTTTCGATTTACCCGAACTGCTGCCGCCCATCTGCGCGTGTCCACAGTCGATATCACTGTACACTCGCCGATCTACTCTCTCATGGCCGACCGGTTCGGATTACTCTTGTCGCCCGGCGTTTTCGCTGCGCCACATCCCGCTGCACCACGCGGATCTTCGTTGAACGCTTTCCTCCAGATGTGACTGCAACATTTGCCCGGCGTACGGCCCGCCTGGATTCTATCGTACATCACCTTAGGCTGGCGCTGGGTGGGCGTCCGGCGGCCAGCTTGGCGCGCCGCCTTGAGGTGTTCATCGGCGCGGGCAAGCGGCGGGAGTGGCCGCCCGAGGTGGAGGCCTCGATTGTCGCGGAGTGCTATTCGGGCCGCAAGGGCGTCAGTCCTGTGGCGCGCCGGCATGGGCTGGATCCCTCGCAGCTATACGCCTGGCGGCGGGATTTGCGTAAACAGCTTGAGGCCGAGGGTGTGATCCTGCCATCGGCACATTCGGAAGATCGGCGAGGATGTGGCCGAGCGCCTCGATGTGGTGCCGACCACCTTCCGCGTCCTGGTCACCCGGCGGCCGCGTTATGGCTGCCGTTCGTGCGAGAGCGCGATCGTGCAGGCTCCGGCGCCAGCGCGGATCATCGAGGGCGGTACTCCCACCGAGGCACTGATCGCCCAGGTGCTGGTATCCAAGTATGCCGATCACCTGCCGCTTTACCGGCAGGCCCAGATATACGCCCGGCAGGGCATCCGGCTCGACCGATCCACTTTGGCCGACTGGGTCGGGCGAGCGGCCTGGTATCTGCGCCCCTTGCGTGACCACATTCTCGACGAGCTACGACGATCCGAGCGGTTGTTCGCCGACGAGATAACCGCCCCGGTCCTCGATCCGGGCGCGGGCCGACCAAGACAGGACAGCTCTGGGCCTATGCTCGCGATGATCGACCATGGGGCGGCTGCGATCCGCCGATCGTTGCCTATGTCTATGCGCCAGATCGCAAGGCAAAACGCCCTCACACGCACCTTGGTGATTTCGCGGGCATCCTGCAGGTCGATGGCTATGGCGGCTACGCCGCGCTCGCCCGGCGGCGCCAGCAGATCCGGCTCGCTTTCTGCTGGGCGCACGTCCGCCGCAAGTTCTACGAACTGGCCGACACGTCGCCGGTCGCCACCGAAGTGCTGCGCCGCATTGCCTTGCTCTATGGTGTCGAGGACGAGGTGCGCGGTTCACCCGCCGAGCAACGCTGTGCCGCTCGGACCGAACGCAGCCGCGTCATCGTCGGTGATCTTCATCAATATCTTGCCGCCCCTGGCCGCCAAGTCAGCGCCAAGAGCAAGCTCGGCGAGGCGATCCGCTATGCGCTCACCCGCTGGGATGGACTGTCCCGGTTCATCGACGACGGCCGCATCGAGCTCGACTCCAATACCGTCGAACGCTCGATCCGCCCCCTCGCATTGAATCGCAAAGATGCCCTGTTTGCCGGTTCCGACGAAGGCGGCGACAACTGGGCGGTGATCGCCACGCTCATCGAAAACTGCAAGATCAGCGGCGTCAACCCGCACGGGTGGATGACCCAGACCCTCGTGAAACTTGCCAACGGTCATCCCGCCAACAATCTCGCCCAACTCATGCCATGGTCCACCGTGGCCTGAAAACACCGGTTACATGCTTTCGCTGCTTGGCACTGTTTCGCCTTCCCGTTCTATCTGGTGCGGCGCGAACGATGGCTTGAACGCCGCAACGGCATGGCCGGCGAACGCTGAGTGGCAGCTCCCTTTCCCGGCAGGCAAGGTCTGGCAAGCACCGCACCTGCGGGAACCCGGGGCGAAGGACAACCAGGATCAGGCTGCAAGTGGCGGTGCAGTGTGCGTATCCCAAAGGGCAAGAATGCTGCGGAGTGCGGTTACAAAGGCCAAAGGCTGATCGAGCATCAGATGGTGACGGGCTTCAGGCACCGCGATGATCGGAATGTCACCTCCACCCAGCTCGCGGACGTATTCGGCCGATTCCGGGGTGAAGAGTTGGCTCATACCGCCGTGCACGATGGCCTTCCGGCCCGGTGCCTGCACCAGACGCTCGCCCATGGTGAGCCATTCGTTGGGCTTGTTGCTCCTCCGAAAGACCTCGGTTGAAAACTTCCACGTCCACTCGTCTCCATCCTGTCGCAGGGAATGATAGGCCATGTAGTCCAGAAGGAATGGCTCGCCGACCGGCTGGGGCGGGGAAAGGATGTACCGCTTACGTGCCGTTTCATAGCAAGGATAACGCTTGCTGGGCTTGTCCGGATCGCCGGAACCAGGGCTTGACCGCCTGAGGTTCCAGTACTCTTCCAGGAGAGCGGGCCGCATGATCATGAGATCGCAAACCACCACTCCGGCAAAGGCCTCGGGCCACTGGGTCACGGCTGTCAGGGCTGCGCCCGACCCGAAGCTGTGCGCGATGATTGTCGGCTTTTGGCCATCCGCAAACATATTCAGCGCCTCGGCAATCTCGCGAAACTCGCCCCC
>VFQM010002942.1_pt1 | contig 11669 bp, 11 predicted proteins | sample 3512391 | NCBI WGS metagenome assembly VFQM01 (sample SAMN10412369, study PRJNA504923) | tailings metagenome | isolation source: Replicate 1 from Balatoc abandoned mine | place: Philippines
TCCCCGTCGACACCGAGTCGTACGTGCACCGCATCGGCCGCACCGGCCGCGCCGGACGCTCGGGCGCCGCGATCAGCTTCATCACCCCGCGCGAGCGCCGCCTGCTCGACGCCATCGAGCGCGCCACGCGCCAGCCGCTCACGCAGATGCAGCTGCCGAGCGTCGACGACGTCAACGCCACCCGCCTCGCACGCTTCGACGACGCCATCAGCGAGGCGCTCACGAACTCCTCGCTCATGGAGGTCTTCCGCGACATCATCGGCCACTACGTGGAGCACCACGACGTGCCCGAAGCCGACGTCGCGGCCGCGCTCGCGGTCGTCGCGCAGGGAGGTTCGCCGCTCCTGCTGACGGAGGAGGACATCCGCCCGCCCAAATTCAGCCGGGATGCCGACGGTCGCGGCGACCGCGCCGGCGGTGCGTCCGGCGGCGGCGCGGGCTCCGATCGCGGCGAGCGTCGCCCGCGCCGCGAGGGCGGCCCGGCCCTCGCCCCGTACCGCATCGAGGTCGGCAAGCGCCACCGCGTCGAGCCCCGTCAGATCGTCGGCGCGCTCGCCAACGAGGGCGGGCTGTCGCGCGACGACTTCGGAGCGATCAAGATCATGCCCGACTTCTCGGTCGTCGAGCTGCCCGCCGAGTTTCCGCCGGCGACGCTGCGCAAGCTCGAGTCGACGCGCATCAGCGGGCGGCTCATCGAGCTCAAGCCCGACCGCGGGCCGCGGCGCGGGGCGTCGCGCGACCGCGACGGGTCGCGCGGCGACCGCGACGAGCGCCCGGCGCGCAAGCCGCGCCACTAAGCCGAGCCGCGCGGCGCGCGCCACTCCCGTACGCCAGCTCGTCTATCGGTCAGTCGTTGCCGTGACGCCCGGAGGGCGTGACAACGAGTGACCGGTAGACGCTCGCCCTGACGGACAGCGCACTCGGCGGCCGCGCGGCGGCGCCCGACGCCTAGTCGGTGCCGGAGTCGAAGGCCGAGGCCTCGTTCGCCGCGTCGACCGCCTGGGCGAGCGCCGCATCCGCTGACGTCGACGGCGACGCCGACTCGGTGACCTCGTCCGCGTGGCCGGCGGTGATGCGGCCCACGAGCTGGGCGGTCGCTCCGCCGATGATGCCCTGCGCCGCGTACTGCTCGAGGCGGGCGCGCGAGTCGGCGATGTCGAGGTTGCGCATCGTGAGCTGGCCGATGCGGTCGGTCGGGCCGAATGCGGCGTCGCCGACGCGCTCCATCGAGAGCTTCTCGGGCGAGTACGACAGTCCGGGGCCGGTCGTGTCGAGGATCGTGTAGTCGTCGCCGCGGCGCAGACGCAGCGTCACCTCGCCGGTCACGGCCGAGCCGACCCACTTCTGGATGCTCTCGCGCAGCATGAGCGACTGCGGGTCGAGCCAGCGGCCCTCGTACATGAGGCGGCCGAGGCGGCGGCCCTCGGCGTGGTAGTTCGCGATCGTGTCCTCGTTGTGGACGCCGTTGAGCAGCCGCTCGTACGCGATGTGCAGCAGCGCCATGCCCGGGGCCTCGTAGATGCCGCGGCTCTTGGCCTCGATGATGCGGTTCTCGATCTGGTCGCTCATGCCGAGGCCGTGGCGGCCGCCGATGCGGTTCGCCTCGAGGACGAGCTCGACCGCGTCGGAGAATTCGACGCCGTTGAGCGCGGTCGGGCGGCCCTCGACGAAGGCGATGCGGACATCCTCGGTCTCAATGTCGACCGCGGAATCCCAGAAGCGCACGCCCATGATCGGCTCGACCGTCTCGAGCGAGACGTTCAGGTGCTCGAGCGTCTTGGCCTCATGGGTGGCTCCCCAGATGTTGGCGTCGGTCGAGTAGGCCTTCTCGGCCGAGTCGCGGTACGGGAACCCGTGCGCGATGAGCCACTCGCTCATCTCCTTGCGGCCGCCGAGCTCCGTGACGAAGTCGGCGTCGAGCCACGGCTTGTAGATGCGCAGGCGGGGGTTCGCGAGCAGGCCGTAGCGGTAGAACCGCTCGATGTCGTTGCCCTTGTAGGTGCTGCCGTCGCCCCAGATCTCGACGCCGTCGTCCTTCATCGCCCGCACGAGCAGGGTGCCGGTGACGGCGCGGCCGAGCGGGGTCGTGTTGAAGTACGCCTTGCCGCCGCTCCGGATGTGGAACGCGCCGCACGCGAGGGCGACGAGGCCCTCCTCGACGAGGGCGGCCTTCGCGTCGACGAGGCGGCTGATCTCGGCGCCGTACTCCTTCGCGCGGCCGGGCACGGCCTCGACGTCGGGCTCGTCGGGCTGGCCGAGGTCACCGGTGTACGTGCACGGGATGGCGCCCTTGTCGCGCATCCACGCGACGGCCACGGAGGTGTCGAGACCTCCCGAGAAAGCGATGCCGACGCGCTCGCCGACGGGCAGGGAAGTCAAGACCTTGGACACGATCCCCGATTCTATCGGCGGCGGGGCGCGGCCCGACGCCGCCGGGGCGACGCGAGAGGGCGAGGGATGCGCGGGCGCGGCTGAGCGTCGCCCGTGCGGCCCGCTGGCGGGCATCCGCACCCCTCGACTAGGGTCGCTCGGATGCTCAAGATCATCCTCGTCCTTCTCGTCATCTGGGCCGCCTTCGCGGTCATCGGCTTCGTGATCGAGGGCCTGCTGTGGCTCGCGTTCCTCGGCCTCGTCCTCCTCGTCGCGACCGCCGCGTGGGGCTGGTTCAAGCGCCGCGCGCCGCGCGACTGACCCGACCCGCGGCCCCCGACGGTCGACGCCCGGTGGTACCCTGGCCGCGTGAGTGACACTCAGGCCGTGAACGTGGGAGAGAAGGGCCGCATTGTCGTACCTTCCTCCATCCGCGCCCGCCACGGCTGGGAGGCCGGGTCGACCCTCGTCGCGATCGACACCGAGCTCGGCGTCCTCCTCGCCGATCGCTCGGCGCTCGAGGCTCTCGTGCGCTCGCGTCTTGCAGGCCGCGACCTCGTCGGCGAGCTCATCGCTGATCGTCGGCGCGAGGCCGCACACGACGACGGCTCGGCCAACTGATGGTCGTGCTCGACGCCTCGGCCGCCCTCGCGTATCTGCAGGGCGAGCCCGGGGCGGATCGGGTGCGCGACGCGCTCGAGGCAGGCGCGGTGATGAGCACCGCCAACTGGGCGGAGGTCGCCCAGAAGCTGCGCCGAGTCGATTCGTGGCACGTCGCGCGGGCGCTGCTCCTGAGCTTCCCCCTCCAACTCGCGACGGTCACGGTCGACGACGCCGAGGCCGCCGCGGGGCTCTGGGTCGACCAGCCGTCCCTCTCGCTCGCCGATCGACTCTGCCTCGCGCTCGCCGGCCGGCTCGATCTTCCTGCGCTGACCGCCGACCAGGCCTGGGCCGGACTCGATCGCGTCGAGCTCGTGCGCTGACCTGAAGCCGCTCGCCGAGGCGGGCCTCCTCCCTTCCGCGTTCTCGCCTGAGTACGCTCGGCGCATAACCGCTGCGCTGCGCATCGCCCCGGCGAACGAGGCGAGCTGGGACGAGCTGCAGCTCATCCTCACGGGCACGGCCGCGCGGTGCCAGTGCACGCGCCAGCGCCTCGGCGACCACGACTGGTTCGCCGCCCCCGTCGAGCAGCGCGCCGCCATCCTGCGCGAGGCCACCGGATGCGACGACCCGCGGGCCACCCGCACGGTCGGTCTCGTCGCCTGGGTCGACGACGAGCCGGTCGGCTGGGTCGCGGTGGATGCTCGCCCCGCCTATCGCCGCCTCCGCAACTCCCCCGTGCCGTGGGCCGGCCGCCACGAGGACAAGGACGATGACGGGGTGTGGGCGATCGCGTGCCTCGTCGTGCGCCGTGGGTTCCGCAACCATGGGCTGACCTACCCGCTCGTCGCCGCCGCGGCCGCGCACGCCCGCGCGCAGGGAGCGCGCGCCGTCGAGGGCTACCCGATGGTCACCGGGGGCGTCGAGGTCACCTGGGACGAGCTGAGCGTCGGCCCCGTGGGCCCGTTCGTCGCGGCGGGCTTCACCGAGGTCGGGCAGCCGACGAAGCGCCGCCGCGTCATGCGGCTCGACTTCGACGCCTGATCTCCGCGTCAGCCGACCGACCGAGAGAGGGCGGGCGGGATGCTCGAGTCGCGCCCGAGCATCCCGCCCTCGCCTACTCGGCCGGGGTGGAGGAGCCGCTCGTCCGCTTGCCGCGCGAGCCCGAGCCGCGCGAGCCCGAGCCCGCGAGCGCCGCACCGATCGCCTCGCCCGCGGCCTCGCCGGAGGCGCGGCCCTGGATGATCTCGGCGATGTCGATGCCGACGAGCTCCTTGATGAGCTTCGTGGAGGTCGCGAGCTGACCGGCGACCGAGTCGCCGATCTGCCCGGCGCCGTTGCCGTCGCTCGAGATGACCGTCATCGACGAGATCGCCGAGAGCGGCTCGGAGGCCGCGCGCACGATCGCGGGCAGCTGGTCGATGATGCGCTGACGCAGCAGCGCCTCGGCGCGCTCGGCGAGGGCCTCGGCCTGCGCGCGGGTCGAGTCGGCCTCGGCCGTTCCCTTGAGGCGGATGGCGCCGGCCTCGGCCTCGCCCTCCGCGGCGAGCGCCTCGGCGGCGGCGATGCGGCGGTTCTTCTCCGCGATGCCCTCCGCCTCGACGGCCTCCGCGGCGCTGCGGCGGCGATTGCGCTCGGCGACACCCTCGGACTCGATGGCCTCGGCGGCCGCACGGCGGGCATCCCTGTCAGCACCGGCGCTCGCGACGGCGGCCGCGGCGGCCGCGCTCGCCTCCTTCTCGAGGGCGTACGCCTGCGCGTCGGCGACGGCGCGCACCTCGGCGTCGAGCTCCTGCTTGCGCAGGCCCACGCGCTTGGCGGCCGTCACCTCCTGCTGCGCGACGACCTCCTGCTGCGCGATTGCCTCGGCGAGCGGCTTCGCGGCGGAGGCCTCGGCGCGGGCCTTGTCGGTCTCCTTCTGGATCTCGGCGTTGCGCAGGTCGAGCTTGCGCTGCTGCTCGGCGATCGCCTGGGCGGCCGCGATGCGGGCCTCCTCCGACGCCTGCTGCGCGATGGCCTCGGCGACCTCGGCGACCTGCTTCACGCGCGCCGCCTCGGCACGGCCGAGGTCGCGGATGTAGTTGTTGTCGTCGTCGATCTCCTTGATTTGCAGCGTGTCGATCTGCAGACCCTGGATGTCGAGCGCCTCGCGCACGGCCTCGAGCACCTGCTCCTGCAGGGCCGAGCGGTTGGTGATGATCTCGGTGACGGTGAGCTGACCGACGATCGAGCGCACCGAGCCGCTCAGGACCTCCTCGGTCGACGACTCGATCTGGTCCTGCTGGTTGAGGAATCGCTGCGCGGCGGCGCGGACCATGGTCTCGCTGCCGCCGACCTTGACGACGGCGACGGCGTTGACCTTGATCGTGATGGCGTCCTTCGTCTGGGCGGTCGCCTGCACGTTGAGCTGCCGGCTGCGGAGGCTGAGCTTGAAGTACGCCTCGATGATGGGCTTCACGAACACGCGCGAGCCGAAGACGACCTTCTGTCCGACGTTGTCGAACTCGTTGTTCTGGGGCCGCTCGGCCGTCGCCTTCTGGCGGGAGGTGACGATGATCGCCTCGTCGGGCTTGGCGACCTTGATCCCGCGCAGGAGGACGATCGCGACGATGACGAGGATCAGGACGACGGCACCGATGCCGATCGCGGTGGACAGGGCTTCGCTGGAGAGAGCTGGGGGCATGGCGCCAGTATGGCCGAAGGTCGGGCCCAAACCGAGGATCCGTCCGCTCCGCGCGGCGCGTCTCGAGCATCCGCGCATCGCCCTCTGCTCGCCGGGTTCCTGACCCGTCCCTGAAAGCGGGACGTTCGGCCCTGACCCGGCCCGCGCGACCGGCGTACCGTGGCGCGAAAGCCAGAAGGAGAACAGCATGCGCGCGGTCCGATTCAGCCAGTGGAAGACCTTCCCCACGATCGAGGAGATCGAGAAGCCCACCCCCGGTCCGGGCGAGGTGCTGCTCAAGGTCGCGGGCGCCGGTGCGTGCCACAGCGACGTCGCGATCTTCGAGGATTTCGGCCCCGAGATGCCCGCCGCGGGCCTGCTCAAGCCGACGTACACGCTCGGGCACGAGAACTCCGGCTGGGTCGAGGCGCTCGGCGAGGGCGTCACCGGCATCGAGAAGGGCGCCGCCTACCTCGTCTACGGCCCCATCGGCTGCGGCCACTGCGACATGTGCTCGCGGGGGCAGGACACGTACTGCCGCAACGTCGGCAGCAAGCCGTACCTCGCGATGGGCCTCGGCCGCGACGGCGGCATGGCCGAGTACCTCGTCGCCCCCGCGCGCAACCTCGTCGCGCTCGGCGACGCCGACCCGGTCGCCGCCGCGCCCTTGAGCGACGCGGGCCTCACGCCGTACCACGCGATCAAGAACTCGATGCACAAGCTCAACGGCGGCGGCAAGACCACCCTCGTCATCGGCCTCGGCGGTCTCGGCCAGCTCGCCGTGCAGATGCTCATCGCCATGACCGGCGCGACCGTCATCGCGACCGACCAGAAGGCCGACGCCATGGAGCGCGCCGCTGCCCGAGGCGCGACGACCGTTCCCGGCGGCGAGGGCCAGGCGGCGGCGATCCGCGAGCTCACCGGCGGTCGCGGCGTCGACGCCGTGTTCGACTTCGTCGGCGTCGCGCCGACCGTGAAGCTCGCGATGGAGTCGGTCGCCGTGCTCGGCCGCGTCACGATCGTCGGCATCGCCGGCGGCACCTACGAGTGGGGCTTCTACGGCGTGCCGTACGAGGCCGAGCTGCTGAGCACCTACTGGGGCACGATCGAAGACCTCCACGACGTCGTCGCGCTCTACCGGGCCGGTCAGATCGAGCCCGAGGTCGAGATCTACAGCCTCGACGACGCGCTCGACGCGTACCGGAAGCTCGCGGCGGGCGAGCTCTCGGCCCGCGCCGTCGTCGCCCCGCACGGGCGCGGCTGAGCGGCGTCGCGGGTCGACCGACCGACGTGATCTGAGCGAGGCCCGCGGCGGGCCAGAATGAACCCATGACCCGCCGCGGCCTCATCCTCTTCGCCTCCCTCGGCGTCATCTGGGGCATCCCGTACCTGTTCATCAAGATCGCGATCGCCGAGCTGAGCCCGGAGTTCCTCGTCCTCGCCCGCACGGCCCTCGCCGCGGCCCTGCTGCTGCCGATCGCCGCCCGGCGCGGCGCCATCCGCCCCGTCCTGCGCCGCTGGAGGCCGCTCCTCGCCTTCACCCTGTTCGAGATCGTCCTCGCCTGGTACTTCATCAACGCCGCCGAGCAGACGCTGCCGAGCTCGACGGTCGGGCTGCTGCTGGCGAGCATCCCCCTCGTGGCGATCGTCGTCGCGTTCGTCATGGGCCGCCGCGATCGGCTCACGGCGATCAACGGCGTCGGCGTCGTGCTGGGGATGCTCGGCGTCGCCGCGATCGTCGGCCTCGACGTGGGCGGCTCCGACCTGGGAGCGGTCGCGCAGCTCGCCGTCGCCGTCGTCGGCTACGCCATCGGCCCGGCGATCCTCGCCCGCTGGATGCACGACCTACCCGGCGTCGGCGTCATCGCCGTCGCGCTCGGACTCAGCGCGGTCGCCTACCTGCCGATCGTCGCGCTCACGGGCGGCTGGCCGACCGAGGTTCCGTCGACGATGACGATCGTCTCGGTCGTCGTGCTCGCCGTGCTGTGCAGCGCGGTCGCCTTCCTGCTGATGTTCGCGCTCGTCGCCGAGGTCGGGCCGATCCGCATGTCGGCGATCACCTACGTCAACCCGGCCGTCGCGGTGCTCGCCGGGGCGCTCTTCCTCGGCGAGGCCGTGAGCGTGTGGACGCTCGTCGGCTTCGTCACGATTCTCGCCGGCTGCGCGCTCGTGACGCGGCCCGACCCGCGGGCGCGCGCGACCTCGGGTGCCGGTGATGAGGCGGCGGATGCTGATGCCGGGGTCGCTCGCGAGACCGAGCCCGAGCATCCGACGCTCGACGAGGTGCTCGATGAGCCGATGCCGCCGACGGAGCCGATCGTCCGTTAGATCGTCGTCCGCTCGATCGTCGTCCGCTAGGAGGCGGCGCGGGCGACGCGGCTCGCGCGCGCGACCGCCGGGTCGGGCAGCACGCGGCGCAGCACATCGGCGAGCGTGACCACGCCGAGCATGCGATCGCCGTCGAGGACCACGCCGAGCTGCACGCTCGCCTCGCGCATGCGGGCGAGCACCTCGTAGACGGGGGTTCCCGCGGCGATGACGTATGCGTCGCGCGCGTGCGCGGCGGCGGGCGAGTCGGGCGCCTCGAGCAGCGTGTCGCGCACGTGCACCACTCGGGGGCGGCCGGAGCCCTCGAGGAGGATGCGGAGGTGACCGGATCGCAGCGCCGCGTCGCGCACGTCGGCGACCGAGGCATCCGCCGCGACCGCCGTCGGAGTGCGGCCCGAGGCGATGAGCGACTCGACGGTGAGCGACTGCAGCTCGAGCATTGCCGAGAGCTGCGCCTCGTACTCGGGCTCAAGCACGCCCGCCTTCGCCGAGCTCTCGACGAGCTGGCGGATGGTCTCGACGTCCTGCCCGCCGACGGCGGCACGATCGACGGGCGTGACGCCCGTGGCGGCGACGAGTCGGTTCGCGATGCTGTTGATCCAGCTGAGCAGGGGGCGAAGCGCGGTCACGAAGAAGCGCGAGGGCAGGCCGACGATGCGCGCGGCGAGCTCAGGGTGGGCGATCGCCCACGACTTCGGCGCCATCTCGCCCACGACGAGGTGGAGGAAGGTGACGGCGAGCAGCGAGAGGCCGAAGGCCGTGGCGTCGGAGGCCCACTCGACGAAGCCCCACGAGTCGAAGATCGGGCCGAGCCACGCGTCGACGGCGGGCTTCGTAACGGCGCCGAGCGCGAACGTGCACGCCGTGATGCCGAGCTGGGCGACGGCGAGCATCATCGTGAGCTCGTTGACGCCGCGGAGCGCGGCGCGGGCCGAGCGGCTCGTCGCCGCCATCTCCTCCAGACGGTGCCGGCGGGCGCCGAGCAGGGCGAACTCGATGACGACGAAGAACGCGCTCAGGACGATGAGCCCAGCCGTGACGAGAGCGACGATCCAGCCGTTCATCGGGGGGCCTCCTCGTCGCGTTCGCGCTCGGCGTCGGGCTCCGGTAGGTCGATGAGGCGCACGCGCACCTGGCTCGGCACGTGACGCTCGATCTCGAGAACCTCGATCTCGAGGGCGCGGCGCGCGGGGTTGTCGTCCGCGAGGTCGGCGCTGCTCGCACTCACCTCGATGACCACGACCTCACCGACCTCCGGGAGGGACCCGCGCTCGGCGATCAGCAGGCCGGCGATCGTCTCGACCTCGCCGCGGGGCAGGTCGACGCTCACGGCGCGCTCCACCTCGTCGAGGTGGACGTCGCCCTCCATGATCCAGATGCCGTCGTCGTCGGGCTCGAGCAGGGTCGCCCCGTCCTCGTCGTGCTCGTCCGTGATCTCGCCGACGACCTCCTCGGCGAGGTCCTCGAGCGTGAGCACGCCGGCGAACCCGCCGTACTCGTCGATGACGCACGCGAGCTCGTTGCGGGTGGAGGTCAGCTCGGCGAGCGCGTCGGGCAGGCTCATGACGGTCGGCAGGACGAGCGGCGGGCGCATGAGCGGCTCGACGGGGGTCTCGTCGTCGGCGCTCGAGGAGAGCACGTCGACGAGGTGCACGACGCCGAGCGGCTGCTCGTCGTCGCCGATCACGGGGTAGCGGGTGTGCGCCTGGGCCATGAGGCCGCGCAGCTCGCCGAGCGTCGTGTCGGGGCGGGCGACGCCGACGCGGCTGCGTGGGATCATCGCGTGCTCGACATCCTGCTGCGGGAAGTCGAGAATGCGGTCGAGCATGATGGACAGCTCCTCCGGAAGGTCGCCGGTCTGGCGCGACTCGTCGATGATGCGCTCGAGGTCGCGCGCGGTGGCGCTCGTGTCGACGTCGTGCACGGGCTCGATGCGCAGGAGCCTCAGCAGCAGGTTCGCGGAGTGGTCGAAGACCGAGATGAGCCAGCCGAACACCGTCAGGTAGACGGTCGTCGATGGGGCCAGCGCGCGAGCGAGCGGCTCGGGGCTCGCGATGGCGAGGTTCTTGGGGAACAGCTCGCCGAAGATCATCTGCACGACGGTCGCCACGGTGAGCGTGACGACCGTGCCGATCGTGATGCTGATCGCGGCCGGGACGCCGGCGCCGCCGAGGAGCGCGCCGAGCGATTCGCCGACGAGGGGCTCGGCGACGAAGCCGACGAGGAGGCCCGTGACCGTGATGCCGAGCTGCGCGCCCGAGAGCATGAAGGATGTCCGCTGCGTGACCTTGAGCGCCCGCGCGGCGGCCTTGTCTCCGGCCTTCGCCTGCGCCGCGAGCTTCACGCGATCGACGGACATGTAGGCGAACTCCTGCGCCACGAAGTAGCCGTTCGCCGCGATGATCACGAGGATCACGAGGATGCCGAGGAGGAGGAGGCCGACCGTCTCGATCATTCGAGACCGCCCGTGCGGGGCAGGGCGCTCAGTGCGCCGGTCGAGCGTCTATGGCTGGGGTCGTCGGACGGCGACGAGGGTGTGTCATGAGGCACGGGAGTTCGGGATCTCCAAGCGGGGGTCGGGAACAGACCCAGCGTCGTCAGCGAACCTTGGCGGCGCCTGTGGGAGGCAGCCATGCTGCAGACGCACCTCCACGCCAGCGGAAGACGACGAGCAGAGCGCCGACCACCACGAACGCTGCAGCGAGGCCGGCGAGCACCCGCGTGTCGGAACCTGTGGCTGCGAGCTGCTCTCCGTCGGGGCTTTCCGAGACCGGCGGCTGCTCCTCGACCGGAGGCTCCTCCTCGACCGGGCCATCGTCGTCGATCGGCTGGGTGACGGTGCCGGATAGCGCGATGTCGACCGACTCTTCGCCCGACGCCGCGGTAATGGTGAAGAACCAGTCACCGAGCACCGCGGGCGTTCCGGTGACCTCACCCGTCGCCGTGTCGAGCTCGATACCCGCAGGCAGTGCTCCGTCGGTCACTGAGAAGACCGTCGCCTCGAACCCACCGACCGTGGCCACGGCGTCTGAGTACGGCACGCCGAGCACGAACGGCATCAGCGCCGTGTCGGTGAAGGCGAGCCGCAGGAAGAGGGACAGCGTTGACTCCTTCTGGATGTTGTAGTCCGATAGCGTGCGGCCCTCTTCGAGCTGCTTCCCGGCAAAGACGAGTCGCTGCTGGTCGGGAGGCGTCCCCTCCTTGTCCTGGATCTTCTGCTTGACGTTGTCGATCGTGTCGCTCGGTTCGACCTCGAGGGTGATGACCCGATCAGTCGGCTCGACCACGACGAAGATCTGCATGGCTGAGGCCGCCGTTGCGCCCACGAGGGTGAAAGCGGAGGCCAGGGCGAGCGAGGCGAGTAATCGGGCAGTCATGCGACGCATGCGCTGATACATCGAGCCCACCTTTCTTCAGCGAGTGTCAGTATGACATTCCGCGGGAGCGTCACGACAGCACCCACTGCCGCATCAGTACGCCCCTTCGCGTCGGGAACCGGTGCCGCCATCATGGCGCACGCACAGTCTGGCCGCGGCGGGAACGCAGACGCGCCCGGCAGTGTTGACCCCAGTGGCCGCCGATCGCGGCCCCGTCGGAAGGACCCGCCATGACGAACCAGTACCGCGCCACTCCCGAGGCGATCGCCCGCCTCACCCCCATGCAGCGCAAGGTGACGCAGAACGACGGCACCGAGCCCGCGTTCCGCAAC
>VFQM010002946.1_pt1 | contig 11648 bp, 7 predicted proteins | sample 3512391 | NCBI WGS metagenome assembly VFQM01 (sample SAMN10412369, study PRJNA504923) | tailings metagenome | isolation source: Replicate 1 from Balatoc abandoned mine | place: Philippines
CAAGGGCGACCAGGTCTGGTTCAGCGAGGTCAGCCCGCGCCCGCACGACACCGGCATGGTGACCATGATCACCCAGTGGCAGAACGAGTTCGAGCTGCATGCGCGCGCCATCCTGGGCCTGCCGGTGGACACCAGCCTGCGCAACCCGGGCGCCAGCGCCGTGGTGTACGGCGGCGTCGATGCCGCCGGCATCGTGTTCGACGGCGTGGACGCCGCGCTGGCCGAGCCCGGCACCGAGCTGCGCCTGTTCGGCAAGCCCGAGAGCTTCGTCAAGCGCCGCATGGGCGTGGCGCTGGCGCGCGACGAGGACACCGACGCCGCGCGCGCCAAGGCCAAGCGGGCCGCGGCGCGCGTGCAGCCGCGGCGCTGACCTGCCGGGGCACGTCGCCCGGCGCGCCGGCCACCCGCCCTCGCGCCGGGGTCACCGCACGGCGGTGGCCGCATGCATGTGCCCAATGCCGCCGATTGGCAGACTCAACTGGTCGAACAGCCGTTGAGGGAACAGACTATCGACTTCCCGGACCCGATTGCGACAGGAGACGTCGATGAGCCAAGACGCCAAGTGCCCCTTCCACGCCGCCGGTGGTGCGCGCGCCACCCACGGCATGCAGTCCAACGCCGACTGGTGGCCGAACCAGCTGAACCTGGCCATCCTGCACCAGCACCAGCCGGTGTCCAACCCGATGGACCCGGACTTCGACTACGCCGAGGCCTTCAAGTCGCTGGACTACGCCGCGCTGAAGCAGGACCTGGCCGCGCTGATGACGCAGTCGCAGCCCTGGTGGCCGGCCGACTGGGGCCACTACGGCGGCCTGTTCATCCGCATGGCCTGGCACGCCGCCGGCACCTACCGCACCGCCGACGGCCGCGGCGGCGCCAACACCGGCAACCAGCGCTTCGCGCCGCTGAACAGCTGGCCCGACAACGGCAACCTCGACAAGGCGCGCCGCCTGCTGTGGCCGATCAAGCAGAAGTACGGCAACGCCATCTCCTGGGCCGACCTGTTCATCCTGTGCGGCAACGTGGCCATGGAAACCATGGGCTTCAAGACCTTCGGTTTCGGTGGTGGCCGTGCCGACATCTGGGCGCCCGAGGAAGACATCTACTGGGGCGCAGAAAAGGAGTGGCTGGCCACCAGCGACAAGCCCAACAGCCGCTACAGCGGTGATCGCAACCTCGAGAACCCGCTGGCCGCGGTGCAGATGGGCCTGATCTACGTGAACCCGCAGGGCCCGGACGGCAAGCCCGACCCGGTGGCCTCGGGCCGCGACGTGCGCGAGACCTTCGCCCGCATGGCGATGAACGACCACGAGACCGTGGCCCTCGTGGCCGGCGGCCACACCTTCGGCAAGATGCACGGCGCGGGCGATGCCGCCCTGGTCGGCCCCGAGCCGGAGGCCGCGCCGATGGAGGTCATGGGCTTCGGCTGGATCAACCGGCATGGCAGCGGCATGGGCGGCGACACCACCACCAGCGGCTTCGAAGGCGCCTGGAAGCCCAACCCCACGCAGTGGGACATGGGCTACTTCAAGGTGCTGTTCAAGTACGAGTGGAAGCAGATGACCACGGCGGCCGGCGCCATCCAGTGGGAAGCCCAGGACGTGGACCCCGAGGACATGATCCCCGACGCCCACGACCCCGGCAAGAAGCACCCGCCGCACATGACCACGGCCGACCTGTCGCTGCGCTTCGACCCGGCCTACGAGAAGATCTCGCGCCACTTCATGGCGAACCCCGAAGCATTCGCCGACGCCTATGCCCGCGCCTGGTTCAAGCTGACCCACCGCGACATGGGCCCCAAGGTGCGCTACCTCGGCCCCGAGGTGCCGGCCGAGGACCTGATCTGGCAGGACCCGGTGCCCGCCGTGGAACACCCGCTGATCGACGGCCAGGACGCCGCCGACCTGAAGGCCCGCGTGCTGGCCAGCGGCCTGAGCGTGGCCGAGCTGGTCTCCACCGCCTGGGCCTCGGCCAGCACCTTCCGCGGCAGCGACATGCGCGGCGGTGCCAACGGCGCGCGCATCCGCCTGGCGCCGCAGAAGGACTGGGCCGTCAACCAGCCGGCGCAGCTGGCCAAGGTGCTGGCGGTGCTGGAAGGCATCCGGGCCGCCTTCAATGCCGGCGCCGCCGGCGGCAGGAAGGTGTCGCTGGCCGACCTGATCGTGCTGGCCGGCAACGCCGGCGTCGAGGCCGCGGCCAGGGCCGCGGGCCACGACATCCACGTGCCCTTCACGCCGGGCCGCACCGATGCCTCGCAGGCGCAGACCGACGTCGAGTCCTTCGCCGTGCTGGAGCCGGTGGCCGACGGCTTCCGCAACTACCGCCAGCAGGCCTACAGCCTGTCGCCCGAGGCCATGCTGGTCGACAAGGCCCAGCTGCTGAAGCTCAGCGCCCCGGAGATGACGGTGCTGGTGGGCGGCCTGCGCGTGCTGGGCGCCAACGCGGGCGGGTCGAAGGCCGGCGTGTTCACGCAGCGCCCGGGCCAGCTGACGAACGACTTCTTCGTCAACCTGGTGGACATGGGCACCAGCTGGGCGCCCACGGGCGACAACGCCTACGAAGGCCGCGACCGCCAGACCGGCGCCCTGAAGTGGACCGCCACGCGCGTGGACCTGGCCTTCGGTGCCAACTCGCAGCTGCGGGCGATCAGCGAGGTCTACGCGCAGAGCGACAACGGCGGCAAGTTCGTGCGCGACTTCGTCGCCGCCTGGACCAAGGTGATGAACCTCGACCGCTTCGACCTGAGGACGTGAGCCGGCGCCGGGCCTGCGCCAGCGGCCCTGGCCGCCGCGGCGCGGGCCCGGTTTCCGTCGGGCAGATGCCTAACGGTAGGTGGCCAGCAGGATGCTGGTCTCGGTGTGGCGGATGCCCTTGATCAGCCGGATGCGCTCGAGCACCTGCGACAGCTCGGCGGTGCTGCCGGCGCGCAGCTCGGCCAGCAGGTCCCAGCGGCCGTTGGTGTCGTGCAGCGCCACCAGGCCGGGTTCGCCGCGCAGGTGGGCCACCACCTCGCGGGTCTGGTTGCCCTCCACCTCCACCGCCATCCAGGCCCGGATGCCGGCCTCCGGCGCCGCCTGCGGCCGCAGCGTGACGGTGTAGCCGGTGATCACCCCGGCATCCTCCAGCCGGTGCAGGCGGTTGCGCACGGTGCCGCGCGCCACGCCCAGGCGCTCGGCCAGCACCGCCGCCGGCATGCGCGCGTCCTGGCGCAGCAGGGCGATCAGGCGCAGGTCGAGGTCGTCCATCGGGCCATTGTGCGACGGCGCCGCGGCCTGGCCAGCGCGCCGGCCCGCCGCCTGTCGGGTGGCGGCGAGGGCGTCAGTCGTTCCAGCTGATCACCGGGCCGAGCTTGCGCTGGGCCAGGAACATGGCCTCGCGCAACGACAGGGCCGCACCGCCGTCGTGCCAGGCCCGGTGACGGGCCGGCCGCGGGTGCGGCAGGTCGTAGCGCACGTAGTAGCAGTCCACCCGCCGGTCGCCGGCGAGCTCCGGCGGGTCGTCGGCATCGTGGCTGCCGTACAGCAGGTGGTGGCGCACGATGCGCACGTGGCAGGTGGTCACCCCGCCATGAAACCACAGGCCCTGCTTCACGCAGGGGAGCCGGTCGAGTTCGTCCATGGGCCTGCCTTCGGGGTCGCGAGTGGGTCCAACCTGCGGCGCCCCCGCGGGCCGCACCGCATGCCCGTGGTGTAGCAGCGCGCCGGGCCGCCCGGAACCCGGGACGACCCGAGGCGCCCGGATCTGCGCGTTTCGGCCATCAGGCCTGCCGAAATGATCGATCAAGCGCCCGGAATGCACCAGGTGAGCGCTTCCGCCTGCCCTTATTGGCCGGGAAACTGCAGAAAACTGCATCAGGAGACCGCCGTGCATCCCCCTCACCATGCCTCCACCGTGTTTCTGGGCGCCGCCGACGTGCAGCGCCTCGTGCGCCGGCTGGGCCCGAGCGCCTGCATCGCCGGCGTGGCGGCACAGATCGAGGCCGACTTCCGCCGCTGGGCCGACTTCGACAAGAGCGCCCGCGTCGCGGCGCACAGCGAGGTCGGCGTCATCGAGCTGATGCCGGTGGCCGACGCCACGCGCTTCGCCTTCAAGTACGTCAACGGCCACCCGAAGAACACCGCCGCCGGCCTGCCCACCGTCATGGCCTTCGGCCTGCTGGCCGACGTGGCCACCGGCGCGCCCCGCCTGCTGGCCGAGCTGACGCTGCTGACCGCCATCCGCACCGCGGCCATGTCGGCCCTGGCGGCGCGCCACCTCGCACGGCCCGGCAGCGGCACGATGGCGCTGGTGGGCAACGGCGCGCAGGCCGAGTTCCAGGCCCTGGCGTTCCGCGACCTGCTGGGCATCCACACGCTGCGCCTGTTCGACACCGACCGCGCGGCCACCGCCAAGCTGCAGGCCAACCTGGCCGGCCAGGGCCTGCGCCTGCAGGCCTGCGCCAGCGCGGCCGAGGCGGCGCGGGGCGCCGACATCCTCACCACCGTCACCGCCGACAAGGCGCGCGCGACCATCGTCACGCCGGCCATGCTGGCGCCGGGCCTGCACCTCAACGCCGTGGGGGGCGACTGCCCGGGCAAGACCGAGCTCCACCCCGACGTGCTGCGCGCCGCGCGGGTGTTCGTGGAGTACGAGCCGCAGAGCCGCATCGAGGGCGACGTGCAGCAGATGCCGGCCGACTTCCCGGTCACCGAGTTCTGGCGCGTGCTGACCGGCGCGGCGCCGGGGCGCCAGGCCGAGGGCGAGATCACGGTCTTCGACTCCGTGGGCTTCGCGCTCGAGGACCACGCGGCGCTGGTCTGGCTGGCCGAGGCGGCCGCCCGCCAGGGGCTGGGCGCACCGCTGGACCTGGTGGCCGCGCCGGCCGACCCGAAGGACCTGTTCGGCACCCTGCGGCCGCTGGCCGAACAAGCTGCGGCGCAGGCGGCCTGATCCGCGCACCCGGGCGCAGATTCCTCGCCCGCCCGGGCACCGAACCGCGCAAGATTCGCCGGCCGGCGGGCCACACTGCCGGCCGTCGCACCCACCGCCCCGACGGAGCCGCCATGACCCCGCCGACCCTGCCGACCCTGCCCGCCGCCGCCGTGCCGGCCTTCACCCCGCTGCCGCCGCGCCCGCCGCTGCGCCAGGCCGTGGCCGCCCTCGCGCGCCGGCCCGAGCCCGAGCTGCTGCCCGGGCTGCTGGAGGCCGCCCGCCAGCCGCCCGAGGCCGCGGCCCGCGCGCAGGCGCTGGCGCTGCGCATCGCCCGCGGCGTGCGCGAACGCAGCCGCGACCGCGGCCGCGCCGGCCTCGTGCAGGGCCTGCTGCAGGAGTTCGCGCTCTCGTCGCAGGAGGGCGTGGCGCTGATGTGCCTGGCCGAGGCGCTGCTGCGCATTCCCGACGCCGCCACCCGCGACGCGCTGATCCGCGACAAGATCAGCCGCGGCGACTGGCAGGCGCACGTGGGCCGCAGCCCTTCGCTGTTCGTCAACGCCGCCGCCTGGGGCCTGCTGCTGACCGGCAAGCTGGTGGGCACGCACAGCGACGAGGGCCTGACGGCGGCGCTGCGTCGCATCGTCGGCCGCGGCGGCGAGCCGCTGGTGCGCAAGGGCGTGGACGTGGCCATGCGCATGATGGGCGAACAGTTCGTCACCGGCGAGACCATCGCCCAGGCGCTGGCGCACGCGCGGCCGCGCGAGGCCCAGGGCTTCCGCTACAGCTTCGACATGCTCGGCGAGGCGGCGCTCACCGAGGACGACGCCGTGCGCTACCTGGCCGCCTACGAACAGGCCATCGACGCCATCGGCGCGGCCTCGGCCGGGCGCGGCATCGTCGCCGGCCCGGGCATCTCCATCAAGCTGTCGGCCCTGCACCCGCGCTACGCGCGCGCCCAGGTCGACCGCGTGATGGACGAGCTCTACCCGCGCCTGCGGGCGTTGGCCCTGCAGGCCCGCCGGCACGACATCGGCCTGAACATCGACGCCGAGGAATCGGACCGGCTGGACCTGTCGCTGGACCTGCTGGAGCGCCTGTGCGAGGAGCCGGCCCTGGCCGGCTGGGACGGCGTGGGCTTCGTGATCCAGGCCTACGGCAAGCGCTGCCCGGCGGTGGTGGACGTGCTGGTGGACCTGGCGCGGCGCACGCGGCGGCGCCTGATGGTGCGCCTGGTCAAGGGTGCCTACTGGGACAGCGAGATCAAGCGCGCGCAGCTCGACGGCCAGTCCGGCTACCCGGTCTACACGCGCAAGGCCTACACCGACGTGGCCTACCTGGCCTGCGCGCGGCGGATGCTGGCCGCGCCGGAGGCCATCTACCCGCAGTTCGCCACCCACAACGCGCAGACCCTGGCCGCGCTGCACGAGATGGCCGGCGGTGACGCCGCCCCGGCCGACCGCTACGAGTTCCAGTGCCTGCACGGCATGGGCGAGCCGCTGTACGAGCAGGTCGTCGGCCCGGTGGCGCAGGGCGGGCTGGGCCGCCCCTGCCGCATCTACGCGCCCGTGGGCTCGCACGAGACGCTGCTGGCCTACCTGGTGCGTCGCCTGCTGGAGAACGGCGCCAACACCAGCTTCGTCAACCGCGTGGCCGATCCGGCGCTGCCGCTGGAGGCGCTGGTGGAGGACCCGGTGCAGACGGTGGCCCGCCTGGCCGCGGCCGAGGGCACGGTGGGCCTGCCGCACCCGAAGATCCCGCTGCCCGGCGCGCTGTACGGCGCCGCCCGCCGGAACTCGCGCGGCCTGGACCTGGCCGACGACGCTCAGCTCGCGCGCCTGCAGCAGGCCTTCGACGCCGACGCCCGGGCCGATGCCGCACGGGCCTGGGCTGCCGGGCCGGTGCTGGCCGCCACGGCGCAGCCCGACGCGGCCGAACCGGTGCACAACCCCGCCGACCCGGCCGACGTCGTGGGCCAGGTGCAGCCGGCCAGCGCCGCCGACGTCGGCGCCGCGCTCGCCGCGGCGGAGGCCGCCGCGCCGGCCTGGGCGGCCGAGCCGGCGACGCGCCGCGCCGCCATCCTGGACGCTGCGGCCGATGCGCTGGACGCCGCCACCGAACGCCTGCTGCCGCTGCTGGTGCGCGAGGCCGGCAAGACCGCGGCCAACGCCGTGGCCGAGCTGCGCGAGGCGGTGGACTTCCTGCGCCACGACGCGCAGCAGCTGCGCGCCGGCTGGGACGACGCCACCCACCGCCCGCTGGGCCCGGTGGTGTGCATCAGCCCCTGGAACTTCCCGCTGGCCATCTTCACCGGCCAGGTGGCCGCCGCGCTCGCCGCCGGCAACGTGGTGCTGGCCAAGCCGGCCGAGCAGACGCCGCTGGTGGCGGCCGAGGCGGTGCGCCTGCTGCACGCCGCCGGCGTGCCGCGCGGTGCGCTGCAGCTGCTGCCCGGCCGCGGCGAGACCGTGGGCGCGGCCCTGGTGGCCGACCCGCGCGTGCGCGGCGTGCTGTTCACCGGCTCCACCGAGGTGGCGCGCCTGCTGCAGCGCACGCTGGCCGGGCGCGTGAACCCCGACGGCCAGCCGGTGCCGCTGGTGGCGGAGACCGGCGGCCTCAACGCCATGGTGGTCGACACCTCGGCCCTGCCCGAGCAGGTGGTGCAGGACGTCGTCGCCTCGGCCTTCGACAGCGCCGGCCAGCGCTGCAGCGCGCTGCGCCTGCTGTGCGTGCAGCGCGAGGCCGCGCCGCGCATCCGTGCCATGCTGCTCGGTGCCATGCAGGCGCTGCGCGTGGGCGACCCGCGGGCCCTGGCGACCGACGTCGGCCCGGTGATCGACGACGAGGCCCGCGCCGGCCTGCTGCGGCACATCGAGGCCCTGCGCGCGCGCGGCTTCGCCGTCACGCAGCCGGTGCCCGCGCCGCCGCAGGGCTGCTTCGTGCCGCCGACGCTGATCGACCTGCCATCCCCGCAGGCGCTGGCGCGCGAGGTGTTCGGCCCGGTGCTGCACGTCGTCAGCTACGAGCGCGACCAGCTGCCCGCGCTGCTGGCGCAGGTGAATGCCGCCGGTTACGGCCTGACCGGTGGCGTGCACACGCGCATCGACGAGACCGTGGTGCAGGTGGCCGCCGGGCTGCGCGCCGGCAACCTCTACGTCAACCGCAACATGGTGGGCGCCGTCGTGGGCGTGCAGCCCTTCGGCGGCGAAGGGCTGTCGGGCACCGGCCCCAAGGCCGGCGGGCCGCTGTACCTGCTGCGCCTGCTGTCGGCCTGCCCGCCCGATGCCGCGCGGCGCGCGGTGGAGGCGGCCGGCAGCGACGCCGCCGCGCCGGTGCGCGGCTTCGAGGTGCTGGCCGCGCGCCATGGCGAGGCGGCGCAGGCCCTGGCCGCCTGGGCCGAGGCGCAGGGTCGCGCCGCCCTGGCGCAGGCCGTGCGCCATGCGCTGGCCGCGTCGCCCGCCGGCCGCTGGCGCACGCTGCCCGGGCCCACCGGCGAGGCCAACCTGTACGCCGTGCTGCCGCGCGAGCACGTGCTGTGCCTGGCCCCGGAGGGCGACCCGGGCGATGAGGGCGATGAGGGCGACGCCGCGCGCCTGCAGCTGCTGGCCGGCGTGCTGGCGGTGGGCGCCACCGCCGTCTGGCCGGCCAGCGCGCAGGCGCTGGCCGCCCGCCTGCCCGAGCCGGTGCGCGAGCGCATCGTGCTCGCCCAGGACCCCTGGGCCGAAGGCGTGCCGCTGGACGCCGTGCTCCACGCCGGCCCGGCCGCCGGCGTGCCGGCGCTGCAGCAAAGGCTGGCGGCGCGGCCGGGCGCCATCGTCGGCCTGACCCACGTGCCGCCCGGTGCCCCGGTGCCGCTGGAGCGGCTGGTGCACGAGCGCGCGCTGAGCATCAACACCGCGGCGGCGGGGGGCAACGCGTCGCTGATGACCATCGGCTGAGCGGTCGGCGGGCCCCGACCGGCCGCGGCGCGGACAATGCGCCGATGGCGTCCCACGATCCCCTGGCCGGCCTCACCGTGCTCGAGCGCGGCTGGCTGTCCTCCAACAACCTGCTCATCCACCCCGTGCCCGGCGAGCCCGGCGCGGTGCTGGTGGACACCGGCCACGTCAACCACGCGCCGCAGACCGTGGCCCTGGTGCGCCAGGCGCTGCAGGGCGCGCCGCTGGCGCGCGTGCTCAACACCCACCTGCACTCCGACCATTGCGGCGGCAACGCCAGCCTGCAGCGCGCGTTCGCGGTGCCGGTGCTCATCCCGCCCGGGCTGGCCGATGCGGTGCGGGCCTGGGACGACGCGGCCCTGAGCTACGCCGCCACCGGCCAGCGCATGGAGCGCTTCGCGCCGCAGGCGCTGCTGAACCCCGGCGAGGCCTTCGAGGCCGGGGGCCGCTGCTGGGAGGTGCTGGCCGCGCCCGGCCACGACCCGCACTCGGTGATGCTCTTCGACCGCGCGCACGGCGTGCTGGTGTCGGCCGACGCGCTGTGGGAGCACGGCTTCGGTGTCGTCTTCCCCGAGATCGACGGCGAACACGGCTTCGACGACGTGGCCGCGGTGCTGGAGCGCATTGCCGCACTGCCGGTGCGCGTGGTGGTGCCCGGCCACGGCCGTCCGTTCACCGACGTGGAGGCGGCGCTGGCGCGCGCCTTTGCGCGCATCCGCGGCTTCCAGGCCGACCCGGCGCGCCATGCGCGCCATGCGGTGAAGGTGCTGGTCAAGTACCACCTGATGGAGGAGCGCGAGCAGCCGCTGGCCGCGCTGCTCGACTGGGCCGAGGCCACGCCGCTGCTGCGCGGCGTCTGGCAGCGCTTCGCACCGGCCGCCTCCACCACGCCGCGCGCCTGGCTGGAGGCGGTGGTGGCCGATCTGGTGAACGGCGGCGCACTGGCGCGCGACGGCGCCACGATCCGGGACGCCTGACCCCGGTGCCGCCGCGGGAACCCTTGAACTGGGCGGCCGCGCCGGCGATGTTCCCGGCATGGCGCCGGCCGCGAACGGTCAGGATGCCAGGGCGGTGTGCCGGATCACGCCGCAGGAGCCCCGGATGCCGCAGCCTTCGCACCGCCCCCTGCCCCGCCCCATGGATGCCCCGGCACCGCTGTGCGCGGTGGTGGCCGACGTGCCGCTGTCGCGGCTGTCGGACTTCCGCGACCTGATGGCCGCCGAGGGCTGGCCGGTGAACGTGGCCCGCATGTGCCACGACCGCCTCTACGCCTACGAGCGCATGGCCCTGGCGCACACCAGCGCCAGCCGCAGGCTGCGCGCCGCGGCGGTGACGCTGTTTGCCGACTACGAGCGGCTGCCGGGAGACGGGTCGGTGCATTGAGCCACGGGCCGCCGCGGCGTCGCCGACACCCGGCAGTTCGTGCACCAGGGCCACCGCCGGACTGCGGGCGAGTGCGCGGTCCAGTGCGGCAGCCAGGAGCGGGCGGTCGAGCACGCAAGACGCTACCTTGAAGTTCCCGCATGCCATGCGGGAACTTCAAGGTGAGCTTTGGGCGGCCTTGTCCATGCTTCTGGTCTCGACCCCCATCGCTGCGCGACACGAGTCTCGCCCGAGAACAGCCAAGACGCGCGCCCTGGGCGCGCGCGGGGCTTACAGCCCCTCCGCTGCGCGGAGCGCAGCGGCCAAGGGTGGTGTCTGGTCTCTGCTCACATCCGCTGCGCGGATATGAGCATCGCCCACGCACTGACAAACCGCGCTGCGCGCGGCGGGCTTACAGCCCGGCTGCGGCGCGCAGAGCCGCAGCTTTGTCAGTGCGTTCCCACGTGAACTCGGGTTCCTCGCGGCCGAAGTGGCCGTAGGCGGCGGTCTTCTCGTAGATCGGGCGCAGCAGGTCCAGCATCTGGATGATGCCCTTGGGCCGCAGGTCGAAGTGCTCGTTCACCAGCGCGGCGATCTTGTCGTCGGCGATCACGCCGGTGCCCTCGGTGTAGACCGTCACGTTCATCGGCCGCGCCACGCCGATGGCGTAGGCCACCTGCACCTGGCACTGGCGCGCGAGGCCGGCGGCCACCACGTTCTTGGCCACGTAGCGCGCGGCATAGGCGGCGCTGCGGTCGACCTTGCTCGGGTCCTTGCCGCTGAAGGCGCCGCCACCGTGCGGGCAGGCGCCGCCGTAGGTGTCGACGATGATCTTGCGGCCGGTGAGGCCGCAGTCGCCCTGCGGACCGCCGATGACGAAACGGCCGGTGGGGTTGACCAGGTAGCGCGTGTCCTGCAGCCACTCCTTGGGCAGCACCGGCTTGATGATCTCCTCGATCACCGCCTCGTAGAAGCTGGCCTTGAGCTTGGTGGCGGTCTCGCTCTGGTCGGGGCTGTGCTGGGTGGACAGCACCACGGTGTCGATGCTGTGCGGCTTGCCGTCGACGTAGCGCATCGTCACCTGGCTCTTCGCGTCCGGGCGCAGGAAGGGCAGGCGGCCGTCCTTGCGCAGCTGCGCCTGGCGCTCCACCAGGCGGTGCGCGTAGTAGATGGGCGCGGGCATCAGCTCGGGCGTCTCGTCGCAGGCGTAGCCGAACATCAGGCCCTGGTCGCCGGCACCGGTGTTCAGGTGGTCGTCGGACGCGTGGTCCACGCCCTGGGCGATGTCGTTGGACTGCTTGTCGTAGCAGACCATCACCGCGCAGCCCTTGTAGTCGATGCCGTACTCGGTGTTGTCGTAGCCGATGCGCTTGATGGTGTCGCGCGCCACCTGGATGTAGTCGACGTGCGCGTTGGTCGTGATCTCGCCGGCCAGCACCACCA
>VFQM010002947.1_pt1 | contig 11637 bp, 3 predicted proteins | sample 3512391 | NCBI WGS metagenome assembly VFQM01 (sample SAMN10412369, study PRJNA504923) | tailings metagenome | isolation source: Replicate 1 from Balatoc abandoned mine | place: Philippines
GTTCATCCGTAAGACTAGCATCGATGAACTTCCGCAGCTCCTCAATGTGCTCAGAGGCGAAATGTCGCTGGTAGGGCCGCGCCCGCACGCGACAGTGATGCGCGTCGGCGACAAATACTACTTTGATGCCGTAAGAGGCTACGCGTCCCGTCACAGGGTCAAGCCGGGGATCACGGGTCTGGCGCAAGTCAGGGGTCTAAGGGGGGAAATCGCGACAATCGAGCGCGCACGGCAACGCGTGGAATACGATATCTACTACATCGAGAATTGGTCGCCCCTGCTCGACATTAAGATCCTGATCGAAACCATTGTGAAGATTGCCTGGGATAAAGATGCTTACTGATGGCGATATCCAGCGATTCCTAGGCGTGGACTTTGCTAACGTGAGTATCGAGCGCGTGGCAGCCGAACTGGAGGGCTTATCACGAAAGGCCGCGTTCTCTTACGTGGTCACCCCCAATGTCGATCATGTCGTCCTTTTGCATGACAGTAAGTCCGAGATCGCAGAACTATTCCGTCGGGCATGTGCGACTGCGTGCATCCGCCTTTGTGACAGCCGTGTTCTAAAAATCCTTTCTTGTTTCTTCGGGTTGAACCTCAAGGTCGTAACGGGAAGCGATCTTACCGCATACCTCTTCAAACACGGAAATCTGGACGGGAAGACTGTGGCGCTGATCGGAGGCGACGCTGCGATGCAAAAAGAACTCAGTTTGCGGTACCCAGCTGTCGGCATCGTTCAACATATCCCACCCATGGGGGTCTTGAATAATCCAGTTGCGATGGATGAAATTGAGGACTTCCTTGCGAGTACCGGCGCTGAATACACTCTCTTTGCAATCGGGGCACCGCAAAGCGAAATCATTGCTCACCAATGCCAGTCCCGAGGACGATCCAGAGGAGTGGCACTATGTATTGGCGCGTCAATTGAGTTCTTGCTTGGACGCAAAACACGCGCGCCTATTTGGTTGCAGCGTCTAAGCCTCGAATGGCTTTTCCGTCTAGTCAGCGAGCCACGCCGCTTGGCGCGGCGATATCTTGTTGTCGGCCCCCGGATCTTCCTAATCGTATGGGGGCTCAAGCGCGGGCAGAATTTGGTGACAGAAAAAAGCTCTTCTGGAGAAGTCTCGGATGGTTGATGGACATGACAGTCGCCTTGGCGGAAGGGACAACAGCATCGCTATCGTGGGCATGGCTGCGCACCTTCCGGGTAGCGCAACGCTTGAGGAGTATTGGTTGAACCTCCGCCACGGGCTTGAGTGCATCCGCCGCTACAGTGAGGGCGAACTTGTCGCAAACGGTGAGGACAGAGCGCGCATACTGCACCGCAACTATGTACCAGCGGCAGCTCCGCTAGATGGATTCGCCGATTTCGACGCCGGTTTCTTTGGTCTTAGCCCGAAGGAAGCTGCCGTGATGGATCCCCAACATCGGCAGTTCCTCGAGGTCGCATGGGAGGCTCTTGAAACGGCCGGACACCCGCCGGAAGCCTTCGATGGACCGATCGGGGTATTCGCCGGTTGTGGCATGGGCAGTTACTTCTATTTTAACGTCTGCTCGAACCGCGATCTTGTGGACGATGTGGGTATGTTCCTGCTGCGTCATACCGGTAACGACAAAGACTTTCTTGCCACTCGGGTCAGTCACATCTTTGACCTCAAGGGGCCGAGCATCAATATCCAGACCGCCTGCTCGACGTCGCTGGTAGCGATCCACTACGCCTGCCAAAGCCTCTTGTCAGGTGAAACGGATCTTGCGTTGGCCGGTGGATCGACGATCGAACTGCCGCAGGGCCGCGGCTACATTTTCCAGGACGGTGAAATCCTGTCGCCTGACGGGCATTGTCATGCATTTGATCATCGTGCCGAAGGCACGGTTTTCGGAAGTGGTGCGGGTGTGGTTGTGCTGCGCCGGCTCGAAGACGCGCTGGCAGACGGCGACCACATCTTCGCTGTGATCCGCGGCACCGCCGTCAATAACGATGGAGCCGCAAAGGCCGGCTATCTTGCGCCAAGCGTCGATGGCCAGTCGGCTGCGATCTCAGAGGCGCTTGAAATGGCGAGTACGCCGGCAGATACGATCAGCTATGTCGAATGCCACGGAACAGGCACGCGACTGGGAGATCCCATCGAGGTTGCGGCACTGACGCAGGCCTTTCGGCAGAGTACCGAAAAAGCCGGTTTCTGCGCGATCGGTTCGGTCAAGACAAATATCGGCCATCTCGATACCGCCGCAGGTGTAGCGAGCACGATCAAGGTGGCTTTGGCTCTCAAAAATCGGCAGATCCCGCCCAGCCTCGGATTTGAACGACCCAACCCGGCCATCGATTTCGAAACCAGCCCCTTCTACGTCAACACCGGCCTGGCCGATTGGGTGGGTATTTCGGGTCCGCGCCGCGCCGGTGTCAATTCATTGGGTGTTGGCGGAACGAACGCGCATGCAATTCTGGAGGAGGCCCCTGAACCAGACGCGCACGAGCCAAGCGATTGGCCGGCGCAAATCCTGACACTTTCTGCGCGGTCCGACAGCGCGCTCGACAAGGCGTCGGAAAACTTGATCGCGCATCTCAGGTCGAACCCCGATCAGCCGCTCGAGGACGTTGCCTATACCCTCAAGGAGGGGCGGCGCGCTTTCGATAAACGCCGCGTGCTTGTGGACAAAGACCATGCCGATGCAGCAGATCGCCTTGAAAATGGCGGCCCGAGGCGCGTCTTCACCCACGCCGATCTGGGATCTGGTGCCGACGTTGTCTTCATGTTGCCGGGCGGCGGCGCACAGTATGTCGGTATGGCGCGCGACCTTTATGAGACAGAGCCGGTCTTCCAAGATGTGATGGATCGCGGCCTTGACATCATTGATGGCAAGATAGATTATGATATCAAGGAGTTGTGGCTCGCCGAAGGGGGCGCCGCTGTTGCCGCTGAGGAGCGGCCGCGGAGGAGCGGTTGAAGACTCCGTCGATCCAGCTTCCGCTTATCATGATCACGGAATACGCGCTTGCGCAGCTCTGGATGTCGTGGGGCGTGACGCCGACGGCGATGATCGGTCACAGCATGGGTGAGAACACCGCTGCCTGCCTGGCCGGGGTTTTGTCATTCGAGGATTGCATCGGGCTTGTCCACCTGCGCGGCACGCTCTTCGACCAGGTGCCTCCCGGCGGGATGCTCAGCGTACCGATGTCCGAAGAAACCCTCCGTGCGGAGATTGGCAACGAGCTCGACATTGCCGGTCTCAACGCGCCGGGCCTGTCGGTCGTCTCGGGCCCGGACGATAAGCTTGCTGAACTGGTCGATCGTCTGGCCTCGCGCGAGATCGAGGCAAAGCGGGTCCCGATCAACATTGCTGCGCATTCGCGTATGCTGGATCCGATCCTGCCGGAATTCGAAGCCTATCTGCGATCGATCACCCTGAACCCGCCGAAGATCCCGGTCATTTCGAACCGGACAGGCCAGCCCCTGACCGCCGAACAGGCGACCGATCCGTTGTATTGGGTTCAGCACCTGCGCAACACCGTCCATTTCGCCGATGGGATTGAGACCCTCGCCAAAAAACGCGACCGCGTGTATCTGGAGGTCGGTCCCGGCAGGACGCTGAGTGCGCTGGCAAAGGCTAGTGGCAAGGTCGAGGCGCAAGCGGTGCTTACCTCCCTGCGCCATCCGGACGAGAATATTGCAGACGATCTTTTCTTTCTCGAAACCCTCGGCAGATTCTGGGCCTGTGGCATCCAGATCGACTGGGATCAGATCTGGGGCGACGCGAAACGCAGGCGTGTGCCGCTGCCGACCTATCCGTTCCAACGCAAGCGCTACTTCATCGAACCTGCGGATGGCGTGCGTCCGGGTAAGGAGCTGCCGCTGATACGTAGCGAAGAGATCACCGAGTGGGGCTTTGTTCCAGAGTGGTTGCCACGATCGGCCCCGTGCCCTTTGGATGTGATGCATGATCTGACCCGAGCCGAACGACATGTCTGGCTGGTCTTCTGCGATACTGCCGGCCTCGGAGCCGGTTGCGCGGCACGGCTTCGTGAAGCCGGGCACACGGTGTTCGAGGTCCGTGCGGGCGACAGATTCTTACAAACCGGCGATATGAGTTACTCGCTTGCACCCGAGCGCGGTCGCGAGGGATACGACCTGCTCTTGGCCAGCCTCGTACAGCGCGGGATCACGCCCGACCGCATCGCGCATTTCTGGCTGGTTACGCGCGAGGAAGAGTTCCGTCCTGGATCAAGCTTCTTCCACCGTAACATTGAACAGGGCTTTTACAGCCTCATGTTTCTGGCCCAAGCTATAAGCGAGGAGAATCTTCCGTCACCCATCCAGATCACGGTCGTAACCAGTGGTGCGGTCCAGGTGCGCGATGAATCTCTCCCTTATCCTGAAAAGGCAACCGTGGCCGGTCCGGCCCGCGTGATCCCTCGGGAATTGCCGGGCGTAACCTGTCGCACCATCGACGTGACCCTGCCCCCCACACAACGCGGCTGGCGAAGGGGCGGAGGCGACGCCGATCTCCTCGATGGGTGCGTTACTTGGGTTCTGGAAGAGATGCTGGCCGAACCCGGAAACTCCGACGCCGCCTTGCGCAGCGGACGGCGCTACGAACTCGGTACCCGCGCCGTGCCGCTCGAACCGGCCGAGACCTGGGTCGATACCGCGCCGGAAGGCGGGGTATGGTTCATCACAGGTGGCTTTGGCGGCATCGGCCTCAGCGTTGGAGAGAAGCTGGCGCGCGAGACAGGTGCGAAACTCATTCTGGCGTCTCGATCGCCGCTTCCGGATCGATCCGAATGGGACCGCATGCTCCGCGACAGGCCGCCCCATGACGAAACCGCCCGCCGGATCGAAGCGGTGAGACTGCTGGAAGCGGCGGGCGCCGACGTCATGGTCGCAACCGCCGATGTTTGCAACGTGTCGCAGATGCGGGCTGCCATCGCAGCAGCCACTGAGCGATTCGGGCCGATCCACGGCGTGATCCATGCGGCTGGCGCAGTCGACGATGCGCCGCTTCTGACCAAGGATGTCAGTTCGGTCGAAAACGTGTTCTCGGCCAAGATCCACGGCACCCAGGTTCTTGATGGTGTGTTCCCGGAGGGGTCGGTCAAGCAGATGGTGCTGTTTTCCTCGACCAGCACGATCACCGCGCCGGCCGGTCAGATCGACTATGTTGCCGCGAACGAATACCTCAACGCTTACGCCAAGGCGCGCACCGGCGATGCCACGCGAGTGGTCGCGATCAATTGGGGCATCTGGAAGGATGTCGGCATGGCCGCCAAGGCTATGGCTGAGCGCCAGGGGGACGTTCCACAATTGGCGTCGCGCCCGGTCGACCTCCCGCTCCTCGATGAAACGACGTTCGATGAGGTTGGGAACCGGGTTTTCACGGCCAGTTACACGCCCTCGGAGCGTTGGATCCTTGACGAGCACCGCACCATCGACGGCACTGCCCTTCTGCCTGGCACCGGGTATATCGAACTGATCGCTGAGGCGTTGCGCGGAAATGGCGAAACCGGACCATTCGAAATCAGCGACTTGTACTTCTTCTCGCCCTTGCAAGTCGATGATGGCACGAAGCGCGACATACGCGTGAGCTTGGTACGCCGCGACGAAGGGTACCGTGTGGAGATAGGCAGCGACGTCACAGCCGATGGCCGCACCGGCTATCATCTGAACGCCCAGGCGAGCTTGGCACTTGGCCATGTTCCTGCTCCTGCGCGGATCGAACTCGGCGCGCTATCGGGGCGAATGGGCCCCGCCGAACGTGCGGGCAGCAACGAGACCCTTCGCTCGCGGCAGGAAGCTAATCTGGCCTTCGGGCCGCGCTGGCGGGTGATCCGCAGCATGGCCTATGGACAAGGTGAGGGGCTGGCCGAATTGTCCTTGCCGCAAGAATTCGAGCGCGACCTCGAGGCAGGCGTGGTTCTGCACCCCGCGCTTCTGGACCTGGCAACGGGCTGGGCGATGGACCTCGTCGAAGGGTATGACGCCTCGCATCTCTGGGTGCCGGTGTCGTATGGATCGATTCTGGTCCACCGTCCGCTGCCGGCCGAGCTTTACAGTTGGGTTCGGATAGCAACCGACAGATCGACAGTCGGCTTCGCGTCCTTCGACGTCACGCTTATGGATACCGATGGCCGCATCGTTATGGAGATTCGCGACTTCTCGATCCACCGCTTGGAGAGCACTACCAGCCTGCGGTCCGGTGCCGCCGACCTGCGCAACGTCGTCTTCCTCGACCAGCCCAAGGTCAATCACCGCGAGTTGTCACCTGCCGAGGAACGGCTTGCTCACAACCTCACCCAAGGCATCGCACCCGAAGAGGGGGCTGAGGCATTTCGGCGCGCTCTTGCCCAGTCCCGGACGCAGATCGTGGTCTCGTCTCTCGATGTCCAAGCCCTAAAACGGCAGGTGGAGGCGCAGACACAAGCCGATCGCTCAATCGGCGAGAGCTTTGAGCGGCCCGATATCGAGAGCGACTATGTCGCGCCGCGCAACGATATTGAACGGACGTTGGCCGGATTCTGGCAGGACCTCTTGGGACTGGAGACGGTGGGCGTCGATGACAGTTTCTTCGATCTCGGCGGGCATTCCCTGATCGCTGTCCGGCTGTTCGCAATGATCAAGAAGACCTACCGGGTCGAGTTTCCGATCTCCGTCCTCTTCGAGACGCCCACCGTGGCCAGCATTGCCGGGCGCATCGCAGAACGGATTGGCCATGAGGGCCGCTCTATCGGTCACGACGATGTTGCCGCACAACCTAGAGATCGGACCGCGACGGTGCAGCGTCGTTTCACCCATCTCGTACCGATGCATAGCGGCGAGGGCGGGCAGCGCACGCCGTTCTTCTTGGTTGCCGGTATGTTCGGCAATGTCCTCAATCTGCGTCATCTGGCCAACCTTATCGGTGCGGACAGGCCGTTCTACGGGCTGCAGGCGCGCGGGCTCTACGGCGACGACGAACCGCATGAAACGCTGAGCGACGCGGCGACGGATTACATCGCCGAGATACGGCAGATTCAGCCGTTGGGACCCTACTTTGTCGGCGGTTTCTCAGGTGGTGGATTGACGGCCTATGAGATAGCCCACCAGTTAGAGGCCGCGGGAGAGGAAGTCGCCCTGGTGGTAATGCTAGACACACCGCTGCCGCTGCGGCCGAAGCTTTCCGGGACCGACAAGGCACTGATAAAGCTTGGTCATTTCCGTGAGAAAGGGTTCGGCTACGCGGTCGAATGGGTCAAGGCCCGGTACGCATGGGAGATGCAGCGCTTCCGACCGGGGGAAGACGCTGCACCAGAGGAGGCAATGTTCCACAACAAAGCGATCGAGGCAGCCTTCATCAATGCCCTTGCGCGCTATGTCCTCAAACCGTGGGACGGCAACCTGGTGCTGTTCCGTCCGCCATTGGATCGGCGCTGGAAGGTCTCGGGCGGTCGCTACGTGAGCACCGCAAAAGAATATGTCTTCGAGGATAATGAATGGGGCCAATGGGCGGACAATCTGACCGTGATCGAGGTGCCGGGGGACCACGATTCAATGGTGTTGGAGCCCAATGTCCGGGCCCTCGCGGCCGAGCTGAAGCGCTGCATCGAAAAGGCAGAGATGCGTTCGGCGCGAGCGGTCCACGTTTCCCTGGCCGCTGAGTGACGTGATGGCAGTGCCGCGTATCCTTGTCGTCGTTCTGAATTATCGCACCGCCGATATGACGCTGCGCGCAGCCGAGGCGGCCCTGCGCGAAATGGACGGGCTCGATGCCGAGTTGGTCATCGTCGATAACGATTCCGGTGACGGATCGTTTGAGATGCTGTGTGAGGCCGCACGACGGTGTGGATGGGGGGATCAAGGCAAGGTCAGGGTAGTCGCGTCCGACCGTAACGGCGGATATGGTGCAGGCAACAATTTTGGCATTCAGCAGAACATGTCGGACAAGACCAAGCCCGACTATATCTATTGCCTGAATTCCGACGCCTTTCCCGATCGCGGCGCGATCCGGGCCCTGATTGAGGTGCTGGAGTCAGACAATGAGCTCGGTCTGGCCGGGAGCTATATAAAAGGTCCGGATGGCGCCCCGCATCAAACGGCTTTTCGCTTTCCATCGATCGCAGGCGAGTTCGAAGGTGCCGCGCGTACCGGGCTGATCAGCCGGCTCTTGAAGAACTCGATCGTGCCGCTGCCTTTGCCTGAGCGCACCGTACCGGTCGATTGGCTGGCCGGCGCGAGCGTCATGATGCGGCGATCGATGCTCGACGAGATCGGGTCTTTCGATGAGACTTTCTTTCTCTATTACGAGGAAACCGACCTCTGCCGCAGGGCACGTCTTGCGGGCTATGGGACTATGTACGTGCGTGAAAGCGAGGTCACCCATATCGGCTCGGTTTCGACCGGGATGAAGGCGTGGGGCCGCACGCCGACATATTGGTTCGATTCCCGCCGCTACTACTTCGTCAAGAACCACGGACGCGCCTACGAAACGGCCGCCACGCTCGCACATGTCGCGGGGGCATTGATCTGGCGCCTGCGCTGTTTGATCTCAGGCCGTAAACCACACACGCCTGCCCATTTTCTGTTCGATCTGATCCAACACAGGTTCAGGCGCCCAAGACCAAACAATCCTCCACCCTCTTCAATTTTGCCCCCGGGTTAGTATTGTTGACTGAGCCGATATCGCCACGAAAGATTTCGCAATGAAAAAATTCTCCTCGATCCTTATCGGCAACGAATCATTGCTTGTGCAGTGCGGTCAAATTCTTCTCGAGCGCGGGCATACCATCAGCGCGGTAGTCACGCGCAGGCGATCGATCAAGGATTGGGCCAGGGAAAACGGTATCCGGGTCGAACAACCCGGCAGAAATCTCGCCGAACGCCTTGGTCAGGTCACGGCGGAATGGCTTTTTAGCATCGCGAACCTCTCTGTGATACCCGAAGATGTTCTTTCCATCGCCAGCAGCGGGGCCATCAATTTCCATGATGGGCCGTTGCCGGCCTATGCCGGCCTCAATGCCCCGGTTTGGGCGCTTCTCAACGGCGAGCGCGACCATGGCATCACCTGGCACATGATCACCGAAGAGGTAGATGCCGGTGAGATCGTGATGCGGCAGGCCATTGCGATCGATCATGATGAGACGGCCTTTACCCTGAACGCGAAATGCTTCGCCGCCGCGATCGAAAGCTTCGGCTCCCTCGTTGAGGCACTAGAAGCCGACCGCCTTTCCACTGAAAGCCAGGATTTCAGCACGCGTAAGGTCTTTGCCCGGGCTGATCGCCCGTCTGCGGCGGGAAGGGTTGATTTCCACTGGACCGCCGACCGCCTCGCTGCCTTCGTCCGCGCACTAGATCACGGCGATTATCTCAACCCACTGACCACGCCGAAGGTGGACCTCGGCGGTTTTGTAGCCAGCATCCGAACTGCCGTGCAGGAGCCCAGCAGCAAGGAACTCCCGGGAACCGTCCTTGCGGTTGGAAACGACAATGTTCTCGTCGCTACAACCGAGGGCAGCGTCAGACTGTCGGGGCTAACCGATGCGGCTGGCTCGCCCGTCGATCCGACCCAGTACATCAAGGCAGGCGCCACGCTTCCTGCGATAGATGACAAAGACAGTCTGACCGCGGCAATGGCGCAGGCAGCTCCGCGCGAAAACACTGTACGGGCACTGCTTGCCGATCCAGTTCCGTCAGATCTGGGGCTGTCACGTCCTGCGAACGGGAAGACAGTGGTCAAGGAAACACCAATTGTGGTTCCCTACGGCCTTGACCGCACTCGGGCCGTTGGCGTTCTGGCTGCCGCCGCGCTACGGAGCACCGGCAAAGATGCGATCGACATTGCTTATGCCGGCCAACCGGTACCATGCCCTGCAGGCTATTTCAGCAATTGGACCCCGGTGCGCATCGCTCTCGACGGCACCGGCACCATAAATGCGCTCGCGGACCATGCCAGCGCGCAGATGGTCCGCGCCCGCGCGCACCCGAGTTTCGCTTTGGACATCGTACTCCGGGATCCGGCGATCGCTGCCGCAGTCGTGCCAGAACTCGGCTTTAGCGAGGCGTGTGAGCCGGGCCTGATCTCCGGCACGGCAGTCACGGTGCACTTGTCCGATGACGGGCTTCGACTGTTCCATGACGACGCAAGGATCGACACAGAGTCGGCGAAGCTCTTTGCCGCGCGGATCGAACGCGTTGCCGCGGCAATCGACGACGACGCGGATATCATGCTCGCGTCAGTCCCCATCCTGTCCGATCACGAACTGGGGCTAGTCACCCGGACCTGGAACCAGTCGGAGGTCGAGTACGACCGCGATCAAACGATGCATGGAGCGTTCGAAGAACAGGTCAAACGGACGCCCGATGCAGTCGCGCTGGTTTTTGAGGGCCAGGAGCTCAGGTATGCCGATCTGGATGCCCGTGTGAACCGGGTGGCGCATGTCTTGCGCGATATGGGCGTCGGGCGCGGTATTTTCGTCGGCCTTTATCTGAATCGATCCATTGATCTGGTGACTGCCGCTTTGGCGATTCTCAAGGCAGGCGCGGCCTATGTCCCCATGGATCCGGCATATCCCGCCGATCGCACGACCCTTTATATCGAAGACAGCGAGGTCAAAGTCATTGTCACCTCCGCGGCACTCTCCGTGCATCTGCCTGAAAGCGCCGCACAGACCCTTTTTGTCGACTGCGACAAGCGGATTGCCGTCGCTGCGACCGACGCGCCGAAGAGCGCAGCGACGGGGCATGACGCTGCATACCTGATCTACACCTCCGGTTCGACTGGACGGCCGAAGGGCGTGGTGCTGGAACACCGCAACGTAATGAACTTTTTTCGCGGAATGGATGATCGCGTTCCGCATGAGCCAGCAGGGACATGGCTGGCAGTCACGAGCCTGAGTTTCGATATCTCGGTGCTGGAGTTGTTTTACACACTCGCTCGGGGCTTCAAGGTTGTGATCGTCAGCGAAGAGGCGCGGCTAACGCCATCCGACGGTGTAGCGCGGTCCGGCAAGGGCATGCAGTTCAGTCTTTTTTATTGGGGCAATGACGATGGTGTTGGCCCAAAGAAGTACGAGCTGCTGCTCGAAGGCGCGAAGTTCGCCGATGCAAACGGGTTCTGCGCAGTTTGGACGCCGGAGCGGCACTTCCACGCATTTGGCGGCCCCTATCCAAACCCCTCAGTTACTGGCGCCGCGGTGGCGGCGGTAACAAAGCGGATCGGCGTACGCGCTGGCAGCTGCGTCGCGCCCCTGCACCATCCAGCGCGGATCGCCGAGGAATGGGCGGTGATCGACAACCTCACGGACGGTCGGGCCGGGCTGGCGATTGCATCAGGTTGGCAACCGGACGATTTCCTCCTGCGACCCGAGAACGCTCCGCCCAACAACAAGCCTGCCATGCTGGATGCGATCGAAACCCTTCGTAAGCTCTGGCGCGGCGAACCGGTCGCATTCGACCACCCGTTGGGCGGCACCATCGACGTCGTTACACAGCCACGCCCGGTGTCCAAGGACCTACCGATTTGGGTCACGACCGCTGGCAATCCAGAGACTTGGAAAGAAGCCGGACAGATCGGAGCGAATGTCCTGACGCATCTTCTAGGACAAAGCATCGAGGAGGTTGCCGAAAAGATCGGGATCTACCACGCGGCACTGAAAGAGGCGGGGTACGA
>VFQM010002948.1_pt1 | contig 11634 bp, 10 predicted proteins | sample 3512391 | NCBI WGS metagenome assembly VFQM01 (sample SAMN10412369, study PRJNA504923) | tailings metagenome | isolation source: Replicate 1 from Balatoc abandoned mine | place: Philippines
AATCATCCCCAACCATCACCGAATCCAAAAGATCATAGTCGTAGTACGTCTTCCACCCATCGGCTATGGGCGAGATGAAGTCCTTTTCGAGGATTCTAAGCCAGTTTTTGTAAAAGTTGTACTCCTGAAAGAGGGAACCTGTAATCTGCGATGTGGTAGAACCATCGGTAATTCCCACCCCGGTTACCTTGGTCTTTTCGATCACTTCTTTGCGAAGCTCCGGACTGTTTCGGTAGTAAAATTTGGAAACGGTCTCTGAGAAGAAAACCGGCAGGACCTTTTCTCCTTCATCATTTGTCAATTGCCTTATACTGTCCAAAACCGAGGTAACTGACCGAACGGATTTTCGTTGGCGAAAATCCTCGGAAAGGTTGTCAATATCGATTTCGATTTTGGTGTAGTTCTTGGTTTCGTAGGCCTCCAAGCTCCTTTTGTCAAAATCCTTACGCTTAGCTGAAGCCCTTCGAATGATCTCAAAAGCTGGATTTTCCCCTGCTTCAAACACAAATGTTCCCAACTCAAAAGCTGTAGGCCAAAGCTGAAAGTTGATCGTTTGCTCTACTTGTTGGGCCAAAGCCTTAGATTGTGTAGTGTATCCCAAATAACTCACAATCAGACTATCGCCAAGACTTCTGCTCTGAATTAGGTAGTTTCCCTCAAAGTCCGTGGTTATTCCGATGGTAGTACCTTGGATCAGCACATTGGCAAACGCGATAGGATCGCCCGTTTCGGCATCGGTAACCTTTCCTTTGATAACAAATTGGGCTTGAGCGAAAAGAGAAAAAAGGAGCAAAACTCCCAAAAGAAAAGACCGAAGCATTGATCGATAATGGGGTACTAGTGGAAAACGTACGCAAGTTAACTTCATTTTTACTCCTATCCTGTAGAATTCTGATTTTCCGCTTGGACTTTGAATCTTGATCGGTGGCTGGCCTCTCGATTTGCCATCCTTCCTTCTATATTTGGGGCAAAATATGAACAGCGATGACGTACGATGTTGTAATTGTCGGAGGAGGAATAGTAGGATTGGCCACCGGAATGAAAATTTTGAAATCCCGCCCGGATTTGAAAGTGGCAATCTTGGAAAAAGAAAGCCAACTGGCCAAGCACCAAACAGCCAACAATTCGGGAGTGATTCATTCCGGGCTTTATTACAAACCAGGTTCTCTAAAAGCCACCAATTGCATCAATGGCTATCACGAATTGGTGAATTTTTGCAAGGAGGAAAAAATTCCATTTGAGATCACCGGAAAAGTCGTGGTTGCTACACGAGAGGAACAGAAGCCTTTGTTGGACACCCTGCTTACCCGTGGGCTTCAAAATGGCCTTACCGGAACCCGAAAAATTACACTCGAAGAGCTTAAGGAATACGAACCCTATTGCACGGGGGTAGCTGCGATCCATGTCCCTCAGACCGGAATCGTGGACTATTATCAAGTAGCCCTAGCCTACGGCAGAAAGATTGTCCAGTCTGGAGGAGGCATTTTCCTTGAGCATAAAGTACTGAAAATTAGTCAACAGGATGGAGTCAATCACATCGAAACTTCAAAGGCTTCCTTCAAAGCCAAATTGGTGATTAACTGTGCGGGACTCTATTCGGACAAGGTGGCTCGGATGAACGATGCATCAGTAGATGATGTGAAAATCATTCCTTTCCGAGGAGAATATTACAAACTGAAAAAGGAAAAAGAATACTTGGTCAAAAACCTGATTTACCCGGTACCGGATCCCAACTTCCCTTTCCTTGGAGTGCATTTTACCCGAATGAAAAAAGGCGGCGTGGAAGCAGGTCCAAATGCAGTCTTGGCTTTTAGAAGGGAAGGCTATAAAAAATCCCAAATCAATCTTTCCGAATTGTTCGAATCTTTGGCTTGGCCAGGCTTCCAAAAAGTGGCTGGAAAGTATTGGAAGACCGGATTTGGAGAGCTTTATCGCTCTTTCTCCAAAGCGGCTTTTACCAAAGCACTTCAGGAACTCATTCCCGAAATCCAGGAACCTGACTTAGTCGATGGTGGCGCCGGAGTAAGGGCACAGGCCTGTGACAGAACCGGTGGATTGCTCGACGACTTTGCCATCCGAGAATCTCAGTACGCCATCAATGTGCTGAATGCTCCAAGTCCTGCGGCTACCAGCTCGCTCTCAATCGGAGGAACTGTCGCGGAAATGGCGCTTAAGCGATTCTAAATCAAAATTTTCAGGAGGTGAAAGCCTCCTTTTTTTATACATATTTTCCAGTTATGTCAGTTTGAATCCAAACTGATTCTAAAATGTATTCATCTTTATCCTGCTCACAGGAAAGTTAATCCAATCCTTTTATTCAATCCTTGCTCGAAAATCCTGATCAAAGTTGAAAGTTGAATATTCCCTTTGCCATTCTCCAACTTTGAAATATAACTTTTCTTTGTCCCAGCCTTTTCTGCCAATTGCTCTTGGGTCAGGTTTGCTTCCCTTCTTGCCTCTTTTAACATCTCACTAATAATGAACATCTGGGCATTTTCTTCATACTTGTTCCTACTTTCACTTCCTATTTTTCCGTGCTCCAGTTCAATCAGTTCATCAAATGTTTTGACTTTACTATAATCTTTCATGGTCTTAATTTCTTTGATTGAAAATATTCCTTCATTAATCTTTCTGCTTTCTCTAGTTCATTCTTTGGGGTTTTCTGAGTCTTCTTTTGAAATCCATTGAAAAGCACTACCAGCTTTCCTTCATCGAAGCAGCAGAATATTCTATAAATATTTGATTGATATTCCACTCTTATTTCAAACAATCCTTCAGATCCTTCCAAATGCTTGAGAAACTTCTCAGGCACTTTTTCTACTTGCTTGATCAACTCAAAAACGTATTGAATCTTAGCCTTTACCTTTTCATTTTGGTTTTGATAAAATTCAATAAAGTGGCTTTCATAAAAAATTATCTTCCTTGGCATACGCACAAAGTTATCTCAAAAGATAACATTATCCAAAATTTTGAACTTCAATCAATTCCTTCTAGCGATATTTATAAAAATGACTTATCAAAAGTAAATCTTACAGATTCAAAAACTCTAAAAACCTGAATTCCGACCAAGTAAACTCCTGATTTTTAAGCGTAAAACCGGTATGCCCTCCCCTTTTGGGCATCTCCAAAAGGATTTCTGACTTGGATTCAGCAAGCTTGACCGGATAGCAAGCCTCTCCCAAAAGTGGGTCATTCAGTGCGTTGATGATCAAGGTGGGAATGGCAATGTTCGGCATCCAATTGTCCGCACTTACACTTTGGTAAAAGTCCTGAGCATCCTTGAAGCCATGAAGCTTTGCTGTGAATTGCGTGTCAAATTCATCAAAAGAAGTAACCCGCTCCAAAAGCTCGCGATCAATCAAATCTGGGAATTGCTCGGCTTTTAAGGCCATTTTTTTCTTGAGTTTTCCTAAAAAGCGGTTTTTGTAAAAGGTGTTTGACTTCCATTTAAGCGTCTCAGCACTGGAAGGTAGATTACAGGGCGTGGAGTACACCGCTGCTTTTTTGATCTGAGAGGGTAAGTCAGCACCTTTTTCTCCCAAATATTTCAAAGTTTGTGCTCCTCCCATACTGATTCCTGCGAGTACGACAGTTTGATAATCAGGAGATTGAAGCGCATGTGTGATGACGGAGTCCAAGTCATAGCTTGCCCCATGATGGTATAGAATAGGCCTGAGATTCAGTTCACCCCCACAAGTCCGGTTGTTCCAAACCAATACATCCCAACCCTCCCTGTTAAACAGTTTGACCAAGGCTTTGGCATAATGTCGGTAAGAGTCACCTTCTAAGCCATGAGAAATCACCAAAAGCCGATCGCTTCCCACTTTGCTCCAATCCAAATTCAAAAAGTCCCCGTCCGGAGTATCGATTTTTTCCCGGGAATAAGTAACTCCTTCCACCTTGCGGTAAATGCTAGGGATGATGGTCTCCAAATGGCCATTGAACAGATAAAAAGGAGGTTTGGAGTAGCTAGATGGAATAATTGGCATAGGTATAAAAAGCAAATGCAGGCCTCAAAGATCCTGCATTTTAAGTTGGGAATAAATAGATAAAGTCAAATTCGGAACAATGTTGAATTACTGGGTCAGGTATTCCACTTCAGCAATAGCTTCTTGAACCATCAGCAAGAATTTTGAATAATGTTGATCAAACTTCTCTCCAAAACCCACCGTTTCCAAAAGAGCTTTTCCTTCAGCCAGACTTTCTGCCAAATCGTCAAACTCAAACATGGATATAGTTGGCTTGACCTTATGCCTTATTTGCTGAATAATCAATTCATCCTTCTCTTGATGGCCTTGCTGATACTTTTGATGCAATTCCTTCAATCCATTGAAAATAGCCATAGTTAACTCCTGCTTGAATTCCTCATCGCCTTCTGCCATTTCGAGGATCCGCTGGTTGAGTTCTGGATAATTATTGGTCATAGTTAGAGCTTTTGCATGTTTTTCCGGCTATAAATCCGGTAGTCCAGGCTGCCTGAAAGTTAAAGCCGCCCGTGATTCCATCTAGATTTAGAATTTCTCCGGCAAAATATAGATTTGGGTAATAAACACTTTGCATGGTATCTGGATTTACCTCGTTCAAGTCAATTCCTCCTGCAGTTACGAACTCTTCCTTGAAGGTGGTTTTTCCACTGACTTCCAAATTATAGCAAAATAGATGTTGAATCAAACGATTCATGGACTTTTTAGAAATATTCCCGAAAAGGGCACCTTCATCGACACCCGCTCGCTCACAGCAGTGAACCCATAGCCGGCTTGGAATATCAAACAAAGCATGACTTTGAATCTTACGGTTGGGATGATTTTTAGCATATGCCATCAGGTTTTCCAAGTAGTCTAGCTCTCCAAAATTCGCATTCCAATTGACCAATGCATTGGCCTGATAATTCTCTCCATGAAGCCAATCTGCTCCAAAAGCCGAAAGCTTCAACACCGCCGGACCTGAAATACCCCAATGGGTAATCAAGATCGGACCACGATAGTTGAGTTTGGTACCTTCCAGCTTCACGAGTCCGTCAGAAACAGCCAATCCCATCAATTCTCGGATCGGCTCTTTGGGCGTGTTGAAAGTGAAAAGGGAAGGAATTGGCGATGCGATTTTGTGGTTGAGTGATCGGAGGAACTCATACCCTTCTTTTTTCGGAAAACCGCCAGCTGCCACAATTACCCGATCCGCTCGAAAGGCTTCCTTTTCCGTAAGCAAATCAAAATGATCTCCCGAGGGATTGATTTCTTTAATCCCTGTGGAAAGTCGAATCGTAATTCCCAATTTTTGAGCTTCGGAGGTCAATGCATCAATGATGGTTTGAGAAGAATCCGTGACTGGAAAAACTCGGCCATCTGCCTCGATTTTAAGCTGGACTCCCCTACTTTGAAACCATTCAAATGTGTCTGGAATAGCAAAATGCCGAAACGCCTTTTTTAGGAATTTTTCCCCTCGGGGATAGTTTTTGACCAATTTCGAAATCTCCAAAGGTTGGTGAGTGACATTACAACGGCCACCACCGGAGATTTTTACTTTGGAAAGTATTTTTGGACTTTTTTCGAAGATCGTGACATCATTTCCAAGTCCTGAAGCATGAATAGCCGCAAAAAAACCTGCAGCTCCACCTCCTATTACGGCAATTTTCAAATTCGCTTTTGCTTTCAACTTATCTTTTTCGACCGGTGAAAGATCCTAAAATTCCCCGAGCCAATTCACGAAAGATCGTTCTTCCCAATTGTCTTACCATCGTGTTTTTACTCAGTTCTTCGATCAGGGATTCATCTTTTGGAGTCCTTGTGGCAGTTTTTCTGCTTGGCCCAGGAAGTTCCGCTTTTTCCTGTACTTCTTGAACTTTCGCCATTTTCCGCTCCAGTATCTCAAAAGCACTGTCATGATCAAGCTCCTTGTTGTAAATTTTCACCAGATCAGACTTCGCAACTAGTTGATCGATTTCTGATTCCTCCAAAATATCCATCCTTGTAATCGGAGCCCGCACGAGTGTTCGAGCCAATGGGGTCGGAATTCCTTTTTCATTCAGAGCAGTTACCAACGCCTCTCCGATTCCCATAGAAGTGAGCACTTCTGAGGTCTTGTAAAAAGGCGAATCCGGGTAGTTTTCGGCAGTTTTGGTGATAGCCTTTCGGTCTTTGGCTGTAAAAGCCCGAAGTGCGTGCTGCACTTTAAGACCCAATTGCCCAAGTACACTTTCGGGTACATCAGTTGGAGTCTGCGTACAAAAATAAACCCCAACCCCCTTGGATCGGATCAGTTTGATGATCGCTTCGATTTTTTCCAGCAGATCTTTGGAAGCATTGGAAAAGACCAAATGAGCTTCATCGATAAACAAGCATAGTTTAGGCTGATCGGCATCCCCTTGCTCGGGAAAAGTCTCATAAATCTCTGAAAGCAAGCTCAACATAAAAGTCGAAAACAACTTGGGCTTGCTTTGAATATCAGTCAAACGAATAATCGATATCACGCCTTTGCCATCTTTGGTTCGGACAAAGTCATCCACGTCAAAGGACAATTCACCAAAAAACCGATCTGCTCCCTGCTGCTCCAGCTCAATGATTTTGCGCATAATCGTATTGACCGAAGCCGACGAAACCTGTCCAAATTCCTTTTCGATCTCAGCCTTACCTTCATTGACCACAAACTGTAGCACTCGCTTGAAGTCTTTCAAGTCAAGCAAAGGCAAATGATGAGTATCGCAATAGCGGAAAACCAAAGCCACCACACCCCGCTGGGTATCGTTAAGCTCCAGAATCTGCGAAATCAATACAGGACCAAATTCGGATACTGTGGCTTTCAACCGGACTCCTTTTTCGTTTGAAATGGACATCAATTCTACAGGAAGCCCCTGCGGATCGTAATCCACTCCAATCGTGACGGATCGCTTCAGGATAAAATCATTGGTAGTTCCCGGCTGAGCAAGTCCAGAAAGGTCACCTTTCAAGTCCATCAGCACCGACGGAATTCCTTTGAGCGAAAGCTGCTCTGCGATCACCTGCAGGGTTTTGGTTTTACCGGTTCCGGTAGCACCGGCGATGAGACCGTGACGATTGAGCGTTTTGAGAGGTACTTTAATTTGCGCTCCGGTAACAGGAGTATCATCCAAAATTCCAGTTCCAAGAATGATGTAGTCTTTCTTAAAAACTTGGCCATCGGCAAGGTGAGAAATAAACTGATTGGTACGATCCATATCAAAAGTTTGGTGGTTAATTTCTAGGTTAATTGAATTTGAAGATAAAAGATCAAGCGAATTATTCCGATCTCAATTTGGTGATTACTGTTTTGACCCATGAAATAGTCGTTTCGATTTCGCTTTCGGTGGTACTTTTTCCAAGTGAAAAACGAATCGAAGCCCTTCCCAAATCGGAACTCAATCCCATCGCCTGAAGCACATGACTGGGTTTTGGGGAAATGGAAGTGCAGGCTGAACCCGAACTTATTGCTACTTTCTGATTGACTTTTTTGAGCAAGTCCTCCCCTTCCACTCCACCAAAAGCAATGTTGGTAACATGAGGTAGTCGACTTTCCTGACTTCCGTTCAGAAAAGTATCTGGAATTTCCAAAAGCCCATTTTCAAGTCTGTTTCGCAGGGTTTTTAATCGCATTGAATCTGAATTCATTTCGGCTAATCGAAGCACCGCAGCTTTTCCGAAACCTACAATTCCAGGGACATTCAGTGTACCACTACGCATACCCTTTTCATGTCCGCCCCCATGAATTTGAGCCAAAGGTTTGGGCAGTTCGTGATTGTGTCTGACAAAAAGTGCCCCCACCCCTTTTGGACCGTATAGTTTATGGGCTGAAATGGCCATCAGGTGAATTCCTTTGGTAAAAACGGGAATTTTCCCAACGGCCTGAACCGCATCCGTGAAAAAGATAATGTTTCTTGATTCGGCCAAATCGGCAATTTTCTCCACAGGATGAATGACTCCCGTTTCATTATTGGCCCACATCAGGCAAATCATTTTGGTGTGTGGTAGAATGGAATTTTCCAGTTCCTCCAAACTGATTTTTCCCTTGGAATCGACGGGCAGATAAGTGACTTCGGATCCTCTTTTTTCGATTTCTGAAAACGTATCCAAAACGGCTTTGTGTTCAGTTTGGGCAGTGATATAATGCTGTTTTTCTCCTTGATACGCTTCAAATGTTCCTTTAATGCCCAAATTAATTGCCTCAGTAGCTCCCGAGGTAAAAATGATCTCTTTGGCTTTGGCTCCGATCAGATTGGCTACTTTCTCACGAGCTTCTTCTACCGCATTTTCAGCGACCCAACCAAAAGGATAACTTTTGCTGGCAGCATTTCCAAAATGCGTTCCGAAGTAAGGAAGCATGGCTTCGATCACTTCAGGAGCACAGGGAGTGGTGGCATTGTAGTCGAGGTAAATCGGGTAATTCATAGGCTAAAAATACACGATTCTCATTCGATCAATCGCTAATTTCCATAACTTCAAATCTCCAATCGTCAAAAAATGCAAGAATCCTGGACTTTTGATTTTCCTTTTTCCCAAAACCCCAAAGAGGATTTGGTAAGACTTTTAGCCGAAAAAGAGCAGGAACTCGGGATTTTCCTCTCCTATTACTACAAAAAAGAAGGAGCGGTCACTGAAAAAGTCAAGCTCAAATCCGGGCCTGAATTTGAGTCAAAAACTAAAGGTACGCTGGTTTTGGATTTTGATTTGGTTCATTTCAATGCCTGCCTGGCTATCCATGAACAGGCAAGAGAGGAAATGAAGATCAAGTTTGAGATCGATGGGCACAGTCAAAAATTGATTTTAACTGGACCTTATTGGCCTGAGCGAGGCATGGACGAGATTTAAATTTTAGACATAAGACACAAGATCCAAGACACAAGATTTAAAGCACCTAACCTTCAGTCCCAGGAAGCAATCAGGTAGTAGGTCCATAAATTTTGGAGTACCTATGAGACTTTTCCATAGCACCAAACTTCGTAACGGTTTGAGGTTGGACACTCTAAAATCTTGCGTCTAATGTCTCATGTCTAAATTCTCGCTTCTTGTCTCTTGCTTCTCGTCTCTAAGTTGCTTTTTGGTTGCATTTCCTTTCAATTAAAGTATTTTTGGGCTTTTAATTTCGATCATGAAAGAATCTGCAGAATCACTAAATTTTATTGAACATATCATTGAGGAAGACTTGGCCAATGGCTTTCCGCAGGAAAAACTCCGCTTTCGTTTTCCTCCCGAGCCAAACGGTTACCTCCATATCGGCCACGCGGCTTCCATCTGTTTAAACTTTGGTTTGGGTGAAAAATACCAAGCTCCTGTTAATCTGAGATTTGACGACACCAATCCTTCCAAAGAAGAGCAAGAATATGTCGATGCCATCAAGCGGGATATCGCTTGGCTCGGTTTCCGCTGGGCCAATGAATGCTATGCATCGGATTACTTTCAGCAACTCCATGACTGGGCGGTGAAACTTATTAAGGAAGACAAAGCCTATGTCGATCAGCAGACTTCCGAGCAGATTGCTTCGCAAAAAGGCACCCCGACTACTCCGGGAACTGACAGCCCTTACAGAAATCGTCCGATTTCTGAAAGTTTGGACCTGTTTGCACGGATGAAAGCTGGTGAATTTCCAGCAGGAAGCTACGTCTTGAGAGCCAAAATCGACATGGCCTCTCCCAACATGCACATGCGCGATCCGATCATGTACCGCATCATCAATGCACATCACCACAGAACCGGAAACGACTGGTGCATTTACCCGATGTATGATTGGGCGCATGGGGAATCTGACTATGTAGAGCAGGTTTCCCACTCGCTTTGTACTTTGGAATTCAAAGCTCACCGTGAGCTGTATGATTGGTACATCGATCAGATTTATGATCCAAAAAAACTTCGCCCCAAGCAGCGGGAATTTGCCCGTAGAAATCTGAGCTACACCGTGATGAGTAAGCGAAAGCTGCTCGAATTGGTGCAAAAGAATATCGTGGCAGGTTGGGATGATCCACGGATGCCTACTATTTCCGGCTTGAGAAGAAGAGGCTACACTCCTGCTTCTATCCGTAAATTCAGCGACCTGGCCGGCATTGCCAAGCGGGACAATGTGACAGACGTTTCTTTACTCGAGTTCTGTATCCGCGAGGACTTGAATAAAACTGCTACTCGCGCAATGGCGGTGCTCAATCCGGTGAAATTGGTCATCACCAACTATCCGGAAGGCCAATCTGAAATGCTTCATCTGGAAAACAATCCAGAACAAGAAAATTCAGGAACCCATGAGGTACCATTCTCACGAGAATTGTATATCGAGCGGGAAGATTTTAAAGAAGACGGAGGCAAAAACTTTTTCAGACTTTCTCTTGGAAATGAAGTTCGCCTGAAAAGTGCCTACATCATCAAAGGTGAATCCGTTGTTAAAGACGATGCCGGAAATATCCTGGAAATCCATTGCACCTACGATCCGGAAACGCGTTCCGGTAGCGGAACCGAAGCCAGTGAGCGAAAGGTAAAAGGTACACTTCATTGGGTTTCTATTGCTCATGCGATCAAGGCAGAAGTGAGAGAATACGATCGCTTGTTTTTGGACGAAGCACCGGACGCGCATGAGGAAAAGGGCTTTTTGGAATTCATTAATCCCAATTCACTGAATATGATCAAAGAAGCTTTTTGTGAACCATTTTTGGGCAACGCTACTTTGGAAGACAAGTTTCAATTCCAGCGTTTGGGGTATTTTACCTTAGATCCTGATTCCAAAGAGGGGGAGTTGGTCTTCAATAAAACGGTTGGATTGAAAGATACTTGGGCCAAACAGAATACCCAGGCTCCTACTCAAAATCAGACTAAGCCTCAAGCTCAGCCACAAAATCAACCACAAAAAAAGGCAATCAACGAAATTCAACAGATTGGAAAGAAATTGACCAACCTGTCTGGAGAAAAGCTGGAAACTGCGATGAATTCCATCCGGGAATTTGCAGAAGAAGTGACTTATGAAGAATTGGAACCGCTGTTTTCGACAGCTGCAAAAAAAACCGGAACACGGATCGCTGCGATGCTGGCTTTGGGAGTTATATTGAATAAAGGTCAGGCTAAAAATCAGGCAATTATGGACTTCATTGGATCTGGAAAAGCCGATGAAAATGAGATTCTTAAAGCAGAAGCTGAGAAATTAGGTTAAATTTTAACTGATTTGAATCCATTAGACCAGTCAGGTTTCCGAAACCTGACTGGTCTTATTTTTTGAACCATTGAGAAAGTTAAGAGAATTAAGGCTTTACTAGTTGGAGATGTCCTGCGTCTCCAAACGCTAGACTTGATGTTAGGAAAAATACTGCTTCCAGAAAAGTAGCATAACGAATGTCAACTATTAAAAATTTTCAATCACATAGCCACAGTAGAAAACATAGAAGGAATATTCTGTCATTCAAAAACTATGTGATTCTATGTATCTATGTGGTAAAAACTATTTTGTCTTGCATCCCCGGAAGCTTGACTAAAAAAATGGAAATTATGCTTCCTAAGAAGCAGCATAACTAAACACCTAAATTCTTCAATGGTATAAACATTCCAAATGGTGAAAAAAATCGGGTAGGAGAAACGGGATTAGTTCCCGTTTCGTCCTCCCACACCACCGTACGTACCGTTCGGTATACGGCGGTTCCTTGCTTTTACACCGTAA
>VFQM010002950.1_pt1 | contig 11625 bp, 11 predicted proteins | sample 3512391 | NCBI WGS metagenome assembly VFQM01 (sample SAMN10412369, study PRJNA504923) | tailings metagenome | isolation source: Replicate 1 from Balatoc abandoned mine | place: Philippines
GCCCCGGCGACATCGAGCGCCGGGGCCGCGCCAATTCATCAGCGCGGCACGGAGGCCCGCGGCGCCGCGCAGACGGTGGTCGGACAAGGAAAGCGGTAATAACGGTCGTTCAGCCAGGCGGTGACCGCATCGATGTCGTCGGGCTGCCACGATGCGTTGACCTCCTTCTGCCAGCGCACGACATAGCTGCGGATCTCCTCGTAGGTCCGCGCGCTGCGCTCGGCGCGGCCGTGCACGCTGCGATCGTGGCAGCCGCCGCAGCTCGTTTCGTAGAGCGCCTTCCCGCGAGCGAGATCGCCCTGGCCGCCCGCGCCCTGTGCGACGGCGCCTTGGGCGACGGCCAGCAAGGCCGCCACGGCGATCGTCAGCGCGCCTCGGGTGAGCGTGCCCCGGGTCGGCGCGCCCCTGCGCGGTCGCAATCGCACACTGGCTTGCATCGGCATCTCCATCGAAGATCGAAAAATCGCAGGGCCAGCCCCGGCCGCATGCTACATAGCCGCATATCGTCGCAGCGATCGGCCGGCTTGCCAATCGCGAGGGCGCTAAACTCGCCGGGTCCGACGCTCCGCCCGTTTCGCTCGCTCCATGACCGCTACCGCCATCCGTTCGCTGCACGCCCGCCAGGTCCTCGATTCGCGAGGCCGCCCCACGGTCGAAGTCGACGTCGTCCTCGAGGACGGCTCGCTCGGCCGCGCCTCGGTGCCCTCGGGCGCCTCCACCGGCGCGGCCGAGGCGCACGAACTGCGCGACCGCGAGCCCGCTCGCTACGCCGGGCTCGGCGTGCGGCGCGCGGTCGCCAACGTCAACGACGAGATCGCCGGCGCGCTGCGCGGCTTCGACGCCTGCGACCAGCCCGGACTGGACCGGCGGCTCACCGAGCTCGACGGCACGCCGCAGCTCGAGCGCCTGGGCGCCAACGCGATCCTCGGCGTCTCGCTGGCGGCCTGCCGGGCCGCAGCCGCGCCGCTGCGCCAGCCCCTGTGCCGGCGCGGCGCGGCGCTCTCTGGCAACGATGCGATCTCGATGCCGATGCCGATGGTCAACATCCTGTCGGGCGGGCTCCACGCCGGCCGCGGGATGGACGTGCAGGACTTCCTCGCGATCCCCGCCAGCGCGCGTTCGATCGCCGAGTCGATCGAGATGGTCGCCGCGGTCCGCTCGGCGGCCAGCGATGCGATGGCCCGGCGCGGCCTGCCCACGCTGCTGGCCGACGAGGGCGGCCTGAGCCCGGGCCTGGCCACCGGCCGCGAGGCGCTCGAGTTGATGGTCGAGTCGATCGCGCGCGCCGGCCTGGCCCACGGCCGCGACGTCACCATCGCGATCGACGTGGCGGCGAAGTCGCTGAAGGGACCGGCGCCCGGCCGCTACCGCCTCGCGCGGGAGAGCCGCGACGCCAGCAGCGCCGAGATGACCGAGATGGTGGCCGACTGGGTGCGCGACTTCCCGGTGGTCTCGATCGAGGACGCGCTCGACGAAGAGGACTGGCCCGGCTGGCGGACGCTGACCGAGCGGCTGGGCGGCGCCGCGCAGCTGGTGGGCGACGACCTGTTCACCACGAATCCGGCCAGGGTGGCGCGCGGCATCGCCGAAGGCGTGGCCAACGGCGTGCTGATCAAGCTGAACCAGAACGGCACCCTGAGCGGCACGCTGGACGTGATCCGCCGCGCCCGCGAGGCGGGCTACGCGCCGGTCGTCTCGGCCCGCTCCGGCGAGACCGAGGATCCGTTCATCGCCGACCTCGCGGTGGGCACCGGCGCCGGCCAGATCAAGATCGGATCGGTGCGCTGCGGCGAGCGCCTCGCCAAGTACAACCAGCTGCTGCGCATCGAGGAGGAAAGCGGCGCCCCCTTCGCCGGCACCTCGGCGCTGGCCGGCCGGCGATGAGCAAGGACGCCGCGGCGAGCCTGCCGTCCACCACGAACGATCCGGCGATCGCGGACGAGGTGCGGGCCCTGATCGCGGGCTTCCTGGTCCGGCACGGCCTGGCGGCAGCCGGCGGCACGGTTCGCTGCACGCCGCTCGAAGGCGGCGTTTCCTCGGACATCTGGCGGGTCGACACCGACCTCGGCACGGTCTGCGTGAAGCGCGCGCTGCCGAAGCTCAAGGTCGCTGCCGACTGGCGCGCGCCGACCTCGCGCAACGCCTACGAATGGGCCTGGCTGCAGTTCGCGGCCCGGCAGGCGCCGCAGGCGGTGCCGGCGCCGCTCGCGCACGACCCTGGGGCCGGGCTGTTCGCGATGGCCTGGCTCGACCCCGGACGGCACCCCGTCTGGAAACGCCAGCTGCTCGACGGCCGGGTCGAGCCGGCGACCGCCCGGGCGGTCGGCGAAGTCCTCGGCCGCATCCACTTCGCGAGCGCCCACTACCCGGCGCTGGCCGCAGCATTTCCCACGCTCGCAAACTTCCACGCGCTGCGGCTCGAGCCCTACCTGCTGGCGACCGCCGCCCGCCACCCCGATCTCGCGGCGCGCCTGAACACCCTGGTCGAGCGCACCGGCTCGGCGCAGATCGCGCTGGTCCACGGCGACGTCAGCCCGAAGAACATCCTGGTGGGCCCCGACGGACCGATCCTGCTCGATGCCGAATGCGCCTGGTACGGCGACCCGGCCTTCGACATCGCCTTCTGCCTGAACCATCTGCTGCTCAAGGCGCTGGTCCGCCCGGAGCGGCGCGGGGAGCTGCTGGCGAGCTTCGAGGCCTTCGTGCAGGCCTACTTCGCAGAGGGCCGGTTCGAGCCGCGCGCCGGGCTGGAGGGTCGCGCCGCGGCGCTGCTGCCGGCGCTGATGCTGGCCCGCGTCGACGGCAAGTCGCCGGTCGAGTACCTGCGCGACGAAACCTCGCGCGACACCGTCCGGCATTTCGCCGGCCCGCGCATTGCGAGCGCGCCCCGCACCCTCGACGAGATCGCGCGCGACTGGCTCGCGGCCCGCGGGGAGCCCGTCGCCGAGCCCGGCACGCCCCGATGAACGAAGCCGACGCCCGCGCCACCCTGCTCGTGCGAGCCTGGGAGACCGCGCCGACCGGCTCGGTGGCCTGGAGCGACGAGGACCGCGTCTGGGCCAGTCGCGCCGCCGCCCGGGCCGAGGGCGAGCAGGCGCCCCCCGAGGCCTTCATCGCGGCCCGGGCCCGCCTTGCCCTCGGCCGGATCGCCGAACGCGAGCCGGCGGTTCCGCGGGCCTTGCGCGCGCTGCAATGGCGGCCGTGGATCGCCTGGGCGCTGGCGGCGGTCTCGCTCGTCCTCGGCCTGGCCACCGATGCCTTCGGCGCCTCCAGGGAGGTCAACCTGCTGGCGCCGCCACTGCTCGCCCTGATGGCCTGGAATCTCGCGGTCTATGCCGCGAGCCTGTTCCGGCGCTTCGCCGGCCGCAGCGTCGCCGGCCCCCTGATCCGCCTGGCCGCGCCGCTGCCGGGGCGGCTCGCGCGCCTCGGCGCGCCGCCCCGCGGCTCGCAGGAGGCCGGCAAGGGCGCCGCTTCGGCGCTCGCGCGCTTCGCCGGGGAATGGACACGCGCGAGCGGCCGGCTGCACGCCGGGCGCGTCGCGCGCACGCTTCACCTGTCCGCGATCGCCTTCGCGCTCGGCGCGCTGGCCGGCATGTACCTGCGCGGCCTGGCCTTCGCGTACCGGGCGGGGTGGGAGAGCACCTTCCTCGAGGCCGAGCAAGTGCGCGCGATCCTCGGCGTCGTGCTGGGGCCCGCGTCGGCGCTCACCGGCATCGGGCTGCCCGATGCCGCCGCCCTGCAGGCGATGCGCCTTCCGGGGCCGGGCGCCGAGGCCGCGCCCTGGATCCACCTGTACGCGGTGACCGTGGCCCTGGTCGTCGTGCTGCCGCGCCTGGCGCTGGCCGCGCGCGAGCTCGCGATCGAGCGGCGGCTGGCCGCGCGCTTCCCGCTGCCGCTTGACGAGCCCTACTTCGCAACGCTGGCCCGCTCGCATCGCGGCGAGGCGACGACCGTCGTGGTGCTGCCCTGCAACCACCGGCCCTCGCCCGCCGCCCGGCAGGCCCTGCGCGACCTCGCCTCCCGGCTGTTCGGTCCCGCCACGCGGATCGAGCTGCTCGACGAGGTCGCGTACGGCGACGAGGACCAGGCGGGCGCAAGGCTGCGCGAGGCGATCGAGCACCCGGGCGCGTCCGGCGCGGCGCCGGGGACCGCGGCCGCGGTCTTCGCCCTGGTGTCGGCCACCGCCACGCCGGAGCCCGAGACCCAGGGCACTTTCGTGGATTCGATGGCGGCCGCGCGGCCGGCCGGCGTCCCGCTGGTCGCGCTGGTCGACGAGTCGGCCTTCGTGGCCCGCTTCGGCGACGATCCGACCGCCTCGAGGCGCCGCGAGGAGCGGCGCGCGGCCTGGCGGCGCATGCTGGCCGCGCAGGGACACGCCGCGGCCTTCGTCGACCTGGAGCGCGCCGAACCGGCGGCCGCCGAGCGCGAGCTGGGCGAGGCCCTGGCACTCGCGACCCGCTCCCCCGGCCCGGTGTCCGCAGCCCGATGAGCGCACCACCATGACCGCACCACCATGACCGCACCGAGATGACCGACGACGGCGCCCGCACGATTTCGCTCAGTCTGATCTCCCACACCAACGTGGGCAAGACCACGCTGGCCCGTACCCTGCTCGGACGCGACGTCGGCGAGGTCCGCGACGAGGCCCATGTCACCGATTCGGCCGACGAGCACACGCTGGTCGAGACGCCCCGGGGAGACCGGCTCTGGCTCTGGGACACGCCGGGATTCGGCGACAGCGCGCGACTGGCGAAGCGGCTCGAGGCCTCCGGCGATCCGATCGGCTGGTTCCTCTCCACGGTCTGGGACCGTTTCCGCGACCGCGCGCTGTGGTCGAGCCAGCAGGCGGTGCGCAACGTGCGCGAGCGCGCGGACATCGTGCTGTACCTGGTCAACGCCTCGGAGCCGCCCGACGAGGCCGGCTACGTGGCGCACGAGATGCGCGTGCTCGACTGGATCGGCAAGCCGGTCGTGGTGCTCCTGAACCAGCTCGGCAAACCCCGCCCGGCCGCCGAGGAAGCCGCCGAGATCGAGCGCTGGCGACGCGAGCTTGCGGGCGCGAAGCAGGTGCGCGCGGTGCTGCCGCTCGACGCCTTCGCCCGCTGCTGGGTGCAGGAGGCCACGCTGCTGCGAACGCTGGCGCCGCTGCTGGCCGAGGAGGCGCGTCCGGCCTTCGCCCGGCTGGTCGAGGCCTGGAACGCGGGGCGCCGGGAGACCTTCGACGCTTCGATCGCGGTGCTGGTCGAGCGGCTCGCGCGGGCCGCCGCCGACCGGGAGACGCTTGCCGACGACGGGCTGCTGGGGCTGCTGCGCACCGCGCCCTCGCCGGGGCGCCGCGCCGCGATGCGCGCGCTGGCCGACCGGCTCGACGCGGACATCCGCGCCGGCACCGACCGGCTGATCGCGCTGCACGGTCTGAAGGGCCAGGCCGGCGCCGAGGTGCTGGCCCGGCTGGCCGAGCACTACGTGGTGCGCGAGCCGCTCAGCGAGCGCAAGGCGGCCGTGGTCGGCGGCGCGGTCTCGGGCGCGCTGGCCGGCCTGAAGGCCGATCTGGCCACCGGCGGCTTGAGCTTCGGCGCGGGCCTGCTCGCCGGCGGGGTGATCGGCGCGCTGGGCGCCTTCGGCATCGCGCGCGGCTACAACGTGGTGCGCGGCGCGAAGTCCTCGTCGGTCGCCTGGTCGGACGCGATGCTCAACGAGCTGGTGATCACCGCCCTGCTCGGCTACCTGGCGGTGGCCCACTACGGCCGCGGCCGCGGCGACTGGGCGCCCTCCGAACACCCGCCGCACTGGCGGGCGGTGGTGGAAGACCTGGTGCGCGAGCGCAAGGAAGGCTTCGAGCACGCGTGGACGCTGCGCGACGAGACCGACGCGCAGGCCGCGGTGGCCGCGGCGCTCGATCCCCTGCTCGCCGACACCGCGCTCGCGGTCCTGGACAAGCTCTACCCGGGCAGCCTTGCCGCGCATTGAGCCGCGAACGGCACCCGCCACGCCATCGATGCCTCCTGAAATGCGCGCGTAAGATTGCACGATGATGGATGCAAGCCGAGATCCCCTGCTCACGCCCGAGGCTTCGCAGATCGAGTTCACCGCGATCCGCGCGCAAGGCCCCGGCGGGCAGAACGTCAACAAGGTGTCGAACGCGATCCAGCTGCGCTTCGACATCCGCGCGTCCTCGCTGCCCGACGCGGTCAAGGAGCGGCTGCTCGGCCTGTCCGACCACCGTATCACCGGCGACGGCGTGGTGGTGATCAAGGCGCAGCGCTACCGCAGCCTCGAGAAAAACCGCGACGACGCGCTGGCCCGGCTCCACGCGCTGATCGATGCCGCCTCGCGGGTGATGCCCGAGCGCCTGCCCACCCGTCCCACCCGCGCCTCGCAGCGCAGGCGCGTCGACGAGAAGGTGCAACGGGGCCGGATCAAGGCGATGCGCGGCCGGGTCGCGGACTGAAGGCGCGCAGCGCGCGACAGCAGGCGCTTGCGCGGCATTCCGGGCGCGCCGGGTTGCTACACTCGGGCCTCGCCCTCCCATCACGGAACCCTCACGCATGAGCCTCGAACAGAAGGTCCGGCAAGGCCGGCTCGACATGGCCGCCGCGCTGCGCTGGTCCGCCCGCTGCGGCCTCAACGAAGGCGTCTGCAACCACTTCAGCCTCGAGATCGACAGCGGCCGCTACCTGATCAACCCGCAGGGCCTGCACTGGAGCGAAGTCTGCGCGGGCGACATCCTGCTGATCGATGGCGACGGCCAGTTGCTCGACGGCAAGCATCCCCTCGAGCCCACCGCCTTCTTCATCCACAGCTGGATCCACCGGATGAACCCGCACGCGAAGTGCGTGCTGCACACCCACATGCCCTACGCGACCGCGCTCACGCTGGTCGAGGGCGGCCGCCTGCTGATGGCGGGCCAGAACGCGCTGCGCTTCCACGGGCGCGTGGCCTACGACGACCGCTACGAGGGCCTGGCGCTCGACGACGACGAGGGCAGGCGGATCGCCTCGCAGCTGGCCGGCAAGACCGTGATGTTCATGGCGAGCCACGGCGTGACCGTCGTGGGCCCGAACATGGCCTGGGCCTTCGACGACCTCTACTACCTCGAACGCGCCTGCATGCACCAGGTGCTGGCCACCCAGGCCGCCGCCGGCAAGCCCTTGCGCATCGTCGACGACGCGCTCGCGGCGCGGGTGGCCGAGCAGGTCGACGGCGAGCGCCAGCAGAGCGACATGTACTTCGCGTCGATCAAGCGGATGCTCGACCACGAGGAACCGGGCTGGTCGACCTTCTAGGGCCGGTTCAGTACCAGTCGTTCAGCATCACGCCGAAGCCGATCCGCTGCAGGCGCGCGCGGTAGTCGATCAGGCTCTCGCCGTAGCCGTCGAAGAACTGCACGTACCAGCGCAGCTGCGGGCTGAAGCCGGTGGGGCGGCTCCAGTCGAGCTGGACCGCCCCCTTGCCGCCCTCGCGCAGCCCGCGGCGCGCCGTGAGCGTCCAGCGCTGCTGGCCGGCGGCGTAGCCCAGGCGCAGTTCGCCGTCGCCGGCGTAGCGCTCGATGTCCGGATTGTCGTCGCCGTCCGGCGATTCGGGAGAGGTCTTCGCGTCTTCGGGAATCCGCCACCAGGGCCGCAGTGACAGCCACCAGCCGTCGGGCCGGTCCAGCGTCAGCTCGGCGAAGAGCCGGTTCCAGCTGCGCGAGAGCTCGCCCGAGCGGCCGTTCGACTGGTGCACGAAGCCGGCGCTGGCAACGCGCGGCGTCCAGCCCAGGATCGGGCCCAGCGCGGGCCGCCATGCGGCGAAGACTTCGGGCTCGTGGCTGTATTCGCGAAACGGCGACGAGCGTTCGTCGTTGTAGGCCTGCCACCAGGCCTGGCCGGTGTAAGCGAAGAAGAGCCCTGCCCGCCCCTCGAACAGCGGCGGCATCAGCGGAAGCTTGAAGCTGACCTGGAACTTCACCTCGTTGCGCTGGATATCGCCGCCGCCCGAACCGGGGGCGCCGCTGGCGTGCGCGAAAGGCAACAGGTAGTTGGGTCGATGCGGCAGCAGCGCGAAGCGCTCGTCCCACAGCCGGGACTCGCTCACGATGCGGCGCTCCGCCGGCGAACTGCTCAGCTCGGGCGCCGGCCGCGCGACCGCCAGCGGCGGAACGGCTCCGGGTCCCTGCCGATCGGGCGCCTGCGGACCGGGTGTCTCAGGACCGGGCCCCTCGACGCCGGCGCAGGCCCGCCTGACCTCGTCGACCGTGACGCCGGGCGCCGCCGCCTGCAGCCGATCGAGCAGGCAGCGCTCCAGCGCCGAGGGCGCCTGCCCGAGCGCGGAACCGGCCGCTCCCAGCATGCCCAGCGCGCAAGCCAGGGAGACGCCCGCGATCCGGGCATCGATCATCCCGGCGCCCGTCCATGCGCCGTTCCGGGCGATTTTCCGATGACTTGCCATGCCCCGAATTGTGCCGGATCTGCGCCTGTGCTCCATCGGATTGCCGCCGCCGACGCAGCCCGGGCTCAGCGCGCGCCCGAGAGCAGCTCGCGCTCCATCAGCAGGAAGGTGTTGTAGGCGTTGCGCCGGTTGGCGTCGTCGAAGGCCGGCAGCCCGCTGAAGCGCGACCAGTCGGTGCGCGCGTAGGCTTCGTCGAAGGTGAGGAACTCGTCGACTGCCTTGCCCATTTCCTGGCGCAGGTAGCGCAGGTAGTCGCGGGTCAGCGCGATGTCGGCGCCGGCATCGCGCGAGGCCGGACCGTGTCCGGTGACCACGAAACGCGGGGTCCGCTGCGCGAGGCTGTCCAGCGCGGCGAGCCAGGCGCGGCTGTCGGCGTCGCCCACGAAGGGCACCCGGCCGGCGAAGATCAGGTCGCCGGCGAACAGCACGCCGTCTTCCTCGACCAGCATCATCAGGTCCTCGGCGGTGTGCGCGGGGCCGGCCGAGAACAGGCGAAAGCGCACTCCGCCCAGCTCGAACGAAGCTTCGCCCTCGATGTAGCGATCGGGCGGCACGATTCGCGCGGACTTCGTGACCCAGGGCGCCAGCGACTGCCGGCGCTCCGCGAGCCGCTCGACGGGCGCGTCGCTCGCAAGGTAGTCGCGGACCTTCGCGTGCGCCCAGATCTCGGCGCCGGCTTCCTTGAAGGCCTGCAGGCCGTAGAAGTGATCGGAGTGGTAGTGGCTGACCACCACGCGCCTGACCGGCTGGTCGGTGACTCCCCGGATCTCCGCGAGCAGGGCCGCCCCCAGCGCCGGCGTGCCGAGCACGTCGAAGACGACCACGCCCTCGTCGGTGACGACGAAGCCCGCGTTGGAGTTGAAGCCCTGGTTCTCGAGGGATACCGCGCCCTGCAGACCCTCGACCCACCAGACGCGCCCGGTCAGCTGCTGCGGCCGCAGGTCCACGGTCACCGGCGCCGTTTCCGGCGCTACGGCCGCCGACGAGGCGGCCGCCGACGCCTGCGCCGACAGGCTGGCGGGCGCGGCGAGCGCCGCGACGACCGCGATGCCTGCCGCGAGCGCCCGGGCCGCGCGGGGCAGCCCGGTCATCACATCTCGATGTCGATCAGGATCGCGTCGATGCCGGCCTTGGCGCAGGCGTCGTCGGCTTCGCCGCCCGGGGCGCCCGAGACGCCGATTGCGCCGACCGTGGAGCCGGCGGCCTCGATCGGCAGACCGCCGCCGATCGCCATGACCCGCGGCGTGTTGCGGATGCCGCTCATCGCCTTGCCCGCCTGCGTCTCGTTGCCGAGATCGGTCGTGGGGATCCGGAACGATGCGGCGGTCCAGGCCTTGTCGGCGGCCACGGTCACCGTGTGCGCGCCGGCGAAGCGGTCGCGCAGGAACACCTGCGGCACGCCGGCGCGATCGACCACCGCCACGCCGACCTGGTAACCGGCCTTGCGGCAGGACTCCAGCGCGGCCTGGGCCGCCTTGGTGGCGGTTTCCAGCGTGAGGCTGCGGCTGGAGAACAGGCCCTGCGCGGCGGCGTCCTGCGGCAGCGCGGCGGCCGCCAGGCCGAGGGCCAGGGCGGCGACCGCGATCGCCGGTCCGCGGGAATGAGACGACTTCATCGATGCCATGTGCGGCCTCCGTTCAGATCAGTTGCGCGTATTCGGCGATGTCCTCGGGAAAGAGCTCCCCGATCTCGAGCTTCGCCAGCTTGCCGTCGCGGTCGACGACCCAGACGATGGGCAGGCCCTTCGGTCGCCCGATCGCGGCCCGCCAGCTCTCGTCGAACATCGCCACGTGGAACTGGTAGCCGCGCTCGGCCATGTACTTCTTCACCGCTTCGGGGTCGCGGTCGATCGACAGACCGATCACTTCCAGGCCGCGCTCGCGGTTGGCCCGATGCAGCTTGTCCAGGTGCGGGTTCTGCCGGGCGCAGAACGGGCACCAGGTCGCCCACAGCTCGATGACGACGACCTTCCCTTTCCAGTGCGAGGCGGGCAGTTCGCTGCCGTCGAGCAGCCGGGCGGCGGGCAGCGAAACCGCGCTGCCGATCGCCGGCGCGGCCGGTGCCGCGAGCACCGGCGCCGAAGGCCAGGCGCCCGCCAGCGCGCCGGCCGACAGGCCGCCGATCATGCCGAGGCAGTCGCGGCGCTTCATCGCGTCAGGCCATGCCGGGATTGCCGTCCATGCCGACCAGGCGCGGCAGGTTGGCCTTGCGCGGCGACACGGTCTTCTTCGCCTTCAGCCAGGTCTCGACGACCTCCCAGATCGGCTCGCCCTTGGCGCCTTCGGCGACGGGCGCCCAGCCGGCCACCTTGTAGGTCTTCTTCGCGTCAATCGGTTTGCCGTTCAGGCGCATGTCGACGATCCGCTTGCCCATGTCGGCCATCGGGTCGCAGGTGTACTCCAGGCCGCCCACGCGGACCATGTCGCCGCCCTGCTGGTAGTACGGGTCGGGGTTGAACAGGTTGTCGCAGACGTCCTCGAGCACGGTCTTGATCATCTCGCCCGACATGTCGGTGAGCGTGGTGTACGGATAGGTGATGGCCGTCTGGTCCATCACGTGCTCGCGGGTGATCGCCTGGCCGCCCAGGATCGAGGTGCCCCAGCGGAAGCCGGGCGAGAACCCGATCTCGGCGCCCTTGACCTCCATCATCGCGTCGAGGATCAGCTGGTCGAAGGTGCCGTTGAAGTTGCCGCGGCGGTACAGCAGGCCTTCGGTGATCGCGAGGGTCTCCTCGAGCTTGGCCTTGAAGGGGCTGCGCACCTTGTCGATGTAGGCCTGCATCTCCTTGTCGGCCGGCAGCAGGTTGGAGAACACCGGCAGCAGGCGATAGCGGAAGTCGGCGACCTTGCCATTCTTCACGTCGAAGTCGAGCACGCCGAGGAACTTGCCGTTCGAGCCGGCGTTGGTGACCAGCGTGGTGCCCTTGGCGTTCTTGACCATCACCGGCTGGGGCACGCCGTCGTGGGTGTGGCCGCCCATGATCGCGTCGACGCCGGTGACGCGCGAGGCCATCTTGATGTCGACGTCCATGCCGTTGTGCGACAGCACGACCACCACCTGCGCGCCCTTGCCGCGGACCTCGTCGACGACCTTCTGCAGGTCCTCGTCGCGGATGCCGAAGCTCCAGTTGGCCACCATGTAGCGCGGGTTGGCGATCGGCGTGTAGGGGAAGGCCTGGCCGATGATGGCCACCGG
>VFQM010002953.1_pt1 | contig 11615 bp, 11 predicted proteins | sample 3512391 | NCBI WGS metagenome assembly VFQM01 (sample SAMN10412369, study PRJNA504923) | tailings metagenome | isolation source: Replicate 1 from Balatoc abandoned mine | place: Philippines
TTCCGTCAGGCCGCTACGGTACGCCTTCCGAAGTCGCGCAGATGGCGCTTTTTCTGGCGAGCGAAGATAGCCGTTTTTGCACAGGCGGGCGCTACAGTGTGGATGGAGGAATGTCAGCAGGCTGAGCCCTTGCGAATAGGGCCCCCGGATGGAACTGGAGAGCAATGGCATGGCAAGGAATCCACGCAAGCCGAACACAAGTGCTCAAGTGCAAGACGAACGCCTTGGCTATGAGCACAAGCTTGCAGCCCCACGTGGGTACCGGCATGCGATCAGCAGAGATGCTCTGCTGGCGAGAATTCTGGATGAAGGTGATGCGCGGGTGATTCTGCTGCAGGCTCCAGCGGGACACGGCAAGACCACGTTGTTGCAGCAACTTCAGGCCGGCTACGAATCGCAAGGGTACGCCACGGGCTGGATTTCGATCGACGAGTCGGACAACGATGTTCAGCGTTTCTACGCCCACCTGCGCGCCATGGTGTCCGACATGCGCAGGAGAAGTGGACCGGCGAACTGCGAGCCGGCGGTGGGTGCCGACGAATTCCGATCAGACTGGCTTGTCGCTCAGCTCCTGGAAATCGGCAAGCCGGTACGCATCTTCCTGGACGATCTTCATGCGGTCGGCACCCGATCAACACTGAACGTGATCCGGGAGGTTCTGGGAAATGTGCCTGATGGAGTCCAGTTTGTCATCGCATCCAGGACGCCGCCGGACATCGGTATTCCTCGGCTCGTGGTAAATGACCAAGCGCTCGTATTGCGAACGGATGACCTGAGTTTTTCGCGAGAAGAGACCGGTTCTTTCTTCGCCAACGGCAATGTCAGTCTCAGTGATCACGAGATCGGCGTCATCCATCGGCAGACGGAAGGATGGCCCGCCGCACTTCAACTCTACCGCTTGGCTCTGGGCAACCCGGCGATACGGCAGTCTCTGCAACGGATCGGCGAGTACCGGCCCAGAGAGTTGGCGGAATACCTGTCCGAGAATGTGCTCAGTTCTCTGCCGGAGGAGAGGCGGGACTTTCTTCTGAAGTCCGCTCCTCTGTCTCGGATGTCAGCAGAACTTTGTGATGCCGTTCTTGGACGCAGCGATTCGCTTACCGTGCTGACGCAAGTCGAGAAGGCGGGCTTGTTCATGAGGCGGCTGAGTGCGGACGGTGAGTGGTTCGTGTACCACGCGCTGTTCAGGGCATTCCTGGTGGAGCAATTGCGATTGGGTGACCCGGGATCCGCTTCGCGGATCCGGCGGGTTGCCGCGTGCTGGTTTCGGGACAGAGGCTACCTGGAGGAAGCACTCTCGCACTATTCAGAGGCCGGCGATCATTCCGATGCCGCTGACGTGCTCGAAATCTGGTCGGATCGGCTTATACCCGATGCGCATCTCGAGACGGTGGAGCGCTGGGCCGATCGCATTCCGCTCAAAGAACTGGAGCAGCGACCGGGCCTAACCGTGAAGATCGTGTGGTCTCAGGTCTTTCTTCGCAATCACCAGAAGATGAAGCCGCTGCTCTCCATGATGCAGCGACAGCGTGCATTGCCTGCACCCACTTCGGACAGCATGGCTGATCCGGATGTTGTGTTGGCCATGGTGGCGATCTTGGAGGATGATCTGCCGCGCGCGGCCAAGACCGTCGAATCCATTGACACGGAGGAGCCTGACCCTCGGCCCTTCAGGATTTTTGAGCTTAGCGCAGTGTCTAATGCGCGGGGCTATGCGGCATTCGCGGCTGGGGATTTCGGGTCGGCATACGAGAACTTCAAGCATGCTCGGGAGATGAGTGCACCTTCCGGAACAAGCTTTGCTTGGGCCTATTCGATCGCGAAATCATCTCTGGCTCACCTGGCCCAGGGACAGCTTCAAGAAGCTGCCACCCAGTTGAGCATAGCCATGGCGGATCCTCGAATGTACGCGGACGAGTCCGTCTCGCAAGCCTCATTGGTGTCTGCGCACATTCTGGCGCTTTACGAAGCGAACGATCTCGACGCGGCAGAGGCGCGATTTGTGCGCTTTCGTGACACTATCGCCAATGCCGCATTGCATGACTATTTGGTCGTTGCCTATGTTTCGATGGCGAGGATTCACGACGCACGCGGCCGGCCCAGCAAAGCGCTGGAACTTCTGGATGAAGCCGACAGCATCTGCTTTGCCAGCCGCTGGCCACGCGCCTCAACGCTACTGGCGTGGGAGCGAGTGAGAAGGGAAATCGTTTTGGGCGAGTTGGATCGCGCACTCACCATTGTGGAGCGGGAGGATCACGAGTCAGATGGGTCTGCCGGTTGGATTCGCTTCTCCGAGGAGACCGATGGCAGCGCCATCGGCCGCATCAGGTTGGCGGTGCACGGCGGCCAGCGGGTTCAATCGATTCAAGCGATATCGTTCCTGCTCCAAGAAGCGAGTCAGAAGGGGTGGGTACGGCGTGAGATCAAGCTTCATATTCTGGCGGCTATTGCCCATTGGCTGGATGGCTCGGAGGAGCACGCCATGTCCCAATTGAGTGGGGCGCTGCGATTGGCTTCTCCAGGTGGCTTCGTCCGCACCTTTGCCGACGAAGGGCCCATCATGAAGGCGCTCCTTGCAGCCCATGCTCTTAGACAGAAACATGGCGAAAGGCCAGAGGCGAAAGAAAACCGTCCAGGGAAATTCTTGATGGCGCTCTATGAGTTGATGAATATTCAGGCCACGGGCGACTCTCACTCCATTTCATCGTTCTCTTCTGCAAGCAGCGAAGCCTTCCAGCCACTGGAGCCTTTCACGAAGAAAGAGGCCAAGATCTTGACTTTGTTGACTGGCTATGCCTCGAACGACGATATCGCAAAGCAGATGAATTTGTCCAAGGACGGCGTGAAGTATCACATCAAGAACATCTATGCAAAACTCGCGGTAAGCAGTCGTATTCAAGCGATCAAGATTGCCAGGCAGATGCGTTTGGACTGAGTTCTGAAGTGATTACGAAGAATCTGTCACGGCTTCCAGCGGATTCCACCGCTTACCTTCGAAGGCCTTGCCCATCACCTTGATACACCATGCGGTACGGGCCGTCTTTTTGGTCAATGCAGCCACGACGACGTCGCAATAGCGTCGCTGCAGCAGCCGCTCGATGCAGCGCGATTCGCAAACATGCATGACCATGTTTGGAGATCTTGCGATCACCAATTTCTGCCTCTTGCCGCCGGTGCCAACATGCCGCGAACCCAGCCGACCCATGAAGCGGCATGCGCGCTGGAGTCGCCGACGGCCACAAACGCCGAGGCCGCGAAATCTCTAATGCCGGGGATCTGCTGGATGGTCTGCATCTGCCGTTTCTCTCGGATCATGGCGCAACAAAGTCCACCCGCAAGGGTAGGGTTCATTTCTTGGAATGCGCTCAAGATCGAATGCCAAGCCAGCGCTTGAGCTGTACTTGGATCACAGCAAGTAACGATGTATAGGAGACAGACAATATGGGACGAGTGCAAGGGAAAGTCGCGCTGATCACCGGTGGCGCCAAAGGCATAGGGCGTGCGGCAGCTTTGATGTTGGCCCGCGAGGGTGCGCAGGTGGTGGTGACAGACCTCGACGAAGTAGAAGGCAATGGCGTAGTGCGGGCTGTAAAGGACGCAGGCGGCGATGCAATCTTTCTGCGTCACGATGTGACGGACGAGTCAGCATGGGTGCACGTCATGGAGCGCAGCGTCGCGCAGTACGGTGGCTTGCAGATCGTCGTCAACAATGCCGGCATCGCGGTTCCTGCCAGCGCCGAGGATGAAACCCTCGAGGGCTGGCGACGTACGATAGCCGTCAATTTGGATGGCGTATTCCTCGGCACCAAGCATGCCATTCGAGCTATGAAGAATGGTGTTGGTTCAATCATCAATATATCGTCGATCGAGGGAATCATCGCTGACCCCAAAATTGCCGCCTACAACGCCAGTAAAGGTGGGGTGCGAATTTTCTCCAAATCGGCTGCGCTTCATTGTGCTCAAGCCGGTTATCGCATCCGAGTGAACACGATTCACCCAGGTTACATATGGACCCCGATGGTTGAAGGTTTTTTGACCGACCTTGGCGATGTGGATGCAGGACGGCAAGCCGTCGCGAAGATGCATCCAGTCGGGCATCTGGGCCAGCCTGACGACATTGCGTGCGGCGTGCTCTATCTTGCCTCGGATGAATCCTCTTTCGTGACGGGTAGCGAACTTGTCATCGACGGTGGGTACACCGCGCAGTAAGCAATTTTTTGCTTGATGCCATGCTGCCGGTCTCAACTTGAGCTAGGCTAGGCTGAGCAGCGTGGTTGAAGAATTTTATAATTTTTCGGGCAAAGCGCGGGCCGGCAAGAATTCTCGACAGGAGGGACGGATGTGACCAAGACCGCCTGTTTTTCTGAATCCCGAGGCGACTAGTTGGCGCAACGTTATGGACGAAGGGATGGACTCATAAGGATCTGATTTTCTCATTTCCTGTAGCGATGGAGTTTGTTGCTCCCAGTGCAATTCGTAAATAAGCTCTATCAATTTTCTCGCGATATATGCATTGAGGGATGACTAAAAATTCGTATGGAGTTGAGGCATTTTCGATGCTTCCTTGCTGTGGCCGAAGAATTGCATTTCGCGCGTGCAGCCGACCGACTGCATATCGACCAGTCGCCGCTGTCACGCACAATCAAGGAGTTGGAGGAAGAACTCGGCGCTCGGCTTTTCATCCGCACTACCCGCAGCACACAGCTGACTCGCGCAGGCAGGATGCTCTTGGAGCATGTGCCGCGCATCTTCACGGCTGTGGAGCAAGCCCGCGATAGTGTCAGATCTGTGGCCAACGGCTTTCATGGGCAGTTGCGCATTGCATTGTCTGATGGGGTCACGCCCTCACGCCTTCCTTCCCTGTTGGCCCGCTATCGTGTGGAGAGTCCTGAGATCGAGGTGCGGCTGTGCGAAGCACCGCTGGCCCAGCAGATCAAGGGCCTGCACGATGACCTGTACGACGCTGGCTTTTCGATGGCCGACGACGTGGGCGATGGCATCGTGGCCATACCCGCCTGGAAGGATGAGCTGATAGTGGCGGTACCGGATCGTCATCCCTTGCTCGCCTACAAACGCATTCCGCTGAACGAAGTGCTGCGCCATGCGCTGGTGCTGAGCGATCCTATAGTGTGCGAAGGCCATGCACGCCAAGTGGACCGCATTCTGCGCCAGCAGGATCAGGAGCCGCTGATAGCGCAGCGCGTGGCAACCTTCGACGTGATGATGACCTTGGTGTCCGCCGGGCTGGCCTTGGGCCTGGCGGGCGCGGCGCACATCGCCGCCAGCCGGGAACCGGGCGTCGTGGGCCGGCCCCTGGAGGGCAAACCGCCCATGCTCACGACCTACCTGCTGCGCCGTGACGCAGAACCGTCCGAAGAACTGGCCCGGTTTGTCGAGCGGGTTGTAACCCTTGGCTCTGATGACGGCAGTAATGTGATCAGTGGCGCTTGAATCTACGCTTGGAAAGGACTCGGACCATGAATAAGTGGATGCTGCTGGTGATGTTGGTAGCCACCGCGCTGGCAGCATGCAGTCCAGCCCAGCCTTCAGAAACCGTGGACGAGCTCGCGGCCAATCCCGAGCGCATCAAGGAGATCCAACGGCTATGCAAGGAAGACCGGGCGAAGGTCGGTGACGAACTCTGTCTGCGCGCCGCCGAAGCCGCAAAGCGGCGCTTCTTCGGTGATCGGCCGGAGCAAAAGAGCCAGTAGATGGTCCGGCAGTCGCTTCGCCGCGACGAATTGCCTTCCGTAACCTCGTTACGCCGCAGCGCGTTCGCGTCTGCGGCGTTTTTATTGTCTTTGCCACAGCAAGAAGCCAGGCTTTTCCGGCCTTAATTCCAGCCACAACGGTCTTTGACCGACACGCTGCACGGCACTGATCCTGATGCCTGCGACACGCCTTTGTGCCGTGACGGGAGGTATAGGTCATGCAGGGAACGAACGTGCTGTTCGGTCAGATCGCCGTGGTGTTCGGCATTGTGTTCGCTGGCGTGTGGGGCGCCACGCAGTGGACCGCCGCCGCCCTAGGCTACCAGCTACGCCTGGGCCTGCCCTGGTTTGACTTCCTCGGCACGCCGGTCTATCACCCGTGGCGGCTGTTCGAGTGGTGGTTCGTGTTCGACGCCTACGCGCCCCGCGTTTTCGACGTGGGTGGCGCCATCGCGGGCGGCAGCGGCCTGGTGGCGGTGGTAGTGGCCATCGGCATGTCGGTGTGGCGCTCACGGCAGTCGCGCCTGGTCACGACCTACGGCTCGGCGCGCTGGGCCGATGCCGCAGACATCCGCAAGGCCGGGCTGACGCAGCCGGCCGGCGTGTTCCTCGGCCGCCATCGCGGCGAGTACCTGCGGCATGAAGGCCCGGAGCACGTCCTGACGTTCGCGCCCACGCGCTCGGGCAAAGGCGTCGGCCTTGTGGTGCCCACACTGCTTTCGTGGCCCGCATCGGCCGTGATCCACGACATCAAGGGCGAAAACTGGAGCATTACCGCAGGTTGGCGCTCGCGCTTCTCGCACTGCCTGCTGTTCAACCCCACCGACGCGACGTCGGCCGCCTACAACCCGTTGCTGGAGGTGCGGCGCGACGCGCATGAAGTGCGCGACGTGCAGAACATCGCGGACATCCTGGTCGATCCCGAAGGCGCGCTGGAGAAGCGCAATCACTGGGAGAAGACTTCGCACGCGCTGTTGGTTGGCGCGATCCTGCACGTTCTCTATCCAGGAGAAGACAAGACGCTGCGTGGCGTTGCCAACTTCCTCAGCGATCCAGCATGCCCGTTCGAGCTGACCTTGCACCGGATGATGACCACCGCGCATCTTGGCAATGGGCCGCATCCGGTCGTTGCATCGGCGGCGCGCGAAGTCCTGAACAAGTCTGACAACGAACGCTCGGGCGTGTTGTCTACGGCCATGTCATTCCTCGGCCTGTACCGTGACCCCACGGTGGCCGAAGTCACCTCGCGCTGTGACTGGCGCATTGCCGACCTGATCGCGTCGAAGCATCCGGTATCGCTGTACCTTGTGGTGCCGCCCTCGGACATCAGCCGCACCAAGCCGCTGATCCGGTTGATCCTCAACCAGATCGGCCGACGCCTGACCGAATCACTCGACGGCAGCGACGGCATCCAGCGCCGCCACAAGCTGCTGCTGATGCTCGATGAGTTTCCGGCGCTGGGCCGCCTGGACTTCTTTGAGACGGCGCTGGCCTTCATGGCGGGGTACGGGATTCGTGCCTTTCTCATCGCGCAGTCGCTCAACCAGATCGACAAGGCGTATGGGCAGAACCATTCGATTCTCGACAACTGCCACGTCCGCGTGACGTTCGCCACGAACGACGAACGCACGGCAAAAAGGATTTCGGAAACCCTGGGCACGGCCACCGAGCTGCGCGCGCAGCGCAACTACGCCGGCCACCGGCTCGCGCCCTGGCTGGGCCACCTGATGGTATCGCGGCAGGAGACGGCCCGCCCGCTGCTGACGCCGGGCGAGGTAATGCAGCTTCCACCCGACGAGGCGGTGGTGATGGTGTCCAGCATGGCACCGATCAAGGCGAAGAAGCTGCGCTACTACGCCGACGCCAATTTCAAGCGTCGCGTGTTGCCGCCACCCGTGCTCACGGCCGGGCGCTACGCCGACGTGCCACCGGCGCGTGCTGATGACTGGAGCGGGTTGGCGATTCCTGCCGCTTCGGCGGTGCCTGCCACTAAAGCGATCGATGCCATGGGCGGCACCGACGACGGTGGCCCGCGCCGGCAGCCCGAACTCTCCGACACCGTCGCATACGACCCCGTGCTGTCCGCGCCTGCGGCCGACCTTGTGCTGCTCGATGACGAAGACGACACACCGCTTCCCCTTCCGCGCCAGCTGGACCCAGCCCTGCAACGCACGGCCCGACTGGCATCCCTCGACCCTGACGACGGAATCGATCTATGAGTCAATACCGCCTCAATCTGTTCATCCAGTCCGAGCACGCCAGGCGGCTCGACGAACTGGCCGCCAAGAAAGGCGTGTCCAAGTCCAGCATCGTCGCCGCAGCCTTGGCGTCCTGGCTGTCGCCGGACGCCGCCGACCAGCGCGAGGCGGCCATTGCCAAGCGGCTCGATCGCCTGTCCCGCCAGGCCGAGCGCCTGGAGCGCGACCAGAACATCCAGATCGAGACGCTGGCGCTGTTCATCCGCTACTACCTGACGGTGAGCACGCCGGTGCCCGAGGCCCATCAGGAAGCCGCCCGCGCGCAGGGCAAGGCGCGCTTCGAGCAGTTCGTGGAGCAGTTGGGCCGCCACCTGCTGCGCGGGCGCAGCCTCGTGCGCGACGTGGTGGAGGAACTGCATCCCTATCCCTCGCGCATGGATGAAGCGCAGGAGCGTGCCTCATGAGCGCCGTTCCTTCGTCCTCCTTCTCTGCCACCGCGCTGGACCGCCGCATCCGCATGCTGCGCACGGCGATGGGGCCGCTGATCGCCGCTGCGCTGGAAGACCCGGACGTGGTGGAAATCATGCTCAACCCCGACCGGACGCTCTGGATCGACCGGCTTTCCACGGGCCGCGCGCCGATGGGCGTGGAACTGCCCGAGGCGGACGGCGAACGCATCATCCGCCTGGTGGCGGCCCACGTCGGCGCGGAGGTGCATCGAGGCCAGCCGCTGCTGACGGCCGAGTTGCCGGAGACGGGCGAGCGCTTCGAGGGCATCCTGCCGCCGGCGGCGCCCGGGCCGGCCTTCGCGCTGCGCAAGCGCGCCGTGGGCGTTATCCCGCTGTTGCGCTACGTTGAGGACGGAATGATGACCGCCGATCAGGCGGGTTTGCTGGTGCGGGCCGTGCGCGAGCGCCACAACATCCTGATCGCGGGCGGCACCAGCACGGGCAAGACCACGCTGGCCAATGCACTGCTGGCCGAGATCGCCGCCACGGGCGACCGCGTGCTGGTACTCGAAGACACCATCGAGCTGCAATGCGCGGCGCGCGACCACGTGCCGCTGCGCACGCGCCAGGGCGTGGTGTCGATGCAAGAGCTGGTGCGCTCGTCCATGCGCCTGCGCCCGGATCGTGTGGTCGTGGGCGAAGTGCGCGGTCCCGAGGCGCTGGACCTCATCAAGGTCTGGGGCACGGGCCACCCGGGCGGCATCGCCACCATCCATGCCGGCTCCCCGCTCGGGGCGCTGCTGCGCTTGGAGCAGTTGATCCTCGAAGTGGCGATGAACCCGCCGCGTGCGCTGATTGCCGAGGCGGTCAACGTGGTGATCCACATCGCCGGGCGCGGACGCAAGCGCCGCATCGAGAGCATTGCCCGCGTCGCCGGTTTCGACGGCGCGGGCTATCACCTGGCGGACGCGCTGGAAGCGCCATTTCCCGAGCTTCCCGAGCTGCCGCCGGTTTCCTTCGCAGCCCCTGCCGCTGCGGCTTCCCTGTCCCCTGACTTACCTGGAGAACTGCCATGACGCAGATGACCATTCCTGCTTTCCGTGTTTCCGTCAATCCGCTTCCCCACCTGTCCGGCTTGGCTCGGCTGCGCACCCTGACCCGCCCTGCGGGGCAAGGGCTGCTGTTGGCTGCGCTGATGCTGTTGCTGGCCGGCACGGCACAGGCCGCCGGTTCTTCGATGCCGTGGGAAGGGCCGCTGCAGTCCATCCTCGAATCCATCCAGGGGCCGGTAGCGCGCATCGTGGCGGTGATCATCATCATCGCCACGGGCCTGGCGCTGGCCTTCGGCGACACCTCGGGCGGGTTCCGCAAGCTGATCCAGATCGTGTTCGGCCTGTCAATCGCGTTCGCCGCGTCCTCGTTCTTCCTGTCGTTCTTCAGTTTCTCCGGCGGGGCCGTCGTATGAGTGCCCCGGACACCGTCGCGGCCGGGTTCGCCCATGGGTTCGAGATTCCGCTGCATCGGTCTTTGACCGAGCCGATCCTGCTAGGTGGCGCCCCGCGCACCGTGGCCATTGCCAACGGCACGCTGGCCGCCGCCGTGGGCCTGGGCCTGCAGCTGTGGATTCCGGGCATCGTGCTGTGGCTCGCCGGGCATTCGCTGGCGGTGTGGGGTGCGCGCGTCGATCCGCAGTTCATGCAGGTCTTCGCGCGGCACATCAAGCACCGCCCGCTGCTGGACGTGTGAGGGAGATGCCGCGATGCTGAACCTCGCCGAATACCGCCAGCGGCCCGCGCTGCTGGCCGACTGGCTGCCCTGGGCCGGGCTGGTGGCGCCGGGCATCGTCTTGAACAAGGATGGCTCGTTCCAGCGCACGGCGCGCTTCCGTGGTCCCGATCTGGACAGCGCCACGCAGGGCGAACTGATCGCCACGTCGGCGCGCTTGAACAACGCGCTGCGCCGGCTGGGCTCGGGCTGGGCGCTGTTCATCGAAGCCGAGCGCCGGCCGGCAGCGGACTATCCTCATTCCGACTTTCCTGAACCGCTGTCCTGGCTGGTGGACGAGGAGCGCCGGGCCGCCTTCGAGGACTCGGGCCACCACTTCGAGAGCGGCTACCACCTGACGCTGGTCTACCTGCCGCCCGAGGAATCCAGCACCCGCGCGGCGGGCATGCTGTACGAGAACCGACCCACCGAAGGCGTGGACTGGCGCGAGCGCCTGACAGCCTTCATGGCGGAAACGGATCGCGTCTTCGACCTGCTCGATGGCGTGATGCCAGAGATCGCCTGGCTCGATGACGGGCAGACGCTGACCTACCTGCATTCCGCCATCTCGACGCGGTGCTATTCGCTGGCGGTGCCCGAGGTGCCGTTCCACATCGACGCGCTGCTGGCGGATTCCGCACTGGTCGGTGGCCTGGCGCCCATGCTGGGCGACCAGCACCTGCGCGTGGCCACGGTGCGGGGCTTTCCCACCTCGACCTGGCCGGGGATTCTGGACGACCTCAACCGCATGGGCTTTGCGTATCGCTGGAGTACGCGCTTTCTGTGCCTGGACAAAGCCGAGGCGGAAAAAGAGCTTTCCCGCCTGCGCCGGCAGTGGTTCGCCAAGCGCAAGAACGTCATCGCGCTGCTGCGCGAAACGATCTTCCAGCAGGAAAGCCCGCTGGTCGATACCGACGCCAACAACAAGGCCGCCGACGCCGACGCTGCCTTGCAGGAGTTGGGTAGCGATCAAGTCGCCTTCGGCTATCTGACGGCGACCGTCACCGTCATGGACGAGGACGCCGCCGTCGCCGACGAGAAGCTGCGCATGGTGGAGCGCGTCATCCAGGGTCGAGGCTTCGTCACCATCCCTGAAACGCTCAATGCCGTGGATGCCTGGCTGTCCTCGCTCCCCGGCAACGCCTACGCCAACGTGCGCCAGCCCATCGTCTCGACGCTGAACTTGGCGCACATGATGCCGGTGTCGGCGGTATGGGCCGGGCCGGAGAAGAACGACCACCTCGACGGCCCGCCGCTGATCGTCACGCGCACCGATGGCGCGACGCCGTTCCGGCTGGTGACGCACATCGGCGACGTGGGCCACACGCTGGTCGCGGGGCCGACTGGCATGGGCAAGTCGGTCTTGCTCGCCACGCTGGCGATGCAGTTCCGCCGCTATCGCGGCTCACGCATCTTCGTGTTCGACATGGGTCGCTCCATGCGCGCCACCATCCTGGGCCTGGGCGGCGAGCACTACGACCTGGGCACGGATG
>VFQM010002954.1_pt1 | contig 11600 bp, 11 predicted proteins | sample 3512391 | NCBI WGS metagenome assembly VFQM01 (sample SAMN10412369, study PRJNA504923) | tailings metagenome | isolation source: Replicate 1 from Balatoc abandoned mine | place: Philippines
ACATCGACGTCGACGCCGGCAACCGCGTGACCCGCGTGCACTGCGGCTGAGCCGCGGCGTCGCCTCCGTGTCGCGCGCTCAGGGCGCGCCCGTCGCCGTGGCGCCGGCGCGCGCCACACCCTCGCAGCGCAGGAAGGGCGAGCGCGCCAGCCAATCCGGGTCGGGGTAGTAGGCGAACAGCATCTGGCCGCCGCGCAGCTGGTCGATGAGCTCGCGCGCCACCTGCGGCCGCAGCGCCGGGCAGCCGAAGCTGCGGCCCAGCCGGCCCTGGCGCAGCGCCATCGCCGGGTCCACGTAGGGCGCGCCGTGCATCACGATCAGGCGCTCGCGCGCGGCGTCGTTGGTGCCCGGCTCCAGTCCGTCCATGCGCAGCGAATAGCCGTTGCCGCCGTGGTAGGTCTCGCCGGTGGTGAACAGGCCGAGGCTGGACTGGTGGCTGCCCTCGAGGTTGGAGAAGGCGCGCGCAAGGTTCTCGCCGCTGCCGCGCCCGTGGGCCACGTGTTCGCGATACAGCAGCGCGCCGGCCGTGAGGTCGAAGACCCACAGCCGCGGCTCGGTCGAGGGCCGCGAATAATCGATCACCGCCAGCCGCCGGGGCACCGGCGCGGCGCCGCGTTCGACCGCGCAGCCGCTGGCCTGCAGCGCCAGCGCGAGCACCCGCGGCTCGGCCTCGGGCGCGGCGGCCTGCAGGCGCGGCAGCAGGTCGTCGGCGAGGACGACGGGGCTGAGCAGGAGGAGGGCGAGGAATCGGCGCATCGAGGGGCACTATGGGGACGGTCCGTCGCCGCTGCCTGAACGGGGCTCGTCCGGCAGCGGCGATTCGGCATCGAGCACCGTCGCGCGGCCGCGCGCGACCGGCTCGTCGGTGACCACCACCGTGTCGCCCGGCCGCAGCGCGTCGTAGATGCGCGCGGCGAAACCCGGCGCGACCCCAACCCGGCCGGCCAGCGGATCCGGCCCGGGCGGGCCGGCGACCTGGGCCCAGCGCCGGCGCGGGCGCTGCGGATCCAGGCCGGGCGCGGACGCATCGATGCCCTCGAGCAGGACCCAGGCGCGCAGGCCCTCGCCCACCTCGTCGGGCAGCTGCACCGGGCCGCGGCCGATCTCGATACCCTGGCGCAGCACCACCAGTTCGCGCTCGCGCGTGCCCAGCACCAGGGTCATGGCGCCTTCGGGCGCGCGTTCGGGCGTCCAGGCGTGGCCGGGTTCGAGCAGGCGCGGCTGGGCCAGCGCCTCGCGCGGGGTGGCCAGGGCGGCCGGCGGCGGCGCCAGCGGCGGCGAGGCCAGCAGGGCCGGGCCGTCCGAGGCCTCGACGATCACGACCGTCATGCCGCGCGTGGTCAGCCCGAACAGCGCCTCGGCGAACCCGCCCGGCAGGCGCACGCAGCCGTGCGACGCGGGATAGCCGGGCACGCGGCCTTCGTGCAGGGCGATGCCGTCCCAGGTCAGGCGCTGCATGAAGGGCATGGGCGCGTCGTCGTAGAGGTTGGAGCGGTGCTCGCGGGCCTTCTGCAGGATCGTGTACACGCCGGGCGGGGTCTCGTAGCCGGGCCGGCCGGTGCTGACCGTCGCCTCGGCGATGCGCACGCCGTTGCGGTACACGCGGGCGCGCTGTTCCGACAGGCTCACCAGCACCAGCACCGGGCCCTGCGGCGCGAGCTCCGGCTGCCAGGTGTAGCCGGAGGCCGGCAGCGGGCGCGCGGCCCCGGGCGCGGCGGATGCATCGGTCCCGGCGGGCGCGGTGGTCGCGGCGGGATCCGGCGGCGGCGCCGCGAACGCGGCCGGCGCGGACGCGAGCAGGCAGGCCAGCAGCCATGCCCGCGCCCGCGGCGACACGGGCCCCGCCATCGGCGCGGCGGAAGCGCGCATGGTTCAGTGCGAGAACAACACCGGCAGCGTCGCCTGCGCCAGCACGGTGCGGGTGGCGCCGCCGAACACCTGCTGGCGCCAGCGCGCATGGCTGAAGCCGCCCATCACCAGCAGATCGGCACGCACGTCGCGGGCGTGGTCGAGCAGCACGCGGCCGGTGGCGCGGCCATGCCGGTGCAGCGACACCACGCGCACGTCGACGCCGTGCCGGGCCAGGTGCGCGGCGATGTCGGCGCCGGGCTGCTCGCCGTGGCCCAGCAGCGCCGGTTCGGCATCCACCACCACGACCTCGACGTGCGCGTCCTTCGCCAGCAGCGGCAGTGCGTCGTGCACGGCGCGGCTGGCCTCGCGGCGCGGCTGCCAGGCCAGCACCACGCGGCGCGCGGGCGCGGCGGGCGGCGATTCGGCGGCGGGCGGGGCCAGCAGCACCGGCCGGCCGGAATGCACCAGCAACGCGTCGAAGCCGAGCTCGAAGCGCGGGTTGCGCAGGTCCGGGTCGACGCCGCCGTAGATCGACAGGTCGGCGTGGCGCGCGTGCAGCGCCGCCACTTCCTCCGGCCAGGCCAGCGGCGCGTCCACCAGGCGCACCTCGTGCGGCACGCCGGCGCGTTCGAGCACGACGTTGGCGCGGTCGGCCAGGGCGCTGGCGGCGTCGCGCGCGGCCTGGAAATCGGCGGCGGTCAGGCCGGCGGCGGACAGGCCCCACTCGCTGGCCACCGGCACCGGATGGATCACCGCGGCCAGCGCCGCCACGCGCGCGTCGTGGGCGCGGGCGAGGGCGATGGCGGCATCGAGCGCGGCGGTGTCGGCGGCGCCGCCCTGCAGGGTGACGAACAGGTCGCGGATCATGGCGTCCTCCTTGCGGGGCGCGCGGCCCCGGCGCCGGGCCTTTCCGGCGAGTCCACGATACGCCCGGACGCCCCCGGCGCATTGACCCCGGTCAATCCGTCGCCAGCGTCTCGTCGGGTGAGACACCGCGGCGCTGTGCTGTGGCCCCGCCCCGCGCCGTGCCCGCCATGAACGTCGTCCCCGCCCTCGCGTCGCCCGCCCACGCACACCCGACGGAGCCCGACCCAGGCACCGGCGCCCTGCCCGCGGCGACCGCCGTGCGGACGCCGGCCGGCCCCGCCCATCGCCACCACCCGGCGGCGCTGCCGCCCGCGCCCGCGCGCGACGGCGCCGCGCTCGCGGCCCGGCTGCAGTCGCGCTACCGCGAGCGCATCACCGGCCATTTCGTCCAGCCGGCCTGCGAAGGCCGCTACGCGCCGCTGCCGGACGACCTGCCCGCCGGCCTGGCACGCGCGCTGCAATCGCGCGGCATCCATCGCCTCTACAGCCACCAGGCCGAGGCCTGGGACGCGAGCCGGCGCGGCGAAGACCTGGTCGTGGTCACGCCCACCGCCTCCGGCAAGAGCCTGTGCTACCTGCTGCCCGTGGCCGCCGCGGCCATGCAGCGACGCGCCAAGGCGCTGATGCTGTTCCCGACCAAGGCCCTGGCCCAGGACCAGGTGGCCGAGCTGCTCGAGCTCAACCGCGCCGGCGGGCTCGGCCTGCGCTGCAACACCTTCGACGGCGACACGCCCGGCGACGCCCGCGCCGCGGTGCGCCAGCACGCCGACCTGGTGGTCACCAACCCGGACATGCTCCACCAGGCCATCCTGCCGCACCACACCAAGTGGGCGCAGTTCTTCGAGAACCTGGAATTCGTCGTCATCGACGAGGTGCACGGCTACCGCGGCGTGTTCGGCGCGCACGTGGCCAATGTCATCCGGCGGCTGAAGCGCGTGGCGGCCTTCTACGGCGCCAACCCGAAGTTCATCCTGTGCTCGGCCACCATCGGCAATCCGAAGGAGCATGCCGAGGCGCTGATCGAACGGCGCGTGCACGCGATCACCGAGTCGGGCGCGCCGCGCGGCGAGAAGCACGTGCTGCTGTGGAACCCGCCGGTGGTCAATCCCGACCTCGGCCTGCGCGCCTCGGCGCGCTCGCAGTCCAACCGCATCGCCCGGCTGGCGATCAAGGCCGGGCTGAAGACCCTGGTGTTCGCGTCCTCGCGCACGATGGTCGAGGTGCTGACCAAGTACCTCAAGGACGTGTTCGACAGCGACCCGCGCAAGCCGCCGCGCATCCGCGCCTACCGCGGCGGCTACCTGCCCAACGAGCGCCGCGAGGCCGAGCGCGCCATGCGCGCCGGCGACGTGGACGGCATCGTCAGCACCTCGGCCCTGGAGCTGGGCGTGGACATCGGCTCGCTCGACGTGGTGGTGCTCAACGGCTATCCCGGCTCGGTCGCGGCCACCTGGCAGCGCATCGGCCGCGCCGGCCGGCGCCAGCAGCCGGCGCTGGGCGTGCTGGTGGCCAGCTCCGACCCGCTCGACCAGTACCTGGTGCGGCACCCGGACTTCTTCGGCAGCGCCAACCCCGAGCACGCGCGCATCGCCCCGGACCAGCCCCTGGTGCTGCTCGACCACCTGCGCTGCGCGGCGTTCGAACTGCCCTTCCTGCGCGGCGAGGCCTTCGGCCCGGTCGATCCGGAACCCTGGCTGGAGCTGCTGGCCGAAAGCGGCGTGCTGCACGGCGAGGGCGGGCGCTGGGACTGGATCGCCGACAGCTACCCGGCCAACGCGGTCAACCTGCGCGCGGTGGCCGACGGCAACTTCGTCGTGGTGGACCGCACCGACGGCGCGCAGAAGATCATCGCCGAGGTGGACTATTCCTCGGCCGCGCTGACGCTGTACGAGGGCGCGATCCACATGGTCCAGTCCACGCCCTTCCAGGTCGAGCGCCTGGACTGGGCCGGGCGCAAGGCCTACGTCACGCGCACCCACGTCGATTACTACACCGACGCCATCGACTACACGAAGCTGAAAGTGCTCGAGCGCTTCGAGGGCATGGCCGCCGGCACCGGCCTGGCCCAGCACGGCGAGGTGCACGTGGTGCGGCGCGTGCCCGGCTACAAGAAGATCCGCTACTACACCCACGAGAACATCGGCTACGGCCCGGTCACCCTGCCCGACCAGGAGCTGCACACCACCGCGACCTGGTGGCAGCTGCCGCAGGAGGTGCTCGACGCCGCCTTCGCGTCGCGCCAGGACGCGCTCGATGGTTTCCTCGGCGCCGCGCACGCCCTGCACGTGGTGGCGCAGGTGGCGGTGATGGCCGAGGCGCGCGACCTGGCCAAGGCCGTGGGCAGCGGCGACGGCGCCTGGTTCGCGTCCAGCGACGGCCGCGGCCGCGGCCAGCTGCGCGGCGGCGACGGCCAGCCGCGCGACCCGGCGTCCACCGAGCAGTTCACCCCCACGGTCTACCTGTACGACCACCTGCCCGGCGGCCTGGGCCTGAGCGAGCCGCTGTGGCGGCGCCAGGCCGAACTGGTGGCGCAGGCCCGCGACCTGGTGTCGCGCTGCGATTGCCGCGCCGGCTGCCCGGCCTGCGTCGGCCCGGTGCTGGCGGCCGACGAAGCCAAGGCCGACGGCACGCCGCGCGCCTTGGCGCTGCGCGTGCTGGCCCTGCTGTCGGCGGCGTGAGCGCACGCATGGCCACCGCCACGCTCGAGCGCCTGCGCACGCTGCGCGCCCAGGTCGGGGGCGATCCCGCGCCGGCGACGGCGCGCCCAGAAATACCCGCGCACATCCGCCGCCTGCTCGGCCTGCGCGAACGCGCGGCGGCGCCGCGCTGGCTGGGCAGCGAAGCGCCCGAGGCACCGGCCGCGACGGCCCGGCCCGATGCGGCGCGCACACCGTTTGCACCCGCATCGCCGGGATCGGCGGCGCCGCCGGGCCTGGCCGTCGCATCGCGGCGCGCCCCGGACCGCCACCTGCCTGGCGACGAGATCGCCCCCGGCCTGCGCTACCTCGAATCCCGCCACGCGCCGCCGTCGCTGCCGCCGGTGCTGGATGCCTCCTTCGCGCGCGACTTCGCCAGCGTCGAACGCGACCGCCTGCTCTGCTTCGACACCGAGACCACCGGCCTGGCCGGCGGCACCGGCACGCGCGCCTTCATGATCGGCGCCGCCGACGTGGTGGACGGCCAGCTGCGCGTGCGCCAGCTGCTGACCACCACGATGGCCGCGGAGGAGGCCATGCTCGCCGCCTTCGCGCGCTGGCTCGCGCCCGGCACGGTGCTGGCCAGCTACAACGGCCGCAGCTACGACGCGCCGCTGCTCAAGGCGCGCTACCGGCTGGCGCGCCAGCCCTGCCCGATCACGCCGCTGGCGCACCTGGACCTGCTGCACCCCGCGCGCCGGCGCTGGCGCGGCCGCTGGGAGAACTGCCGGCTGGGCACGATCGAGCGCCGCGTGCTGGGCGTGCTGCGCGAGGACGACCTGCCCGGCAGCGAAGCCCCGCGCGCCTGGCGCGACTGGCTGGCCGGCGGCGACGCCGGCGACCTGCGCCGCGTGCTGGCGCACAACCACACCGACGTGCGCAGCCTGTGGTCGCTGCTGGCGGTGCTCGCCCTCGGCGGCGACGACGACGCGTGACACACTGGCGCCATGCCCGAACCGTTCAAGAACCTGATCAATGCCGCGCTCGTGCGCGAAGCCGGCGCGCACCTGCGCCGCGCGTGGCCCGCCTTCGACCGCCGCGCCTTCGAAGCGCACGCACTCGACGGCCTGGACGCGCTGGAGATGAAGGCCCGCGCGATGCAGGTCGCCGACGCCCTCGAAGCCACGCTGCCCGATGACTTCGATCGCGCCGCGGGCATCCTCGAATCGGCGCTGGCGCCGGCGGCCGCCGATGATTCGCTGGGCTTCCGCACCAGCGAGGCGGGCCTGGCCGGCTGGATCGGCTGGCCGATCGGCGAGTTCATCGCCCGCCGCGGCCTGGCCATGCCCGGGCGCGGCCTGCTCGCCCTGCACGCGCTCACCCAGCGCTTCACCAGCGAGTTCGCGGTGCGGCCCTTCCTCATCCACCACTTCGACCTGACCCTCGCCACGCTGACGCGCTGGACGAACGATCCGAGCCCGCACGTGCGCCGCTGGACCAGCGAAGGCTCGCGCCCGCGCCTGCCCTGGGGCCTGCGCCTGGACGCGCTGGTGCGCGACCCGTCGCCGACCGCGCCGATCCTGCGCGCGCTGATGGACGACCCCAGCGAGTACGTGCGGCGGAGCGTCGCCAACCACCTCAACGACATCGCCAAGGACCATCCGGAGCGTGTCGCCGACTGGCTCGACACGCATCTTCCCGGCGCCACGCCGGCGCGCCGCGCGCTGCTGAAGCACGCCAGCCGCACGCTGGTGAAGCAGGGCCATGCCCGCACGCTGGCGGCCTGGGGCCTGGCCGGTTTCCGCGGCGAGGCCACGCTGGCGCTATCGCCGCGCCGCGTCGCGGTCGGCGGCGAGGTGGTGCTGGAGGCGGAGCTTCGCTCGACCGCGAAGACGACCCAGCGCCTGGCCGTGGACTACGTCGTGCACCACGTGCGCGCCAACGGCGGCACCTCGCCGAAGGTGTTCAAGGGCTGGACGCTGGAGCTCGCGCCGGGCGAAACGCGCACGCTGTCGAAGCGGCATTCGCTGCGGCCGGTCACCACGCGCCGGCTGTACCCCGGCGAGCACCGGGTCGAGCTGCAGGTCAACGGCCGGGTGCTGGCGGCGGGTGCCTTCACGCTGCGCGCGTCCCCAACCTGACGCCGGCGATTCGCGTGCCGTGCCGGCCGCGCGCCCGGCGCCAGCGGCAACGGTGCAATCGGCGCCGGGCCGGCGCGGCGCGGCTCAGTCCATCGGCGCCATGAAGGCGTAGGGGCCGCCGACCGGCACGAAGATCTCGCCGGTGCTCATGTACTCGCCGATGCCCACCTCGGCGCCGGCCTCGCGGTTGACGTTGCCCAGGCGGCCGCCCAGCGGCGCGAGGTTGGCCCAGTACAAGCCGTCGGCGTCGGCCACCGGCGGATCCGGCTCGCCCAGGAACTGCGGGCCGGGCATGGTGCCGTACGCCTCTTCGTGGGCGCGGGCGGCGGCGGCGCGCGCGTCGAGATCCACCGTGAAATCGATGACGACCACCTGGCCTTCGCGCACGGCGGTGGCGCGGCGCACCTCGACGACTTCGGCCACCAGGGTGGTGCGGCGCAGGAGGCGGCCCTCGACGCGCGACTCGTGCACCACGCGGGCGACGTCGCGCAGCCGCAGCTGTTCCGACGCCGGCGACTGGAAATGGGCGGGATTGATCGCCGCGCGCAGGGCCGAAGCCGGCAGCACGAGCAGCAGGGCGAGCGTGAAGGCGAGCATCGGGCGCATGGCGGTTCTCCTGGGCGGCGGGCGGCACCGGCCGCAGGCTAGCAAGTCCGCGCGGTGCCGGCGGCGTTTGCCGACCCGGCCTTCATCCCCGGGCCGATACCGTCGCGCCATGCGCCTCGCCCTCGCCCAACCCCTGCGTGCCTGGGTCCTGCGTGCCTTTCCCCGCGGGGAAAGCGGCCTGGACTACGACCATCCCCGCGGCGATCCCGGCCTGTTCGGCCCGGACTCGGTGACCTGGCGCGTGCACGCCGACTTCCCCGGCATGCTCGCCGGCGGCCTGTGCGCGCTGGTGCTGCAGACCCTGCACCCGCTGGCCCTGGCCGGCGTCTGGGACCACAGCGATTTCCGCCGCGACCTGGTCGGCCGCCTGCGCCGCACCACGGCCTTCGTCGCCGGCACCAGCTATGCCGGGCGCGAGCAGGCGCTGGCGCAGATCGAACGCGTGCGCCGCATCCACGCCCGCGTGCGCGGCATCGCCGAAGACGGCCGCGCCTACGCCGCCGACGATCCCGACCTGCTCACCTGGGTGCACGTGACCGAGGCCTACGGCTTCCTCGCCGGCTATCGCCGCTTCGCCGGCCGGCTCGACCGCGCGGACGCCGACCGCTACTACGACGAGACGCGCCGGGTCGCCGAAGCGCTCGGCGCCCGCGACGTGCCGCGCAGCGAAGCCGGGGTCGAGGACTATTTCCGCGCCACGCGCCCCGCGCTCGCCTTCACCGACCGCTCGCGCGAGGTGCTGCGCGTGCTCGAGGCGATGCGCCTGCCGGTGCCGCTGCCCGGGCTCTCGCGCGACGTCTTCCTCGGCGCCGGCGCCTCGCTGCTGCCCGACTGGGCCGAGGAGCTGCTGCAGCGCAGCCCGGCCCAGCGCCTGCAGGCCGCCGCCAGCGCACGCGCGCTTGCCTCGATCGCGCCGATCTTCCGCATGGCCCTCGACGACGGGCCCTCGGCCCGCGCGCGCCGGCGCGTCGCCGCCGACTGAAGCGGCCCGGGCAAGCCGCGGAGCGGTGCGTCGGCGTCCTGGCGACACGGCGCGGCGCCCGCGACGGCGCCGCCTCGGCTAGGCTAGCGGCTCGCCCCGGGGAGGATCGCCATGGCCGCCGACCGCTATCGCCTGTATTCCGACGCCGACCTGCAGGTCGTGGTGGACGACATGGCCCGCCAGGCCGCCGGCCTGCTCGACGGCACGCCGACCGTGCTGCTGGGCGTGCTGCGCCGCGGCGCGCCGCTGGCCGACCGCCTGCTGGCGCGGCTGAAGGTGCATGCGCCGCAGGCCGACCTCACGCGCCTGGACCTGAAGGTCAAGCGCTACGCCGACAACCTCGAGCTGCTGCATCCGGAGACCGCGCTCGAGGCGCCGCCCGGGGCCAACGTGATGGGCCGCCGCGTCATCGTGGTGGACGACGTGCTCTACCAGGGCTATTCGCTGTTCCGCGTGTTCGAGTGGCTGGCCACGCAGAAGGCCGCCGCCGTGCACGCCGCCGTGCTGGTCGACCGCCAGCGCCACCGGCTGCCGGTGCGCGCCGACATCGTCGGCGTCACCCTCAAGATCGCCCCGGGCGACGTCATCGAATGCAACGTGCCGCCCTACGAAACCGACTTCGCCGTGGACCTGTGGCGGCCCGGCGCCGCCGGCTGATCACGCCTTGCTGCGGACGTAGATCACTTTGGTGCCGCCGCTGCCGCGCTCCTGGAACTCAAACCACTTCGGATGGGCGCGGAACAGGTCGCTCAGTTTCTTGAAGCCATAGAGCCGCGGGTCGAAGTCGGAGCGCACCTTGCCGAGGTAATTGCCGACGCCGCCCAGGTGGGCCCAGCCCTCCTCGTCGCTCGCCTCTTCGATCGCCTGGTCCAGCAGCGCCCGCGGCACCGGCGGCAGCGGGCTGGGTTTTTCCTCGATCGCCGTCGCGCTGCCACTCGCGCGCTTGGCTGGAGACTTCGCGGGCGCGGCGGCATCATGCCTGAGCACTTCGGTGTAAATGAACTTGTCGCAGGCCTGGACAAAGGCATCGGGTGTCTTTCGCTCGCCGAACCCATAGACCACCATGCCGGCCTCGCGCAATCGTTGGGCCAATCGGGTGAAGTCGCTGTCGCTGGACACCAGGCAGAAGCCATCCACTCGGTCGCTGTAGAGCAGGTCCATGGCGTCGATGATCAGCGAGCTGTCAGTGGCGTTCTTGCCCGAGGTGTAGGCGAACTGCTGGATCGGCTGTATCGAATGCTCCAGCAGCACTTTCTTCCACTGGCTGGACTGGGTCGAGGTGAAGTCGCCATAGATCCGCTTCACGCTGGCGACACCGAACTTCGCCACCTCGGCCAGCAGGCCCTTGATCACCGAGGGCTGGGCGTTGTCGGCGTCGATGAGGACGGCGAGCCGACGGGATTCTTCGCCGCGGTCGCGGAGCGGCGGAGTGCTTCGGGGGGACATGCTCATCTCCAGAAATGGGCGGGGTAATCCAGCCGGATGCCGTGGAACCCCTCGGGCACGGCGTCGTCGAGGGTGGCGGTGCAGTTCTCGGCCTCGGCCCGCGCCTGGGACGCGAGCAGGCCACCGAGCAGCTGGCTGACGCCTTCGGCCGGTGCCGCGTCCGGATCGACCAGGACCGTGCTGCCGTGGCAGCCGCCCGTGCTGGCGACGCGGATGGCCGGCACCAGCGCGGCCATCGCTTCCTCGGCGAGTGCGTCGAGCGCCGGCGTCGGCAGCGAGACGTGCGAGGCGCTGACGCGGCCCTTGAAGTAGTACAGGCCGCGGTAATAGACGTAGCCGCGCGAGCTCACCGGCGTGAGGTTCCAGCCCATTTCAATCGCCAGCTTGCGGCCGGGGACGCGACGGTCCCGCGTGGCGTCCCGGGCCATCACGGCGGCGATGGCGGCCGCCACGGCCGCGTCGTCCCCGGCGCCGGCGTCGGCGCCGGCGTTCGTGGGCGCGGGGTCCACGTCGCCTTCGCCCGCGCCTTCGACGGCGCCTTCCGCGGCGGGGTCCGCCGGCGGCGGCAGCCAGGCCGGCACCGGCGCCTCGAACGTGGCCGCGTCGTAGCTGCCTTGTCGCACGCCCTGCTCGATGCCCTGGCGCACGATGGCGATCTGCTGGTCGAGGCCCTTGTCCACGTCCTCGCCGAGCAACCGGCCTACGAGGTAGACGAACAGGTCCACGCGTACGTCCGGATGGTCGCGGTGTTGGTAGCGAAAGGCGGCGCCCGAGGCCGGATCGCCCGGATAGTCGTTGGCCGACACCAGGGTCCAATCGCCGACCGTACGCGGCGCCAGCACCATCGAGGCTTCGACGAAGGGACGGCCTTCGGGCGTGCTGGCGGCGGCGTCCTTCGGTGGCGGCGTCTTCGCCGCCGCCGGCGGGACCAGCATCGCCAGGCATGCCAGACCCGCCCACATCGTCCTGCGCATCCGATCGCTCCCGGGGGTCGGTGCGACCGACTATGCCACGCTCGGCCTCAGCGGTTGAGCCACCAGATCGACGCGTTGAGCGTGGTCGCGAACGACA
>VFQM010002955.1_pt1 | contig 11597 bp, 10 predicted proteins | sample 3512391 | NCBI WGS metagenome assembly VFQM01 (sample SAMN10412369, study PRJNA504923) | tailings metagenome | isolation source: Replicate 1 from Balatoc abandoned mine | place: Philippines
AGAAAAATTTCCGCAATGCGGGATTAGAAATCACGATTGAGCAGTGGAGCGTTTTATATCATTTATGGAAGGAGGACGGATTGAGCCAGCAGGAACTCTGCAACAGAACTTTCAGAGACAAACCCAGCATCACCCGACTAATCGACAATTTAGAAAAACAACAACTGGTAAAAAGAGTAGCTTCTCCAACTGACAGAAGGATTAACCTGGTTCAACTGACAGATGCTGCCAAAGACCTCCAGCAGATTACCATTGACCTGGCCAACCAAACTATGGCGGAAGCATTGGTAGGAGTGGATAAGAAAGAAATTGAAATTGTAAAATCGGTTTTTCAGCGCGTATACGATAACCTAACCTTAACACCAATAGAACAACTGAATTAAGAACTTTATAAATACATTAAACAATTAACGATGGAAGCCACAAACAAAACAAAAGCCCTGTTGGGTGGAGAATGGATCATCAAGGAAAGCGATCCCCATGAAACTTTTATTCCTGAGGATTTCAATGAGGAACAGCAGATGGTGATGGATATGTGCCATCAATTTTTGGACACAGAGGTATTACCCATTGTAGACCGCATTGATAAAATGGAACCCGGTCTAGTGGCTTCGTTAATGAATAAAGCAGGTGAGCAAGGATTACTGTCTACTTCTTTTCCAGAAGAATACGGTGGGCTAGGTAAGGACTTTATTACTTCTACCATTGTAAATGAAGGAATGGGTGGAGGATATTCCTTTTCTGTTGCAGTAGCTGCTCACACAGGTATTGGCTCTTTGCCTATTTTATATTTTGGTACAGAAGCACAGAAACAAAAGTATATTCCCAAGTTGGCCAGCGGGGAATGGAAGGGTGCTTATGGATTAACAGAGCCGAATAGCGGTAGTGATGCTCTAGGTGCAAAGACAACTGCCAAGCTAAGTGAAGATGGAAAATATTATATTTTAAATGGCCAAAAATGCTGGATCACCAATGGTGGTTTTGCTGATGTGTACACGGTTTTTGCAAAAATTGATGGTGATAAATTCACCGGATTCATAGTTGATCGTGGTACAGAAGGATTTACACAAGGACCTGAAGAACACAAAATGGGGATCAAAGGATCTTCTACGGTTCAGTTGTATTTCCAGGATTGCAAAGTACCCGTTGAAAATGTTTTAGGAGAAATTGGCAAAGGACATATTATTGCTTTCAATATCCTGAACATTGGTCGATTAAAATTATGCGCAGCAACATTGGGTGGTGCAAAAAGAGCAACCGATACTTCTGTTCAGTACGCAAAAACTAGAGAGCAGTTTAAATTACCTATTGCAAAGTTTGGGGCAATTCGTCATAAAATGGCTGAAATGGCCATTCGTTTATGGGTTTGTGAATCTGCTTTATATCGTTCTGCCAAATGGATTGATGATAAAGAACATGAACTGGCCGCCAGTGGCAAGTCGTTTGCAGAAGCCCTGTTGGGTGCTGCTGAAGAATATGCCATAGAGTGCGCGATATTAAAAGTGTATGGTAGTGAAGTGTTGGATTTTGTGGTAGACGAAGGGGTTCAGATTCACGGTGGTAATGGTTTCTCTGATGAATACGATATTTCAAGAGCTTACAGAGACAGCCGTATCAACAGAATTTATGAAGGAACCAACGAAATCAATCGTTTGTTAACTGTAGACATGGTATTAAAGCGTGCCATGAAAGGTAAACTTGATTTGATGGGGCCTGCGATGGCTGTGCAAAAAGAACTGATGAGTATTCCTGATTTCGGATCTGAAGAAGAAGGAACTTATGCAAAAGAATTGAAAGCCATTGCTAACTTCAAAAAAGCCATCTTAATGGTTGCTGGAGCTGCGGTTCAAAAGCTAATGATGCAATTAGACAAGGAGCAGGAAATTTTAATGAACATTGCAGATATGGCCATTGAAGTTTTCCATGCAGAAAGTGCATTGATGCGTGTTATGAAACTGGCTTCTTTAAAAGGAGATGCAGCAGTTGCAACACAAAATGATATCATGCGCACCTATTTGTACGATGCAGCTGACCGCATAAACAAAGCAGGTAAAGATGCATTGAACAGCTTTGCAGAAGGCGATGAACTTCGCATGATGCATATTGGACTGAAGCGTTTTACCAAAGTTGAGCCCTTCAATACCAAAGATGCACGCAGAAGAATTGCTGACCGTTTGGTAGCAGACAATGGTTATAAAATCTAAGGAGTCCTGTTTGCAGGATTTAAATAAAGAAGCCCCGACCAATTGGTTGGGGCTTTTATATTTCATTAAAAAAAATTTAATTCAGCATTTTGTTGTGATAATCAGAATATCGCGGTCTATCAAATTAGCGCCTGATTTCTACTCTGGTTCCAACTGGCAGCATTTCAAATAATTCCTGAACATATTTGTTTTTGGTGCTGATGCAACCTTCTGTCCAGTTTCTGTATTCGTCTATGGCAAAATCATCGTGGGGTACTGTTCCATGAATTCCTATATCACCGCCAATTTTTGCATTTGGGGGAATAATACCTAATGCTTTACGCTGATTGAATTTGGCATAGCTTTCAGCAGTAGGATAATCAATCAACATGAATCTTTCCCACCTGGCATGCTTTCTTTTTCCGGTTATATGAAACACTCCTTCCGGCGTTCTTCTGTCTCCCTGGTAAAGCTTATCTCCCAAGTCTTTACTGCCAAAAACCACAGGATAAGTTGCCAGCCACTCTCCTTCCTTATCATAAATCTTAAGCTCGTATTCGCTCTTGATAATATAGACAGAATAAGTATCCTTATCTGCTTTGGAAGGATTCAACACCCTGTGTTTTCTGAAAGAAGTACTCAGGGTAAAACCAGCTAAAAATAGTGTCCAGTAAATTGCCCTTTTCATAGTATCTGACTAAGAAACGTAAATTAACCCTTTGAATTGTGCCTCAAGGGTAAATTCAAATTCCCTTAACAAAGATAAAACTTTGGGCAAAATATTACCAGGTACTCAATCTTACCCCCACTACAAAAGGATATTGCTCCAAACGGGTTACATCTTTTTGTAATTTATTAAGGCTATAGGATCCATATAATCGAACCGGACCCAGACCTATTTCACCAATGGCAGCCAAACGGAAGGGTTCCATATAGAAATCTGCCTTCTCTTTTACTTTGCCTCTTTCTGCGCTGATCTGCTTATTACGGCTGGCAATCAGGTACCCCGCACTCACACCTGCACTAAAGCTGAATCCTTTTCGCTTATCAGGGGTAGTATTAATATTAATCATGAACGGAACGGTAAGGTAACCAGCATATAACTTATTCTTTGTGAACCCTATAGAATCATTAAATACATAAGGGGTAGGGTCATTGTTATAGCTTAATCTGGAGTCGTATCTAAAATTATACATTTCCAAACCCAGACCATATTTCAGATTCAGCACATTCTTGCTCACATTTAGTTTTTGCATAAAAAACCAAAGATTCACGTTAGAAGACTTACCCGTGTTCAATCGATAGCTGTTCTCATTTACTGGACCATCCTGCGGTCTAAAGGTTCTGAAATACGAACCAGCCTGAGCATACCCATAATCGGTATTGTCGCGCATATTGGCAAAACCAAGGTCTAGAATCCACCAGTTGGTACTAAGATTCTTGCGTTTGGCTGGTCTTCTTTCTACCCTCAGCAGATTGTAATTGTCTTTATTAATTCTTACCGATCCCGCACTGTTATCGTCGGCACCTTTTTTCTTGATGATAACAAAATTTCCAACTTTAATGGTATCGGTTTCTGAACTTGATTGTGCAGTTCCCGCTACTGCAATGCATACCATTGCAACCATACTTACGATGCTTTTCATATTGTTTGCTTTATGTTTACTGATTATTTTCTTTGTCTACCGTCTTCCTCGTTTTGCTTTGCCTTGGAGCGGAAAATACTTCCAGCTTTTCTAAACAATCCGCGAAGCCTGTCTTTATTAATTTCAAGGGCACCTATGTAAAGACTTTTATCTTCATCGGAATCATCCAGCACTGTGTACAGAGTCTTAGATTCTTCCGGAGCTTCTGTTACTTTCTCTTCAGTGGTTTCTGAAAGAATGGGGTTTTCAACCGCTGTTAATACAGGGGTAATTCTTTCCGTATTAACCGAAGCTAAGGTTGCGTTTTGTTTAGGTTCAACTGAACTGTTTGCTGGTATTATATCTCCCCGATTTCTTACTGGTACTGTTTCAACCAATTCAATAATTGGATTATTATTGACAACAACAGATGCAGCAAGCTCTGTCTCAATTATATTATTTCTGTTCAGCTTAAGCTGATGATCCACACCAATAATTTTTACAATGGGATAGCTATTCCCCGCTTCTTGTTTTACTAAGTTTTGATCAACTGTGTTTGCATTGGAAGCTGAACCTGCGTTTTCTGCCCTGCCAGCAGATTTATCGGAAGTCCCTACCAGCTCGGGTTCTGCTCCTCCCACCTGCAAAGCCGGCTTTAATGTATTGGTTGGCGCAAGCATCCAAACCGTTGCCATGATGCCAATAACCGCTGCAGCTGCCGCATAACGCATCCAACGCATGTAGAAAACAGGGCTCTTTCCAGAAGCTTCTTTCCTGTATAAAATTTCTTTGTTATTAAAAACCAGATTTTCCTCGGGCAAACGTGTCTGTTGCAACCATTCAAATTCTCTTTGTAAAATTGGATGTTGTAAAACAAAAAGCTCTACCTGTGTTTTATGTTCATCAGACAATTCATTATCTGTGTATAGCAGGAACCATTCTTCATAGTTATTGAGTGAGATTTCCTGACCTTCTTTTTTAAACAAAATTTCCTTGCCCTTAAATACCAGGGTTTTTTCTAGTTGTAGCTGGGTGCTTTCTAATAAAGCCAGCTCCTCAGCCAAATCAGGATTATCTGCTACAAACCGCTGTACAGCTACCTTCTCCTCAGCACTGAGTTCACTGTCTACATAAAGTAGAAAGTAGGTTTCGTAATTATTTCGGTCAATAACAATCATTATAAAATATTTTCGGCGCTAACCAGATAGTTTTTTAAAGTAAGCCTGGCACGGTGCAGATAAACTTTTACCTGACTCTCGCTTAGGCTCATGATCTTACCAATTTCTTCGTAACTATAGCCTTCATAATCTTTCAGCATCACCAGACTTTTCTGTGTTTCATTCAGTCTGTTCAAAGCTTCCATCAACGTTTTTCTGATTCCCGTATGAGGCTGATAGTGAACACCAGTTTGCTCTTCAAATGCTTCTTGTAAATGAACTCTTTTGTTTTTCCGGATATGATCAATCATCTGATTGTATCCCACGGTGAACAAGTAAGATTTTGACTTTTCTGCTTCTACTTGATCCCGGTTTTTCCAGAGCTTTTCAAAACTCGATTGTACAATATCCCTGGCGTCTTCCTCATGCCGAAGATTCTTCACGATAAACCTGAAAAGGCCATCGGCATGATTATTTACACATTCATTGTACTCAAACTCGGTCATACAATTAGAAACAGTTAGTGGTTTTGTATCTGTTATACGGATTGGGCGCCGTAATGTTACAGATGCCGAAAAATTTTCATAAAATTAGAAGCAAAGGGCTATGCTGCGTTACCAAATTGGTACAAAAGGGAATAAATCTCCTTAATTGGTAGATAATTGAAAGACATCTTGGAAGCCCCAACGAACAAATAACCAGCTAAGTGCAGCATAAATTAGAATAAGAACCAATAATGACCCAATAAAATAGCGGAAACCTCTTTTGGCAATCCGTTTTTGCCTTTCTTCGGAATGACTTAGCGTTTCTGTTATAATATGCTGATAAACGGCACGTATTCTGTAAAAAAAATATCCCAGTAAGAAAATGAGCAGAGACCCTAAGAAAAGGGACAATTTAAAAGCCTGCAACCATTCCCACATCAACCGGTTCAGCACCAGGGGATCTTTGGACCGGTAAAAGTCCATTTGGGTATAAAGGTAGAGCCCAAAAAGACTAAGGGCATTAGCAACCCATACGACACCTACCATTAAGGGACCTTGTGTTTTGGCCAATCCAGGTCTGTTCCTGTATTGACACCAAAGAAAATTGTGGGCGATTATGGAACCAAAAACGGTCATAAGAATTAATACACGTACTTAATTAAATAGACAACAATGCCTGCTACAATAAAAAAAAGTAAAAGAGAAAAGTAGAAATACATCCCGCCTCTTCTGGCAACAGCATGTTTTTCCTCCTCTTCCAGCTTACTGAATCGCTTGATTATATCAACGAATATAGCCTTGCCACCATAAGCGCCAAAACTCATGAAATAAACAATGGCTAAAAATATAAGAATACCTAATCTTCCGGCTATTTCCCAATATTTGATCAGTGCCAGAATTTCATATACCTGATCACTTTGATTGGTTAACAGCAAATAAACAATTCCAACGCCCAACAGCGTTAGTACATTACAAACCCAAGCTAGACCAACCATATGTATGCCATTGGTTTTTAAGGCCAACATTTCACGGTGCGTTCTCACGACCGTATAATCATGACAGATTACGGATTCGAAAATGTTCATTTAATAAAATTCAATACGATACAGTGAAATTTGTATTAAAGTTAGTTGAATTTTATAACACATGTGTTTATTAATAATTAATGGCTTGTTCTTCAATGGTCGCCGGAATCTCCCTCCATTCATATTGCTGGTTCCTTAGCTGAGGTTCAAATCCGGCTTCCTTGATGGCTTCCTGAATGGTTTTATAAGTGAACCGATGGGGCGCACCAGCTGCACTCACTACATTTTCCTCAATCATAATCGATCCAAAATCGTTGGCCCCACCATGTAAGCACAATTGTGCCGTTTCCTTTCCAACTGTTAGCCAGCTGGCCTGAATATTTTTTACATTGGGGAGCATCATCCGGCTGATGGCAATCATGCGCATGTATTCATCTGGAGTAGTCAGGTTCTGAACGCCTCTTATTTTTGTTAATAGCGTGTCTACGTCTTGGAAAGTCCATGGTATAAATGCAAGGAAGCCTTTTGCTTCGGCGGGTTTCATAGCCTGTACTGCTCTTATTTTTTCCAGGTGTATAAACCGTTCTTCTATGGTTTCCACATGTCCAAACATCATGGTTGCACTGGTAGTGATATCCAGTTTGTGAGCTTCGTGCATAATAGCCAGCCATTCGTCTGCCCCACATTTACCTTTAGAAATCAATCTGCGCACTCGATCCACCAGTATCTCCGCGCCTGCACCCGGCAAAGAGTCCAGCCCTGCTTCTTTCAGTGCTTTCAACACATCATGGTGACTCATTTTTTCTAATTTGGCAATATGTGCTACTTCGGGCGGCCCCAACGCATGCAATTTGATGGTTGGATACTCGTTTTTTATCTGACGGAAGGTAGTTGTATAAAAGTCCAGGCCTAGTTCCGGATGGTGCCCACCTTGTAATAAGAGCTGGTCTCCTCCATATTTAAGGGTCTCTTCAATCTTTTTCCGATAAGTAGGCATATCAGTGATATATGCTTCTGCATGACCCGGTATCCTGTAGAAATTACAAAACTTACAATTGGCAATACAAACGTTGGTAGTATTGACGTTCCGGTCGATCTGCCAGGTTACTTTCCCATGAGGAACCTGCTTTTTGCGAAGTTCGTCGGCTATATGCATTAAATCTGCCAGGGGAGCATGTTCAAACAAAAACATTCCCTCTTCCACAGTTAAAAAAGAAAAATTGAGTGCTTTCTGGTATAAATTGGCTAATTCCATCATAATTGTATAAGCAACAAAGTTAACACAGATATAGTTCATCGCCGCCGATATCAACAAAACAGCAGGGTTATCAAATAATTCTTCATTTTGCGTAAAAACGGATTAAATTACTAGAGCGTGAAAAAGGTTTTTTCCATCTTACTGCTATTGGGGTTTCTCCAGTTAAGCGCACAGGAAGAATTTGTGCCGCCAGATGCCCGTTTTATTTCCAGAGTGCCTTTTTTTCAGTTAAGTGGAGGTATTATTATCATAAAAGCTCAATTGGATCAGTTTTCTGATTCACTCAATTTTGTGCTGGATACGGGTAGCGGAGGTATTTCACTAGATTCCACTACCGTGGAAAAACTAAAAATTCCAACCCAGCAGTCTGAGAAATCCATCAGAGGCATTGCTGGAATTAAAAAAGTGGCTTTTGCCTATGACCATACACTCAGTATGCCTGGAATCCAGGTAAAGCAACTGGATTTTCACATCAACAACTATGATTTATTAACCAGTGTTTACGGAATCAAAATTGATGGAATCATTGGCTATAGTTTTTTAAGAAGGTATATCGTTCATCTTGATTTTGATAAAAGAGTAATGGAAGTGTATGCCCCTGGGCGATTTAAATACCCAAAGGGGGGACAATTGATACGACCCAATTTCAGCACCCTGCCGTTGATGCAAGCGACTATTCAGGATAGCAAAACACTTTTGAGCAGATACATATTTGATACTGGAGCTGGATTGTGCTTCTTGCTCTCCAGAGATTTTGTAGACGACAGTATGGTATTTAAAAGCAAAAGAAAGTTTTTTTTAACGCAGGCAGAAGGGCTGGGAGGCAAAAAACAAATGGAAATTGCCGTAATGAAATCTATAAAAATTGGAAACTACAAATTCAAAAAAGTACCTGTTCATATTTTTGAGGACGACTACAATGTTACCAATTATCCCACCATGGGTGGTTTAATTGGCAACGATTTACTAAGGAGATTCAATATTACCCTGAACTATCCAGATCAGAGCATTCACTTAAAGCCCAATAACCATTTCAACGACCCCTTCGATTATAGCTATACAGGACTTGGTATTTATTTGATTGATGGTCAAATAAAAGTGGTAGACATTATTGAGGGATCTCCCGGAGAAAAAGCAGGCTTCAAAACAGACGATATTATTTTTTCAATAGAAAACAATGCTTCCAATAATATACAGGCTTATAAAAACTTATTTCAGAATTCAATAGGAAAAATTAAAGTTATTGTATTGAGAAACAACATGCCCATACTATTGAACATGCATGTGAAAGACATCCGGAAGTAAACAAGATACCCTAATTTGCATCCTTTTACAGATAGCTATGATAGACTATAACCGATTTACGTTAGACAATGGCTTAACCGTTCTGGTTCATGAAGATACCGCTACTCCTATGGCAGTAGTGAATGTGCTGTATGATGTTGGTGCAAGAGATGAAAATCCTTCCAAAACCGGATTTGCCCATTTATTTGAGCACCTGATGTTTGGTGGCAGCGTTCATATTCCCGATTACGATGAACCTTTACAAAGAGCTGGAGGCGATAACAATGCCTATACTACCAATGATTTAACCAACTACTATTGCCAGTTGCCAGCACAGAATATAGAAACTGCATTCTGGCTCGAAAGTGATCGCATGCTCAGTTTGGCCTTCAGTGAAAAAAGCCTGGCTGTTCAACGAAAAGTGGTTTGCGAAGAATTCAGAGAACATTATATCAACAAACCATATGGCGATGTTTGGAAACATATGCGTGAGTTGGCCTACACAGTTCATCCTTATCAGTGGATGACCATTGGTAAAGAATTGAGTCATGTAGAAAATGCACATATTGATGACGTAAAAAATTTCTTCTTCAAACATTATCGTCCGGTAAATGCCATTTTGGTAGTAGCTGGAAATGTAAAAACCGAAGAAATAAAAAGACTGGCAGAAAAATGGTTCGGCCCCATTGAAATGGGAGAAAAATACATCCGCTGCTTGCCACAAGAACCTATACAAGATCAGGCAAGAAGAAAAACCATTGAAGCCAATGTGCCGCTAGATGCTTTTGTAAAAACATGGCATATGGATGCCAGGTTAGAAAAAGGGTATTACGCAGCAGACTTAATAACAGAAATACTGGGCGGAGGTGCTTCTTCCAGATTGTATCAGTCATTGGTAAAAGAACAGAAATTGTTTTCGAATCTGGATTGCTACCATTTCGGAAGTATGGATGCAGGTTTGTTAACCATTGAAGGGAAGCTGGTGAAAGGAATAGATATCAATAAAGCAGAGCAGGCAGTATCTGACCAAATACAACAATTACAAGAACAGTTGGTTCCCATTGCCGAATTAACCAAAGTGAAAAATAAAACTGAGAGTGTCATTGCATTTGAAGATATGAGTATCATGAGCAGAGCAAGTAGCCTGGCCATGTACGAATTATTGGGAGACGCATCACTAATGAATACTGAGTTGGATAAATACCAGGAAATCAACTCGCAGGATATTCAGCAGTATAGTAAAAATATTTTCAGGGAAAGCAATAGCAACACGCTACATTACCTGGCTAAATAAAGAAATGATTCCATGTTAGATAGAAATATACAACCTTCTATAGTTGATGCAGTTAGCTTCGATTTAAAACTGAGAAAATGTGAACAGTATCAGTTAGACAATCAGGTACCGGTGTATAGCATGAATGCAGGAACGCAGGATGTACTGATGATTGAATGGGTATTCAAGGCAGGAAACTGGTTTGAACAGAAAAATATTGTAGCTGGTACCACTAACTTTTTATTGAAAAATGGAACCAAAAATAAAACTGCCTATCAGATCAATGATCATTTTGAATTTCACGGGGCTTACCTGAACCGTGCATGCTACAATGAAACAGCGACCATTACTTTGCATTGCCTGGCCAAACATATCAATGAACTGTTACCAGTTGTAGCAGAACTCATAACAGAATCCATTTTCCCCGAAGAAGAACTGGCTACCTACAAACAAAACCAGAAACAAAAATTATCAGTTAGTTTAAAAAAATGCGATTTCATTGCCAACCGATTGATTGACGAATTTATCTATGGCTTTCATCACCCATACGGAAAATATACTTCTACCCTCGATTACGATCAGCTAAACAGAGAAGAGCTTATTGCCTATTTTAATCGATTTTATTCGGAAGGCCATTGCACCATTTTTACGGCCGGAAAAATTCCTGCTGATTTGCAACAGCAATTGAATACGTATTTTGGCAAGCTTCCTTTACAGCAAAGACCCATACCCAATATTCAATATAACCTGCAACCAGCTATTGAAAAAAAGCAGCAGATCATGAATGATGAAAACGGGGTACAGGGAGCCATCAGAATTGCCAGACCCTTCCCCAACAAACATCATCCGGATTATCAGAAAACACAAATACTAAATTGTGTATTCGGAGGATTTTTCGGATCTAGACTGATGAGCAATATCAGAGAAGACAAAGGATATACCTATGGCATTCATAGTTATATTCAAAATCATGTAGGAGAAACTGCCTGGATGATTAGTACAGAAGCAGGTCGCGATGTTTGCGAAGCAACCATTATAGAAGTATATAAAGAAATGGAAATTCTGCAAAATGAAATGATTGATGAAGAAGAATTAAGCCTCGTAAAGAATTATATGCTGGGTACAGTATTGGGAGATTTAGATGGCCCATTCCAGTTAATTGCACGATGGAAGAATTATGTTCTCAACAACCTGGATGAAAACTATTTTTATAATAGTGTACAAACGATTAAGTCAACCACTGCAGAAGAACTACAGGAACTAGCGAAAAAGTATTTGAACCCTACTGATTTCTACGAGCTTACGGT
>VFQM010002957.1_pt1 | contig 11593 bp, 9 predicted proteins | sample 3512391 | NCBI WGS metagenome assembly VFQM01 (sample SAMN10412369, study PRJNA504923) | tailings metagenome | isolation source: Replicate 1 from Balatoc abandoned mine | place: Philippines
CACGCTGTCGATGATCCACACCGTGCCGTTGGTGGTGCGCACCGCGGTGCAGTCGACGGTGGACTGGTTGACCGACGCGCCGGTGCCCTGCTCGAAGCCGGCCAGCAGCGTCTGCCCCTGCAGCGTGGCCACCTCGCGCTTGAGCGGGCGGCGCGGGTCGGCCGGGCCGGCCACCACGTGGTAGGTCAGCACCGCGGTCAGCACCGCCGGGTCGCTGCCAATGGCGCCCAGCACGCCGGCCGGGATCTTGCCGAAGGCGTCGTTGGTGGGCGCGAACACCGTCAGGTCGCCCGGGGCCGACAGCGCGTCGGCCAGCCCGGCCGCCACCACCAGCGAGGTCAGGGTGGACAGCGCCGGCGTGGCGATGGCCGCGTCGACGATGGTGCCCGGGAAGTCCACCGCCTGGGTGCGGCGGCACTCGGCGTAGCTGGGGGCGGCGGCGGCCGACATGGCGGCGGCGGTCAGGGTGGCGGCCACCGTGCAGGCACGGGCGAAACGGGTCAGCGTGAACATCGGTCGGTCTCCTGGCGGTTGATCCATCGGCGGCAGCCTGCCCATCAGACTGCGCCGCGAACGATATCGTCAGAATGTGACCGTAAAGTTCATGTGGAAAACGGAAACGTTTTGTTGCGAGCCCGGTGCGGGGTCAGCGGCGCAGCCCCTGGTAGCGCTGGGCCAGCACCTCCTGCAGCTGCTTGACCACGGCGAACGCGTCCTTCAGCTGTCCGCGCTCGAAGTTGGAGAGGTCGGCCGGGCGCAGGAAGTTGTCGGCCGCGTGGCCGTCGGCGATCTGCCGCGCCTGGTGGCGGATGCGCAGCGCCGACATGAACTCCAGCGCGTCGCGCAGGTCGCGCACGCTCTGCGGGCTGATCTCGCCGCTGTCGGCGGCGTGCGCCAGGCGGTCGTGCGTGTTCACGCTGTCGTGGCCGGCGGCCAGCGCGTACACGCGGGCGAGGTCGATCACCGGCACGGTGCCGGTGTGCTTGAGGTCGATGGTGCCCTTGTGCTCGCCGCTGCGGATGGTGGACAGGCCACCGAACAGCCCCAGCGGCGGCTGGTGCGACAGGGCGTTGCCCACCATGTGGGCCAGGAACAGCCGGCTGTCCCGGGTGCGCCGCAGGACGTCGGCGCGCAGGTCCTCGAGCAGCGCGGCGCGGCCGGCCACCACGCGCACGTCGAAGAACACGCAGGTCAGCATCAGCGCCATCGGCTCCGGCGTGTCCACCCACTTGCGGAAGTACTCGGCCCACACGCGGCGCGGCTGGCGCCACTTGTCGGTCATGGCCATCATCTCGCCGGGGCAGTAGACGTAGCCGCAGGCGTTCAGGCCGTCGCAGACCCAGGTGGCCAGGTCCTTGAAGTAGGCGCCGTGGGCCGCCTCGTCGTAGGCGTCGTCCAGGATCATGCAGTTGTCCTGGTCGCTCTTGGCGGTCTGCTCGCTGCGCGCCTGCGAGCCGGCCGCCACCCAGGCGTAGTCCACCGGCGGCGGGCCCAGGCGGGCCTCGCCCAGGTGCAGCAGGCGGCTCGTCAGTGCGTCGGTGATGGCGGTGACGATGTGGCCGGTGGCGTTGGCGCTGGCGCCGGCGGCCGACAGGTGCTTCTGCAGCGCGCGCACCTTGCCGGCGCAGGCCACCAGGCCTTCCAGCGTGGTCTGCTTGTGGATGTCGCCGGCCAGGAACACCGCCGAGGTGCTGTGCTGCTCGGTGACGTCGGTGGCGGTGATCATGCCGGCCACGGCCTGGCCGTCCATCACCGGCACGTGGTGGATGTTGTGGCGTGCCATCAGCAGCAGGGCCTCGAAACCCGGCTGCGTGATCTGCATCGTCAGCGGCGCCACGGTGGCGATGTCGATCACCGGGCGCCCGGTGTCCAGGCCCTCGGCCACGGCGCGGTTGCGCAGGTCGCGGTCGGTGACGAGGCCGAACAGGTGGCCGCCCTCGACCAGCAGCACCGAGGACACGCGCTGCTCGCGCATCAGCTGCGCCGCCTCGCGGATGGGGGTGCGCGGCGCCAGCGTGATGGGCGGGCGCTTGACCAGCGCGCGCACCGGTGTGCGCATCAGGTTCAGGTGCGGGTCGGCGGCCTCGTAGGGCACGGCCGCCGGCTCGGGCGGCGTCAGGAACAGCCGCAGCCAGGGATGCTGCTCGCACAGGTCGGACAGGGCCTCGGGCGCCAGCCAGCCCAGCAGCACCGGGGTGGCGGCCTCGGCCTGCCAGCCCGCGAGCACCTCGCGCGGCGCGGTGCCCAGGCCGATGCAGGCCGGCGCCTCCAGCACCGGGCCGTGGCCGGCACGCGGGCCTCCGGTGGCGCGCAGCTGCAGCCGGCCGGACAGCAGCAGGCCGGTGCGCTGCGCCAGCGCCTCGCCGTCGGCCACCGGTTCCTCGGGGCTGGCGCGCCGCAGCTGCACCTGCGCCGCCAGCGTGTCCAGCGCATCGGCGTCGAGCTGGCGCAGCACCGGGTGGCGGCGCAGGGCCTCGGCCACGGCCATTCGGTCGGGGGGTGCCTGGGGTTCGGTCATGGCGGGCGGGGCAGGGGATGGTGGCAGACTGGCGGCCACGCTACCGCCAGAAGGAGGGTCTCATCTTGACCAACGACAAGCCGCACGACAAGGTGGCGCTGGTCACCGGCGCCGGCAGCGGCATCGGCCGGGCCACCGCCGCCGCGCTGGTGGCCGACGGCTGGCGCGTCGTCTATGCCGGCCGCCGGCTCGACACCCTGCGCGAGAGCATCGCCGCCGCCGGCGACCCCTGGGGCGACATCGGCAGCCGGGCGCTGGCCGCGCCGGTGGACGTGAGCCAGCCCGAGCCCGTGGCCGACCTCTTTGCCTTCGTGCGCGCGCGTTACGGGCGGCTGGACCTGCTGTTCAACAACGCCGGTGTCTTCGGGCCCCCGGGGCCGCTGGAGGACCTGCCGGCCGACCAGTGGCGCGGCGTGGTGGACACCAACCTCACCGGCGTGTTCCTGTGCACGCAGCAGGCCTTCCGCCTGATGAAGGCGCAGCAGCCGCGGGGTGGCCGCATCATCAACAACGGTTCCATCTCGGCCCACGCGCCGCGGCCGCAGGCGGTGGCCTACACCGCCACCAAGCACGCCGTCACCGGCCTGACCAAGGCGGCGGCGCTGGAGGGCCGGGCGCACGGCATCGCGGTGGGGCAGATCGACATCGGCAACGCGGCCTCGGACATGACGCAGCGCATGCAGACCGGCGTGCTGCAGGCCGACGGCCAGCTGCGCCCGGAGCCGGTGATGGATGTCTCGCATGCCGCTCGGGCGGTGGTGCAGATGGCGGCCCTGCCGCTGGACGCCAACGTGCTGTTCATGACCGTGATGGCCACCACCATGCCCTTCGTGGGGCGTGGGTGAGCCCGGACGTGGAACAGTCCCTGCGGACTGTTCCACGCCTGGCGAACCGGCCGAGCTCTGCGAGGCCGTGGAGGAGCCCGGACGTGGAACAGTCCCTGCGGACTGTTCCACGCCTGGCGAACCGGCCGAGCTCTGCGAGGCCGTGGAGGAGCCCGCCCGTCCCTCAGCCCGCCAGCCGCACGTAGACGTCGGTGTCCGGCAGCGCGCGGCGCAGCACCTGAAAGGCGTCGTCGGCCAGCAGCCGTGACGGGCTGCAGCTGCGCGGGAAGGTGAGCGTCAGCTCGGCCTCGCCGTCGTCGATGCGCAGCGCGCTGAAGCGGTGGGTGTCCACGAGGTTGCCTTCCGCGTCGGCCACTTCGCGCAGCACCTGCAGGGCGCGGGCCAGCGCCCGGGTGTCGCCTTCGAGCCGCGGCTCGTCGCAGGGGGCGCCGAAGCTGCCCAGGCAGACCGGACCGGCGTGGGTGCTGACGCAGTCACCGCAGCCGCCGGCACGCGGGGTGCCGGCGGGGCTCGGCAGGCCGGCCTCGGCCACGTGGATCCAGACGGTTCGGTCGCTCACACCCATGTGTGAAGTGTGTCACCGGCACCCACGGCCGGGTTGATCTGGATCAGTCTCGTCTTGAGCCCGGTCAAGTTCCGGTGGGGCGGGGAACCCGCCCCGGCCTCAGGCGAACAGGCCCTGGTGCGCCTGGCGCAGCAGGTTCTTCTGCACCTTGCCCATGGCGTTGCGCGGCAGCTCGGCCTGCACGAACACCTGCTTGGGCACCTTGAAGTTGGCGATGCGCCCCTTCAGCGCGGCGATCAGCGCCGCCGGCTCCGGCGCCGGCCCGCCCGGCCGCGGCACCACCACCGCCACCACCGCCTCGCCGAAGTCGGGGTGCGGCACGCCCACCACGGCCGATTCGGCCACGCCGGGCATCTCGTTGAGCACGCCCTCGATCTCCGCCGGGTAGACGTTGTAGCCGCCGGAGATGATCAGGTCCTTGCTGCGGCCGACGATGCTGAGGTAGCCCTCGGCATCGAAGCGGCCCACGTCGCCGGTCTTGAACCAGAGGTCGTCGGTGAACTCGTCGGCGGTCTTCTCCGGCATGCGCCAGTAGCCCTGGAACACGTTCGGGCCCTTGACCTGGATGTGGCCGATCTCGCCGGCCGCCAGCGGCAGCCCGCGGTCGTCGACCACGCGCACGCCCACGCCGGGCAGCGGCCGGCCCACGGTGCCGCCGCGGCGCTCGCCGTCGGCCGGCCGGCAGGGGTTGCTGGTCAGCATCACCGTCTCGCTCATGCCGTAGCGCTCGAGGATGGTGTGGCCGGTGCGCTGCTGCCATTCGGTGAAGGTCTCGATCAGCAGCGGCGCCGAGCCGCTGATGAACAGGCGCATCCGCCGGCAGGCCTGGCGGTCCAGGCCCGCCTCGCCCAGCAGGCGCACGTAGAGCGTGGGCACGCCCATGAAGACCGTGGCCTCGGGCAGGCGCGCGAGCACGGCCTTCGGATCGAACTTCGAGAACCAGATCATCCGGCTGCCGTTGAGCAGCGCGCCATGGCTGGCCACGAACAGGCCGTGCACGTGGAAGATGGGCAGCGCGTGGATCAGCACGTCGCCCGGCACCCAGCCCCACACCTCCTTCAGCACCTGCGCGTTGCTCAGCAGGTTGCCGTGCGACAGCATCGCGCCCTTGCTGCGCCCGGTGGTGCCGCTGGTGTAGAGGATGGCGGCCAGGTCGTCGCTGCGGCGGGCCACCGGCGCCTGCACGTCGGGCTGGAACGCCGCACGCTCCAGCAGCGTGCCGCTGCGGTCGTCGCCCAGCGTGAAGACATGCGCCGTGCCGGCCTGGAAGGCGATCTTGCTCACCCAGCCGAAGGCACGGGGCGCGCACACCACCACCGCCGGCTCGGCGTTGCCGACGAAGTACTCGATCTCCGCGGCCTGGTAGGCGTTGTTCAGCGGCAGGTAGACATGGCCGCTGCGCAGCACCGCCAGGTACAGCATCAGCGCCTCGACGCTCTTGTCCACCTGCACCGCCACCCGGCTGGCCGGGGGCAGGTCCAGCCCGGCCAGCAGGTTGGCGATCATCGCGCTGCCGCGCTCCAGGTCGCGCCAGGTGTAGAGCAGCGGCGCGCCGGGGCCGTCGCCGGTCTCGATGGCGGTCTGGTCCAGGTCGGCGGGGAAAGCCTGGCGCAGCGCGGAATACAGGTTCATGGGCGTCGGGGCAGAGGCTGGGGGGGGGTCAGTCGAGCTTGGCGCCGGAGGATTTCACCACCTCGGCCCAGCGCTGGACCTCGGCGCCGACGAAGCGGCCGAAGGCGTCGCCGTAGAGGTTGGGCATGTCGGTGCCGAGGTTGCCCCAGATCTGCTTGAGCTCGGCGCTGGCGAAGGCGTCGCGCATCGCGGCCTGCATCTTGTCGATGGCTTCCTTGGGCGTGCCCCTGGGCGCCCACAGGCCGTACCAGGTGGCCACCTTGTAGTCGGGCGCGCCGCCCTCGGCGGCGGTGGGCACGTCGGGGAAGGCGGCGCTGCGCTTGTCGGCGGCGACCGCGATGGCACGGATGCGCCCGCCCTTGATGTGGCCGGCCGAGGAGCCCAGGCCGTCGAAGGCCAGGTCCACCTGGCCGGCGATCAGGTCCTGCAGCATCGGGCCGGCACCGCGGTAGGGGATGTGGGTGATGAAGGTCTTGGTCTGCAGCTTGAACAGCTCGCCGGCCAGGTGGTGGCTGGTGCCGTTCCCGGCCGAGCCGTAGTTGAGCTTGCCGGGGTTGGCGCGCATGGTGGCCAGCAGGCCCTTGAGGTCGGTGGCGGCCACGCGCTGCGGGTTGACCACGATGACCTGCGGCACGCTGGAGACCAGGCCCACGGGCTCGAAGTCCTTGAGGATGTCGTAGTCGAGCTTGGGGTACATGCTCGGCGCGATGGTGTGGTGCACCGCGCCCATGAAGAAGGTGTAGCCGTCGGGCGCGGCCTTGGCCGCGATGCCGGCACCCAGCGTGCCGCCGGCGCCGCCCTTGTTGTCGATGACGAACTGCCGGCCCACCGACTTGCTGAGGTAGCTGAACAGCGGCCGCGCGAAGGCGTCGGTGCCGCCCCCGGGCGGGAAGGGCACGACGATGGTGACCGGCTTGGCGGGCCAGCCCTGGGCGCGCGCCCAGGGGGCGGCCAGGGCGGCGGTGCCGGCGGCTCCGGCGATCAGCAGTTGACGGCGGTGCAGTTGGGTCATGGGTTGTCTCCGGTCTTGGTGGTGATGGGTTGGGAGGGGCAATGGTGTCAGAACAGCGCCGACACCGCTCGCGAACGCGCCACGCTGCCGCGGCGGAACTTGGCATGGCTGGACTCGATGCGGTCCAGGTCGTAGAGGTAGTTGACCATCAGGCCGTGCGACTGGCGCAGGCCCTTGGGCGAGAGGTCGGCGCGCAGGTTCAGGCGCTCCAGGCGGGCGCCGTTGTCGAGGTGGAAGCGCGCCACCGGGTCGCCGTCGGGTGCGGTGGAGGCGTGCGCCAGGTAGGCCGCCCCCAGGGCCTGCAGCGCGGCCTCGGCCGTGGCCGGCAGGGCCTCCACGCGGCCCGGGCGCGCCAGCGGCCCCCATTCGCCGCCCGCGGCGGCCAGCAGCGTGGCCCGCGCCTCGCGCAGCGACGCGGCCGCGCCGCGCCCCAGGCCCGGCAGGCTGCCCGGGTCGTCGCAGCGCTGCAGCCAGGCGGCGAAGCCCGGCATCGGCGACAGCGTGCAGAAGGTCTTCAGCCGCGGCAGCTCGCGCTTGAGCTGCTCGGCCACCTGCTTGATCAGGAAGTTGCCCAGCGACACGCTGCGCAGCCCGGGCTCGCAGTTGCTGATGCCGTAGAACGCCGCGACCCGAAAGCGCTCCGGCGGCAGCGGCGTGGCCGTCTTGTCGATCAGCGGGGCGATGGTGGACGGCATCTCCGGCAGCAGCGCCACCTCGACGAAGATCAGCGGCTCGTCGGGCAGCTGCGGGTGGAAGAAGGCGAAGCAGCGGCGGTCGGGCTGCAGCCGGCGGCGGAGGTCGTCCCAGCCGTCGATGGCGTGCACCGCCTCGTGGCGGATGAGCTGCTCCAGCAGCATGGCCGGCGAGTTCCAGTCCACCCGCCGCAGGCTGAGGAACCCCGGGTTGAACCAGGACGACAGCAGGTGCCGCATGTCGGCGTCCACCGCGCGCCAGCCGGGCCGCTGGGCCAGCCCGCGCAGCAGCACGCGGCGCAGGCGCAGGATCTCGGCCGTGCCGCCGGGCGCCTGGTTCAGGCGCCGCAGCAGCTCCTGGCGCGGCGGCTCGGCGGCCTGCGTCAGCGCGATCAGCGCCTGCGGGTCGGTGGGCGCGGCGGCGTAGGCCTGCGCGCTGCGCAGCACGGCCTCGGGGTCGGGGCGCAGCTCGTCGGCCAGGAGGTCGAAGAAGCCGTCCAGCGCCTCGTCGTCCAGCGCCTGCAGGCGCTCGATCAGCGTGCGGGCCAGCGGCACGCCGTTCATCTCGCCGCGCTCGGACAGCAGGCGCCGTGCGCCCAGCTTCAGCAGCGCCACATGGCGCGCCTGGCGCTGGCGGGCAGCGGCTTCGCGCAGCTCATCGAGCATGGGCTGCCTCCGTCGTGTCGGTCGCCACGCCGGTCTGCGCGCCCGGCGCGGGCCCGGCGGCCCCTGTCGCGGCCCCTGTCGCGGCCTCCAGGCGGCGCAGCGCCTTCAGCGCCGCCAGCTGGGCCAGCAGGTGGTCGTGCATCGCGCGCTCGGCGCGCGGGGCGTCGCGCTGCGCGAAGGCGTCCATCAGCACCCGGTGCTCGTCGAGCGAGGCCTCCAGCCGCCCCGGCAGCACGAGCTGGCGGCCGCGCATCAGGCGCAGGAAGCGGCGCAGGTCGCCGGTGGCGCGGTCGAGCCAGCGATTGGCCGCCAGCTGCTGCACCCGGCTGTGGAAGGCGTGGTTCACGCGGTAGTAGGCCTCCACGTCCTGCGCCGCGGCGTGGCGCTCCAGCGCGTCGTGCAGCGCGCGCAGCTCCTGCAGGTCGGCCGCGCCGGCCTTGAGCGCCGCCTCGTGCGCGCAGCGCCCCTCCAGCAGCGCCATCACCGGGAACAGGTCGTCGGCGTCGCTGTCCTGCAGCGCGATCACGCGGCAGCCGCGGTGCGGCACCAGCTCCACCAGGCCCTCGGCCGCCAGCACCTTCAGCGCCTCGCGCAGCGGCGTGCGGCTGACCTCCCAGCGCTCGGCCAGCCCCTTCTCGTCGATCCACTGCCCGGGGGCGAGCTGGCCGTCGAAGACCATGGCGCGCAGGCGCGTGGCCACGCCGTCGTGCAGCGAAATGGCGCGAACCGGGGCCGAAGGGCTCATCGCGGCAATGTAACGACGTAATTACGGCGTGCCATCGGGGCAAACGATCAGCGCGGCCCGGCGCCCGGGCGCTGCCCCCCCGGGGGCGGCGCTACAGTCCCGCCCATGGCCCTGCCCCGCGCCGAAACCCCCGCCGTGCCGCCGCCGTCCGCGCCCGCGACGCCGCCGGCCGCCGAGGTGCTGCCCATGGACGCCGAGCGCGTGCTGGCGCTGGCGGCGCGCAGCATGTTCGACCTCTTCGCGAAGAACGCGATGGGCACCATGGTGGTCGACCGCCAGCACCGCATCGTCTGGATCAGCGAGGGCTACAAGCAGTTCCTGCCGGCGCTCGGCCACGACGAGGCCGACTTCGTCGGTCGCCGCGTGGAGGAGGTGGTGCCCAACACGCTGATGGCCCACGTCATCGAGACCGGCCAGCCCATCCTGGTGGACCTGCTCACCAACAAGGCCGGCACCTTCCTGGTCAGCCGGCTGCCGCTGCGCGACGAGGCGGGCGAGGTCATCGGGGCCTTCGGCATGGTGCTGCTCGACCACCCGGAGTCGACCATGCAGCCGCTGATCGCCAAGTTCGGCCGCCTGCAGCGCGAGCTCGACGCGGCCCATGCGCGCATCGCCGAGCACCAGGCGGCGCAGCGGCGCCCGCGCTACACCATCGCCGGCTTCATCGGCAGCAGCGAGGCGGCGATGGCCGTCAAGCGCCAGGCCCGCCGCGTGGCCGCCACCGACACCACGGTGCTGCTGCTGGGCGAGACGGGCACCGGCAAGGAGGTGCTGGCGCAGGCCATCCACGCCGCCAGCGCGCGTGCGGCCCAGCCCTTCGTCGGCGTCAACATCGCGGCGGTGCCGGAGACGCTGCTGGAGGCGGAGTTCTTCGGCGTCGCGCCCGGCGCCTACACGGGTGCCGACCGCAAGGGGCGCGACGGCAAGTTCAGGCTCGCCCACGGCGGCACCCTGTTCCTCGACGAGATCGGCGACATGCCGCTGTCGCTGCAGGCCAAGCTGCTGCGCGTGCTGCAGGAGCAGGAGGTGGAGCCGCTGGGCAGCAACCGCGTGGAGCGGGTGGACGTGCGCGTCATCGCCGCCACCAGCCGCGACCTCGCGGCCATGGTGTCCGACGGCCGCTTCCGTGCCGACCTGTACTACCGCCTCAACGTGCTGCCGATCCGGCTGCCGCCGCTGCGCGAGCGCCTGTCGGACCTGGAGGCGCTGGCCGAGGCGCTGATGGAGGACATTGCGCGGCGCAGCGCCCTGGCGCCGCGCAGCCTGGCGCCCGATGCGCTGGAGTGGCTGGCACAGCAGGCCTGGCCGGGCAACATCCGCGAGCTGCGCAACACGCTGGAGCAGGCGGCGCTGATGAGCGACGAGCGCGTGCTGCACGCGCGGCATTTCGGCGCCGGGGCGGTGCTCGCGTCGCCCGGTGCGCCAGGCCACCCGGTGCCGCCGCGGGGGATGCCCCTCGCGCCGGCTGCCGCCGCCGCGCCCGTCCCAGTGTTCCGCGCCCCCGAACCGCCGCCGCGCACGCTGGCCGAGCAGGTGGCCGAACTCGAGCGGCGTGCCATTGCCGAGGCCCTGGCCGCCACCGGGGGCAACCGCGCCGCCGCCGCCAAGCGCCTGGGCATGCCGCGCTCGGTGCTCTACGAGCGCCTGGCCCGTTACCCTGAACTGCTGCAGTCCGCATGAGCGTGCCGGGCCGCCCCCAAGCGCTCACCCTGGAGCCCTTCAAGGGCGAAGGACCCCCATGACATCGACCCCGCCCCCCATCGTTCTCGTGCACGGCGCCTGGGCCGGTGCCTGGGCCTGGCAGCGCGTGATGGCGCCGCTGCGCGCCGCCGGCCACGCGGTGTTCGCCGTCACGCTCAGCGGCTGCGGCGAGCGCCGCCACGGGTTGCGGCGCGACATCACGCTGCAGACCCACATCGCCGACGTCACCGGCCTGGTGGAGGCCGAGGAACTGCAGGGCGTGGTGCTGGTGGGCCACAGCTACGGCGGGCTGGTGGTCACCGGCGCGGCCGACGCGCTGCTGGCGCGCGACGCCGCCGCGGTGCGCCAGGTCGTGTACGTGGACGCCATGGTGCCGCTGCCCGGCGAGTGCTGGAGCAGCCGGCACGACGAGGCGGTGCGCAGCGGCCGCAGCGCGGCCATCCGCGCCAGCGGGCTCCACGCGCTGCCGCCGCCCGACCCGTCGGGCTTCGGGCTCGATGGCGCCGACCGCGCCTGGCTGCTGCGTCGCCAGGGGCCGCACCCGGCCAATGCCTACCTGGAGCCGCTGCACTTCAGCGCCGAGCGGCTGGCCGCCGTACCGCGCGCTTTCATCGACTGCGTGGCGCCGGCCTACCCCACCATCGCGCCCATCCGCCAGCGCGTGCGGCAGATGCCGGGCTTCACGGTGGTGGAGATGCCCACCGGCCACTACCCGCAGATCCAGGATCCGGCCGCCTTCGTGCGCACGCTGCAGTCGCTGATCGTCTGAATTGCAGACGATTGATCGTCTGACTTTCGGACGTCAGGGATTCAAGAGTCTGAGATCCAGACATCCAGTTCGGCTTTTCGTGATCGAATCCAAGGGTTTGCACTGATCCGGTGCGCCTGGCACGGCCGTTGCGAAGGAGGGTGCATCCCACCTGCACCGGAGACATGCGCATGAAACGACGCCAGACCCTTGCCCTTGCCGCCACCGCCGCGGCCGTGCTGGCCCTGCCGGGCGCCGCGCTGGCGCAGGCCAAGCCCGACGTGAAGATCGCCGTCATCCAGAGCAAGACCGGCCCGCTGGAGGCCTATGCCAAGCAGATGATCGTCGGCTTCAACATGGGCCTGGAGTACGCCACCGGCGGCACCATGCAGGTGGCCGGCCGCAAGCTGGTGGTGATCGAGAAGGACGACCAGGGCAAGCCCGACGTGGGCAAGGCCGCGCTGGCCGC
>VFQM010002958.1_pt1 | contig 11588 bp, 6 predicted proteins | sample 3512391 | NCBI WGS metagenome assembly VFQM01 (sample SAMN10412369, study PRJNA504923) | tailings metagenome | isolation source: Replicate 1 from Balatoc abandoned mine | place: Philippines
CAATGGATAAAAAAAGGGATGCTAATGTCTCGGGTTGAGAAAATACCAAACCGATAAAAAAAATAGTGTTCACTCAAAACTGGATGAAAGATTTTGAAAATAAAGAAATTGATTATCCACTTCTTTGCCAGTAGTTCAAAATGGCCTCGACTTCGTTCGACTACGCTCACCAACCGTCGCTAAATATTGCGGGGAAATCGCTTTTAACAGTTGATTATTTTGAGCAAGGAACTGAGGGTTCGTAAACCTTTCTTTTGAAAGCAAATGGATTCAAACCATTGAGGCAATTTAGAAAGTTAAGAACTTTGGCAAAGCACTTTAGGGGAAAATCACCCAATGATAAGCTCCAAGCGCAGCTCTTAATTTCCTTAATTCTCCTCGTGGTTAAATTTTTTGAGCCTGCATTGTATTCTTCATAGAAAGATCTAATTGTAGTTTTCAAAAGCGATTTCCTTACTAGGAGTCCATTCGGTTTGTTTTTTAGGAGTGGGGGAAAATGCGGCTGCTCCACATTTTCCCCCGATCTCATTAATAACATGGAATCCCCACGCCGCGCTCAATCACCGAGCTTGTCGAAGTGTCGAAGCCATTTTGATCTACTGGTATCATTCCGGATAATGATAATAAAAATTCCCTCTTTGCTAGCCATTCAGCCAAAAATCCAAAAGCGGTACCACTAGAATTTCCCTGCATGGTGACTACCGTCGTTGATTTGGTCGTCGGTAGTGTTGACAGTGAGGTAAATTCAGGCCCCAACCCAAAACAGGATATAAGAACCACTCAACTGAGACTTATCAAGGGAAAGCACTACTGCCGAAACTGCCAGGATGCGCTTGGTTCAAATCAAGGTGGCAAATACCATTGTTTCAGTGAGGTTTCTCCCTGGCAATTTAGGTTCCGTTGAGCTGATCAATGATCATGAGGCACAATTTACCCTTGATCTTACCCGGAAAAGGATGTTCTAAAATTGTCGTAATTCCTAGTCAGTTGTAAGTTATATCAGCGGAATAGTTAATGCGTAGCCGCCCTATGGCGGCCCTACTGATAGTGCGGTTTGGTTACCGTCTGTTTTCCGGGATTTTATTGCCTTAGGCAAAACCCAGACCGAAGCCAGATGGTAGCGGGACTGTACAAACCCCGAAGGAAGTATAGGGCCCGTACCGGATTGGTATGCCTTTGCATGGAGACTGCCTGCACCTGAGCCAGACATCGATATCCAAACCGGAACGATGTTGCATCAGATTCTGGGAAAATGTGAATATTATGTAACCGACAATTGGAAATCTTTCAAATTTACTATCAGGAGAAGGTTTTTTTTGGAGTACTCCATTAACCCACAATAGCGGTGGCTGAATCCTTGGTCTGAAAATGATAAAATGGCTATTAACCGTGGCGCAGAAATATAGGAGAGACGAGAAAGTTGGTGTCGTAAAACAATGGAGAAAACTCTGAAAATATCCAGTTTCCGGAAAGGCAGGACAACAGGAAGGTCTCGACTTCGCCATTTCCAGAATAACTATTTAAAAAAGATGTGCCTCGGTATTTGCCAGTAGTAGTAAAAGTTCAACTTCCACGTAGATACAGTTTCGTTTCCTAGCTATCCAAGGACTCTCCACTCAGTCTTCTTCAACTTATCTTCTGGTTCTAACCGATGATAAGTAGGAGAAAAGTCGAAGAAGAGTCGAAGCAAACTCGAATTATATGCATCCACTCGATCTGAGTAAAGGTCTGGAATAAGGTACCCATGCCTGTGATACAGGTCTTTTATTGCACCTAATATTTGCCTCTCTTGAGGGACGTATAGCTAGGGTCAGCCCGATTTAGTGGACACTAATTTCAGGCAAGTTCGGAGGCGTGTAGTTTTTAGGCCAAGAGGCTTGACTTAAGACAACTATCAACTAACCCGATTCATATCACCCTTATAATTTGCTTTCTACATTACGGTGATCAGAGATTTACTAAGATTCTTTTTAGAACTCATGACAATAAGGTTATCTAAAACCCCATTCGATAACCAGACTTTTACTCAATTCTTAAATCTTTTAACTTAGAGTTCAAAGCTAGTCCATGCAGCCTACTCCTGTCATATCGTCCACTTCACTGCTTCGAGTCCGAGCCGTATGCCTGGGAAAGGTCAAGTTTCCTTCTCCTGAAGTAGCCTGGTATGTAATGGACTATACTTATCGAAACCGCCATTTTTTCAAATGTGAAGACTATTCCAGACTGGAGGCTTATCTATGTCCCTACTGCAACAAATACCACCTTGGAAATTCAACCAAAAAAACAAAAAAGAAATCCCCTATTTCAGGTGCTTCTCTTCATACTCCTTAAGTGACCGGCTCAAAGATGGAGGACGGACCATCAGATAATCTGAAAGATGGCATTGTTTGATTTCCAAAAATTCAGGTGAAATATTCAACATGGTTTTAATTTTATTTTCCAGTGTGGTCTCATTTTGTATTTGTGTGAAGACTCTGCTGGCATAGTGATCTTGAAGAATTATGTGTTCGAAAAGATCGTTAGGGTAGGTTCCGGCTTCGTTTTTGGCCATAAGCAAATACATCAGCGGTATATAGGTGATCTCCGAATGCTTTACCGCTGTCCAAGTGGCAGTCTTTCGCTTGATTTTTCCACATAATTCCAAGCCGGTGTAGAAAATATGTTTCTCCATCAATAAATGGCACTCTTTTCTTCCGTTTTCCAATTTCAGTTCTCCCAAAACTGCACCGTAATTTATAAAGCAAAGCAACTCACCCTGTCTAAATTTGAGGGGTTCACCTCTTCTGAATAGGACTGTACCTGCTTTATCAAACAGTTCTCTAAATAGGTTGGGAACATAAATTCCATGCTTTCGGGCATAGTGGATAATATTCCATTTAAGGTTAAAATCGCTGACCATCCAACTTCACATTTTAAGGAATCTTGAGGAAGATCCAAAAGAATCCGTCGTTAAACAAACTTTAAGTTAGAGGGAATTTAAAAATCTAAATTGATTTTTCATATCCATGATTATGAAAATAAGATTTTAATAACCGGATCAAAATCAGGGATTTGCAGATAAAAACCAAATCCTGTAGGTTCAATATACCATAAGGGATTTTTCCTTATGGCCATTCAAAGCCGCTCATCTTCAGGACTGGGAGCGAAGATGCCAGTCCACACTCGGCGGTGCAGGGAGTACGAACCGGCTCCCGGACGGGGCAACCCGGTCGGTTCAGCCTCTGGTGCGAAGTTCTCGGGCGGATTCCTTACGCAGGATAAAGTCCACGGAAGGAACTTCGCGGCAGTGGTCCAGATTACCCAAAGTTTTATGTTTCACCGAGGGGTAACCCTCACAAACCAATGTAATCATGGAAGCAATTACCAAAAGATTACCCCTATTGGCATTTGCTCTTGCAGCATTTGCAGCTGTTGCATGGAACTCCCCTGCAACAAGTATGGAAAAAGCAACCACCAAAGTCTGGACTCCAGATTCCCTTGAACCCAATGGATATCGGGAAATCACCGGACAGGTAGAAGAAATCAATTATCTGTGTGATGATGGCGGTCCAGAATGTACCGTCACATTTCTGAATGATGACCCATCTACTGGGGTGAAAATTGATGTTGCGCCCGGAGTATATATGGCTATCCCGTAATTCGGGCCCCAATTATTCTTATTTAAAGTCCCCTAAGCCATTGGCATAGGGGACTTTGTCTTGAGTTTCTATCTTTTATCGCTCATTTTGTTCGATACCTGTAAGAGCCACTTCCAAATCCGGAATCGGAAACACATATTTTGGCGAATCTGGAAGTATTACCACAGAACCCTCCCCTCTTGTAAATATAGTCTGGTATTCTGGTTCCTGATTTAGCCTTCTGAGGTCAAACCAACGGGTTCCTCTGCCTATCAACTCCAATTTTCTCTGATCCAAAATCAGATGCATTAACTCTTGGCCTGTCGCTTCAACAGGGCTAAACACGGACTCACTAATTCTTCTTCTCAGAAATCCATTCAAATAGGATAAAGCACTTTCCTCATTGCCTATTCTAGCATAGGCTTCTGCCGCAGTCAATTCTAGCTCCCCTACACTTAGGCCTCCAAAGAAAGCCGTGTTGCCGGAAAATTTACCCGTATAGATCAGGTTACCATCACTTGTTTCATCAAAGAAAGCCTCGATACGCAAATCTCCATCTTCTAATACCTGCTGGATTTGTTCTGAAACAAAGACCTCATTGGAAATATTAAACGTACTGGACCGAAGCAGAGAATAGAATATCATCTCGTCATTAAATTGGGGAAATGGGAAACGGACATTCACATCTATCTGATTTAAATCCAGCCTCGGATTATAGGAATCTAAGGCCGAACTTGCAGCCTGTGCAGCACTTAGATAATCTCCTGTGACCAAGCAAACTCTTGCTAAAAGTCCCCATGCTGCCGCCTTGATTGGCCTAGTCTTGTAGGGGGAGAAATCGGGCAATAAACTTACCGCCTCCTGTAAATCGCTTTTAATCAGAGTATAACATGTCTCGAGATCAGATCTTACCGCAGGTTCATTGATATCGGCACTTTGCTTCAAAACAATTCCTTTGAGACCGGTTTGATTTCCATTAAGCTGGTAAGCAGGAGCAAATTGCTGCAGAAGATTAAAGTAGGCATAAGTCCGATGAAATAAGGCCTCTCCCCTGAGTTGGCTTTTTTCCTCACTGATCTCCTCTATTCTATCCAAGGCTTCCAAAGCAACATTGGCATAAAAAACCTGTTCATAGGGAAATACCCAATCACTTACCATTTCTCCCTGAAAGGGATCGTCAAGCCAGAGGTAACTTCTTCTTTCTGCCACAAAAAGATTTGCTAAAACATGTTCTGGAGCGACAAATTCATCCGAGGCTCGACTGACCAAATTGCCCTGCCTATTAAACACGGAACTGTTGTCCAATAAACTCCGGACATCCTGTAGGGTAGAAATTACCACTACACTGTCCTCAGGTTTTTCATCCAAAAAACCTTCACAGGCCACCAATCCAGTCAGGATCAGCCAAAACATCACTAGTTTTATCTTATTCTTTTTCATTTGATTTCCTGTTTATTTATGTTGATTTGAGGGAGGACAGGGATCTTCTCTGTCCTTCACCGAATAAGTAATTCAGAAGGCAATACCCCTTTAAGCCCAAGGAAGAAGCCCATGACTACCCTAATTTCTAGGTTGATTAAAAGTCGAGTTGGAGTCCTAAGGCAACACTTCTTCGAGGTATAGCCCAACCAAAATCCGGATCTAAACCTGAATTACTTGCTGTCCACAGCAGTCCTACCTGATTGATATAGACATACACTTCTGCTCTGCTGATTCCTGATAATAATCCACTGGAAGATGGTGGTGCCAGGTACCCTATCCGGATATCTTGCAATCGAATATGATCTCCCTTTTCCACCAGTTCGGAGCTCACCCGATAAAAGGTATCTCTCAGCGGATTACGGGAAGCCGGTAAAGAAGGCACTTGGGTAAGCAACTCATCTCCGGGTTCCTTCCATCTTTTGGAAAAGTCAGCATGACCACCTCTGCCTTCCAGCACAGGCATATATTCCACAGAAGCTCTCCGGAAATAATAGCCGAACCGGTAGCTGATGTTGGCAGACAAGCTGAATCCCTTATAGGAAAAGTTATTTCTGAACGCTCCAAACGTTGTTGGCCTGGCCGGTCCATGATACTTTATCGTTTCCAGTGTAGCCCCATTGACCAAGGAGGAGTAATTTTCTGAAGGAACTCCTTCCAAATACCCCATGGGAGCGCCTGTTTCAGGGTTCAAGCCTGCCCAAGGCAAGCTATACACTCCAAACAGGGGTTTTCCCACCAATGGAAAATAGGTACCCCCTAGTCCTGCTGAGGAATAGTTCAGTAAACTGGTCACCGCAGGTTCAATTTCAAAGGAGGTAACTTCTTCTCTGAGACCGGACAACAGAAAATTAGACTGCCAAGAAAATACCCCTTCGAGAATTTTGGTGTTAATCTCCAGATCAAATCCTTTAGTTTTGGTGCTGGCGGTATTTCCCGAAAAAGTCAATACTCCCGAACTCGGAGCGAAAGGTGTCTGGCCGATCAGGTCTAAGCCTTGCTTTTGATAAAACTCCAATGTTCCTGCGATTCTGCTATTCTTGGTTTCAAAATCCATCCCCACATTGAAAATCCTGATCCTTTCCCATCTCAGGTCTCGGTTGGGGGGATTGAGGATGTTGGCATAGGGTAGCTGGGTTAGACTACTCTGACTGAGCAGTCTGGCTGTAGTGAAAGCGGTCAGACTCCGGTCCACATTACCATTATATCCATAGGAGGCACGGAATTTCAAAAAAGGCATTGCTCCGGATTTATAAAAATCTTCTTCGCTGATGGTCCATGCGATTCCGGAAGACCACAAGGGAACTGCCCGCTGGTTAGTCGCCACCCCAAACAAATTCGAGGCATCCTTTCTTGCACTTAGGGTTAGCGTGTATTTGCGATCATAGACAAAGGACCCGTTTCCAAACATGGAATAAAAACGGTCGGCTCCGCCAGCGATTCCCTGTCTATTGGGTATCGTTGCAGTCAAGGGGGCAAAATTGTATTGTGGGAACCTGGTAACCAAATCAACGGGAACAGCCGCTGCACGCTCCTGTTCATAGCCATACAATCTTCTGGATTCGGAATCCCAATCCAACATCTTCACTTCCATTCCTCCTAACGCATTCAGCTCCCATTTTTCATTCCAGCTCTTTTGATAGTCTGCCTGTAACCTTGCTGATTGACTGCTAGAAAGTGTACTAGACCGATCAGCAATCCCTCCTAAGGGTACCGGGTAGGTTCTGTTTCCTGATTCATCCACCTGGGTAAACAGATTTACCAGTTCTCTAACATAATAACTTGAAGGGCTGTACAGGGTCTCATCCAAGGTATTCTTTCTCCAATATTGATAGAGTCCCCGAACCTTTAGTCCTTTAAACAATTGATAATCCAGCCCCATATTGACTCTCCAATCCGCAGAGGTAAATTCAGAGGGCGCTCTTCCGAGTTCCTCAAGGGGAACATAGCTCCAGTCCAGAAGTCCTTCCTGCCTTGCCTTCTCCTTTAGGCTACTGTTATAACCCCGATTCACTGCAAGGGGGACACCTTCTTCATCTGCCAGTCTTGCATAGGGATAGATAGGTAGTCCGGAGGAAAAATTAAGATCATCAGGTCCAGCATTCTGATCAACCTGTTGATCAAGGGTTCCATAAAAAGCTAGCTGCAAACCCAATTTATTTTTCAACAGACTCAAGTCATGTTTCAGCTGAAAGGTTATCCGCTGCTGTGAGTTGCCTTCTACTGGCAAACGGTTCCCATCATAACCCAATGCCACCCGGTAGGCATGGTTGCGACTCCCAGAGGAAAGAGCCAAGCTATATTGCTGATTGAGACCTGGACGGTAGAGATAGGTATTCAGGTCTTTTCTCAGATCACTGTTTTTAAAATAATCTAACCGATTTGCCAATTCGGCATCGGAAAGCTCACCGCTCCTGTTTTTTGCCAAAGCCTCCACAACAGGGCTTACCACCGGATTAAGTACTGAGCTGAGGGAACTGTTATAGAATCCAGCTGCAAACAGCTGCTGTTCTATTGCTACAAAATCAGAGATTGCCATTGTTGGAGCCAAAAATGGGTCCGGCTGCTCTATCCAGTTTGAATTAGCTGTCAGACTTACCCGCAAAGGCTTTTCCCTAGATCCTGATTTGGTGGTGATTACTATCACACCGTTACCTGCACGGGCTCCCCAGATGGAAGCTGCTGCTGCATCCCTTAATACGGTGATACTGGCTACGTCATTTGGATTGACATCTTCCAGATTTCCGTCAAATGGAAAATTATCAATTACAATCAGGGGTTGCGAAAACCTTCCTAAGGTACTCCGTCCGCGAATGGAAATCGGATCTCTACCCACATCGCCTGTTCTATTGAGAATCAGCCCCGAGGTTACATCTTCTAAGCGGTCCAGTATGTTTGTACTTACTCTTCTATCCAGCAATTCCTCATCCAACTGAACAAATGATCCTGTCGATCTGCTTTTGGGAATTTCCTGATATCCAGTTGCTAAAACCTGTACTTCCTCCAATCCCATTTCAGACGGTTCAAGCCGAATAGTGATGTTATCAAGGGGGACTGTTACTTCCTGCTGATAGTTAGTATAACCCAAAAACTGAACTTGCACAGTATAGGATCCTTCAGGAATTCGTATGGTAAACTCACCTTTACTATCCGTTATGGTGGATTGGTTTCCTGGATTGAACATAACGAGAGAACCAGCTAAAGGTAATCCCGAGGAGGCATCCACAACCTTTCCGGATTGGTTTATCAATTCCTGTGCGAACAGCGAATTTCCCGTGACAATTAAAATTATAACAATAGCAATAAATACTTTTTTCATGGCATTAACAGGTTAGGGTTAGTGAGTTTTTTGAGGACTAGCACAGGAATTTCCTGTTCTTGAAGTTTTAAGTCCAATCCATTTTCCTGCAGGGCGGATCTGAGGCTTTCTACATCAGAAAGATTCGCATGGAGAGTTAGGTCAATAGGATAGTCTATCCCCGTCAGGTTGACAATTGGGAATTCACTAGTAGCCAGAAAAGAAGAATTCAAATGGTAGACAAAACCCTGTAAAGGATAATTTTCCATTGATACTCCCTTGGGAAGCATCCGATAGGATTTTTGATTATAGCTTGATTTGGGGAAGGGAGCCTTTTCTGATAGGATCAGGGCATAGACCGTTCTCTTACGAAGCTCAATCGATGCCTGGATATGGGGCACAAATCGTTTTAAATCCTCCCGCATCAATTCATAGGGGTTCTTTGACATGGGGGCTATCAACTCGTACCCAAAAACATGATCCCCTTCTTCCATCCAGTCCACATAATCCATTCCTCTGCGATCTGACCAAAGTTCCTCTTTATCAAAGCCAAGAAGTTCCAATCTGTTTCTTCCAAAATAATCCACCAGATCTCGTTCAGAATAAGCCAGTTGAAAGTGACTGATCAAAGGCAGATTGATGAGTCTGATATGGGACATTCCCGAGAAGTCTTGAGTCAGCGAGCCACGCAAGTCTGGGATGTAGCCGGTAAAGGCTGACTGAAACCAGATGTTTTTGTTCTTGATTTCCGGTGTTTCGGCTATCAGTTTGACCTTATTCCCTATTCTGATTTTTTTATCAGACTTTGTTCGGAAGTTGGATTCCCCTGTTGACAACAGGGTCCGCAGGTTGGATTCGGTCAAGTCTTCCATACCCGTGATAGCCACGATCCTGCCTTCCGGATCCAAGATGATGATATGTGGAATCACAAAATGGGGAAAGTATTCCAGCAAGCGTCGGGAATTCACCACTAAGGGCAGTTCCAGAGATTGCAGGGATGGATAATTCTCCAATAATTGGAAAACCCTATCTTCTTGGAATACGGTAATTGGTACTACCCTCAACTGGTCACCAAACTGCCCCTGTATCTTTGCCATTTCAGGAAGGGATGCAATACTGGCTGTACAGGTTGGTGCCCAAAATTCCAGAATGACATACTTCCCTTTTAAATCGTCCAGTCTCAGTTTATCTAAATCGTACTGTAGTACCTCAGCGAATTCAATTCCTTCGGGGATTTGATCGCCAATGGACAAAGTATCGATGCGAGATTCAAGTGTGATAGATGTGATTTCCTCTTGCTCTTGGGAAGTAGAGTCAACAACCAAACTATCTTTAGACTCAAGACTCATGCTTCGACTTCGCTCAGCACAGGAGACATTAGTCACAAGACTTTGGGCTTCGGCACTCCGACTATAAGCATCTCGGCCTGAATTATCATGGTCTTTGAAGACTGGGACCGAGGAGGAATGGAAGATTGATGCTTCCTTTCCTTCCTCATTGTCCTGGTCGGGATTTATTAAACCAAAATTTGTTAGAGAGGGAAGACGGGAGACCGAAGTCCGAAGTATAGGTCCGCCATCGAGGGTGGTCAGGCTAGTTGTGTAATTGGCAGGACTTGAGACATCTGCCTTAGAATCCACCTGAGTGAAAGTATCGGAGAGAGTTTCCTCTCCCCGATGGGTGTCTCCTGAATGTGGGGAGACTGGAACCGCCGACCTATGAATAGACGGCTCTGGGGGTGACTGAGCACTTTTACTCAGGGTGGGTGATGTACTACTGCAAAGCAGAGTTAGGATTAGAGAATATGTACCAATCCAGGTAGCGTTGCTTTGGAAATACGCTGCGCGAAATACACTTCGCTTCGCTGGGTGAAATACGCCTGCGGCGAGATACTTGATGAGCACGTTACACCGCGAAGCGGTGGGTGGGCTGAGAAATTCAAGGCGTTCTATTATGGCCTTGATCTTAATTCTGGCTTTCTGGAAAAGGCATGGCAATGCCAGGAAGCATGTGAGTAGAAAATTTTTCATGCTTTAAATGGATGTATTGATTGCTGGATGGAGTAGGGAAATACTGCTTCGCGAAATACGCCGTGCGAAATACACTCCTCCTTCGTCGGAGTGAAATACACCTCCCTGCGGTCGGTGAAATATTGGGTTCCGAATCGGGTTCAAGAATTTCATACGCCGAAGGCGGCTATATTTCCACTGTATTTCGATCTTATTTCAACAGTATTTCACAAAAGAAAATATCCTTCCATCCTGACTCCGTATGAGTCAAGCAATCAATGGGTTAAGAAATAAGTAGATCGTAGAAGGAAAAAGATACGCTGCAGTCGATCGGCTCCTTCTGGAATCCCAATTACTTCGGGATCTTCGATGTCACTTGGAAAGAGATATCGCTTTGCTGAGATATGCTAGCGCGAAATACACTCCTCCTTCGTCGGAGTGATATACACCTCCCTGCGGTCGGTGAAATATTCGGTTCACGGTAACAATCTAACTTTTGGATTTTCCTTAATGACGCGTGGTACACCCTGATTCGTAGTGGTAGTCCCGAATCGGCAAATCGCACGGGAGCAATCAGGGGCGAAAAGTGATCAGGTGGGGTTTTTGATCAGGTTTTTGAAGAGCTGCTTGAGGGTCCTTCGTAGGACCGATGCAGGTAAGAAAATAGATAGTGCTTTCATGATTGGGATGGGTCAGATCTACCGCGGCAGACAGGTGTCGGATGACCGCTGTCCGATGAAGTTGACACATTGAGCTTTTAATCTCGAACTAGATTCGGGTAAGGTAGAAGTATAAACCGTTCTGGCTATCACTTCTTGTTTCTAGCCTCTTGTTTCTAGCTTCTTGATACATCAAAGAAATCTTCGATTTCCACCGTACCAGGGAATACCTCTGGCGGCAAAGAATAGGCTGCGCTGAAATATGCTTCGCGAAATACACTCCTCCTCCGTCGGAGTGAAATACACCTGGTCGGTGAAATTTGGGGTTCCGAATCGGAATCAACTATTTCAGACGCCGAAGGCGGCTTTATTTCAATAGTGTTTCCACTGTATTTCTACCCTATTTCAACTGTATTCCCAAGATCAGAAAAAGGGCAACTCGAATTTTCGATGGTATGTCCTAGCGCGCATAGGAGCAATCCGAGTAGAAAAGTGAATCGTCAAATCCTCAGATGGGATTCTTCGG
>VFQM010002959.1_pt1 | contig 11584 bp, 9 predicted proteins | sample 3512391 | NCBI WGS metagenome assembly VFQM01 (sample SAMN10412369, study PRJNA504923) | tailings metagenome | isolation source: Replicate 1 from Balatoc abandoned mine | place: Philippines
CATGGCGCTGCTGGTCGAAGACAGCGGCCACATCGTCTATCCGGCGGACAACGGCAACACTGCGCTGGCGCTGGCGATGGAGGTGCTCCCGCATGTCATCATCGCGCACTGCAACCTGCCGCAGCTCGACGGCCCGGAATTGTGCCAGGCCTTGCGCGCAACCGAAGACGGCCGCCGCATGCATATTCTGCTGATGGCCGACGATCACGGCGAAGCGCAGCTGGCGCGCGCCTACGAAGTCGACGCGGATGGCTATGCCCCCAGCACCATCAGCGCCAAGGGGCTGCGTACACGGCTCAACGCTGCGCAGCGCCTGGTGCGATTGCAAAACGCCTGGGAAAAGGACCGCGCGCAGCTGCGCCAGATCGCCGCCGAGCTGGCCGTGGCCAACCGGCGGCTGGCGAATGACGCGCTGACCGACCTGCTGACCGGGCTGCCCAACCGCCGTTCGGCGATGGATCAGCTCGAACAGGCGTGGAGCGCCGCTTCGCGCTCCGGTTCGCCGCTTGCCGTGATGGTGATCGATATCGACCACTTCAAGCACATCAACGACACCTACGGCCACGCCGCGGGCGACGCCGTCCTGCGCGAGGCGGCCGACACCCTGCGCATGTCGGCACGCCGGGGGGACAGCGTCTGCCGGATCGGCGGCGAGGAGTTCCTGGTCATCTGCCCCGACACCGACCTCAAGGCCGCGATGCAGTCGGCCGAGCGCTTGCGCGCCACCCTGGAAGCGAAAAGAATCGCCATCGGACAGGCGGAAAAAACCATCACTGCCAGCATCGGCGTGGCTGCCCGGGAAGCCGGCACCGCGGATATCGATTCCTTGGTCAGCACCGCCGACCAGGCGCTCTACGCGGCCAAGAAGGCGGGGCGCAACCGGACCTGCACCCGCCAGCATTTCCCATCCCGCTGACGCGGCAAACAGGCCGCGGCGCGGGGACAGCGGCCACGAACCCGTGATCCGGCTACAAACCGCACCCGGCTCGCCGCTTACAGTGCGCGCGAAACCCTTTGCACCGCATCGTCCTCCGGATGCGGCTCGCTATGGAAGCCCAGGCCCGCCGCCAGCTTCAGCATCGGGCGGTTGGTTTTCAGCACCTCGCCCTCCATCGTCTTCAGGCCCATGCCGCGCGCCACGTCCATCAGCACATCCATGAGCTTGTGGCCGATCCCCTGCTTCTGCCAAGCGTCGTCGACCACCAGGGCGAATTCGCAGGACTCGGCGTCCGGATTGATGGCGTAGCGCGCCACCCCCAGCTCCACCTCCCTGCCGTCGATTTCCGCCAGCGCCAGCAGCGCCATCTCCCGCGTGTAGTCGATCTGGGTGAGGCGCGCCAGCATGGCGGGGGACAGCTCGCTCACCGCATCCATGAAGCGGAAATGCTTGGTTTCCTCGGACAGGCTGCGCACGAAGCTCTGCGTCAGTTCGGCATCTTCCGGGCGGATCGGGCGAATCACGACGTCGTTGCCGCTGGGCAACTGCCAGTGCGTCACCAGATGCGCCGGGTAGGGGTGGATCGCCATGTGGCCGTAGCGGTCGGCCGTCGGCACGCGGGGCGCGATGACGATGCGGGCATCCAGCGCCAGCGCGCCGCGTTCGTCGACCAGCAGCGGATTGATGTCCAGCTCGGCCAGCCAGGGCAATTCGCAGACCATTTCCGACAGCCGCAGCAGCACATTCTCCAGCGCGTCCATGTCGACCGGCGGGCGGTTGCGGAACGCGCCCAGCAGGGTAGCGACGCGGGTGCGCCGGATCAGGTCATGCGCCAGATAACGGTTCAGCGGCGGCAGGGTCACCGCGCGATCCTGCAGGGCTTCGACGTCGACGCCGCCGGCGCCGAACACGATCACCGGCCCCAGCACCGGGTCCGAGCTCATGCCGAGCAGCACTTCGCGGGCGTGCGGACGCATCACCATGGGCTCGATGACGATGCCGTCCAGGGTGGCGTCGGGACGGATGCGCTTCACATCGGCCAGCATCTCGCCGAAAGCGGAACGCACCGCCTGGCCGCTGGACAAGCCCAGCCGCACGCCGTTGACGTCGGACTTGTGGGTGATGTCCGGCGAATTGATTTTCATCACCACCGGGAAGCCGATCTGCTGCGCCATCAGCATGGCCTCCATGGGGCTGCGCGCGATCAGCGTCGGCGCGATCGGGATGCGGAAAGCCGCCAGCAGCGCCTTCGATTCCACCTCGTTGAGCAGATGCCGGCCCTGCGCCAGCGCGCTTTCGACGATCAGGCGGGCGCCTTCCGCATCCGGCTCGGTCTGCTGCGACAACGGCCCCGGCGTCTGCATCAGCTGGCGCTGGTTCTCGTAAAAGGCCGAGAGGAAGGAGAACACCTCGACCGCCGGTTCCGGCGTGGTGAAGTACGGAATGCCGGCCTGCTTGAACAGGCGCCGTCCCGCGTGCACCTGCGCCTCGCCCATCCAGCAGGTCAGCACCGGCTTGTGCGAGGTCTTCGCCACCGCCGCCACCGCCTCGGCCACCTCGGTCGGCCGCGTCATCGCCTGCGGCGTCAGCATCACCAGCACGCCGTCGACGTTGTCGTCGGCGAGGCAGGCGTCCACCGCCGCGCGGTAACGCCCGGCGGCGGCGTCGCCGATGATGTCGAGCGGGTTGCCGTGCGACCAGTTGGCCGGCAGCACGGCGTCGAGCGCATCGAGCGTCGCCGGCGACAGCTCCGCCATGCGCACGCCCAGGTCCACCGCGAGATCGGTCGCCATGACGCCGGGGCCGCCGCCGTTGGTGACGATGGCGAGGCGGTTGCCGCTGGGCCGGATGTGGCTGGACAGCGCGCGCGCCGAGGCGAACAGCTGCAGAATGGTATTGACCCGCACCACCCCGGCGCGCCGCACCAGGGCGTCGAACACCGCGTCCGATCCCACCAGCGCCCCGGTGTGCGACTGCGCCGCCTTTGCCCCCGTCGCGTGGCGCCCCACCTTGACCATGACGACGGGCTTGAAGCGGGCCGTCGCCCGCAGCGCGCTCATGAAACGGCGTGCATCGCGGATGCCTTCGATGTAGAGCAGGATGCCGCGGGTCTGCGTGTCGGTGGCGAGGTAGTCGAGGATTTCGCCGAAATCCAGGTCGGCCGACGCGCCGGTGGAGATCACGCTTGAAAAGCCGATGCCGTTGGTTTCCGCCCAGTCCATCATCGCAGTGCAGATTGCGCCGGACTGCGACACCAGCGCGAGATCGCCGGTCAGGGTGGCGCCCTGGCTGAAGGTGGCATTCAGCCCGATGGCCGGCCGCTGGATACCCAGGCAGTTGGGGCCGATGAAGCGGATGCCGTATTGCTTCGCCGCGCTGATCACGGCCGCTTCCAGCGCCGCGCCCTTTTCTCCCACTTCGCGGAAACCGGCCGACAGCACGACGGCATGGCGGATGCCGCGCTGTCCGCATTGCGCCATGATCTGCGCGACGGTCGGCGCGGGGGTGGCGATCAGCGCCAGCTCGGGCACCGCCGGCAACTCGCCGGCGCTGGCGTAGCAGCGTTCGCCGAACACCGTCCCGTGCTTCGGGTTGACCGGATAGACCGCGCCGCCGTAGCCGGATTTGCGCAGGTTCCGGAACAGGGTTCCGGCGACCGAATCCTCGCGTTCGCTGGCGCCGAAGACCGCAACCGAGCGGGCGTTGAACAGGGGATGCAGGTAGTGTTGGGGCATGGCTTGGTTGAGGACTGCGTGCGGCGGCGAGCCGATCGGACCGGGGACGCCCTATCCTAGGCGATCCCCCGTTACAGCGCCATCCCGCCGGGCGTATAGTTGAACCATTCTGCTCCTGGGCTGCGTCATGCACACCGCCTACATCACCCACCCCGAATGCCTCAAGCACGACATGGGCAGCTGGCACCCGGAAAGCCCGCTGCGCCTGCGCGCCATCGATGACCGGCTGCATGCCGCCCACCTGTTCGATTACCTGCTCCACCGCGAAGCCCCGCTGGTGCATCGCAGCCAGCTGCTCAGGGCGCATGACGCCGCCTATATCGATTCCATCGAGGCCGCCTCGCCCTACGAAGGCTTCCACGCGCTGGACCCCGACACCGGCATGAACCCGCACAGCCTGGACGCCGCCTACCATGCGGCCGGCGGCGCGGTGATGGCGGTCGACCTGGTGATGCGCGGCGAAGTGGCCAACGCCTTCGTCGCCTGCCGTCCGCCCGGACACCATGCCACCCGCAGCCAGGCCATGGGATTTTGCATCTTCAACAACGTCGCCGTCGCGGCCGCGCATGCCCTGGAAGCGCACGCCCTGGAACGGGTCGCCATCGTCGATTTCGACGTCCATCACGGCAACGGCACCGAGGACATCTTCCGGGACGATCCGCGCGCGATGCTGTGCTCCACCTTCCAGCACCCCTTCTACCCGTTCTGCGGCGCCGCCAGCGCAAGCGGACACATCGTCAACGTGCCGCTGCCCGCCGGCACCGCCGGCAGCGCCTACCGCGCAGCCTTCAGCGCGCAAATCATGCCGCGCCTGGAAGCCTTCCGGCCGCAGATGCTGTTTTTCTCCGCCGGCTTCGACGCCCACCGCGAGGACGACATGGCGCAGTTCGGCCTGGTGGAAGCGGATTATGTCTGGATCACCGAGCAGGCGATGGGCGTGGCTGCGCGCCACGCCGAAGGGCGCATCGTCTCGGTGCTGGAAGGCGGCTATGACCTCAGTTCCCTGGGGCGCAGCGCGGCGGTGCACATCAAGGCCCTGGCGGGTTTATGAAGCGCATCGCCGGCCGGATCGGCCGCGCCCGCCATCCTGCCGCCCCTGAATCAATACTTCAGGGTCAGCCCCTGCTGTTTGGAGAAATACATCGCCAGATCGAGCATGTCGGTATCGGAGAGGTTTTGCGCCTGGCCGGCCATAATGGGGTTCTTGCGCTTGCCAGAGCGGTAATCCTTGAGCGCCTGGTAGAGATAATCGCGGTGCTGGCCCGCCAGCTTGGGAAAGGATGCCACGGTACTGACCCCGTCCGCACCGTGGCAGGCAGCGCAGCTGGCCGACTTGGCCTTGCCGGCCTCGTAGTTGCCCTTGGCGTGCGCCGCTGGGGAAGCGCCCAGTGCAATCGCGGCGAGGATGAGCCATGTCTTTTTCATGGGGCCTCCTCAGTTGGCAGCGCCGCTGTACGACGACGCGTAATACGCCGCGAGATCGTCCATGTCCCGCTCGGACAGGCTGCCCGCGATGGCCGTCATGCTGGGGTGGCTGCGCTCGCCGCTTTTATAGGCTTTGAGGGCCGCCACGATATAATCGGCGTGCTGCCCGCCGAGCTTGGGAACGCTGTATACGCTGGGATAGGCGGTACGCCAGCCGGCAATGCCATGACAACCGGCGCACATCGAGGTTTTAAGCTGTCCGGCCCTGGGGTCGCCCGCTGCCTGGGCCGGCACGGCCAACAGCAGCAGCGCGGATGCACACAAGCTCATCGTGGTGAGTTTCATCTTCCCCTCGCTCTCTCTGGTTGAGTTGTCGCTGCGCCCCTGTCCGACACGGGATTTGCGACTGATTATAGGTTGCCCGCAACAGGACGCCATGCAAAAACCCCTTTGCAACGAATAGTTATAGTCTTATCCGCCAATATGCTTCTGGAGTCTGCGTGATCGATCTCAAAGCCTGTCCGCTCTGGCTTTACCGCCTGCTGCCCTTCCTGCGCTGGTGGCCCAACGTCACCCCGCAGACCTTCAAGGCCGATACCGTCGCGGCATTCACCGGCGCACTCATTGTGCTGCCGCAGGCGGTGGCGTTCGCCACCATCGCCGGGCTGCCCCCCGAATACGGCCTGTATGCGGCGATGCTGCCCGCCATCGTCGGCGCGCTGTGGGGATCGAGCTGGCACCTGGTGTCGGGGCCGACGACCGCGATCTCGATCGTGGTGTTCGCCTCGATCAGCCCGCTGGCCGAACCCGGCAGTCCGCAATTCATCGGCCTGGTGCTCACGCTCACCTTCCTGGCCGGCCTGATCCAGCTGGCAATGGGCCTGGCGCGCCTCGGCGCGCTGGTCAACTTCATCTCGCATACCGTCATCATCGGCTTCACCGCAGGCGCGGCCATCCTCATCGCCGCCAGCCAGATCAAGAATTTCTTCGGTCTCGACATGCCGCGCGGCGCCCACTTCCACGAAGTGCTGATCCATTTCGGCAGCCACATCGCCGACATCCAGCCCTGGGTGATGGCGGTGGGCGCGGTCACGCTGGCGTCGGGCATCCTCGCCAAGCGCTACCTGCCGAAGCTGCCCTACATGATCGTCGCCATGGTGGCGGGCAGCGTGGTGGCGGCCATCCTCAACGCCGAATACGGCGCCGAGACGACCGGCATCAAGACCGTCGGCGCGCTGGCGGCCTCGTTCCCGCCGCTGTCGCTGCCCGACTTCTCGCTCACCGCGATCAAGCAGACCCTGTTCCCCGCCACCATCATCGCGATCCTGGCGTTGACCGAGGCGGTGGCGATCGCGCGCTCGGTCGCGATCAAGTCCGACCAGCGCATCGACAGCAACCAGGAGTTCATCGGCCAGGGGCTGTCCAACATCGCCGGCAGCTTCTTCTCCGGCTACGCCTCCAGCGGCTCGTTCAACCGCAGCGGGGTGAATTACGCCGCGGGCGCCAAGACGCCGCTGGCCGCCGCGATGTCGGCGGCGTTCCTGCTGCTGATCGTGCTGCTGGTGGCGCCGCTCGCCGCCTACCTGCCGGTGCCGTCGATGGCGGCGATCCTGTTCATCGTGGCGTGGAGCCTGATCGACTTCCACCACATCGGCGAAATCTTCAAGCGCCACAAGCGCGAACGCATCGTGCTCGCGCTGACCTTCGCCGGCACCCTGATCGACCTGGAAAAAGGCATCTTCCTCGGCATCCTGGTGTCGCTGCTGTTCTACCTGTCCCGCACCTCGCAGCCGTCGATCCGCGAACTGGTGCCGGATGCAAACGAACTCGACAATCCGCGCCGCAAATTCGTAGCGGCCACGACGGGCGCGCCCACCTGTCCGCAGATGGCCATGCTGAGGGTCGAGGGCTCGATCTTCTTCGGCGCGGTCGAACACGTGCAGCAGCACTTCCGCAACGTCGACGAGGCCGACCCGAAAAAGAAGAACCTGCTGATCACCGCGCGGGCGATCGGCTTCATCGACCTCGCCGGCGCCGAACTCTTGTCGAAGGAAGCCACCCGCCGCCGCAAGCTCGGCGGCGGCCTGTATCTGGTGGGGGTGCAGCCGGATTTCTGCGAAATGCTGCGGCGCAGCGGCCAGGTCGACACCGTGGGAGAGGACCAGATCTTCAAGCACAAGGGCGAGGCGATTCAGGCGATCTACCCGCGGCTCGACAACGAAATCTGCCGCCGCTGCACGGCGCGGATCTTCCAGGAGTGCCACGCCGCACTGCCTGACGGAACGCCGCGCAGCCTCAGTGACCGCGAGCTGGCTGCGCGCGCCGCCACACCCACGGCGGGATAGGCGCGGGGTCCTGCCACAGCCCGATGCCCGCACGGCGCGCCTCGTCCTGCAGCGGCCGCATCGCCCGGCGCGGATTGCGCGACGACGACCAGGCGTAGCCGCGTCGCACCAGTTCCTCGTTCACCGGCAACGCGCCGACCCCGAGTCGTCCCAGCTTGCGGCCGTAAACATCGGTGGCGACGACTTCCAGCGTCGCGCGCTGCTGCAATGCCATGCCCTCGAGCGCGCGGGTGGCCGCCTCGCCATACGGCTGCCCCTTTTCCGGCGCGTCGATGTCGACCAGGCGCACCTTGAGGAAGGCCCGCGCTGCGGGGAGATAGCGGTCCGGTTTGAACAGTAGGGTATCGCCGTCGATCACCACGATGACGACGCCGGTAAGCGTTTCCGCCCCCGCCGCACCGGCGGCGAGCAGCAGGAACAGCGCGAGCAGGCGTCTCAACTCGCGAGCATCTCGGCAGCGTGCTGCCGCGTCGTCGCGGTGATCTTGAGGCCGCCGAGCATGCGCGCGATTTCCTCCACCCGCGCGCCGGCATCGAGCAGCTCGATGTTGGACGAGACGAAGCCGCCGTTGGCCTGCCTGGCCACGCGCAAGTGCTGCGAACCACGCGCCGCCACCTGCGGCAGGTGGGTGATGACCAGCACTTGCCGGGTTGCGCCCAGCTTCGCCAGCCGCCGCCCGACCGCTTCGGCCACGCTGCCGCCGATGCCTACATCGACTTCGTCGAAGATCAGCGTCGGCACGCCGGCCACGCCCGACAGCGCGGTCTGGATCGCCAGGCTGATGCGCGACAGCTCGCCGCCCGACGCCACCTTGCCGAGCGGCCCCGGCGGCAGGCCGGGATGGCTGGCCACCAGAAAGCCCACGTCCTCCAGTCCGTGCGCGCGCGGTTCGGCGGTCGGCGCCAGCACGATGTCGAGCCGGCCGCCGGCCAGCGCGAGTTCGTCCATCGCCGCCGTCACCTGCTTCGACAGCGCCGTCGCCGCCTTGCGGCGCAGCGCGCCGAGCTGGCGCGCATCGCTCTGGTATCGCGCCAAGGCCGCATCTTCGCTTGCCTGCAGCGCATCGAGATCGTCGCCGGCCGCCAGTGCGGCCAATCGCATCTCGAACTGTTCCAGCAAACCGGCCAGCGCATCCGGCTGCACGCGGTGCTTGCGCGCCAGCCGGTGCATGTCGGCAAGCCGCCGGTCGAGTTCGGCCAGCCGCTCGGGATCGGGATTGAGGTTGCCGGCGTAGCGGCGCAGCGCATGCACCGCCTCGGTCAAATCGGCGCTGGCCGAATTCAGCAGCGCGGCGACCTCCTTCAGGCTGTCGTCCACCGCCTGCATGCCGTCGAGCCGCGCGCTCATTTCGCCGAGCTGTCCGGCCACCGCCGCCTCGCCCTCGTCCAGCCCCTCGATCAGCGCATGGCTGCCTTGCAGCAGCGTGGTGACGTGCGCCAGCCGCGCGTGCTCGGCCTGGATCTCGTCCCAGCGCGCGAGGTCGTCGCCGAGCGCGCGCAACTCCTCCACCGCCAGCCGCAAGCCCTCGCGTTCGATCTGCCGCGCCTGGCCGTGGGTTTCGGCGTCCAGGCGCTGCTGCCGTGCCGCCTGCCAGGCATGCCAGGCGACGTTGACCGTCATGGCCAGCGGCTGCGCGCCGGCATACGCATCGAGCACCTCGCGCTGCGCCTGCGGGCGCAGCAGCGCGTGATGCGCGTGCTGGCCGTGGATGTCGAGCAGAAAATCGGCGGCTTCCTTCAACTGCGCCAGCGGCGCGGCGCTGCCGTTGATGAAGGCGCGCGAACGACCGCCGGCGTCGATCACACGGCGCAGGATCAAAGCATCGCCGTCCGCCGCGAAGCCGGCTTCGTCGAGCCAGGCCGCCAGCGCGGGCAGGCCGTCGATCGCGAATTCGGCCGCGATCTCGGCACGCGGTGCGCCCTGCCGCACCACGCCCCCCTCGGCGCGGTCGCCCAGCGCCAGCGCCAGCGCGTCGACCAGGATCGATTTGCCGGCGCCGGTCTCGCCGGTGAGCACGGTCAGTCCCGGCGCGAAATCGAGCTCGACCGATTCGACCAGCAGGTAGTTGCGGATGGAAAGATGCGACAGCATGGGAACGCGCGGTGCGTTAAAGCTTCTTGCCCCAGTGCAGCTTCTGCCGCAGGGTGTCGTAATAACTGTAGGAATGCGGATGCAGCAGCGTGACCGGGTGGCTGGCACGGGTGATCCACACATGGTCGCCGCTCTTGAGGTCGAAATGCTGCTGGCCGTCGAAGTGGACGCGCGCATCGTCGGCGTAGGTCAGGTGCAGCTCGATGCGCGCATGGCTGCTGACCACGATGGGGCGCGCCGACAGCGTGTGCGGACAGATCGGCACCAGCGCCATCGCCTCCAGCGTCGGATGCATGATCGGTCCGCCGGCCGACAGCGCATAGGCCGTAGTGCCGGTCGGGCTGGTGACCACCAGGCCGTCGGCGCGCTGGCTGTAGACGAATTCGCTGTTGATGGAAATTTCCAGGTCGATCAGGCGGCCCGAGCCGCCCTTGCCCACCACCACATCGTTGAACGCAGTGGACTCGAATACGCGCTCGCCGCCGCGGCGAACCTGGCCGTTCAGCAGGATGCGCTCTTCCGCCATGTACTGGCCGCTGAGGATTTCCGCCACCGCATCGTACATGTGCTCAACCGTGATGTCGGTGAGAAAGCCCAGCCGCCCCTGGTTGATGCCGATCAGCGGCACGCCGCGCGGCGCCAGTTCGCGCGCGATCGACAGCATGGTGCCGTCGCCGCCCAGCACCACAACCGCATCGCTGTCGATCGCCAGGTCGTGCAGATTGCGGGTGGGAAACGCCTCGATCCCCAGATGCTCGGCGGTCTGGCAGGCAAGCAGGACCGCATGCCCGCGCCCCCGCAGAAATTCCCCCAGTGCCCTAACCGGGGCTTCCATGCCCTGATTGTTGTATTTGCCGACAAGACCGACGGTATGGAAAGGGGTTTGCATGAGGTGCGATTATATAGGCGAGATACACGTTGCAAGACGCAAGATGCGAGCGATTGGTGGCTGGGCGAAAAGCCGCTCGCTTTGCTTGCATGCTGTATCTTGCGACGTGCAACTTGCCCCTATAATTTGCCCATGCTCACCGACCGCGCCCGCATCCTGCTGAAAACCCTGGTTGAACGGTATATTGCCGAAGGCGAACCGGTAGGCTCGCGCACCCTGTCCCGGCACTCGGGGCTGGAGCTGTCGCCGGCGAGCATCCGCAACGTCATGGCCGACCTCGAGGAAATGGGCTTCGTCGCCAGCCCGCACACCTCGGCCGGGCGGGTGCCGACGCCGCGCGGCTACCGCTTCTTTGTCGATACGCTGCTGACGGTGCGCCCGCTGGCGCAGGTCGAAGTCAGCCAGCTCGAAAACAGCCTGACGTCGTCCGACCCGCAACGGCTGATGACGGCGGCCTCCACCCTGTTGTCCGACCTCAGCCGGTTTGCCGGCCTGGTGATGACGCCGCGGCGCAGCCCGGCATTCCGCCAGGTCGAATTCATCAGCCTGTCCGACAAGCGCATCCTGCTCATCATCGTCACCATGGAAGGCGAGGTCGAGAACCGCGTCATCCTCACCGAACAGCCCTACAGCGCCTCCGCACTGACCGAGGCGGCCAATTATTTCAACCAGAACTTTGCCGGCCACAGCTTCGACCAGGTGCGCGCGAAGCTGCGCGACGAACTCGGCCGCATGCGCGACGACATCACCCGCCTGATGGCGGCGGCGGTGGATGCCGGCAGCCAGGCGCTCGACGCCAGCCAGGAAAACGTGGTGGTGTCCGGCAGCCGCAAGCTGCTCGACGTGCAGGATCTATCCAGCAACATGGGCAGCCTGCGCCGCCTGTTCGATGCCTTCGAGCAGAAGACCGGGCTGCTGCAACTGCTCGACCAGTCGCGTACCGCGGCCGGGGTGCAGGTCTTCATCGGCGGCGAATCCGAGTTGCTGCCGCTCGACGAATGCAGCCTGGTCACCGCGCCCTATTCGGCCGACGGCCAGGTGGTCGGCACGCTCGGCGTTGTCGGCCCCACCCGCATGGCCTACGAACGCGTGGTGCCGATCGTCGACATCACCGCCAAACTTTTATCGAGCGCGCTGTCGCATCATTGATGAGCTATTTCAA
>VFQM010002960.1_pt1 | contig 11582 bp, 9 predicted proteins | sample 3512391 | NCBI WGS metagenome assembly VFQM01 (sample SAMN10412369, study PRJNA504923) | tailings metagenome | isolation source: Replicate 1 from Balatoc abandoned mine | place: Philippines
CTGGTGCGCATCATCGAGGGGGATGCCCGGGTCGGCCAGGCGCTCATCCACCACCCCGACGTCGACCGCATCCACATCACCGGCAGCCGCGCGAGCCACGACACGATCGTCTTCGGCACCGGGCCCGACCGCGACGAGCGGATGCGCGAGCGCAGGCCCATCCTCGACAAGCCGATCACGAGCGAGCTCGGCGGCGTCGGCCCCGTCATCGTCGTGCCGGGCGGCGGCGACGGCGCGCGCGGCCGCGACACCTGGAGCGACCACGACCTCGACGTCGCCGCCCGCGGCATCGCGACCGAGCGCCTGCACAACTCGGGCTTCAACTGCATCGCCACGCAGCTCGTCGTCATCCCCGCCGCGTGGCAGCACGCCGACGCCTTCGTCGCGAAGCTGCGCGGGCAGCTGGCGGCGGCACCTGCGCGCCCCGCCTACTATCCGGGAGCATCCGATCGCCGCGACGCCGCCGTCGCCGCGCACCCCGACGCGGTCAGCCTCGGCGGCGACCCGTCTGCGGCCCGCGCGCTCGTCGACCATCTCGACCCCGCCGACGAGACCGAGCCGCTCTTCACGACCGAGGTCTTCGGGCCCGTGCTCGGCGTCGTGCGGCTGCCGGGCGACGCCGAGCCCACCGCGTTCCTCGACGCGGCCGTCGAGTTCTGCAACGAGCGCCTCGCCGGAACCCTCGGCGCCGGCATCGTCATCCACCCGCGCACGCGCCGCGCGCTCGGCTCGGCGCTCGACGCCGCGATCGCCGACCTCGAGTACGGCACGGTCGGCGTCAACTGCTGGGTCGGCCCGCTGTTCGGCATGCCCGGCGCCACGTGGGGAGCCTTCCCCGGCCACGTCATCCACGACGTCGGCAGCGGCATCGGCGTCGTGCACAACGCCCTGCTGCTCGACCCCGCGCACGTCGAGCGGACGGTCGGCCACGGGCCGTGGCATCCCACCCCCACACCGCTCTGGTCGGTCGACAACCGCACCGCGCACGTGACCGCCGAGCGCCTGACGCGCTTCGCCGGCGACGATTCCGCGGGCGCGCTTCCCGCGGCGGTCGCCACGATCGCCAGCTACGTGAGGGGCTGAGGATGCTCGACGCACGCCCGACCGCGCCCGAGGCGCACGACCGCACCGACCCCGGCTCGCCCGGCCCCGACCACCCCGATGTCATCGTCATCGGGTCCGGCTTCGGCGGCTCGGTCGCCGCCCTGCGCCTGGTCGAGAAGGGCTACCGCGTCACGGTGCTCGAGGCCGGTCGCCGCTTCGCGGACGACGAGTTCGCCCGCACGAGCTGGAGCCTGCGCAAGTTCTTCTGGGCGCCCGCGTTCGGGCTGCTGGGCATCCAGCGCATCCACCTGCTCGACGACGTCATGATCCTCGCCGGGGCGGGGGTCGGCGGCGGCTCGCTCGTCTACGCGAACACGCTCTACCGGCCCGCGTCAGACGCCTTCTTCCACGACCCCCAGTGGGCGCACATCACCGACTGGAAGGCCGAGCTCGACGCCTACTACGACCAGGCCTCGCGCATGCTCGGCGTCGCGCAGAACCCGACGATCACGCCCGCCGACGAGATCATGCAGCGGGTCGCCGCCGATCTGGGCGTGCCCGACAGCTTCCACCTGACCCCGGTCGGCGTCTACTTCGGCGAGGGCGCGGGCGTCGAGGCGCCCGACCCCTTCTTCGGCGGAGCCGGCCCCGCGCGCCGCGGCTGCCTCGAGTGCGGCGAGTGCATGACGGGCTGCCGGCACAACGCGAAGAACACGCTCGTCAAGAACTACCTGCACCTGGCTGAGTCGGCGGGCGCGGTCGTGCAGCCGCTCACGACGGTGACCCGCGTCGCGCCTCGACCCGGCGGCGGCTACACCGTCACCACGCGAAGCACCGGGAAGGGCCACCGCACCGAGCGCACGCTCACGGCCGATCAGGTCGTCGTCGCCGCGGGAGCGTGGGGCACCCAGCAGCTGCTGCACCGCATGAAGGCCGAGGGGCATCTGCCGGGCATCTCCGACCGGTTGGGCGAGCTGACGCGCACGAACTCCGAGGCCCTCGGCGGAGCATCCACCGCTCTGCGCCACGCGCGCGGAGTCGACATGACTCGAGGCGTCGCGATCACGTCGTCGATCCACCCCGACGAGCACACGCACATCGAGCCCTGCCGCTACGGCCACGGCTCGAACGCGCTCGCGCTGCTCGCGACGCTCGCCGTGCCGGGCGGTCGGCGCACGCCCCGCTGGCTGCTGTGGATCGGCCAGCTGCTGCGCCACCCCGCCCGCGTCGCCTCGATGGTGTTCGGCCTCGGCAGCTGGAGCGAGCGCACGATCGTCGGCCTCGTCATGCAGAACCGCGACAACTCGCTCACGGTGCGGGCCGGGCGCGGGCTGCTCGGGCGCTTCCGGCTGCGGTCGGAGCAGGGGCACGGCGAGCCGAACCCGACGTTCATCCCCGAGGCGAACGAGGCGTACGGCCTCATGGCGAAGCACATGAATGGTTTCGCGCAGTCGGGCATCAGCGAGGTGTTCGACGTGCCCATGACGGCGCACTTCCTCGGCGGATGCCCCATCGGCGACTCGGCGGCGACCGGCGTCGTCGACCCGTACCACCGCGTGTTCGGGCACGAGGGCCTGCACGTCGTCGACGGCGCGGCGATCTCGGCGAACCTCGGCGTCAACCCGTCGCTCACGATCACCGCCCAGGCGGAGCGCGCCTTCGCCCTGTGGCCGAATCGCGGCGAGGCGGATGCTCGCCCGCCGCTCGGCGCCGCCTACGTGCCGCTGCCGCCCGTGCCCCCGCGGTCGCCCGTGGTGCCGGCCGGCGCGGTCGGCGAGCTGCGCCTCCCGGGCGCGCCGGTCGCGCTGCCGATGCCGCGCGTGCGCGCGGCGGAGCCGCGGCCGCGCTAGCCCGCCCCGGCCCGCACCGCGGCGCTCCTCCCCGCCCTACGGCCGCGGCAGCGGCCGGAACGACCGCAGCCGCAGCGAGTTCGTCACGACGAACACGCTCGAGAACGCCATGGCGAGCCCCGCGAGCAGCGGGTTGAGCAGCCCGAGCATCGCGACCGGGATCGCCGCGACGTTGTACCCGAACGCCCAGAACAGGTTGCCGATGATCGTGCGCAGCGTGCGTCGGGCGAGGCGGATGCCGTCGGCCACGACGAGCAGGTCTCCCGACACGATCGTGAGGTCGGAGGCCGCGATCGCGGCGTCGGTCCCGCTGCCCATCGCGATGCCCAGGTCGGCCGCGGCGAGCGCCGCCGCATCGTTGACCCCGTCGCCGACCATCGCGACGACGTGCCCGTGCGCCTGCAGCTCGCGGATGACGTCGAGCTTCCCCGCTGGCATCACTCCCGAGTGCACCTCGTCGATTCCGAGGCGATCAGCGACGACCGACGCCGCACCCTCGTTGTCTCCCGTCAGCAGCACGACGTCGAGCCCCAGGTCGCGCAGTCGCGTGACCGCGAGCTCCGCCTCCGGCTTGAGCGTGTCGGCGAGAACGATGACGCCGGCGAAGGCTCCGTCGATCGCGACGGCGATGGGCGTCGCGCCCTCCGCCTCGAACGACGACAGTGCGTCGGCCGGCACCGTGATCGCCCACTCCGACTCCAGCCACGCAGCACGCCCGATCGCCACCGAGCGCCCGTCGACGACGGCCGTCACGCCCAGACCGGCGTGCGACGCGAAACCCTCAGCGGCGGGCAGAGAGACCCCGGTCGACCGCGCGTGGTCGACGACCGCGCGAGCGAGCGGATGCTCGCTGCCCTCCTCCGCGGCCGCGGCGAGCGACAGCAGCGACGATGACGAGAACCCGGCAGCCGGCACGACCGCCGTCACGGACATCCGCCCGGTCGTCACGGTGCCGGTCTTGTCGAGAACGATCGTGTCGATGCGGCGGGTGCTCTCGAGCACCTGGGGCCCCTTGATGAGGATGCCCAGCTGCGAGCCGCGCCCCGTGCCGACCATGAGCGCGGTCGGGGTCGCGAGTCCGAGAGCGCACGGGCACGCGATGATGAGCGTCGCGACGGCCGCGGTGAATCCGATCCCGACCGATCCGGTGAGCAGAACCCAGCCGAGCAGCGTCAGCAGCGACAGGCCGATGACGACGGGCACGAAGACGCCCGAGACGCGGTCGGCGAGGCGCTGCACCTCGGCCTTGCCGGTCTGCGCCTCCTCGACGAGGCGGCCGAGACGTGCGAGCTCGGTGTCGGCACCGACGCGCGAGGCCTCGACGACGATGCGGCCCGAGACGTTGACGGTGCCGCCGACGACGCGCGAATCCATCTCCACGTCGACGGGAACCGACTCGCCCGTGAGCAGCGACGCGTCGACCGACGAGGCGCCCTCGACGACGACGCCGTCGGTGGCGATCTTCTCGCCGGGGCGCACGACGAAGCGGTCGTTGACCTGCAGCTGGTCGACGGGCACCTTGACCTCGACGCCGTCGCGCAGCACCGAGGCGTCGCGCGCGGCGAGGTCGAGCAGGGCGTTGAGCGCCGCCCCCGACTCGCGCTTGGCCCGCGCCTCGAGGTACCGCCCGAGCAGGATGAAGACCGTCAGGGCCGCGGCGACCTCGAGGTAGATCTCGTTCGCGCCGGTCTCGGGGGTTCCGAAGAGCTGGAGCGTCATCGTCATGCCGGGCATGCCGGCCTCGCCGAGGAACAGCGCGTACAGCGACCACAGGAAGGCCGCCGTCACGCCGAGCGAGATGAGCGTGTCCATCGTCGCGTTGCCGTGCCGCGCATTGACGGCCGCCGCCCGGTGGAACGGCCACGCCCCCCACACCGCGACGGGCGCCGCGAGCGTGAGCGCGAGCCACTGCCAGTACGTGAACTGCAGCGGCGGGATCATCGACATGAGCAGCACGGGCACCGTGAGCACGGTCGAGATGATGAGGCGCTGACGCAGGGCGGCGAGCGCGTCGGGGCGGGCGTCGCCGGCGGCGCCGGTCGCGCCCGATGCGGGGGCGGATGCCCCGCTTGCGACGCGGGGAGCCGTCACGCTCGCCTGGTACCCGGCCTTCTCGACCGCCGCGATGAGCACGGAGGCGTCGAGCTGCCCGTCGGCATCCGGAGCGATGCGCACGGTCGCCTTCTCGGTCGCGTAGTTGACGGTCGCCTCGACGCCGGGCACCTTGTTGAGCCCGCGCTCAATGCGGTTGGCGCACGAGGCGCACGTCATGCCCACGAGGTCGAGCTGCAGCTCGGGGGCCGCGGTCGGCGCCGCGGAGGAATCGGTGAGAGTCATGCGGTGCTCCTCAGCGCTCGGCGAGCAGGTCATCCATCAGGTCGATCTCGACCTGCTGGGTCTCGATGATGGTCTCGGCGAGCTCGGTGACGTCGGTCGATTCCCCGTCGTCGAGGACGTCCTGCGCCATGTCGATCGCGCCCTCGTGGTGCTCGATCATGCCCTCGAGGTAGAGGCGCTCGGCTTCGTCGCCCTCGGCGTCCTCGATCGCGTCGAGGTCGTCGTCGCTCATCATGCCGCGGGGGCCATCGCCGCCCATCGCGCCGCCCATGCTCGGCAGACCCCAGTCGTCGAGCCAGTCCTCCATGAGCTCGATCTCCGGATCCTGCGCGGCGATGATCTGCTCGGCGAGGTCGACGATCTCCGGGTCGATGTCGTCGCGCCCGAGCACGAGCTCGCTCATCTCGATGGCCTGCTCGTGGTGGGGGATCATCATCATCGTGAACATGGCGTCGGCCTGGTTGACGCCGTCGGGCAGGTCGCCCATGGGCATCCCGCCCGGGCCGTTCGAGCCGCCCGTGCTGACGGTCACGCACCCGGCGAGGGCGCGAGCAGCGGTGCCGGCGATCGCGGCGGCGATGGGTGCGCGGCGGCGAGCCGGTCGAGCGATGGTCGTTCGGATCATGGTGAACCTCCCTGTCGCGACGAGTATGCCATACCCCGGGGGGGTATGGCAACCCGCGCTGCGGTGAATGACGACGGCCCCCGTTCCGCAGCCGCAGTGGGCGCGGCGCGAGGGCCGGTCGTGCGAGCGATCAGGCGAGCTGGTAGCCCGCCTCCTCGACCGCGGCGCGGATCTTCGCCTCGTCGACCGGGCCGGCCGACTGCACGGTCACGCGCGAGGCGCCGCCCTTGACGAGCGCGACCTCCACGGCCTGCACGCCGTCGACGGCGCCGACCTCCTCCTTGACGCTCGCGACGCAGTGGCCGCAGGTCATGCCGGTGACGAGGAACTCGTTCGCGTCGACCGCGGTCGTCGCGTCGGCCGTCGCGGGAGCCTCCGCAGCGCCGTGGCCGCAGCCGCACGCGCCGCCTCCGCAGCATCCGCCGCCGCTCGCGTCGGTGGCAGAATCGTCGAGCAGGTTGAGTCGAGTGGTGTCGTTGGTCTCCATGCGACTAGTCTTGCATACCCCACCGGGGTACGTGAAGTCGTGGGAGAGGGCAACCCGCCGAACCATGAGCGGACGGTCAGTCAATCGGCATCGAAACCGCGGCGAGCATCCAGCAATCGTGCTTAGCGTCGCGATGTCGGCGCTTGCCCTGGGCGCCATTCTCTCTGAGCGACGGAGCCCGGATTGCCTCGCACGCGTGCGCACGACGCCGAACTCGTGATCCTCGGCGCGGGCTGCGCGGGGCTCGCCCTCGCGGCGCGCCTCGCCGAGGGCGACTCGGGGCTACGTGTCATTGCGGTGGACGTCCGCACCGACTACGCCGACGACCGCTCGTGGTGCTTCTGGGCGGCCCCCGACCACGAGCTGCGGTCGATCGTCCACCGCGAGTGGGGCACCTGGGCGTACCAGGCCGAGGGCGGCCCCGCCCACGAGCACGGCGTCGACGGCACGACGTACCAGTACATCCGCGGCGCCGACTTCTACGCCCGCTGCCGCGCGATCATCGACGCGAGCCCGACGGTCGAGCTGCGGCTCGGCGTCGCGGCGGGCTCGCTGCGCGCCGTCGACCCCGCCGAGGGCGAGGGCGTCGTCGTGAGCACGACGGCGGGCGACCTCACCGCCGGCTGGGTCGTCGACACGCGCCCGCGCCGCACGGCGGCCCTGCTCTTCCAGTGCTTCTCGGGCGTCGAGGTCGACCACGGCGGCTCGCTCGACCTCGCCGCGCTCGGCATCGAGCACGGCGCCGCCGGCCTCATGACGGGGATGCGCGCCGACGCCGACGGCCTCGGCTTCGTCTACGTCCTCCCGCTCTCGCACACGACGGCCCTCGTCGAGTGGACGCGCTTCTCCCCCGCCCCGCTGCGCGCCTCCGCGGTGCGCGCCGGGCGCGACGCCGCGCTGGCCTCCCTCGGAGCGCCCCTCGGCGCGCCCCACGTCCGCGTCCTCCGCGAGGAGGGCGGCGTGCTGCCGATGGGCCGCGTGCCAAGCGGGGCCGCTGACGCGACGCCGAGCATCCCCGGGGTCGTCGTCGCGGGTGCGGCCGGCGGCGCCCTCCGCGACGCCTCCGGCTACGGATTCGCGCGCATCCAGGCCTGGGCCCGCGACTGCGCCGACCGGCTCGCGCGCGACGAGGCGCCGGTCGGCCACCCGCCCGAGCCGTTCGTCCGCCGCCAGATGGACCGCATCTTCCTCCAGGCCCTCCGCGCGCACCCCGAGCGCACCGCCGACTACTTCGCCGCGATGGCGCGCGGCGTCGCCTCCGCGCGACTGCTGCGCTTCCTCACCGACCGCGCGCGGCTGAGCGACCTGCTCGCGATCATCGCGAGCCTGCCGCTGCTGCCGTTCCTCGCGCAGCTGCCCGACCGCTCACGCGCCCTCGCGACGAGCTCGGCGCGGCGCCCCGACCTCGTGCGGGCGCTCCCCCGCGTCCGGCGTGCGACGGCCGCCGCGCCGTCGCGGCACCCCGTCGCGCACCCCGCAGCTGCGCCCGAGCCGACCGGAGACGCGCTGGAGCAGGTCGCGTCGTGACGGAGACGGCGACCGCTCGCGCGACCGCCGCGAACGCCAGCAACGACGCCCCGGGCATCCGCCCCCGCGCCCCGCGCGAGACCTACCTCTTCACCGCGACGGCCCTCGCGACAATCCTCGCGTTCCTCCTCGCCGACCCCGAGCCGCCGCTCGTCGTGCAGATCGCTGCGATCGCGATCCTCGCCGCCGTGCTCGGCATGCCGCACGGAGCCCTCGACCCGCTCATCGCCCGCCGTCTCGGCCTGTGGCGCGGGCTCCTGAGCTTCGGCGCGTTCAATCTCGTCTACTCGGGGCTCTCGGTCGCGGTCGTCGCGCTGTGGCTCGTCGCTCCGGTGCCGAGCCTCGTGCTCTTCCTCGTCGTGTCGGCCGTGCACTTCGGCGGCGACTGGATGCGCGAGCGCTCGCCCGCGCCCCGCGCTCTCGCGGGCGCGGCGCTCCTGTCGCTCCCCGCTTTTCGCGACGAGGATGCCGTGGCCGGCCTCTACGCGACCCTCGCCGGCGAGGGCGCCCGCTCGGTCGCCGCGGCGCAGGCCGCGCTGGGTATGCCGCTGCTCGTCCTGCTCCTCGTGCTCGCGGTCGTCGCCGCCCGGCGCGCCCCGCACGAGGCCGTCGAGCTCGGCCTCGTCGCGCTGCTCGCCCTCACGACGCCGCCCCTCGTGTTCTTCATCGTCTACTTCTGCACGCTGCACAGCGCCCGCCACTTGCGCGAGGGCTTCGCCGAGGAGAGAACGCAGCCCCGCCGCCTGACGGCGCTCGTCGTCGTCGCGTACACGGCCATCCCGCTCATCGCGGCGGGCGTCTTCCTCGCCGCGACCGCCGGAACCGCGAGCCTCGACGACCAGCTGCTCCGCGTCGTGTTCATCGGCCTCGCCGCGCTCACCGTGCCGCACATGGTGCTCGTCGGCCTCGGCGACCGGGCGCTGCGGCGCGACGAGCGGGCGGCCGCGCGGCCTAGCCGATGAGCTCGGGCAGCTGATCGCCGTCGCGGGCGGGAGGCCGAGCATCCGCCTCGTCGACGGAACGCCGCCCGCCGCGCTGGGCCGCCGCTCCCGCGAGCACGACGATGACGATGCCGACGACCTGCACCGCCGACGGCGACTGGGCGAGGATCAGCAGTCCGAGCACGAGGCCGATCGCGGGCTCGACGGCCATGAGCGTGCCGAACGCCGTGTGCGTCATGCGGCGCAGGGCGAGCATCTCGAGCGCGAACGGCAGCACGGGCAGCAGGAGCGCGAGGCCGAGGGCGGCGAGCAGCACCGTGCCGTCGATGTTCCCCCACGCCTGCGGCACGCCGACGACCGCCGCAGCGAGCGCCGCGACCGGGATCGTGAGGGCGAGCCCCTGGATTCCGTCGAACCGGTCGCCGATGCGCTGCGTGTAGAGGATGTACGTGCCCCAGCCGATGCCGGCGAGCGCCGCGAACAGCACGCCGAGCAGGTCGATCTCGCCGAGCCAGGGCTCGGCCAGGAGCACGACGCCGGCGAACGCGACGATCGGCCACACGAGCGCGCGACGGCCGCCGCTGCGCACGGCGGCGACCGTGAGCGGGCCGAGGAACTCGATCGCGACCGCCGTGCCGAGCGGGATGCGCTCGAGCGCGGCGAGGAAGAACACGGTCATGAGACCGGTGGCGACCCCCAGCGCCAGCAAAGGCACCACGTCGGCGCGACGGATCACCGCGAGCCGCGGGCGCGCGATGAGCAGGAAGACGATCGCCCCCATGCTGAGCCGCAGCCACGCGGTGCCCGCCGCGCCGACCTGGTCGATGAGCCCGACAGAGAGCGCCGAGCCGAGCTGCACGGAGAACATGGCGAGCATGGCGTAGCTCCACGGCGGCACGCGCGTCACGGCCTTCACGAACCACTCCCGCCGGTCGAGCGCGCACGCCAGTCGCCGATCGCGTCGAGACGGCGCCGCTGCTGCTCCGCCGCCCCGCGATCGAGGCCGCGGTCGCGCTCCTCGAGGTGCGCGCTCACCCGCTCGCGGTGCTCGACCGGGTTGTGGTCGTCGTACTTGAACTTCGCCTCGGTGCGCAGCACCGTCAGGCGCAGACCGCGGATGCCCGCGAGCATCCGCGCGTACGGCCCGTCATCGACGGAGACCTCCGCATGCCCGCCCTCGGGCTGCACGTCGGCGAACTGCGCTACGAGGATGTCCGCCTTCTCCTGCGGGTCGTCGACGATCTCGGCTGTGCAGACGAACTGCACCGAGGAGTAGTAGCTCGTCGGCACGCCGTCCTCGTCCGGGCCTCCCGCCTTCGCCCGCCAGTAGCTCGGGATGTACGCGTAGTCGCCGGTGACCGCCAGGCGCACCTCGACGCCCGCGGCGAGGTGGCGCCACACCGGGTTCGGCCGCGCCAGGTGGAGGATCAGCTGCTCGCCGTCGACCGAGAAGTGGGTCGGCAGCACGAGGGGCGCCTGCGCGGGGTCGGCGTTGTTCACGGCGAGCACGCCGAACCGCTCGTGCTCGACGAGCCATCGCTGCCATTCGGCGGGCTCGAGAGCGGCATCCCAGGGATGAATCAGCATGTCAGTGCCCCGCTTTCGCGTGCGCGCCGGGTCGAGCGCCGCCGCTGGCAGGCTCGTACACCGCGAGGGTGAAGCGCACGCGATCGGAGGCCGCGGCGGCGTACGCGTGGGCGACGTCGCCGGCGAAGGCCACCGCATCCCCCGCCGTCAGCTCGTGCACGTCGCCGTCGACCGTCACGGAGAGCGCGCCCTCGAGCACCTGCAGCAGTTCGCGCGTGCCGGGCGTGTGCGCCTCGGAGTCGTGCCGCTCGCCCGCCTCGAGCGTCCACTCCCACAGCTCGAACGCGTCGGGCAGGGTCGCGCTCGCGAGGAGCACGCCGCGCCCGCCGTGGTCGCCGCTCCACAGCACGGCGCCGGAGCCTGCCCGCGTGACGGTCGCGGCCCCGCGGGTCGGCGGCTCGACGAGCACCGGAAGCCCCACCCCGAGCGCCTCGCTCAGCTTCAGCAGCGTGCCGACGCTCGGGTTTGCGGCGCCCTGCTCGACCGTCACGAGCATGCGGCGGCTGACGCCCGCGGCCTCGGCGAGCTGGTCGAGTGTCCACTGCCTCGCCTGGCGCTCGCTGCGCACGCGCACGCCGATGGCGACCGCGAGGCCGGTGATCTCGTCTTCCATGCAGTGCAGAATACTGCACTACGCGTGCAAACGGATGCTCAGCCCGACGGCAGCGATTTCTGGAAGTGGTACGAGCTGATGCGGTGCCCCTCGCGGAAGTACAGCGCGTGCGCGGCCTGCCGCTCGGGCTGCACGCCCGAGTCGAGGTGCACCTCGGTGATGCCCTCCGCCGCCGCGAGCGCGTCGATCCAGCGCAGCAGCGCCGTGGCCGCCCCACGCCCGCGCCCTTCGGGCAGCGTCGACAGGTCGTCGATGTAGACGTGCCGCCCCCACGCGCGCTTCTCGTCGATGCGGAAGCCCGCGACCGACACGGCGTGCTCGTGCTCGCCGTCGAACGCGCCGATCAACCGGTAGCCCTGCGCGAACTGGCTCCGCACCCGCTCGACGAACGAGGCCTCATCGCCGACCTGAGGCCGCAGCTCGCGCATCGCCGCGTGAGCGAGGCGGCAGTCGTCATCGGACAGTTCGCGGACATCCATGCGACCACTGAACCAGAAAGCGGTGACGTCCCGCTGAGTGGATGCTCCTATTGCTGTCAAGCGGCGCGCGGTGGGCGGAGCCGAGCCAGCGC
>VFQM010002962.1_pt1 | contig 11578 bp, 11 predicted proteins | sample 3512391 | NCBI WGS metagenome assembly VFQM01 (sample SAMN10412369, study PRJNA504923) | tailings metagenome | isolation source: Replicate 1 from Balatoc abandoned mine | place: Philippines
CCCTATCCCCATCTCCGCCCCCGCTCCATCAAACCTCTCCCACCGTGAAGCGCGCTACAAAACGGTGACCTAGCTCTCTTGACAGTACTGGCCCCCACCCCGACCTTTCCCGAAGTAATCCCGCCCCGGGCCCCCGGAGCGGTTTCCGCACGTTCCCTCGCTCCCTGATCGGAGATTCCCGATGCGCCTTCGTTCCTTCGCTCCCCTCGCGCTCGCCGTGTCGTTCGCGCTGCCTGGCGCGCTGCAGGCCCAGGGTCGCGATGTCTACCTCCTCCCGATGCCCACGCAGGAGATGATGGGCGCCTCGATGGGCCGCACCCAGCCCGGTGTCGCCGCCTCGTCGCCGATCGGCTTCGGTCCCCGCCAGGGTGACGTCTTCGCCGGCTTCGGCTACCAGGCCAAGGCGGCGAACGGCGAGCAGGATGGCGCGCTCTCCGTCGGCGGTGGCTTCCTGAATCCGGAAGAGACGGTCGGCATCGAGGCCGTCCTCACCTCGCTCTCCACCGTGCGCTCGGGCTTCGGCTCGCGCCTCGTCGGTGGCGTGAAGGTGCACAAGGTGCTCAGCGGCTGGGGCGTCGGCCTCGGCGTCGAGGGCATCTACCTGAACGGCAACGATTTCGACACCGATCCCTCGGTCTACCTCGCCGGCACGCGCGTCCTCGAGGTCCGCGACGCCTCGACCTTCAACAGCGCGACGATCAACCTCGGCATCGGCAGCGGCCGCTTCCAGAGCGCCGAGAACTTCGCCAAGGGCGAGTCAAGCGTCGGCTTCTTCCTCTCATCGTCCATCCGCGTCAACGAGTGGAGCTCGGCGATCGTCGACTACACCGGCGCGCAGGTGAACCTCGCGCTGTCGTTCTCGCCGCTCAAGTCGATGCCGCTCGTGATCACCCCGTCGATCAACGACCTCACCGGCGAGGCAGGCGACAAGGCGCGCCTGTCGCTCGGCGCCGGTATGTCCTGGAAGTACTAACCTCGGAGCCCAGACTAATGACCAAGAAGAATTTCTTCGCTGCCGCGGCCCTTGTGGCCCTGGCCTCGTCTGCGGCTGCCGCCCAGACCGACTTTGGATCCCCGATTGGCGCGGGTGCAGGCCTCGGCGGCGCGGTCGCGCCGCTCGGCGTGCCGGCGGCCCCTCGGGCCGGCGCGTCGGTCGCGGCTGGTGCCGGTGGCCGTCTGACCGGCTTCTCGAGCCGGATGGCGAACGCGCCGGCGGGCGGTGTGTCCGTCCGGAACCCGGCTGGTGGCAACGTGGCGGTGCCCCAGGCCACGGCCCAGGCCCTCGGTGCCGTACTTCGTGGCAATCCGTCGCCTGCGCAGGCCTCGGCGCTCACGACGGCCCTCGGCGGTGGTGCCGGTGCCGCGCGCCTGACGGCGGCGCTGCAGGTGATGGGCTCCAGTGCGACGCTCGCGAACATCCAGGCAGCGGTCGCTGCGTTCAACGATGCGATCAACGCCCTGCCGGCTGGGCAGGGGCCGACGCCGGCGATGCTCGCCGCGCGCGATGCGATCGCTACCGCGATGCGTCAGTAACGCAAACGGCATCGCGCGCGGGCTGAACCCCTGCGCGCAGGCAATGAGGGGGCGGAACCACCACGGTTCCGCCCCCTCAGGCTTTTCGGACCACCGGTGGTCCCTTAGCGCGGAATCGTGCTCCGCCGCGCGCGAATCCCTACGCCGATGCTCACCACCGGCGCCCCCGCGCCGCCCACGAGACGGTCCGCGTACTTCACCTCGAACGTCAGGTCGCGCCGCTCCGAAATCGGCGAGCGATAGCCCAGCCCCAGTGCGTAGCCCACCTGCTGCGACGGCGTCGCATCGCAATCCACGAAGCCGCCCGACGCACCGCAGTTGACGCGCCACGACGCCACCGGCCCGCCCAGAGCGTACACGCCCGTCAGCGCCCCCGCCGGCACTTCGGCGAGCCCGAGCAACGCCACTTCGGCGCCGTTCTCGCTCACCTGCCGCCGGTCGAGCATCGGGATGTCGCGCTGGTACTGCATTTGGATTGCCGCCACGTCCGCGCGCAGCGCGAACACCGGCGTGAACCCCAGGTCATAGTGCAGGCGGAACTCGTATCCGCGACGGTTCGAGTTGGCGGTATCGGTTTCGTCGCCGCTCACCGAGCGGAGCGCGAAGCTGGCGCCGAACTGGGCTGACGCAACGGAGGGAACAGCCGCGAGGGCGGCAAGGAATGCGAAGCGAATCACAGGGGCAGGGGCTGAGTGAGTGAGAGAGGCGGACGCTCAGTGACTGGCGGCCTCGCGGACCTCGTCCGGCGTGACGACCGCGGCACCTGCCTTCCCAACCTGTACGCCCGCCGCATAGTTCGCGACGATCGCCGCCTCGAGTGCGCTGCCGCCGGCGGCCAGCACCGCCGCGAGGTAGGCCGTGACCGTGTCGCCGGCGCCGACGACGTCGTAGACCTCACGGGCTGTCGTCGGAATGCGCACGACGCTCGTGGTGCCCGCCGCGCCTGCCGCCGCGCCTGCCGCCGCGCCTGCCGCCGCGCCTGCCGCCGCGCCTGCCGCACCCGCCGCACCCGAGGCCGCGCGAGAGATCAGGGCCATCCCTTGCTCGCTCAGCGTCAGCAGCAGATGCTCGGCCTGCAATCGCTCCAGCACCGTCGGCAGCGCACGCGCGTCACTCACGTCCACCGCTGCGCCCAGCGCGCCTTCCAGCTCGCGCCGGTTGGGCTTGAAGATCGTGCAGCCCTGGTACTCGAAGAAATTGCGGAACTTCGGATCCACGACCACCGGGATGCCCTTGGCCTTCGCGGCGGCAATCGCCGCGCGGATCACCGCGGGCAGCAGCACGCCCTTGTTGTAGTCTTCGAGGATCAAGGCGTCGGCGCTCGCGATCGCCCGCTGCAGCGCGTCGAGCACCCGCGTGACTTCGTCGCCGGAGAGATCCGCGTCCACTTCCTCGTCCACGCGCACCACCTGCTGATTGCGCGCGACGACGCGCGTCTTCGTGGTCGTCGGGCGGTCGCAGTCGACGAGCCCGCGCGGCTCCGCGCCCTGTTCGGCCAGCATCTCACGCAGTTGCAGGCCCGCGCTGTCGCGCCCCACCGCCGCCACCAGTTCGCAGCGCGCGCCCACCGCGAGCACGTTCTGCGCGACGTTCGCCGCGCCGCCCAACGCGTACTTGCGTTCGCGCACGCGCACGATCGGCACCGGGGCCTCGGGCGAGATGCGCTCCACGTCGCCCTTCAAATAGAGGTCGAGCATCGCATCCCCGACGACGGCGATGCGCGGCGGCTTGTGGGCGACGGCGCCGAGCAGCTGCTCGAGGCGCTCGCGGCTGAGGCGGGAGCTGGGCATCTGTGAAAGCTGGCGCGAAAGCGCGGCCTGTGGGAGGGCTGGGTTGGCGTTATCCTCCACGAATGCGTCCCGCCGCCCTGCCATTGGTGCTTGCGTTGGCCATCGTCGGCATCAGCGTCAGCGGCCCACTGGCCCGCCTCGCGAATGCGCCGCCGCTGGCCATCGCCGTGTGGCGGCTCACGCTGTCGCTGGTGATCGTCGCCGTGCCGCTGCTCGCCTCGGGTGCCTGGCGTGAATGGCGCGGGCTCTCGCGCCGCGATCTCGCGATCGCCCTCGCCGCAGGGTTCTTCCTTGCGCTGCACTTCTGGAGCTGGATCGCCAGCCTCGGGATGACCAGCGTCGCCGCCAGCGTGCTGCTCGTGAATCTGCACCCCGTGGTCATCGTGCTCGGGGGCGCACTCTGGCTCGGCGAACGGCCCACGCGCGCGCAGCTGCTTGGCATCGCGATCGCGCTGATTGGCGCGGGAATCGTCGTTGCGCCGGACTTGCTGGCGGGCGCCGGAGCAGCCACCGCGGCCGCCACGCACTCGCCCGCCGCAACACTTGCCGTCGCCTCGAACCCTGCGCTCGGCAACGTCCTCGCCTTGCTCGGCGCCGTGACCGTCGGCCTCTACTACCTCGCCGGGCGTCGGCTGCGCCAGCAGCTCTCGCTCTGGCCATACGTCGCGCTGGTCTACGGCGCCTGCTGGCTCGTGCTGCTGCTGTTCGCGCTGCAGCAGCGCGTGCCGCTGTGGCCTTACGCGCCGCGAGAGCTCGGCATCTTCGCGTTGATCGCCCTCGGCCCGATGCTCGCCGGGCACACCGGCTTCAACTGGGCGCTCAAGTATGTGCCCGCCGTCGTGGTCAGCGTGGCGCTGCTCGCCGAGCCCGTCGGCGCCGGGCTCATCGCGTGGATCGCGCTCGGCGAACGGCCCGGCGTGAGCACCCTCGTGGGCGGCGTCGTCGTGCTCGCCGGACTCGTGGCCTCGCTCCGCGCCCGATGATATCTTGAACCGTTCCCGGGCTCATAGCTCAGCGGTTAGAGCAGCGGACTCATAATCCGACGCGCGCAGGTTCGAATCCTGCTGGGCCCACTCGCATAGCCTCGATGCCGCCACTTCGCCCGCCGCCCGCCATCCGCGCGATCACGCAGACGCTTGAACGCGCCGGCCACGAGGCTTGGTGCGTCGGCGGCGCCGTCCGCGACGCGCTGCTCGGCATCGAGACCCTCGACTGGGACGTCGCCACCAGCGCGCGCCCCGAGCAGGTGCAGAAGCTCTTCAAGCGCACGATTCCCGTCGGCATCCAGTTCGGCACCGTGGGCGTGCTCGACGCCGACGGCGTGCTGCACGAGGTCACCACCTTTCGGCACGACGTCGAGACCGACGGACGCCACGCCGTCGTGAAGTTCGGCGCCTCGCTCGAGGAGGACCTCGCGCGCCGCGACTTCACGATCAATGCGATCGCCGTCCACGCCGAGACGCTGGAACTGCGCGATCCCTTCGACGGCCGCGCCGACCTCGAGCGCCGCGTCGTGCGCTGTGTCGGCGACGCGCAGCTGCGGATGCAGGAGGATCGCCTGCGCGCGCTGCGCGCCCTCCGTTTTGCGGGGCGCTTCGACTTCGCGCTCGATCCCGACACCTGGCAGGCCATCCGCGACAGCGCCCCGCAGCTCGGCCGCCTCTCGATGGAGCGCGTCAAGCAGGAACTCGAGAAGGTGATGGAGCAGGTGGCGCGGCCCAGCGTGACGCTCGAGCGCTATCGCGAGGCGGGCATCTTCGCCGCCTTGGTGCCGCTGCTCGCCGATGCGCCGCCGGCGCGCTTCGCCGCCGTGGACTTCTTGGCGAAGCCCGGCCTCGCGCGCCGCCCCGACCGCCGGATGCTGCGCCTCGCCGCACTCTTCGTGGAGCCCGGCGTCGCGCCGCCGCGCGGACTCGAGGCCACGCTCAAGCATCTCAAGTTCAGCAACGTGGAGGCGCGCGCCACGCTCGCCCTCGCGACCGCTGCCGCCGATCACCCGCTCGCGAGCATCGGGGGGTTCGGACACTACGCGATAAGGGACCACGGGCGGTCCATTACGTCAGCGGAGGCCGTCGCGGCACGCGGCGGAGGGGACCACCCGCTGTCCGAAAACCCAGAGCGTTCGGCAGGGGACCACCCGCTGTCCGAAAACGCTGAGCGTTCGGCAGGGGACCACCCGCTGTCCGAAAACCCTGAGCGTCCGGTAAGGGACCACTCGCTGTCCGAGAACGCTGAGCGTTCGGCGGGAGACCACGGGCGGGCCATTACGTCAGCGGACGCCGTCGCGGCACGCGGCGGAGGGGACCACCCGCTGTCCGAAAACCCTGAGCGTCCGCTAAGGGACCACCCGCTGTCCGAAAACCCTGAGCGTCCGACAACGGACCACCCGCTGTCCGAAAACCCTGAGCGCCGCGACGCGGACCTCCGCCGCGCGATTGCCCGCGCCGGCCGCCTGATGGTCCCCGGCCTCGCGCGATTGCTCTGGGCGCGCGCCAAGGCCGAGGGCGCCACCGCGGCGCAGGGCCTCGAGGGCCTCGCGCTCTATCGCCGCGCGCTGCGCAGCGCCTTCCGCGATCCGCTGAGCATCGCCGACCTCGCGGTGGACGGCGAAGATCTGCAGCGCGCCGGCGTCGGCGCGGGCCGCGCGATGGGCGAGATGCTCAAGCACTTGCTCGACCTCGTGCTCGACGAGCCGTCGCGCAACACGCGCGAGACGCTGCTCGCCGAAGTGCAGCGCCGCCTCGCTGCGCCGTGACGACGCCCGCGCTGGAGGCGGCGAAGTCCGCGCTGGCTCCTGCGAAGCCCGCGCTGGCTCCTGCGAAGCCCGCGCTGCTCGTGGACGCGCACGCCGTCGGCAACTCGGGGCTTGGCCGCTACACGCGCGAGTTGGCCTGCCGCCTCGCCGCGCGCGACGACTTCCGCGCCGTCTACGTCGCCGGCGATCCCGCTGAGGTGAGTGGTTGGCATCCCGCGCTGCGGGTGCTGCCGTTCCGCCACGCGCGGCACTCGCCGCGTGTGCCCTGGGGTTGGGCGGCGATCGAAGCCGAGGTCGCGGGACCGCGCGTGAGTTGGTTTCCGCACTGGGACGGCGCTTGGACGGCGCAGCCGGCCGTCACGACCATCCACGACCTCATTCACCTCGCCGAGCCGGGCGTGGCGGGCGCGCTCAAGGGTGCGGTGGCGCGCGCGTGGATCGGCCGGATGGTGCAGGGCAGTCGCGCGCTGGTGGCAGTGAGCGCGCACACGGCGCGCGCGGTCGAGCAGGCGTTTCCTGCGGCGCGCGGCAAGCTCCACGTCGTGCCGAACGGTGTGGCGCAAGCGTTCTTCGGTGCGGCGCCCGCGGGCGATGCGCCCGTCGCGGGCCCGTACCTGCTTACGCTGGGCAACAAGCGCGTGCACAAGCGCTTCGACACGGCGATCCGCGTCTTCGCCAAGCTCGCCGCCGAGCGGCCCACGCTGCAACTGGTAATGATCGGCAATCGCGACGCGCACACGGCGGAGCTGCGCCGCCTGGCCGAGTCGCTGGGCGTGGCCGCGCGCGTGCACGATGTCGCGGCCCTCGGCGACGCCGCATTGCACCGCGCCTACGCGGGCGCCGAGGCGCTGCTCGTGACCTCGCGCGACGAGGGTTTCGGTCTGATAGCGATCGAAGCGATGGCCGCGGGCTGCCCCGTCGTGGCGGTGGATCGCGGCCCGTTCCCGGAAGTGATCGGCGATGCGGGCGTGCTCGTGCCCTATGATGATCCCGCCGCGATGGCCGACGCGCTGCGGCAGCTCGACCGCCCCGCGCTGATCGCCCGCGGCCGCGCGCGCGCGGCGCGCTACACCTGGGACGCCGCCGCCGACCTGCTCGCGCCGATCCTGCGCGCCGCCGCTCGTTAGCCGAGACGCGGGGCGCGCACACGCGCGTGCACGCGCATTACTTTGCACGAGTATGCTCGCGCTCAACCTTGACGTCGAAATCACCCGCGGCGACTCCGTCGAGTCGCGCCACCGCGTCCACGCCGCGGTCATCGGCGCCGACGACGTGCTCATCGCCGCCGCCCGCGACGCCGCCCTCGTGACGATGTGGCGCAGTTGCGCCAAGCCCTTCCAAGTGCTGCCGCTGCTCGCCAGCGGTGGCTTCGACCAACTCGGTTGGGGTCACGAAGAGCTCGCGCTGGCCTGCGCCTCGCACGGCGGCGAGCCCGAGCACGTCGCGATCGCGAGCCGAATGCTCGCCTCGCTGGGCCTCGAAGAGGGCGACCTCGCCTGCGGTCCGCACGATCCGCTCTCCGCGCGCGGCGCACGGCTGCTGCGCGAGGCGGCGGCACTGCCGACGCGGCTGCACAACAACTGCTCGGGCAAACACAGCGCGATGCTCGCGCGGGCCAAGACGCAGGGCTGGGCCACCGTCGGCTACGAGGACGCCGAGCATCCGGTGCAGCGCAGCTGCCTCGGCGAGGTCTCGGCCTGGACCGGCGTCCCGCTCGACGATATGCCGCTCGGCGTGGACGGATGCGGCGTCGCGGTGATGGCGCTGCCCCTGGAGCGGATGGCGCTGGCCTATGCGCGCTGGGGTCGCGCGATCCAGGCCGGCGAGGAGCTGCCGGCTCGCACCGCGGCGGCGATGCGCAAGCATCCGCATCTGATCGGCGGCACGGAACGCTTCGACACGGTGCTGCTCGAGGAGACCGAGGGCGCGGTGATCGCGAAGGTCGGGGCGGAAGGCGTGCATACCGTCACCGTGCCGGCGCTGGGCATCGGCCTGGCGATCAAGGTCGAGGACGGCGCGCAGCGCGCGCAGCACATCGCGGTGCTCCGTGCGCTGCAGCAGCTCAGCGTGCTGCCTCGCGATCTGCCGCCGCGCCTTGCAGACTTCGTGGAACGACCGGTCAAGAACACGCGCGGCGCGATCGTCGGTGCCGTGCGCAGCGTGGGGGGCGCGTGAGCGAGACGACCAACAGAGGCTGGGCGCGGCAGACGCCCGCCGAGGGCATCACGCTGCTAGGCTCCGACGTGGCCGCCTTGGTGCGCTGGTCGGCGCGCGTCGCGGTGGGCAGTGAGCAGGATCTGCGCGCCGGCTGCGCCGAAGTGCTCGCCGCCGAAGTGCCGACGGCCTGGGTGGAGGAGTGCATCCTCCAGAGCTACCTGATGTGCGGATTCCCGCGCACGCTCAACGCGATGCGCGAATGGCGCAAAGCCAGCGGCGTCCCCGCGCCGGCGCCGGAAGAGATCCCCGAGCCCAACCTCGCGAGATGGCGCGTGCAGGGCGAACAGACCTGCGAGATCGTCTACGGCAAGTTCTACGACCGCCTCCGCCAGAACATCCTGCAGCTGCATCCGGCCCTCGACGACTGGATGATCGTCGAAGGCTACGGCAAGATCCTCTCGCGCCAGGGCCTCGAGCTCAAGCTGCGCGAGTTCTGCATTGTGGCGGCCTGCGCGGCGATGGGGCAGGATCGGCAGCTCCACTCTCACCTGCACGGGGCGCTGAATGCGGGCGCGGGCGTGGAGGAGGTGGCGGGGGTGCTTGCCGTGCTCGATGGCGTGGTTGAGCCGGGGTTGCTGATTCGGGCGCGACTGCTGTTTTCGCGAGTCGCCGGAAAGTGAGAGAGGTTTGACGGAGCGGGGGCGGGGATGGTGATAGGGGAATGAGAGAGAGGTGGGAAAGACGCGAGAGGCTCGTGAGCCGTGAATCCCCCCTCTCCCCCATTCTCGTATCTCCATCTCCGCCCCCGCCCCCGTTCGACCTCTCCCGCCAAATCGAGCGACGAGAAGCAAGACGCTGCTAGGGAGCCAGCTGGCAAGACGTTAGCTTTCTGCCCATATGTTCATCGATCTCGTCCACGTTAAGGTGACCGCCGGCACCGGCGGCTCCGGCTGCACGTCATTCCGCCGCGAAAAGTTCGCCCCGATGGGCGGGCCGGACGGCGGCGATGGCGGCAAGGGCGGGGACGTGATCGTCCGCGGCGACGCCAACCTCAGCACGCTGCTCGACTTCACCTACCGCGATCAGTGGGAAGCGGAGCGCGGCGAGCACGGGATGGGCTCCAATAAGACCGGCCGCTCGGGCAAGGACGTGATTCTTCCCGTGCCGCCGGGCACGGTCATCCGCGACCGCGACTCCGGTCAGCGCCTCGGCGAGATCCTCGAGCACGGGCAGGAGATGATCGTCGCCAAGGGCGGCCGCGGCGGGAAGGGCAACGCCTTCTTCGCCACGGCCACGCATCAGGCGCCGCGCGAATGGCAGCCGGGCGAGGAAGGCGAGCTGCGCACGCTGGAGTTCGAGCTCAAGCTCATCGCCGACATCGGCCTCGTCGGCCAGCCCAACGCGGGTAAGAGCACGCTGCTCAGCGTGATCTCGGCGGCCCGCCCGAAGATCGCCGACTATCCCTTCACGACGCTGCAGCCCAACCTCGGCGTGGTCCAGCTCTCGGACCATCGCACCTTCGTGGTCGCGGACATCCCGGGCATCATCGAGGGCGCGCACACCGGCAAGGGCCTGGGCCTGCAGTTCCTGCGGCATATCGAGCGCACGCGCATCCTGGCCTTCCTGATCCCCATCGACGCGATGGACTGGCAGGCCGAGTACGATCAGCTGCGGGCCGAGGTGCGGAGCCATTCGGCCGAGCTGGCCGCCAAGCCGCACTGCGTGATCTTCACCAAGCTCGACCTCCTGGGCGAGGAGTACGTGCCCGAGATCGACGCGCCGGAAGCCTTCGGGATGTGGTCGATCTCCGCCGCGGCGCGGCAGGGGCTCGACCAGCTCAAGGCCGCCTGGTGGAGCCGGCTGCTGGAGATGCGGAAGGCCGCCGGCGAGGTCCCCCAGGGATGACGCCGCGCGGGGCGGACCTGCCCGGGACCGTCGCCTGATGCGAACGCCGGCGCGGACTCCGGAATGGCGTCCCGCCGCAGCCTTGCCCGAGTGCCTGGGCGATCTTTCGATACCACCCAAAGGATTGTGGTTGTTGGGCGACGCGGCCTGCCTGGACGCCGCCCCGACCCGCGCCGTGGCCATCGTCGGAACCCGCGAGGCCTCGGCCTACGGCGTCCGGATGGCGCGCCGCTTGGCGGCCGGGGCTGCCCGCGCGGGGCTGGTCGTGGTGTCCGGTCTGGCCCGCGGCATTGACGCCGCCGCGCACGAGGCCGCCGTGGCGGCGGGGGGCAAGACCATTGCCGTCCTGGGCACCGGAGCCGACGTTCCGTACCCGGCCGCGCATCGGACATTGCACAGGCTTGTCCAGGAAAATGGCCTGGTCATCAGTGAGGTCGAGCCAGGCACAAAGGCCTTCCCGGGATGCTTCCCGCGCCGGAATCGGATCATTGCGGGGCTCTGCCGGCTCACGGTCGTGGTCGAGGCGGGGCACAAGTCGGGGGCCCTCAATACGGCGTCGTTTACCGAGACCTTGGGCCGCGGCCTGGCCGCCGTCCCGGGGATGGCGGACGACCCCCGAGCCGCCGGATCGAACCAGCTGATCCGCGACGGCGCGAACGTAATTCTGGATGTGGAGGATATGTTGATGGTCTTCGACATTTCCACAATTTCCCACATCGCCGAATCCCCCGAGGCCCGGCGAATGCAGCTCGCCTCTGAGCTTTGGAACCCGACGGATCGCCTGCTGCTCAGCTTTCTGACGGGTCAGGCGCAGGCGCCAACCGCGATTGCTCAGCGGGCAGGACTGTCAGTAAGGCAGGTTTCGGAAAGTTTGCTCAGGCTCGAGATGCTCGGTGTCGCGGAGGGCGGGGCGGCCGGCTACAGTCTGGTGGATCCGGCGACTGCGGCACGCTAAGGAGCCGACGGTGGGCGAGGGCAGGGATTCCGGTCCGTTTCCTGGCTCCGCCTCCGCGTCGGATCGGACCGCACCGCCGCGGCCTGAACTCCTCGGCGGCCGGGCGGAGCTCTCCACTTGGGGAGCGAAAATGGCTCTAGCGGCGCGTCCACCACTCGGCGATATTTGCCTGATGGCGTCGATGTGGTGTTCCACAGCACGGCCGAAGTAGATTCTCGATAATCAACAGTAAGTTGCGATAATACAATACATTGAGAATCTACTTTAAGTCATTTTCATCTGGTGGATTGACGTCTGGGCTCGCCAGTTCTGGCTTGCTGCTGTCGGTTTATCACGACAGTGGCTCAGTGCCTGGCTCCGGCCACATCATCCAGCGGTTCGGGCGCGGCGTCCCGACTACCTTCTGGCAGCTGGCTACCCAGCGGCAACCCAAGTGACCGACTACCGGCACATTTACCTTCACGTCCCTTTTTGTGGACGGCG
>VFQM010002964.1_pt1 | contig 11573 bp, 7 predicted proteins | sample 3512391 | NCBI WGS metagenome assembly VFQM01 (sample SAMN10412369, study PRJNA504923) | tailings metagenome | isolation source: Replicate 1 from Balatoc abandoned mine | place: Philippines
TACGCAGTTGGATATTAGAATACTAAAATACTCTTTTTTTTCTATTGCGGAATTTGGGTTAAACCTAATATTTTCATAAGTCGTAAAACAGTTTTGTGATTAATCAAAATTCCTTTTTCTTTCAAAAGCAAAGTAATTCTTCTATAGCCCAACCTTCCTTTATGACGATGATAAATCTGCTTAATCATTTCTTTTATTTCCGCATATTTATCTTTCATTTGAAAGCGTTTTTGATAGTAATAAAAACTGCTTCTTGCCATCGATGTACAATGCAGAAGTACTGCTAAATCAAGTCCTGCCTTAACTCTTCGATGGCTTTGGATTTTTCCTTTCCTGAATTAAGGCGTCTAACTTTTTTAAAATGGCGTTCTCGGCTTCTAAATAATAAATCCTCTCCAACAGTTTTTCCTCCCTTGTTAAGGGTTTGCCTGTTTTCTTTTTTTTTCGCTTGTAATTACTCATGGTTTTAGGTCTTCCTCTGGGTCTGTTTTCTAAACCTAAAATACCATTTTTTTTGTAATTACGCTGCCAACTAAGAATACTGGACTCCGCAGGAATATTAAACCTTCTCGACGCTTCTTTTAAACTTAAATTCTCTTTCTCAATTACTGATAAAATCTTTAATTTAAAATCTTTTGTGTAATGCCTATTGGAAAGCCGAACAAGTCCTGAAACTCCATAAAGTTCATAAAATTTTATCCATTTACGAACCAAGGAACCACAAACTCCAATGCGTTTTCCTAAATCGTCTGTTCCAATATCCCCTTTGTGATATCTCTTTATAGCTTTTAATTTAAAGTCTACTGAATATTTACTTTTCCCCATAAAAAATCCCCCTAAAAAGTGTCTAACTTTTTGGGGGCAGTCCATTTCTGGAGTTTTTTTATTATAAAATCTAGAATCTCATATCTAGCATCTAGCATCTAGAATTATTGATAACGTTCGTGTTCTCTTTCTTTCACAAACTTGCTCCAAAGAGGCTTGGTCAAGGCTTTATATTTTTCTACATCGAAAACTTGAGAATCGGTAAGCGCTTTATACGTGAGCCAAACACCAAAAGGAAATAAAACCAAATTAGAAAGCCAAGCTCCGAAATAGGGATTGAGTTTTCCTTTCCAAGTAATATTTTCTACGGTCAAGTTCATCACATAGAAGACAATAAAAATGATAATTGCAATCACCACAGGTAAACCTACACCTCCTTTTCTGATGATAGAACCTAAACTTGCGCCAATCATAAAGAAAATAAGACAAGTCACCGAATAAGCAATAATCCCTTGTTGATACATGATAATCTTATTGTAATACTTTACAATATCTAAAATTTGGGTATCCTTGTTCTTTTTTTCGTTTTGTAGAAAAGAAATTTTAGTATAGGCTTGATAGAGGACTTCTAACCTTTTATCTTCTTTTAATTTTTCTATCGCAAAAGGTTCTGTTGGTTTGGCAGGATTTTTAATTTTGTCGATGTAAGTCACATAATTATTGGTTTGTCCTACCATTTCAGAGTTAATAGAGTTAAAACTAAAGTCGTTTTCTTTCTTAACCTTTACAATCGTTTTATTAATCTCTTTATAATTTTGGAAACGGTAATCGTCTGTAATTTTTTCGTCTTCTATGGCTTTGTTAATGACGTCACTCACATCAAAATGCTGAACCAGAGAATCAAATTTTACCGATTGACCAGGCTGTTTCAGTCGTTCTAAATAATTTTTGTCTTGAATATTATCCTCGAAAATATAGCCATCATATAAAACCAATTTCAAATAATTTCTATTCGCAGCGGGTGTAAATTCACCTTTTTTAGCAATAATAGTTCTTTGGTCTTCATAAGCATTGGCCACTTTGTGCACAAAAACGCCTTCTAAATGTTCGCCGTTTTCCCCATAAATTTTGTCAAATTTTACCGTTGCTCCAGGCAATGAATTGATGAATTGTCCTGCGGTAAAGTTGATGGCGGGTTTGGTAGCGGCAATATTGTACATCATGTTTTTGGCCTTCCTCTGAAAATCTGGAATGACATTATTTGAAAACACAAAAAGCATGATAGAAAGTAAAGAAACTACTACAAACAGAGGCATCATAATTCTTGTGAGGGAAATTCCCGCAGATTTCATGGCGGCGAGTTCATAGCGTTCCCCGAAATCTCCAAAAGTCATAATCGAAGCCAAAAGAATGGTCAGAGGTAATACCATTTTGACAACATTTACACTCAGATAAAACAAGAATTTTACAATTTCCCAATTGCTTAAGCCTTTTCCTGTAAACTGCGAAAGCTGAATCCATACAATATTCACCATAAAGATGAAAAACAGCACGCTGAAAATAAATAGAAACGGCCCGAAAAAGGTTTTTATAATATATTGATCGAGTTTCTTTAACATTTGCCAAAATTATGAAAAAAGTTAGAATTATTTTGGTTTTAGTTCTTTTGTCTTGAAACAAAAGAACCAAAAGTTCAAGACTTGAATGCTCAGCTAAATAATTGAAATCTATTCTAAAATCCCTGAAACTTGTCTTCGCTTTGCTTCGACTTCAAACAGTAGGAATTTTTTAACGCCTAGATTTCAATTATTTTTAACGCTTCCGCATTCTATGTCATAGAAAAATCCTTCTCAAAATGAGAAGGATTAACGTTATAATTCTGTAATGAGGTAATTTTTGTACTTGTTTTTATCAAAGCTGAACGTAGAAGCACTTAAACTTTGGTTTTCTTTGTATTGATTTACGGTAATCACGGCCAAATCATTGCCTGATGAAGTCTGTACAATTTTAGCAATCTGCTTTTTAGGCGTATTAATGTACAAAACCACACTTTTTACTCCATTATCTTTTACAGGAACCATTTTGATGAGGTCTAGACCGCCACTTTTTCCTGCATAGGTTACGGTGTAGCCTGTTTTGTATTCATCAAGGTAGTTGATAGGGGAAAGCGCTTTTTCCGAACCATTTGGTTGAGCAATCGTCACTTCTTGGTCTTCTTTAGAAATGTTGTACACTTTTTTCCCGTCAAAAATTTGCTCATTTCCCATGATATTCAGTTTGTACTGAGTAGGAGTAGAGTAGAAGATTCCCGTTTCGGTTTTGCTCACTTTTCCCGTTCCCGTTCCGTAAGAAAACTTGAAGTAAGTATTTTTTTTGGCTTTATAATTTTTAGAAACGGTTTCTAAAATAGTTTTGGCTTTAGCATCTACTTTTTGCGCGAACGAAAAGGTAAAACTTCCAACTAAAGCACTTGCTAATATAATCTTGTTAAAATATTTCATGTCTTTATTTTTAATGATTCTTGGTGTAGATTTCAAAAAGCGAGCCAAGAAAACTTAAAGAGTGTTAAATAACTTCTAAATCTTCAGTCTTCCATCTTCGGACTTCCTACTTCCTCAATTCTTCCAAGAAACTTTCCAAAGAATTTAAATCAGAAATCATGACTTCTCTTGCTTTTGCACCGTTAAAACCGCCTACAATTCCTGCAGCTTCTAATTGGTCCATAATTCTTCCCGCTCTGTTGTAGCCCAATTTTAATTGTCTCTGAAGCATAGAAGTAGAACCTTGTTGTGTAGAAACAATAATTCTCGCCGCTTCTTCGAAGAGTTGGTCTTTTTCATTCGGGTCAAAACTTCCCACCGTAGAAGTGGTTTCTTCCCCTGAATATTCCGGCAACATGAATGCAGAAGCGTAACCTTTTTGTTCGCCAATGTATTCTGCAATTTTCTCCACTTCTGGAGTATCTACAAATGCACATTGCAATCTCAATAAGTCATTTCCGTTAAAATACAACATGTCACCTTTTCCTATCAATTGTTCTGCACCAGTAGAATCTAAAATCGTTCTGGAATCTACAGAAGAAATAACTCTGAAGGCTGCTCTCGCTGGGAAATTGGCTTTAATCATCCCTGTAATCACGTTTACAGATGGTCTTTGTGTCGCTACAATCAAGTGAATTCCCACCGCTCTTGCTAATTGGGCTAATCTGGCAATTGGAAGTTCTACTTCTTTTCCTGCTGTCATGATAAGGTCTGCAAATTCGTCTACCACAAGTACGATGTAAGGCATGTAACGGTGACCATTTTCAGGATTCAATTTGCGCTCCGTGAATTTCTTATTGTATTCCTTAATATTTTTACAAAAAGCATTTTTCAGCAAATCATAACGCGTATCCATCTCTATACAAAGAGAGTTCAGCGTGTTAATCACTTTATGCGTATCCGTAATAATAGCGTCTTCGCCATCTGGAAGTTTTGCCAAGTAATGTCTTTCAATTTTTGAATAGAGAGAAAGTTCTACTTTTTTAGGGTCTACCATCACAAATTTCAATTCACTAGGATGTTTTTTGTAAAGCAGGGAAGTAAGAATGGCGTTAATCCCAACAGATTTTCCTTGTCCAGTAGCTCCCGCCATCAATAAGTGAGGCATTTTGGCTAAATCTGCCACGAAAACTTCATTAGAAATCGTTTTCCCGAAAACTACTGGCAAATCCATATCTGCATTTTGGAATTTCGGTGAAGAAATAACACTTCGCATAGAAACCATCGAAGGATTTTTGCGTGGAACTTCTATTCCTATCGTTCCCTTTCCTGGCATCGGTGCGATAATTCTGATTCCTAGAGCAGATAAATTCAAGGCGATGTCATCTTGTAATTTTTTAATTGCCGCTACTCTTATTCCCGCTTCTGGAACAATTTCGTAAAGCGTAACAGTAGGACCGATGGTTGCTTTAATTTCTGCAATGCCTACGTTGAAGTTTTTCAGTAAACCAACAATTTTATTTTTATTTTCTTCGAGTTCGTCTTTATTGATGGCGATTTCTTCGTTGCCATATTCTCTTAAAAGTTCAATTTTTGGCATTTGGAAATTCGCCAAATCCAATTTATGGTCATACAAACCGTGTTTGTCTACCAAATCCTTAGCTTTTCTTTCAGAATCGTCTAAATCTTCTTTCACTTCTTCAATACTGAAAGCAATATTGTCTGCAGGTTTTGCATGCGTTTCTTCTTTTTGAAAACTAAAACCTGTAGGCTCTAAATCTTTTTCCTTTGTCATGTTGAGCACAGAAGAAGGTTCTGCGGACGAAGTCCTCGAAACATCTGTCTTAGGAACTTCCAAGCCTGTCTGATTAGGCGTTTTAATAGTTTCAAAAGTTTCTGTTTTAGGAGCTTCAACTTCCGAAGTGACTTTTAGGTTTTCAAAATGAGGTTCTTCTTTCAGTTCTTTGTCTGCCTCGAAATCTTCATCGGCATCATAATCTGGGGCAAATTTATCTTTAATAGAATCAATTTGATTTTTAATAGAACTCGGTCTTAGATTAAATTCTAAAACAAAATACAAGATAATCGCCGCTAAAAGCGTTATCCACAATCCGAAATCACCAATAATAGAGGCCAAATATTCTTGAATTTCATTCCCGAAAACGCCACTTAACGTTCCGTTTCCTTTGGTGATGGCACCCATAAGAATAGGGAGCCAACAAAGGAAAAAGAGAGAGTGAGAAAGGGTTTTCCAGATTTTAAAATAGTTTTTCTTCAAGATTTGGAAGCCTAAAACCATCATCAAAAAAGCCACAATGAAAGCAGCAATTCCGATACTGTCGAAAATAAAAATATTTCCGAGCCAATCTCCCACTTTTCCAAAAATATTAGAAGATTTAATGCTTTGATCCAACATTGCACCGGTCTGACTTTGGTTAGCCTTCCAGTTCAGTAAGTAAGATGCGAAAGATAGTGCAAAAACTACCGATAAAAACAAAAATAAAAGTCCGAAAAAAATTCTGGGTTTAGAGAGCGTCTTGCTGTCTTCTACCTCTTGTCTATTGTTAGATGCTAATTTTGCCATAATGTGATAACACGCAAAGGTAATATTTTATATGAAAAATGAAAACATTTGAAATTGTTTTTGATTTTAAAAATAGTAACTTTTTAACGAGAAATAGCATTTAATTTTCTGATTTTGAGGTCTTCAAATAGAAAATGAGGATTTGGTTTTTAAGAAGTTGAATTTTTATACAGAGAAATCAAAGGATTCAATGAACCAAAGAAGTTAAAAAAAAGCAAAATTTTATAAAAATTTTAACACAGTTATAGATAAAATCCAACTATCAAAATTCGCTAATTCAATTTATAGAATGTATTTTTGTGCAGTTTAAAAATTTATAATGAAAAAACTGATTAATATTCTGATTTCTACGAGAACAATGGCTGTTTTATTGTTCGTTTATGCTTTTGCAATGGCTTATGCTACTTTTGTAGAAAACGATTTCGGAACACCTACTGCCAAAGCTTTAATCTATGAAGCAAAATGGTTCGAAGTAGTAATGATTTTACTTATCCTCAACTTTATTGGGAATATTAATAGATACAGACTTTGGAAACGAGAAAAATGGCCGTTATTGGTGTTTCACTTGGCTTTTGTCTTTATTTTTATTGGGGGAGCAATCACCCGTTACATCAGTTACGAAGGGCAAATGCACATTAGAGAAGGAGAAACTTCTAACGAAATCATTACCGATAAAAATTTCTTTAAAATTCAAATCGAAAGAGGAGGCGACCGTTTAAGTTATGCCGAAATTCCTTACATGATGGCTTCTCAAGAACCACTCATTGCGAAAATTATTCCGCACAGATTTAAGGCAAAGTATGATTTCCATGGTGAACTTGTTCAAGTAGAACAGTTGGAATATATTCAGAGAAAAAAAGACAGTTTAGTTGTCAGCGACTCAGGTAAAGAATATCTTCACTTGGTTTCAACCAATGATAATGGAAGGGAAGATATTTATTTGGGTTCTGGTGATGTAAAAAGCATCAATGGATTCTTAGTTTCTTTCAACAAAGGAATAGAAGGAGCAGTAGAATTCAAACAGGAAAACGGAAATCTATTCATCAAAACACCTGTAGAAGCCAATTACATGACCATGGCAACTCAAGCGACTGGTGTGACTAAGAAAGATGAATTCCAGCCATTGGCTTTGAGAAGTCTTTATACCATCGAAAATTTAAAATTGGTAGTTCCAGAACCTTTGAAAAAAGGGAATTTGATTGCCTATTCTGGAGATAAAAAAAGAGACCAAAACGTTCCTGATATGTTAAAAGTTTTGGTAAAAGGTCCTAAAACAGAACAAACCATCGATTTGTCAGTAGAAAAAGGAAATCCTAACGCATTTAAACAAATGACGATTGACGGATTAAACATTATTCTTGGATTCGGTCCGAAAGTATATCAAACTCCATTTGCTTTGAAATTAGATGATTTCGTGATGGAAACTTACCCAGGAAGTGATTCTCCATCTGCGTATGAATCACACGTACAAATTGTAGACGAAGGCAAACAAACGCCTTATAAAATTTATATGAACCACGTTTTAAACCACAAAGGATATAGATTCTTCCAAGCAAGTTTTGACCCAGACAGACAAGGGACTGTACTTTCAGTAAACCACGATTTCTGGGGAACTTTGGTAACGTATATTGGCTATGCATTCTTATTTTTAGGATTGTTTGTAGCACTTTTCTGGAAAGGAACACACTTCTGGAAACTGAACCAATCTCTAAAAGACATGGCGAAAAAGAAAGTAGCTATTTTCCTTTTATTGTTCTCAATGTTGGGGTTAAATGCTCAAGAGCATCAACATAAAGAAGGAGAAGTTCATGCTGAAGCTGCGCCAACTGCTCAACCGCAAAGTGTGCCTCAACAAATGGTTCATGCTGAAATTTCTAAAGAACATGCTGATAAATTCGGGTATCTTCTCGTGCAAGGTTTTGACGGAAGAATAGAACCGATGAATACTCAAGCATTAGATGTTTTAAGAAAATTAGCCAAAAAAGAAAAATGGGGAGAATTGAATGCGAACCAGTGGTTCTTATCGATCAACATCAATCCGATGGCTTGGATGAATGATAAAATCATCAAAATCGGTACAAAAGGTGGCGAAGAATTGAAGAAAAAAACCAAAGCTAACGAAGATGGCTATACTTCTATGATGAATCTTTTCGTAACCGATGCGATGGGAATGCCAAAATTCATTTTAGAAGAAGATTTCAATACGGCTTTTAGAAAAAAACCTGCAGAACAAAGCAATTATGATAAAGAAGTTATTTCTGTAAACGAAAGAGTACAAGTATTCTACGGATTGCTTTCTGGGCAATATTTCAGAGTAGTTCCTGTACAAAACGACCCTAATCATACTTGGAACTCTTGGCTGGATGCAGAGCAAAAAGCAGACCCACAAGCACAAAACGTTATTGCGCCTTATTTCATCAGCGTAGTAGATGCTTCTAGAAACGGAGATTGGACAAAAGCAGATGAAGCATTAACCAAAATTCAAGAATATCAAAAAACTTGGGGTAAAAATGTACTTCCTGATGAGAGTAAAGTGAGTCTTGAAGTTTTTATGAACAAAGCAAATCTAAACTTATGGTTATTGATTTTTTATACCATCATTGGTGGTTTATTAATCGTTTTAGGATTTATTGAACTTTTCAAACCAAACAAAATATTACACAAAGTAATCAAATCCATCATTTACATCGGAGTAGTCGGGTATTTCCTTCACTTCTTAGGATTAATCGCAAGATGGTACATTTCTGGACACGCTCCTTGGAGTAATGGTTACGAAGCCATTGTATTTATTTCTTGGGTGGGAATTTCAGCAGGTTTAATGTTGTACAGAAATGCCAATGCACTCATTCCAGCTGCAGGATTTATGGTAGCGGTAATCATGATGGGATTTGCGCATGGAGGTTCTCAATTAGACCCACAAATAACACCTTTAGTACCAGTATTGAAATCATATTGGTTAATTATTCACGTGGCGATTATTACCAGCAGTTATGGTTTCTTCGCTTTGTCAATGATTATTGCAGTGATTTCATTGTTTTTCTATATCATTTCAAGTAAAAATACATTTGATAAACATGACCATTCTACGATAAAAGAATTAACCATCGTTTCAGAAATGTCCCTAACCATTGGTTTATTTGCCTTAACTGTTGGGAATTTCTTAGGGGGAATTTGGGCAAATGAATCTTGGGGTAGATATTGGAGCTGGGACCCGAAAGAAACTTGGGCATTCATTTCAATTATCGTTTACGCATTTGTACTACACATGAGATTAGTTCCAGGTTTGAGAGGAAGATACGCCTTCCACTTAATGGCCATGTTCGCATTCTGTAGTATGGTAATGACTTATTTTGGAGTAAATTATTTCCTTTCTGGATTGCATTCTTATGCAGCAGGAGATCCTATTCCTGTTCCTGCTTGGGTGTATATCAGTGTTGGAGTAATGACGGCATTAGGTCTAGGTGCTTATTACAAGTACAAAAAACTAAGTTCTTCTAAATAATAGAAAAAACCTTTATCTTGTGATAAAGGTTTTTTTTGTGAAAAATATTAAATTGTAAAGTAAAATTTAAGTTGATAATGTAAGCCATAGTACATCATATCTTCCTATGAAGTTTTGATACTGCAGGGAGAACTGTTCATCTGTAAGTAAATTTTTTACCTTTTTGTTTAAACCAATAAACCAGCTAGGGAATGTGGTTTCGTATTCAGAAAAATTACAAATTACCCAAACGTGTTCTCCTTTTTTATCTGTTTTTTTAAATACTAAAAGATGACTGTTTCCACTGTCTATAAATTCTAAATCATTATTGTCTGCAAAAGCAGGAATTTCTTTCCTCAAAGAAATCATTTTTTTTAAATTTTCAAAAACTGATTTTTGAATAGGATACTTCTCTAGGTTTTCGGCTATGTCCCAATTCATCATAGGGCGATGAAGCCATCGGTTATCGTGTTTTTTATCACTTTCATTTAAATAATTGTAGAAATTGGTAGAAGCAATTTCGTCTCCACTATAGATCATAGGAATCCCTCCTAAACTTAAAATAATAGCATGCTGAAGATGAATTCTTTTCTGAGCTAAATGGATTTGAAAATCATTTTTTTCTTCTAGAGCTTTCTCTAGACCACATAAACTAGCCATAGAACCAGAAAGCCTTGCGTTTCCGTTGGGTTCTTGCATAAAACGCTTTCCTCTTCCGAATGTTCCTTGTTCGTCACAGTAATATCTTAACATATATAATCTGTGCATTAACGGGTTTTTACCTAATTCCTGAATGAGTTTATCCTCAAATCCTAAGCCTATGTCATCATGACAGCGAGCATAATTAATCCAAGTGGTATTCATAGGTTTCTTGGGAACAGAGTACATTGATTTTCTCAGTAAATCAGTGTTTCCAGAAGCTATAGCTTCCCAACTTAAAGCCATGAAAGTAGCATTATAAGCGATATCACATTCATTACCTTCTGCTTCAGCTTCCCCAAAATATTTTACAATTTCTTCTGGCGCTACGATGGCTTCTGCAATATAAGCAATTCCTGGAGCTACAACTTGTCCGCACATTTTAAAAATTTGTAAAAGAGTGTGAACTTCTGGCAAGTTTTGGTTAAATCTTCCAATGTCTTTCCACATATACGCTACTGCATCTAGACGAAATATATCTACACCTTTATTTGCTAAAAACAGCATGTTGTCTATCATTTCTACTAGAACTCTAGGGTTTTTATAATTTAAATCCCATTGATAGTGATGAAAAAGCGTCATTACCCATTCTTTTTGCTCTTCTAACCAGGTGAAATTTCCGGGAGCTGTGTCTGGAAAAATTTCGAGCATGGTTTTTTCTAATGCATCAGGAATTGTTCTGTCTTTAAAAAAATAGAAATATTCTTTATATTTTTCCTCTCCGTTTTTAGCTTTTATTGCCCATTGATGAGTGTCTGCACAATGATTAAGTACAAAGTCCATAATGACATTCATTTCGTTCTGGTGAAGGTTTTTGGCTAGATTTTCGAAATCTTCCATGCTTCCCAATTTCGGATTGGTTTCCCTGTAATTTCTCACAGCATAACCTCCATCATTTTCGGGTTCTGGAACGTCTAAAAATGGCATTAAATGAAGGGTATTAATCCCTAATTTTTTAAAATAAGGAATTTTTTCTTCTAATCCTTTAAAATTTTGGTTAAATCTTTCGGTATAGAGCATCATTCCTACAATTTCATTAGATGAATACCAGTTTGGATTTTTTGAACGATGCAGGTCTAGTTTTTTTTGTTCTTCAGAACGCTCTTGATGTCTATTGATTAAAATTTCGATAAGATTCTCAAATGCTTCCTTTTTATAGGGATGAGTAGAATAAAGTTTCTCAAATAAATCTAAAATAATAGGAAAGTTAGAACCAAGTCTTATGTGAAAACAAGATTCGGAAGTTCTGTTTTTATCTAGTAGAGCATATAATCTTGAAAGTTTATAGGCTTGTTGCATTTTTAATATTTTAATATTTTAATATTTGTTCTAATGTAGGAAGTGCTTCTATAGCACCTAATTTTGTGGTAGAAATTGCAGCTACTTTATTGGCAAAACTCACATAGTTTTTGATTTCATTATAACTTTCTGGCGTTTTGTCACAAACTTGCTTTAATACTGCTCCTATAAAGGCATCTCCAGCTCCTGTGGTATCAATGGCTTCTACTGAAATACTTGGTACAATTTCTAATTTTTCTTGGAAGTAGAGGAGTGTTCCGTTTTT
>VFQM010002965.1_pt1 | contig 11567 bp, 7 predicted proteins | sample 3512391 | NCBI WGS metagenome assembly VFQM01 (sample SAMN10412369, study PRJNA504923) | tailings metagenome | isolation source: Replicate 1 from Balatoc abandoned mine | place: Philippines
TCTCGGACTCCTTGAACTCAAAGGGTAAGGTGTCCGTGAAAGCGGGGCAACTTCAGGCTTTAACTCGTTCGGTACACGGCAGTGTGCCCGCTGTGCGCCAGAAACGTCGAGCTGAGGTACTCGCAAGGACCAAAAAGGCGCCGCCTTTTGGGCTGCTGCGCCGACGCACCGCACGATCACGTGTTTAGCTTCGACAGAATCCGCCGTACCCGCCGCAGAATGCACGATACGTCGCTCAGCCGCGAGTAGTACCCCAGACCAAAGACACAGAATTGCCCGCCAAGACCAATGACCCCTGAAGCCAAAGCCCGGCAGCAGATTGACGAAAAGCTCACCCAGGCCGGGTGGGTGGTTCAGCACATGAAGCAGCTGCACCTTGGCGCAGCGGCCGGCGTGGCAGCGCGCGAGTACCCGACGGACTCCGGGCCTTCGGCCTACGCACTCTCCGTCAACCGCGAGGCTGTGGGCGTCATCGAAGCCAAGCGCGACGAAACCGGCGAGAACATTACCGCGACAGAAACGCAGACAGAGCGGTACGCCAACGCCACCCACAAGTGGCGGGTGCCCAAGTCGCAGCCCGTAACGCCGTAGGACGCAGCCCATGAGCTACACGCCCAACGAAAAGTTCCACGAGTTGCTGACGCTGATACAGAGCGGGAAGATCAGCCTCGGACACAGAACCGGGGACGACGCCAAGTACCAAGCCTTCTTGGCGCTGTTTCCCGCATCGGGGCTGACGGAACTCACGCTGGAGCAGTACTCCGTGGGGTCGAAGGCTCAGTCATTCTGCTGGTGGCTCGAGCGCGGTCTTGAGCCTGTGCTCGGGCGCTACATGCCTGGGACGTCGCGCGGCCACGTCATCTACCGGCTTGGGGACGGCACGTATTACAAGAACCGACATCTGAAGAGCCTGAGCGACGAAGAGGCCCTGCGGTATACGCTGAAGCTGCAGCAGCTGATCGCGATGGCTGACCCGAAGCAAGACATCAGCTGGATCGACAGCGATGTGGAGCTCTACAGGCGAGCAGGACTTGAGCGGCGCGTGACGATGGGGGATGGCCGAAAGCTGCGTCTCCTCAGCATGTACCACCCAGACGAGATCCTGCCCATTTCGTCGTCGGATCACCTTAGGCAACTACTGCTGGCGTTCGGGTTTGCACCCCAGGAGATCGCGCCCAAGCATAAGCCGGTGGCGCGAATGCGGCAGCTCGAGCAGGTCTTCCACGCAGCAAAGCAAGCTGTACCCAGTCTGACGCCCTATGACTTCATGACGGTGCTGTACGGCCCCGAACTTGCAATTGCACCGATCAGAGAGTCTGAGCCCGATGAACCACCTGAGCCGGCGGAGATTGATCTGCCGATGACCGATGCCATCCCGCTGAACACAGTCCTCTATGGGCCCCCAGGCACGGGCAAGACCTATCGGACGATAGACAAGGCGCTAGCGATTCTTGACCCCGAACTGCTGAGCAAGTCCGCGGACGATCGGCGTGCGCTGAAGGCACGGTTCGACGAGCTCATGACAGCGGGTCATATTCGGTTCGTCACGTTTCATCAGAGCTTCAGCTACGAGGACTTCGTGGAGGGGCTGCGAGCAACTACGGATGACACAGGCGCTCTCAGGTACGAAGTCGTTGACGGAATCTTCAAGTCCCTCTGCACCTCAGCGGCTGCGCAGGTCTCTTGCGAGACGGAGACACCGACCACCATCGACGTGCGCGGACGGCGCATCTGGAAGATGTCGCTCGGCAACAGTGTGGGCGCAGACGCGTACATCTACGACGAGTGCATCGAGTCAGGCTATGCCCTGCTGGGTTATGGCGACACCATCGACTTCGCAGGGTGTGCGAGTCGCGCGGATGTTCGCAAGCGATTCGAGGAGAACGGAAGAACCGTCGGTGACGACGACTATGGTGTCACCGCAGTCACCACGTTCTTGACGCGAGTGAAGCCTGGTGACCTCATGGTCGTCACCGATGGCAACTTCAAGTTCCGGGCGATCGGTGAGGTGACTGGCGAATACAAGCGGCTGCTTCGTGAAGAGCAGGGCGACGAGTATGGGCAGTGCCGAAAGGTCAAATGGCTGCGCGTGTACTCGCCTTCGCTGCCATTCGAGCAGCTGATGAACAACCAGTTCAGCCAGATGACGCTCTACGAACTGAAGTCGGGCTCGATCGACATGACGAAGCTTGCCGCCCTGTTGGGAGGCGCGGCAACGACGCGCGCGACGACGCAACCAGACGGTGACTTTGCACCAGAGCAGCCGTTGGGGAACAGCTACAGGATTGGCAAGGTCACGGCCGAAGTCATTGAGGTTGAGAAGAAGGGAGGTACGGCGGTACCGATCACCCGCAAGCTCGTTGCCGATCTCGCGGAGCTGGTGACGGCAGGCAAGATCTCCTTGGACGACATCTGGGAGAAGCGGGTCTACGAGAAGGTCCCCGAGTTCGCAGCGGACAAGTACATCGTCAACGGCTACCAGAACATCTTGCGACCGTTGGTGGAACGCTTCTTGAAAGCCGCTTCCACTCCGGAGCAAGCGGTGCCGGTGGCTGGTGGACCTGTCGGGTCGCCCAAGGTCTTGATCATTGATGAGATCAACCGGGGCAACGTCTCGCGGATCTTTGGTGAACTGATCACGTTGATCGAGCCGACGAAGCGCGCAGGAAACGCTGAAGCCCTGCAGGTGACCCTGCCTTACTCAAAGAAGGCGTTCAGCGTTCCGAACAACGTCTACCTCATCGGCACGATGAACACCGCAGATAGGTCGCTGTCGGGCATCGATATCGCGCTGCGTCGGCGCTTCTCCTTCGTGTCTGTTCCGCCGCGGCCGGAGCTGCTGAGCGACGTTGAGGTTGAGGGCGTCAGCGTCGGGGCGTTGCTGCGCGCGATCAACGATCGAATCGAAGTCCTGCTTGACCGGGACCATTGCATCGGACATGCGTACTTCCTGCCGCTGCAAGAGACGCCGACGCTCAGTGTTCTGGCTTCGATCTTTCGGCAACAAGTCCTGCCCTTGCTGCAGGAGTACTTCTTCGAGGACTGGGAGAGGATTCGCTGGGTGCTGAACGATCACCAGAAGGCCGATCCCGAGGACTGCTTTGTCGTGCGTCCCTCGCGGAAGATCGAAGAACTGTTCGGGGCATCTTCGCTGGCAGGTGTGCACGACAACCGCTGGGTGATCAACGAGGCCGCGTTCGGTGCGATCAGCAGCTTCGCGGGGATCATTGGAGGACCGCAGTGATCGACATCGTCGTGCGTGAGTATGCACGACTCACGACCGCGCATGTCAGCGCGTCGCTCGATCAGCATACGGTCAGTGGGACGGCACTTGAGTACCTGTGCACTTTGGCCGCCCGGACCTCCCCTGGCGGCGCGAAGCTTGTCCAGATGGAGGACCGCGTATCCCTGCGCATGGACAACTACGTTGGGGTCATCCAGACGCCCTGCGGTACGCGAATCGAGATCGTTCCGAAGCATGTAGACCACGCAAGCGACGCGGCCTGGTCGCGTGTGCTGCTCAAGAAGATGCTGTCGTCGGCTCTGCAGCTGCCCACGCGGGACGTTGGTTACGCAACGATTGAGCTCTTGAAGAGCCCGCTCTCTGAGTGGGTGATGCAGCAGTTTCTGCACGAGCTGGACCGGCTGGTTAAGCGCGGGCTGCGGTTCGAGTATCGCCGCGTGCAAGACGAGCAGCGGTTCCTGCGTGGGCGCCTAGATGTCTACCGGCAGCTCAGGCAGCCAGCGGGCAAGGGGCACCTCTTCCAGGTTGAGCACGACCTCTTCGTGCCGGACCGACCCGAGAACAGGCTGCTCAAGAGCGCCCTCGATCGGGTCTGCCGTGTTGCGCAGTCCCCCGAGAACTGGCGACTGGCCCATGAGCTGGCCGTCATGCTGGCTGAGGTGCCGAGCTCCAGTCAGATTGCTGCTGATTTCAGAGGGTGGCGCGACGATCGCCTGATGGCGCACTACACGCCGGTGCGTCCTTGGTGCGAGTTGGTACTGGGTGAGTACATGCCAACGGCGTTGCGAGGTGTCTCACCGGGCATCAGCTTGCTGTTCCCCATGGAGAAGCTCTTCGAGCAGTATGTAGCGGACCGCCTGTCGCGGGCGCTGCTGCCCGACGCGCGGCTCGAGCGGCAGGTGGCATGGAAGCATCTCTGTGACCACGACGGGCGAGGCTTCTTCCGACTGCAACCGGACCTTCTTGTGCGACATGACGGAAGGCTCTGGGTGCTAGACACGAAGTGGAAGACGGTCAGCTCATCTCTGAGCGACAGAGGCCTCGGCGGACGGTCTGACTACGGACTCAGTCAAGCAGACTTCTATCAGCTGTTCGCCTATGGCCACAAGTATCTCGGTGGCCAAGGGGACTTGCTGCTCATCTACCCCCAATCCAAGTCATTCACCCGGGCGCTGCCTCCGTTCTCGTTTGCGGACGGGCTGACACTTTGGGTCGTGCCCTTCGACCTGGACAGAGATGTTCTGGACTCAGCGGGAGCAGAGCTCCCGCTGAGGTCATTCCCGACGCCGAGCGTTACGGCTGAGTTCCCGATGCGTGACATCGCCGTCGCGTAGGAGGGTATGGCAAGTTCATTGGCTCGTGGCAGGCACCGCCTAAGCAGTACATCCGCCGCCCAAATAGCGCCCGCCAGGTAGGGGACTGTGTAGGGAGACGCCGCTTGCTCTGTAGACCCGACGAGTTTGCAGCTGGTGAGAAAGTTTGCAGGAGTTCTGAGAACCTACAGCTGTCGACGCTACCAAAGATCTGCCGACGGACACTCGACGGAACAGGGACTTAGAAATCTAACCGCACCAGAATCCTGCCGCTTCCAGCCGCAGAGTTCTGCCGCCTTAAAGGATCTGACCGCAAAGAACTGCCGACCTGCGTGTCCGAGCACCCGGCATTGATAAATGCTTGGTTCCTACAAGCCGGGCCGCAAACGAACGAATTTGCCAGTTCTTCATTCATAGACCTTGGCTCAGTTGAAACGGCACGGTAGCTGTTGGCCACCTGGATATTCCGGGCGCGTTCGCAGGCCTTCGTCCCAGCAATTAGTTCCCGACCCGAAGTGTGCCACAGGTCGCAGAGGCTGTGACAAAGCCACTGGTTGATCGCTGTCCTCTTTGACCCTTCGCACAAACTTCGCAGCAACAGCAAGGACGCACTGACTCGGCCACTAACCTCGCAGCGCACCCCTGAGCCATGAGCTCGAGCACCTTGGGGTCGCGTTCGCTGCGGACCGGGGTAGGCGTATCTCGGGATTGCGACTTGTTCCGTGGTTTGCGACCCTTGACGGGTGCCCACGCACTCAGCGCGGGGGCATTGGAGGGAAGGCGATAGATGGCGACAAAACGACCGGCCATTCAACGTCGCGGAGCTAACGGCCCCGCAATATCAAGGAGGCGAGCCCCTGAATCCGTGCGTGCATCACCCGCCACGGATGGACTTGATGCGTCCGATCCGGAAAACATCGAATTGGTGTTCGGCTTTGTTGGGCCGACCGGCATCGACCTCAACAAGGTATGCGATGCACTTCGTGCACAGCTGCGTACGGTGCAGTACGACGTGGTCGAGGTGCGATTGAGCGAACTAATCACCACCTACCTCGGCAAATCGCAGACCTTTGCCAACGAGTACGTCCGGATCAAGTCCTTGATGGATCGCGGAACCGCGCTCCGGGAAGAGTCAGCGCAGCCTGACATCGTGGCTAGGCTCGGAATCGCCGCCGTCCGCGATGCCCGCCAAGCTCGAACTGGCAATGTCCGCAAGCCTGCGAAACGCGTCGCCTACTTCGTTCGCTCGTTCAAGCGCCCGGAAGAGGTAGACATCTTCCGACAGGTCTACGGCAAGGCATTCACCCTAATTTCAGTCTATGCGTCCCGTGCCTGGCGGCTGCAATTCTTGAAGAAGCTCCTCGGCCCGTCCCTTGGCGCCAACCGCGCCAAGGCCGAAGAGCACGCAACCGAGCTGATTGGCAGGGACTACGAAGAGGAAGGGCGTAAGCTGGGGCAGCGGGTCGGCAAGACCTTTCCGTTGGCCGACTACTTTGTCACCAGTGAGTCGCGGCCTGATCTCGAGAAGCAACTGAAGCGGTTGGTACAGCTCACCTTCGGCAACCCGTACGTTTCGCCGACCCGCGACGAGCAAGCCATGTTCTTCGCGAAAGCCGCAGCTCTTCGCTCGCTTGATCTGTCCAGGCAGGTCGGTGCTGCCGTGGTGTCTGACGAAGGAGAGATTCTCTCCACAGGCTGCAATGAGGTGCCTCGGTTCGGTGGGGGGTTGTACTGGGCAGATGACGAAGGAAGGATGCGGGACTTCGAGCGCGGGAGCGATTCAAACGTCGACATCAAGCGTGAGATCGTCGAGGACGCATTCGACCGCATGCGAAGAAGGCCCGAGCTCCTCGGACGTGCGGCCAATGGGAAGTCAGGCTCGGATTTAGCCGAAGACGCACTGTTTGCGGAAGGCGCCTACCTCAGGGACGCCCAACTCTTTGACGTCATCGAGTTCGGGCGCGCGGTCCACGCAGAGATGGCTGCGATCGCGCATGCGGCGAGGGCTGGAGTGCGACTGCAAGGTTCGCGTCTCTTCTGCACAACGTTTCCATGTCACATCTGTGCCCGTCATATCGTCGCGGCTGGCATCCGCGAGGTCGTCTTCATCGAGCCGTACGAGAAGAGCCGCACAGCGGAGCTCTTCGGCGATTCGATCAGTGTCGAGCCGGCGGAGCCGTCTCCCAGCCGAGCCAACTTCCGTGCGTTCGTGGGTGTCGCACCAAGGCGTTACATGGAATTTTTCGAGAGCCTCGGTGCCAGGAAGTCTGCGGACGGTAAGATCAAAAACGTCGATGAGATCGCGGCGACGCCTCGGCTCCGACGACTCGTTTTCACCTACACCCTCGCCGAGGCGTTTGTGGTCGACGAGACCAAGCCTCCTCCGAGTTCTTCTCGCGCAAGGAGCATTCCATGAAGCAGCAAGAAAAGTCTTTCATGGGGCAGTTTCAGGCTGCCCGCCAAGAGGTGGCCGAGCTGAAGAGCTGGATGGGCGACTCAGCCAAGGTTGCAACCTTGACGTTTCCAACGCCTCGAACAGCCAGCCAAGCGAAGAGCACAGTCGTCGCCGGGAAGAAGCCCTGATCGCGCCTGATTTGTTCCGTCGATCGCCCCGATCTCGGGGCGATTTTCATTTGGCGGGTGCGTGCCGCTCGCGCGAGTGCGCCTGCGAGTGGAGCCGCATCACTGGGTCGCCTCGCTTTCTACACGATTCGGTCGCTGGCCCAACAGCTGCAGCCAGCCGGCCCGGCTCAGACACATCCACCATGAAGAATCGCGACAAGCAGGTCATGGACCCGCCGCGATCCCTCGCGCGATCGGGCGCACGAGGCCGGTGACTGGCCATCCAGAGAAGGATGCGGCGCACGCCACCACCGCTGGGCATCCTTCGCGCTGGCGAAGGTCTCAGCGAGTCCGCGGTGGAGTTGGAGAGCCATCTGGCGCTTGACCTGGCACCCTCCGACGATCGGGTGCAAGCGGCGGCTTTTGTCAGCAAGAGGCTGATCAATGCCATGGCGACGGCCATCGTGCGGGCTCGGTCACACCACAAGCGACGAAAAGCGGACGCAAGGGCCGATATCCGAAAGGCGGTCATCAGCGAAGTCAACGCGATCTCGCTGGAGATGATCCATCGAGCCAAAGACGGCTTCGACGCTTTGGCACGGGCGGAGGTGACGTTCTGGGTCAACACAGCCAGTCACGGAAACGCCGCCTACTTCGATGAGTTCGACTTCGAGCACTTGCCCTTCCTGCGCTTTCACAGCGAAGCGCTGGCCGCGGCCTTGCGGCTACGCGAGCAGCCCGGACGCGTGCAGCTGGATGCGCTGCACCTGGCCCACTGCCACTGGGAGCTTGATAGCTTCGAGATGCGTGATGGGCTTGGTCATCAAGCAGCCTTCGCGGAGATGGAACAGGATCGCCTCCGACTCGCTGGTATCAGGTCTCTGCGGGATCAACTGACGGCCCGATTGCCACCCGGTGTCCGCGACGACGTGATGGCGTTCTACGACGGCATGGTGATCGGCAGCATCTACCCATACGCCGTTCCAATCAGCCTGTCGCCAGCACTGCGGCGTGACGATCTGCTGTTCGTCGCTGAAGCCTTCCGACGACTCGGCGACGCGTTCATCATCCCGTTTGAGCTCCGGCTCTCCGGAGCTGAGGGCTCAGTGCTGGGCGCGCGACAGGCACGACTGCAGTATGAGAGCGGCGGCGTGGGTCTGCAGCTGCTGTCCGCTTGGTTGAAGGCACTGGACGTATTGGAGAGCGCCCGTCAGTGCACGATCTGCTACCGGCATGCCAGTGCGATCTCGAGGTGCAGCGCGCACGCGACCAAGACGCACGAGACGAAAGTCGGCCGCCTCGGCAAGAGAATCCGGCCCGGGTATCTCGAGCGTCTCGGTCGCTACGTCCGTCAGCCTCCAATCAAACGCCTGTTGCGGGAGGGGCCGCTCTCCAGCCCGGAGGGCCTGGACGAGATGCAGGCCGCGGCGGAGAGAACAAGCCTCGGCCCGATCGCCAGACAGAGGGCCATCGTACTGGCCGCCCACCTCCGAGGCTTGCTGATCGTCATGAGCGACGACATGCAGAAGCACGCCGAGCAGCTCTTCCATCGAATCATCAGCGTCGCAGCACTGATGGAGGCTCAGCGGCCGCCGGTAACCCTCGGCGAGAGAAGCCAGCGTGAAGAACAGCGCCAAGCGGCGAAAGAGCTCTTGTCGCTCAAGGGATTCTTCAGGGCTTGGTGCGGGACCGGCCGTTACTCGCCCGAGATCGATGTCGGGATGCTCGGATTCGACCGGGACCACCCTGTCGTTCACGGGCGGGCGCTTGCCGTCCAGGACATGCCTACGCAGATGGTCGGTCAGCGCGCGTGGACCGAGGCATCTGAAGCGTTCTTGGCGGCGACGACACTTTCCGCTGATGACATCGTTAGTATTCTGCGGCAGGGACAGGACAAGAAGGCTGCCGCGAGAGAGATTGGCATAGCGCTTTCGACGGTCTACACGATCCTTCAACGGAGCGCGAGATCTCGAAGGCGGCAATACCTTGGGCCGCGATGGCCTCCCGCCCGCCTGCCACCCGCTGTTCCGCTCGGTCCAAGGACAGTCGTGCAGCGGTCGCGTTAGCCGCCGGTGGCCGTACGCAAGGTAATAGTCACCAAGCCCATTTCGGCCTCGCAACCACGGCCTGAACGAACGGCCACTCTTCGGGAAGAACCCGCCATCGGGCACTCCGGGCTCCGGTCTCTGCTCCGATGACCGCTTGGGTGCGGACAGAATAGGTACTGCCGACCCCGAGCGGAGCTTTGCCCCTCAACGCCTAGATTCCTGTTCGCAAGGGAAGCGGTCGATCGCAACGAAATTAGTGGCGAGGAATTTTGGAGGACAAAGCAGTTCGTCGCGAAGAGCGAAAAGTCCTTCCGACGAATTGCCGCGCGCTCTGATCGGGCTCTCCGGAGGCCGCACAACGCCACTACGACCGGTGCCAGCGACGGAGCAGCGTTGAGCGTTGCGTGGGAGATTGGCAGGCGGAGGTACATGACTCAGCACTGGAATATCTTTCAGCACCTTGTGCAGAGCGTCCCTAACTGTGCAGGCCTAGGATCGCCTCCGCAACTCGTCGGGCACCTGCGATGGGATTGTTTAAGCTTATCGTCGCGGGGAGTTCAACCCGGAACGTGAGCGACTGGGCGTCCACATGCTGATGGGCGACCACGTCATCGTGCCGCAGTACCTCGACGGCAGGGTCTGCCATGTCGTAGCCCCGGACGAAGATCGCGCTAAACGGGGTTGTGAACGGGGCCTCGTTGGCCATCGTGGCATGCTCGTACCCGATACCCGACTCCGAGCCGTACATGGCAACGTGTTGGATGAATTCGTCGACCAAACCCCCAGCTCCGGTTGCGGTCAGTCGCGCGATGATGCTCTCCACCAGGGACGGGATCGACAAGGCTGGCACGTTAGGTTCCGTCTGGCGAAGACCGATGCTTACGAGCAGGAGCCGCGACTCTCCGGGGCTGTCATCGGTAGCAGCGGCAGGCTCGATCTGGTGCACGCCATGGACGGCGTGACTTGAGGTAGTGCGGGTTGTGGTCTTTATCTCCACGCCCGTACCTTCCCATGTGAGGTCCCTTGCTGAGCGGCGCCAGCCATCCCAAGCTTGGACAACCCGCCCAACGTGCACATCATCTGCTCGGCGACAGAGAGCGTCGAGAAGAAGCAGTTCCCCGACAAGCCCGAGGATGGCATTCTCGGAGATCTCCAAACGCTTGATGGCGAGTTCGATCAGAGGCTCGTTGACCGCGAACGCGCGCTCCAGATTGGCATCAGCACCCTCACGCAGCAGTTCAGCGGTAATGAATGCACCCACCTGATCGAAGTGCCCAAGGGGGGGCAGTCGGATACGGTTGGCACTTAACGGCGGCTGGCTGTTCCGGTGCCAATAGTGGTGGTGCATCGCATTCTTCACGGTGGCCGTTCGTGGCCTCAGCTGGTCGCCAGCAAGGAACAGTTCCAAGTGCCCGCGATTGTTCCGGGCGAGACCGACGACCTGTGCTTCGGTCAACCACGTTATGGTTCGGTCATCGTCCGTGGTGCCTGCCGGGATGGCGTTGATCTGGTTGAGAACCTCTTCGTAGTTAATCATGGAAGGCTCCGCGTGACGCTGGCCATTCCAGCACGGGTAGCGGAGAACTGTTCTGGGCCTCCTGCAGGGAGGCAAACTCCAACTGCGATCGTGGGGTGCAGATCTTCCGGATGTTGATTGACGTAGAAGAGAATCTGACCGTCGGAGCCGCTAGGTCGCCATGTTGTGATGCCGCTCGAAGGCGCAGCACCGTGGCGGTGGTAGTAGTCGAAGTAGATGTCGCCGCGATACTGGCCCGAGCCGGCGTTGGGGTCGCTCGCTCCCCAGGTCGTCTTAAGTTCGCCTCCGACCACCCTCTTGGTCGTGGCGCGAATGTCGAAAGGGAGCTGCGCCAGCGGGCCATTGGACACAGTGGTGCCGTCTCCGTAGCGAATGCCGACCCAGAACCGTGGCTGCTCAGCCGCCTTCCGCGTAAGGTCGGCGTAGGACCACAAATCGCCGGGGCGGCCGGTGACAAACAGTCCAGTGATCGAGCGAGTCAGACTCGCCGACCAGAGTCGAAGGTAGGCAGCGATGGCATAGGGGCAGGCGCGCCGGGGCAAGTCCCCCTCGCCTTGCATCACAGGCGGTCGGTAGAACGGCGGGTCTGGGAGTGGTGAGACGGCATGTGCTCGGGCTTGGATGCGCCTCCAGAGATCCGCGTGAAAACCCTCGTTCCCAGGCCGGTAGTGGGCGAACGTCAGGCGGTCCAATAGTTCGGCTGCCTCAGTAAGTTTGAGTGGCGCGTCTAGGATCCGGCCTCGCAGAACGTGGGCTACAGTGACATCACTGGATGGTCGAGTAAAGAGTTCCGCAACGACGGCTGCATTAGGGAAACGCTGATTTATCCGGGCACGGCTCGATAGCGTGACGGCCCTTGGAAG
>VFQM010002966.1_pt1 | contig 11557 bp, 9 predicted proteins | sample 3512391 | NCBI WGS metagenome assembly VFQM01 (sample SAMN10412369, study PRJNA504923) | tailings metagenome | isolation source: Replicate 1 from Balatoc abandoned mine | place: Philippines
TGAAACCGCTGCTAAATTAGCCGAAGAAATTGGCTATCCTGTCATGATTAAAGCTACAGCTGGTGGTGGTGGAAAAGGAATGCGTGCTGTTTGGAAAGCTGAAAATCTAAGAGATTTATGGGATTCTGCTGTACAAGAAGCTACTGCAGCTTTCGGAAATGGAGGGATGTATATGGAAAAACTTATTGAAGAACCAAGACATATCGAAATCCAAATTGCTGGAGACCAATATGGCAATGCTTGTCACCTTTCAGAAAGAGATTGCTCTGTTCAGAGAAGAAACCAAAAATTAACCGAAGAAACTCCATCTCCATTCATGACCGAAGAATTGAGAGAAAAAATGGGAGAAGCTGCTGTAAAAGCTGCAGAATATATTGGTTATGAAGGCGTAGGAACTATAGAATTCTTAGTAGACAAACATAGAAATTTCTATTTCATGGAAATGAATACTAGAATTCAAGTAGAACACCCTATTACTGAACAAGTAGTTGATTTTGACTTGATTAGAGAGCAAATTTTATTGGCTGCTGGTCAACCAATTTCTGGTAAAAATTACTATCCAAAATTACACTCTATAGAATGTAGAATTAATGCGGAAGATCCTTTTAATGATTTCCGTCCGAGTCCAGGAAAAATTACTGAATTGAACATTCCTGGTGGTCACGGAGTAAGAGTAGACACTCACGTTTACAAAGGATATACCATTCCTTCTAACTACGACTCTATGATTGCTAAAATTATTACTACAGCGCAAACTAGAGAAGAAGCAATTGCAAAAATGAAACGTGCTTTAGAAGAATTCTACATTGCAGGAATTAAAACGACTATTCCTTTCCATAGACAATTGATGGAACATCCTGATTATCTTGCAGGAAATTACACCACTAAATTTATGGAAGATTTTGTAATGGATAAATCTTACGAAAACATTATTTAAAATGTTTTAAATAAATGAAAAAGTTGTCTTGAAAAAGGCAACTTTTTTTATTGAAAAATTCTAAAATTAAAATGTAAATTTGTAAAAATTCAATAATACATTTATGTCTACAAAAAACGCTCAATATTATATAGATTTAGAAGATAAACATGGTGCTCACAACTATCATCCGCTTCCTGTTGTATTAGAAAAAGGTGAAGGTGTATATGTTTGGGATGTAGAAGGGAAACAATATTTTGATTTTCTATCAGCATATTCTGCAGTAAATCAAGGACATTCTCACCCTAAAATTGTAAAAGCACTTACGGAACAAGCTCATAAACTTTCTCTTACCTCTAGAGCGTTCTACAATTCAAACTTAGGAGAATACGAGAAAAAAATCACTTCTCTTTTTGGATTTGACAAAGTTCTCCCGATGAATTCTGGTGCAGAAGCAGTAGAAACAGCCATTAAACTCGCTAGAAAATGGAGTTACGAAGTCAAAGGAATTAAAGATGGTTATGCTAAAATAATCGTTTGTGAAAACAACTTCCACGGAAGAACTACCACCATCGTTTCTTTTTCTAATGACAAAGATGCACACAATAATTACGGACCATTTACACCCGGATTTTTAAGAATTCCTTATAACGATATTGAAGCATTATCAAAGGTTTTAGAAGATGAAGCACAACACATCGCTGCATTTTTAGTAGAGCCTATTCAAGGAGAAGCTGGTGTATATGTTCCAGATGAAGGATATTTAAAAAATGCTTCAGAATTATGTAAAAAGCACAATGTTCTTTTCATTGCAGATGAAGTTCAAACGGGTATTGCTAGAACAGGAAAATTAATCGCTTGTCACCATGAAAATGTTCAGCCAGATATTCTTATTTTAGGAAAAGCACTTTCTGGAGGAATGTATCCAGTTTCTGCTGTTTTGGCAAATGATAACATTATGCAAGTTATTCATCCTGGTCAGCATGGTTCTACTTTTGGAGGGAATCCATTAGCTTGCGCAGTTGCAGTAGCAGCTTTAGATGTAGTAGAAGAAGAAAAACTATCAGAAAGAGCAGAAGAATTAGGGAAATTTTTCCGTGCTGAAATTCAGAAAATTATTGCAAAGACAGATTTGATTTATCACGTAAGAGGAAAAGGCTTATTAAATGCTATTTTGGTGAATGACACTCCAGAATCACCTACTGCATGGAATCTTTGCATGCAATTTGCAGAAAATGGTTTATTAGCCAAACCTACTCATGGCAATATTATAAGACTCGCCCCACCGTTGGTAATTACCAAAGAACAACTGTTAGAATGTGTTGCCATTATAGAAAAAGTAATCTTGAATTATAAAAAATAAAAAAATCCCGAGTATTCGGGATTTTCTTTTTTAATTTCTTTCGTAATCGTCTTCTATTCTTACGATATCATCTTCGCCAAAATAAGTTCCAGTTTGTACTTCTACAAAAACCAAAACTTTATCACTGCGATTCTCTATTCTATGTTTAGCTCCTTGAGGAATAAAAATACTCTGCCCATATTGTAAGAAATTTTCTTCCCCATCTAATACTACTACCGCCTCTCCTTCTACTATTGTCCAAAATTCTTGACGATGATGATGGTATTGATAAGAAAGTCTTTGATTAGGTAAAACTTCTATTCTTTTTAATTTAAAATTAGGTTCATCTTGTAATACAAAATACTTTCCCCAAGGTCTTTCACCAATTTCTAGCATGTTTTTAAAGTTTAAATTATATTACAAAATTAAGAAATAAAAATTTTAGGTACTCCATAATAATCAGAAAACTATAAAAATCGTAAATTTGCAACTTAAAATTTCATAAAATGAGCAAAGTAAGAGTGCGTTTTGCACCAAGTCCGACTGGACCTTTACATTTAGGTGGTGTAAGAACAGCGTTATATGATTATCTTTTTGCCAAAAATCAAGGTGGTGATTTCGTACTGAGAATAGAAGATACAGATACCGCAAGATATGTAGAAGGTGCAGAAGAATACATTATGAAAGCTCTAGAATGGTGCGGTATTATTCCAGATGAATCCCCAATTCATGGAGGAAATTACGGACCATATAGACAATCAGAAAGAAGAGATATATACGACAAATACACCGCAGAAATCTTGAAAACAGATTATGCGTACATTGCTTTTGACACTCCTGAAGAATTAGAAAAAGTAAGAGCAGAGTACGAAGCAAAAGGCGAAGTTTTTTCATACAATAATTTCACCAGAAATAGTATGAGAAATAGTCTTACACTTTCTGAACAAGAACCTCAGGAACTCATTAATCAAAACGTTCCTTATGTGGTAAGATTTAAAATGCCGATTGATAGAATTGTAAATCTAGAAGACATCATCAGAGGAAAATCTTCTGTGAACACCAATACTCTAGACGATAAAGTTTTGGTTAAAAATGATGGAATGCCCACTTATCATTTCGCCAATATTATAGACGACCACGAAATGGAAATCACACACGTAATCCGTGGTGAAGAATGGCTTCCTTCAATGCCTTTACATGTTTTATTATATGAAGCAATGGGTTGGACTGCTCCAGAATTTGCCCACCTTTCTCTAATTCTAAAACCAGAAGGAAAAGGAAAATTAAGCAAAAGAGACGGCGCAAAATTTGGATTCCCAGTTTTCCCGATGAATTTTTATGACGAAGCAACTGGCGAAACGTACAAAGGTTACAAAGAAGAAGGTTATTTACCAGAAGCTTTTGTAAATTTCTTGGCACTTTTGGGTTGGTCTCCTTCTGATGATAAAGAAATCCTAAGTCTAGAAGAAATGGCTGCTGAATTTGACTTGCATAAAGTTCACAAAGCGGGCGCAAGATTTTCTAAAGAAAAAGCAGAATGGTTTAATCATCAATATCTTCAAAAACAGTCTAATGAAGAGCTTTTAGAAAGTTTTAAAAATCTAGAAGAAACCAAAAACATCAATCTTTCAGACGAAAAATTATTAAAAATCATTGGCTTAATGAAAGAAAGAGCCACTTTCGTGAAAGATATTTATACTCAAGGAAAATTTTTCTTTGAAGCACCTGCTTCTTACGATGAAAAAGCGGTAAAAAAAGCTTGGAACGAAGAAACAGCTTCCATCATGACAGAACTTTCAGAAAAATTAAACACTACAGAATTTAAATCCGAAATTTTGAAGGAAGAAATTCATCATTTAGTAGAAGAAAAAGGTTTAGGTTTTGGGAAAGTCATGATGCCACTTAGACTCGCTCTAGTAGGGGAATTAAAAGGACCAGACGTGCCAGATTTATTAGAAATTTTGGGCAAAGAAGAAAGTTTAACAAGGCTAAAATTAGCCATAGAAAAAATAAAATAATTCTTTCAAACAAGAAATTTTACTACATTTGGAGGATTAATTCTAAACAAAAAATGGAATATTTAGATTTTGAATTACCAATAAAGGAGTTAATGGAACAATACCAAACTTGTTCTTTAGTTGGTGAAGAAAGCGGTGTAGATATGAAATTGGCTTGCAGCCAAATTGAAGACAAAATCATCGAAAAAAAGAAAGAAATCTACGGAAATCTTACGCCTTGGCAAAGAGTTCAACTATCACGTCATCCAGACAGACCATACACATTAGATTTTATTAATGGAATAGTAGACAAAGATAGTTTTGTAGAATTACACGGTGATAGAAATTTTGCTGATGACCCTGCAATGGTAGGTGGTCTTGCAAAAATAGACGGTCAAAGTGTAATGATTATCGGAACTCAAAAAGGAAGAACAACTAAGGAAAGACAGCGCAGAAGATTCGGGATGAGTAATCCTGAAGGTTACAGAAAAGCGCTTAGATTAATGAAATTGGCAGAAAAATTCAGAATTCCTGTTGTTACTTTCATTGATACTCCTGGAGCTTACCCTGGTTTAGAAGCCGAAGAAAGAGGTCAAGGTGAAGCCATTGCTAGAAACATCTATGAAATGTGCCAATTGAAGACGCCTATTATCACCATTATCATTGGAGAAGGTGCTTCTGGTGGTGCTTTAGGAATTGGCGTAGGAAATAAAGTATATATGCTAGAAAATACTTGGTATTCTGTAATTGCACCAGAAAGTTGCTCTTCTATTTTATGGAGAAGCTGGGAGCACAAAGAAACTGCTGCCAATGCATTAAAACTTACTCCACAAGATATGCTGAAAGAGAAAATCATCGATGGTATTATAGAAGAACCACTTGGTGGAGCTCATTACGACCCACAAATAGCTTATGACAATGTAAAGAAAAATATTTTAACCAATATTAAATCTCTCAAAAATTTCACTGGTGATGAATTAGTAAATCACAGACAAGAGAAATTTATTGCAATGGGTAGATTTGTAGGTTAATTTTTCTAAAAAATTTTAAATTAAAAAAGTCAGAAATTATTTTCTGACTTTTTTTGCTGCATTCAAGTTGATTTCTAAATCTTGAGTAACATTTTTTACCGATGCGTATTGCGCATTACAAATCATCGTGGTAATCCTGTAAGTTCCTTTCTGCACCAGAATATAATTTTCACCCATTTTAGGAACATCTAGATTATAGAATTTTTTTCCTTCGAATTTTACAATGAGGTTACATTCAGATTTATTTCTAATCAAAACGTAAGCATCTTTTTTATTGGGGTCATTATTAAATAAATGCGTAAGAACTTCGGCAGTACGTTTTGCTTTAGCATCTGGTTCTCCTTTTGCCTCACTTTTTTCTACCTGTTTTTCTAATTTCTCGGTATTCAGTGGTTGTATACTCGGTTTAGCGGCTGCATTTCCACTCCCAGCCATACTGTTTAGTTTTCTTTGAAGAAAAGCAGTGTTTTTATTATTAGGATATTTTTTAATAAATTCGGCAATCACTTTAGGGTCTTTACTCAGCATTGCTTTGTCTAATTCCTGAGAAGTTTGCGAAAACGAAAAGGTGGAAAAGACTAGCAAAATAAGAAGTAAAAGTTTGTTTTTCATTTCAGTTTATTATCAATTATTTTTAGAAATATAACGCAAAAACCCTATTTTTAGTTTACACGAAATTTCATATCTTTGCAACTCAAAAATTTATACCACAATTATAATTAAAATTTTTCAATTATGTATACACCAGTTGCTGCAGATGTAGCTAAACTTAGAAACACAACAGGTGCAGGAATGATGGACTGCAAAAAAGCTTTAACAGAAGCTGAAGGAGATTTTGAAAAAGCTATCGAAATCCTTAGAAAAAAAGGACAAAAAGTAGCTGCTAACAGAGCTGACAGAGAATCTACAGAAGGAGCTGTAATTGCAAAAGTAAACGAAGATCACACTTTAGGAGTAGTTATTGCTCTTAACTGCGAAACTGACTTCGTTGCTAAAAACGAAAGCTTCGTAAAATTAGCTCATGATTTCGCTGAAAGAGCGCTTAATTTTGACTCTAAAGAAGATTTCTTAGCTTCTGACTATAATGGTATTTCAGTTGCTGAAAAATTAATTGAACAAACAGGAGTAATCGGTGAGAAAATTGAAATCGGTGCTTTTGAAAAATTAGCAGGTGATTTCGTAGGTTCTTACATCCACGCTGGTAATAAAATTGCTACTCTTACTTCTCTTTCTGCTAATGTAGAAGGTGCTGAAGATGCTGCTAAATCTGTAGCAATGCAAGTTGCTGCTATGAACCCAATCGCTTTAGACGAAACTCAAGTTTCTCAAGAAGTTATTGACAGAGAATTAGAAATCGAAAGAGATATCTTAACTAAAGAAGGAAAACCTGCAAACATTATTGACAATATCCTTAAAGGAAAAATGCAGAAATTCTACAAAGAAAACACTTTAGTACACCAAGCTTTCATTAAAGATGGAGGTATGTCTGTAGCTGATTTCGTAAAATCTGTAAACGGAGATTTAAAAGTAACAGGATTCAAGAGAGTTGCTCTTTCTTAATTTAAAATCCTTTTAAAATATCTAAAGAGACTGTCTATTATAGATCGTCTCTTTTTTATTTAATTATACTTAAATTTGCAATCCATTTCCTCGGAAAACAATGGTTAAAAATTGGACTAAATACGTTTTATTACTACTTACACTCATTACAATTTCTGTAAGAGCGCAATATATTAGTGTAAACACCTCATACAATAAAGACCAGCTCGTACAAAAATTAATAGGCGCTAATAACACTTGTATTTCGGTATCTAATGTCACGCTATCTGGCTGGAATTTTGACACAGGGAACATAAGCGATGGCACTACAGGAACGGGGGATTTAAGTTACGGTTTTTTTACAAAAGGAACTAGCAATTTTGACATAAACGAAGGAATTATACTATCTACAGGAAAAGCTAAAAAAGCTGAAGGTCCTAAAAATGATACACAAAGTGAATACAATTTTTATTGGGGAAAAGATCAAGATTTGATTGATATACTAAATAAATATCATTTAGACACGACAAATATCCGAAATGCAACATCTTTAGAATTTGACTTCATCGCCAATACTGACAAAATAAGTTTCGAGTATATGTTCTTATCTGAAGAATATAGACCCAGAAATTGTTACTATTCTGATGCTTTTGCGTTTTTAATCAAAAAAGCAGACAACAGTGAAGACTATCACAATATTGCTACTGTACCTAGTACAGATATCCCCGTCACAACCAAAACAATAAATGGGGCAACAGATTGTCCGAGTAATATTAATTATTTTGGAGGATTTATAGGATATCATTTTCCTTCTACATCTCCTACAAACTTTAATGGTCAAACAAAAATTCTTAAAGCAGAATCCAACATTGAAAAAGGAGTGAAATATCATATAAAACTCGTTATTGCAGACCACGGAGATTCTGAAGGAATATATGACTCTGCTGTTTTCTTAAAAGCTGGAAGTTTTGTTGGCAGTAAAGATTTAGGTGCAGACAGATTGATTTCTACCAACAATCCACTTTGTGAAGGAAGCACTTTGGTTTTAGATGCTACTGAACCCGGATCAACTTATCAATGGTACAAAGACGGAAATGTATTAGATGATGAAACCGCTCCCACATATACTGTAACTTCTCCTGGTAAATATGAAGTATATATTTATAATTCTAGCTGTAATTTAAAAGGCACTATTTTAGTAGAATACCTTGAAAAAGCTATAGTCGCAACAAAAACTTTCACGAATTGCGATAGTAATTTTGATGGCAGTATTCCTGTGAAATTAAATGACTTAAATGCTACAATTATTGCCAATTACAAACCAGAATTTGTAGTAAAATATTATCAAAATTTAACTGACGCTACCCTTGGAAACACAAACACTTTACCTAATAATTGGTCATACAATACCGATATCACCATTTACATAAGAGTAGAAAATGGAGTTTGCGCTCCAGAAATTCAACCTATTGAATTTAAATTAGGAACTACGCTAAATCTTTTAACAAATGAGGCTACACCTCCATCTATTTGTGATGATAATTTAGACGCTATAAAATCTGTAAATCTTAAAACATTTGAGTCTTTATTTACCACAGACAATAGCGTTTCCATCACTTATTTCAACTCTGAAAATGATGCTAAAAATAATGTTAATCCTATTTCGAGCACTCAAAATATTACTTCAACTGGAACTTATTTCTTAAGATTCGAAAAAGCTAATTTTTGTCCGAATTGGGCCAAAATTACCGTAAATATTAAAGCTCCAAAAGCTTCTACTGATTTACAAAACAAAACCATTTGTAAAAACACCACCGCTGAGGTAGATGCAGGTACCAATTTCACATACTACAAGTGGAGCAATGGAACCGAAGGTGCTACATTACAAACCGCTACTTATGGAGTAGGAACGCATTATGTAGAACTTACTTCTACAAATGGTTGTGTTTACAAGCAATCTTTTACGATTTCCGAAGCAGTAGACCCTGTAATTGACAGCGTGATAGAACAAGGAAACAGCATTACCGTAAATGTTTCGGGTGGAACTGCACCCTATGAATATTCTCTAGACCAAACCAATTGGAAAACTTCTAATGTGTTTTATAATCTGAATGGTATACAAAAAGTATATGTAAGAGATAGTAAAAAATGTTCCATCGCAGAATATGAATTTTCCATTATTAATCTTATCAATGCCATTACTCCAAATGGTGATGGAATAAATGACGTCTTAGATTATTCAGATTTACGAGTGAAAAAAGACGTGAAAATTTCTATTTTTGATAGATTTGGTAAAAAAGTGTATTCTAGCGAAAAACAATCCAATTACATTTGGAATGGAACAGAAAACGGAAGAAGCATTATCACGGGAACATATTGGTATGTTTTAGAATGGACAGAACCTGATACCAACACTAAGATTACTTATAAAAACTGGATTATTGTAAAAAACCGAAATTAATACGATACAAAGCTTCCTAAAATTTAGGAAGTTTTTTTATTAAGAAAATTTAATTTTCATGATTAAAAAAAAACGTTTAATTTTGCAAAGAAAGTAAAGATGTCTATTCACAACAAAATCGTAGAAACCGCCATCACCTTTGATGATGTGCTTCTTATCCCTTCTTACTCAGAAGTTTTACCCAATCAAGTTTCTCTTAAATCTAGAATTTCAGACAAAATCACGCTTAATGTTCCTATCGTTTCCGCAGCGATGGACACTGTTACAGAAGCAGATTTGGCGATTGCTATTGCCAGAGTTGGAGGTTTAGGTTTTATTCATAAAAATATGCCTATTCCAGAACAAGCGGCACAAGTAAACCGTGTAAAACGTTCAGAAAACGGAATGATTGCTGATCCTGTTACGCTTTCTAAAGATCATACTTTGGCTGAAGCCAAGGAACTTATGGCGAAATATAAAATCTCTGGACTTCCAGTAGTAGATACAGACAATAAATTAATTGGAATCATCACCAATCGTGATGTAAAATATCAAGAAAATCTTTCTGCAAAAGTAGAAGAATTGATGACCAAAGAAAATCTTATCACTTCTGATAAATCTACCAACTTAGAGCAAGCCAAAGAAATTTTGCTTAAAAACAGAATAGAAAAACTTCCGATTGTAGATTCAGAAAATCATTTAGTAGGATTAATTACCATAAAAGATATCGACAATCAGTTAGAATATCCTCAAGCCAATAAAGACCAAAACGGAAGATTAATCGTAGGAGCTGGAGTTGGTGTAGGAGATGACACGATGACTAGAGTTGCCGCATTAGTAGAAGCTGGTGTAGATATTATCGCAGTAGATTCTGCGCATGGTCATTCTAAAGGTGTTCTTGATAAAATTACAGAAATTAGAAATGCTTTCCCAGATTTAGATATTGTAGGCGGAAATATTGTTACTGCAGATGCAGCCGAAGCTTTAATTAAAGCTGGAGCTAACGTTTTAAAAGTAGGAGTAGGTCCTGGTTCTATTTGTACAACAAGAGTTGTTGCTGGAGTTGGTGTTCCTCAACTTTCGGCGATTTATAACGTTTACGAAAAAGCTAAAGAATATAATGTAGCCGTAATTGCAGATGGTGGAATTAAACTTTCTGGTGATATTGTAAAAGCCATCGCTTCTGGAGCTGGCGCAGTAATGCTTGGTTCACTTTTAGCAGGAACTGAAGAAGCGCCAGGTGAAGAAATTATTTTCCAAGGGAGAAAATTCAAATCTTATCAAGGAATGGGAAGTCTTTCTGCTATGAAACGTGGTGGAAAAGAAAGATATTTCCAAAGTGAAGCCAAAAAATTTGTTCCAGAAGGAATCGAAGGAAGAGTTCCATACAAAGGAAAATTAGAAGACGTAATCTTCCAATTAACTGGTGGAATCAGAGCTGGAATGGGATACTGCGGAACAAAAGATATTGAAACATTACAAAAAGACGGAAAAATGGTGATGATTACTGGTTCTGGATTGAAAGAATCTCATCCTCACGATGTAATTATTACGCAAGAAGCTCCGAATTATTCACTATAATTCCTAGAAACTTTAAAATAGAAATCTCTCAAAAATTTTGAGAGATTTTTTTATATCTTTACTAAAAACTTATAATTATGTTTGAATTAATTTGGGGAATATTAAACTTTGTTTTAATCTTCTATTTACTTTACTCTGTAAAACTAATAAAAGAAAAGTTTGGAATTTTTGCTTCATTTATTTTTGTCATCGGTATAATGTCTTTTGCATCACCAGAAAATAAAGAAAAGGATTAAAAAGAATTTCCTGTAGAGAAAAAAGTAAATTCTGAAATAAACAAAATAAGTGGTTGTAAAAATATTAAAATAGATAAGCAAATTGCTACATCAAAAAATTTATTCATTTATTTTAAAAACACAAATGAAAGCATCGTTCCCGTCAAATATTCAAGTACTTATGAAGGTTTTGTTTCTGGAAAACATTAGGATGTTTCTGATATTAATTTAACAAAAGTTCAAAATAATACATATAGTTATAAAGTTGATGGAACTCTTAAATGGAGAATTTTTGGATTAGAATTATATTCACAACCAAAGTATTATTTTGGAACAGTAAATTTTTAACCCAAAACTTAAAATTATGAAAACTGTTTACAACATTTTATGCATTCTCTTCGGAGTGGGAATGATTATTTTCGGAGCAAATAAATTTTTCAACTTTATGCCAACGCCAAAACTAACTCCATAACAACTAGAAATGTTCAATGCTTTT
>VFQM010002968.1_pt1 | contig 11555 bp, 5 predicted proteins | sample 3512391 | NCBI WGS metagenome assembly VFQM01 (sample SAMN10412369, study PRJNA504923) | tailings metagenome | isolation source: Replicate 1 from Balatoc abandoned mine | place: Philippines
TTTTTGCAGGAGGATTAGAAAAGGCCATTAATTCATCTGCACTTAATGAGCTCTTTTTTTACAGGTATGTGTCTGGAGAAAATACAGTTTTTAAGGGAGTGCAGCGACTTCTTCCTGGCCATTGGATGAGGATTTCTACCGAAGGCAAGGTGCTTGAAACCAAGCGCTGGTTTTCGCTCAAAGAGTCTGCCTTAAATCATACCTCAATTTCTAAACCCTTGGAGTGGTTTGAGGAAGTTTTTCATCAATCTATTTGCTATAGAATGATTTCAGATGTGCCTGTAGGTACTCTGCTAAGCGGTGGGTTAGACTCAAGTTCTGTGCTTTATAGTCAGGCTTCGCAGGGATTTCAAGGATTGAGTTCTTGGAATATTTCATTTTCAAACTACCAGCATGATGAATCCGCAGTAGCCAGAAACTTTTCAAAAAGCTTAGGAGTCGATTTCCATACGCATGAATTCAAGGGCGAGGAATTGATGAGCTTGGTGATGGAGGCTATTCATAACCATGACGAACCTTTAATGCACCTTCAGGATGGGCATATTTTGGGTATCTCAAAAAAAGCTAAAGAAAAAGTTACCGTTTTATTGAGTGGGGAAGGTGCAGATGAGATTCTTGGGGGATACGTGAGGTATAAAGTTCATGATAAGGCTTTGAGATACCAGCTTTTGCAATTTTTGAAGTATGTGCCTGATCGATTCTTAACCAAAGATCGATTAAGAAAAATGAAGAGGTACCTTCAAGAGGGAGGGGAGGAGTTTCAGATGATGTCTAATTCCAATGAGAATTTCCTTAGTGACTTGAATAAATTTGGGGGGATTCCGGGTGACCTTACAATTCCTTACCGAGTGCAAATACTAGAAGAGGCAAAATCACTTTATCCGAAAAACAGACTCCGTCAACTGCTTTATTTAGAGCAACATACGCACTTATTCACTCTGAATGATCGAAATGATAGAACCACGATGGGTGCATCCATTGAGTGTAGAGATCCATTTCTTGATCCTAATTTGGTGATAGGTGTAGCAAGTTTGAATGACGAATGGTTTGATACGAAGGGAAAGGGTAAAAAATTGTTGTTTGATTCTGTAGGTAAGCATTTGCCAGATTACATCACCAAGCATCCGAAAATTGGACTTTCCGTGCCTTGGAATGAATACTTTTTGAAACAAGAAGAGTTCAAACAGCATTTTGAAAAGATGCATAAAAGTGTGCTGTTTGAATCTGAAACCTTTGAAAAACTCCAGATTTCAAAAATTATAGCAGACTTTAAAAAAGATGGAAAAACAAACTATGGCATGATCAGACAGCTGTTTTTTCTATCATTATGGTATAATTATCAGTTTGGTAATTGATTTTCATCTGAGATGAATATTTCAGTTTTATATTATCCACACCGAGAGGGACATAATTCAGTTTTTCCACTTTTGGCCTTTCAAAAGGCGATGAATGAAAAAGGTATTTTTGTTCAATTTTTCCAGTCAAAAAAGCAATTTCTTAATTCAAACCCAGACCTATTTTTAATTTCAGGTATATCATTACCCAAATTGATCCAAGGAGGAAGAACAGCCCAACTCCAATTTCTGAGTGAATGTTATAAAAAGAACTTGCCAGTTATTTATCTCTCAGGAAGCGATTCGGTAGGGCCTTTTGATAAAGAAATTCTAGCTTTGGTTGACTCATACCTCATGAGGCAGCTACTCGTTGATAAGGATTTTTACCTACAGCCACACCGAAGATTTTATTTTAGAGATAAGTATTTTGATAATTACTACTTTAAAAATAAGGATGAGTTTCCTTTGGTTCAATATACCCAACATGAAGTAAGTAAACTTGGGATTTATTGGAATTTAGGTCTGATTGATTGGAAAACCCAAACCTCTTCCAAGCTTATCAGGTATTTCCATATTTTGATCAGAAACGCGAGGCTGAAAGTTTTTTCAAAAGGTAAAGACCTAAAAGAAAGGACGATAGATTTGTCTTTTAGAGGTAATTTATTTCCTAATTCTCATGATGTCAGCAGGTTTCATCGATTACAGACTTATAGAAAGTATCGAAAATCATCCATCAATAGGGTAGTTCCCAAAGAAGGGTTATTATCACATTCAGATTTTATCAAAGAGATGAGCGATACCAAAATATGCTTGTCTCCTTTTGGTTGGGGAGAAGTCTGTTACAGGGATTTTGAGGCCTTTCAAATGCGAACTTTGCTGTTCAAACCAGATATGAGTCACCTTGAGACTTTCCCAAATTTATACTTGAACTCAACTTGCATTAGTTACGATTGGGAGGCAAAAACTCTTTTAGCCAAATCAGAGGAAATCTTAGATAACATTGAAAAGTACCAGCCTATTGCCGATGAAGGCCATCGTCTTTTCAACTACTATTTATCCGAAGACTCAGGTGGAAAAGAATTCATTAACCACGTCAACGGTATTTTAAAGAATGCAAAAAATAATTTTTCCTTAAGGATCAAGTAAGCAGATTGATTACATCATGATTAGAATTTTTTTACCAGAGTTTGATTACCGAAATAAACTTCTCTTTGAGCTTTTTGAAGTAGATGAAAGCAATAAGTTGAGGATTTCTGACGTAGCGTCTTTGGAATTCGCTGTAGTAGATGACGCGATGAAGGCAGATTGGATCATGATACCCATGTTCATAACCTCTTTAGCTTCACAGTCTGGAAAAGAATTTATCAAGAAATCAGCTGACCTTGCTAGATCTTTAAATAAGCCATTTGGAGTATTTTCAAATTCTGATCTAATCATTGATCCAGGGGTACAAGATGTTTATTTATTTACTCCTGGGGCTTATTCTACTTTTCCCCATCTGGTGGAAATTCCTGCTATTTTACCCTACGATCCAGTTCAAAAGTGGTATCAGGATAAATGGACTCCCTGGAATCCTCAAGGTCCTTGGGTTGGCTTTTGTGGACAGGCGACCAGCAATCCTATTAAAATGCTCAAGGATGGCTTGAAAATATCCAAGCTTAGAAGGGATTTGAAAAAGGGACTTTCACCATACCTTACAGTGCCAAAGTTTTTACCTGCTTGGGAAAGAGCAAGAATATTAAGGAAACTTATTGCCTCTGATTTAAAGACAGATTTTATCTTGAGGTCTAGGTATAAAGGAGGTGCTAGTACCTCACAGGAAAAAGAAAAAGTAGAGGAAGAATTTTATCAAAACATTTATAACAACCTATTTACAGTGTGTGTGAGAGGCATGGGGAATTATTCGGTCAGGTTCTATCAAACTTTAGCGATGGGTAGGATACCTATTTTGATCGACACTGATTCTGTACTACCCTTCAGCTCCGAGATTCCCTATGACCAATTTATTTTAAAAGTGCCCTTTGAAGATAGATTTGATATAGAAAGAAGGATTGTCAGATTTATAAAGTCAAAGACAGAAGAAGAACTAGTTAGGGTTCAAAAAATGGCCAGAGAGTGTTGGTTAAGTCATTTTCAAGTGGAGGGAATGATTAGTGATCTTGCCTCTCAAATGAAGAAATTGGCTATCGAATTTAAGTTGAAATAGGAAATAAGTTGATTCAGAAAAACCCAGCATTAATGCCAAAAATTAACATACTCAATATCCCAAACTACTATTGTTCTTATTACCATCTAGGATTGGAGCAACTAGCAGACCTTAGATATACCCCTGATAAGGAATTTACCCATCTAAACAACAAGCCTTTTTTAGTAATTGAGCATCAAGGAAAAGTGGCAGTTATCGAAAATGATGATCCAATCGGTGTAGATAAAAAATCCTATGATGCGTGCGATTTGTACTTCGCCACCAATAAACTTTTGGCAAGAGAGGATTACAATTGGTCGAAAGTAAATCCCATCTATCCTCATTATTCGATCAATAATTGCTGGGATTACTTGAGGCTCTTTGGTGCAAAAGGGGCTTTGGAAATTGGAGCTAAAGAGTTTTTGCGTCAATGGTATATCCTGTATCGCAGGCCGGATTTCTTGAATATGGAAAGAAGAAGTCTGGAAGGTAATTATGTGTTTTTTGCAGGAAGTATCTGGAAAAAAGAGCCATGGGCCAATCAAATGAGAGCGGACTTTGTACAGGCTTGCCAGTCAAACCCATTGATAAATTTTGAGGGAGGAATGAATCCAAGATCCGATGGCGATTTGTGTGGACTACCGCCATCGGTAATGGATAAACGATACACTCCTGCAGATTTTGCGGAAAAATCCTCGAGGTCTGTAATCGGATTTAGTAACCCTGCTGTACTCGACGCGGTGAGTTGGCGACTGGCCGAATATTGGAACTACTGTTGTTTTGTATTAGGGTTCCCTTTCAAAATTGATATGCCAACTGTTCCCGAGCATGGAAAACACATGCATTATGTTCAGGATTCTTCAGAATTCTCGGAAGTCTTGACCTATGTAATGAAAAATCCTTCCTACCGTGAAAAAGTCTCACAAGGAGGGAAAGATTTTTTTGAGGCAAATTGCCTCCCCAAAACTCAGGCAAAGCGTATTTTGGACCTTTTAGAAAATTGCTAATCCGAAAAATAAATACTCAATCTATATGAATCACCCATCTTTTTCTATAGCCGGAAGAATGGTCGGCTATGACTATCCACCCTTAGTTATTGCAGAAATTGGAATTAATCATGAAGGTTCTCTTGAAGTAGCTAAAGCTATGGTCGATGCCGCCCACCGTGCAGGTGCGGAAGTGGTTAAGCACCAAACCCACATTGTCGAAGATGAAATGTCCGGTGCTGCCAAAAAGACCATTCCCGGGAATGCAAAAGTTTCCATTTACGAGATCATGGAACGATGTGCCTTAAATGAATCTGATGAATTGGCTCTTAAAAATTATGTAGAGAGTAATGGGATGATTTTCATTTCAACTCCTTTCTCAAGAGCAGCAGCAGACAGATTGATTAAGTGGGATGTTCCGGCATTCAAAATCGGTTCCGGTGAATGTAATAATTACCCACTACTAGAGCACATTGCGGATTTTGGCAAGCCAATCATTATGAGTACCGGCATGAATACCATTGAAAGTATTCGTAAAGCAGTGGCAATTTTCGAGCAGCGGGGAGTTCCGTATGCGCTCTTGCATACAACTAATTTGTACCCAACCCCTGATCATTTGGTAAGGCTGGGCGCGATGGTAGAAGTTCAAGAAAATTTCCCTAATGCGGTTGTGGGCTTAAGTGATCACACACTCACCAATCACGCTTGTTTTGGTGCTGTCGCATTGGGCGCTTCTATTTTGGAACGGCATTTTACAGACCATATGGACAGACCAGGTCCAGATATCATTTGCTCCATGGATGAGAAAGCCTGTAAGGAATTGATAGAAGGATCACGCCTACTACAGCTCCAGAGGGGTGGAAGAAAGGGGCCTGCTGAGGAAGAAAAAGTCACCATTGACTTTGCCTTTGCAACGATCTGTACCATCAAACCGGTCAAGGCAGGAGAGCTCTTTACCAAAGAAAATATTTGGGTGAAAAGACCTGGAAAAGGGGGGATTTTAGCCGAGCACTATTCAGAGGTTTTGGGAAAAGTGGCAAAGAATGACCTAGAATCCGATATTCAATTGCTTTGGAATGACATCGAATAAGAAAAAGATAATTTTTTTGACAGGAACAAGGGCTGACTTTGGCAAACTGAAGTCCTTGATTGAAATCACCAGAAATCACCCTGATTTTGAGGTGCATATTTTTGTGACGGGGATGCACCTGTTAGAACAATATGGATATACCTTTTTGGAGGTTCAAAAATGTGGTTATCAAAACCTTCATGCATTTAAAAACCATACTGATGAGCGGACAATGGACCTTAGCCTAGCTAAAACCATTGAAGGGTTTTCAGCTTTTGTAAAGCAGGTTAGTCCAGATCTAATCGTAGTGCATGGTGATCGAATTGAAGCCATGGCAGGTGCCATTGTGGGGGCATTGAATAATGTCCTGGTTGCTCATATAGAAGGAGGGGAGGTTTCTGGTACAATCGACGAACTCATTAGGCACTCTGTTTCTAAATTGGCACATATTCATTTTGTTTCTAATCAAAAAGCCAAAGAACGATTGATACAAATGGGAGAGTTGGCAGATTCTGTTTTTGTAATAGGTTCACCCGATGTAGATCTGATGCTGTCTTCTAATTTGCCAGCAATTGAGCAAGTGAAATCCTATTATGAAATAGAGTTCGAAACTTTCGGGGTCGCCATGTTCCATCCTGTCACTACAGAATATGATCGCATGGATCACTATGCAAAGGAGTTTGTAGAAGCACTTTTGGAATCCGAGAAAGAATACGTAGTCATATTCCCGAACAACGATTTGGGAAGTAAATTCATTTTGAAGGAATATGAAAAACTTTCCAATCACCCCAGGTTCAGAATTTTTCCTTCCATCCGATTCGAGTACTTTTTGACTCTGTTAAAATATGCCCGATTTATGGTAGGTAATTCCAGTGCCGGCATACGTGAAGCGCCTTATTATGGTATTCCAGTTGTCAACATTGGAACTCGACAAAAAAACAGGGCCCTTCATCAGGATATCCTAAATTGTGGATATTCAAAACAAGAGATTTCGGATGCTATTAAAATTGCCTGCTCCAGTAATTTCTCCAAAGAGGATCTTTTTGGAGAGGGGAATAGTGATCAACTCTTTTTGAAATCACTAGAATCGAGCGAATTCTGGGATATAGATAAGCAAAAGCAGTTTAATGATATATCTGTGAATTTGAGTTAGAAAGTATTTCTTGATTCCATCTATAGTTAATACTAATTCCTTAATAAAATTTTTTAAACAGGTTTTTTTATTTTTTGAAAAAATGGGTACGAATTGTGTTTATTGGAAAGGGTTAAAAATACAGCGCATTTAATTTTGCAAAATCCTACTCAAATAGTTGATTTTAGATCGACTAGCCTAATTAAGCTGGTTATCTTTTTCATTTTTTTATTTGGGACAGGGGAAATATTCTCCCAGCAAATCCCTAGAGCCGGCTTCCCATACTGCCAACCGTTCCTTGGAACCCAAGATGTAAATTCAATTCCATTCACTGTAGCTGATGGAGAAGGTGCTTTCAACGGTAATCCATTTATACCTTACCAAACTGGTCAGGGACTAAGATTGACTGAGAGTGGGGTTAATTTGCGAGGTTGGATATTTGTAGACTTACCCTTTTCTCCAACTTATGGTATCAAGACCTCATTCGAGTACTTTATTCATAATCAGGGGACTAGTTCTGGTTTGGGGGATGGATTCAGTTTCTTTTTGTTTGACGGGAAAATTGATAAAACCAATTTTGAAATTGGCGGATTAGGAGGATCTCTTGGCTATGCCCCTCATGGCAGTAATGTTAGTGGAACCTACACTTCAGGTGGACTGAAAGGAGGGTATATGGGAATTGGGTTTGATGTCTTGGGAAATTATGGCAATTTTCAAGAGAAGAAGTACGGTGGTTTTCATGATCCAAACCAATTTTACTACACCTCTACTGCAGCATTTAGAAGGGCATACCCTGATGCCATTACCATTAGGTCTCCTCAAGACCCTTTAGATTTATCGAGGGATAACGGAGCACCTCTTGCGAATACCCTGACCCCACCTTTTAAGAGTTATCAGTTTGTAACTGGAAAAATTCTTTATTACGATCCTACTTACGTTTACCCATTACCTGTAAGTTATATGAACTTCAGGGTAAATACTGTGGGATCGGGAGACATTTATTCCAATCCAGTAGAAAAATCCAAATACATACTGGATGATGCCAACATGTTTCGACTTAGTGAAGGCTTGGCACCTTCCAATTTTTCTTGTGTGAGTAGACCAATCGGGTATAGAAAGGTATTTATCGACCTCAAGCCAAATGTTGGGAATCCTTTAATTCCTTACACAATCACAATTGATTTGTTGGTGGATAATGAACCTACCACAAGGAGAATCATTGATAATCAACCTTACGCCTACCCGATTCCTGCCGGTACAGAGTTTTTGAAATTGGGATTTTCAGCTTCTACCGGAACTGATTTTTACAGTGCTATTGATATCAGAAATGTGGCTGCATTGGTATCAAGCGTAGATGACCTAAAAAAACCAACTCCTCCAGAGTTATTTAAAGAGATCTGCGTGGAGGATAATACAGAAGTAGAGTTGCCATTTTGTGTGACCCTTGCTGATCAAAATACATTTATTCAGTGTATTCAATTATTTGATGATTTTAGCCCGGCAGATAACGATTTTCAAGATGATTTTTATCAGTGTGAACAACCGGGATTTTGTAATCAGCGTTGCGTAGAGGGAAGAAAGGAACTTCAAATTTTAGATGGATCTGGAGGTCTTATTGGTACTTTAAAGGCAGATTTGAGTGAATTGGTCGAAGTAGGTAAGTATAATCAGGCCAATATTACTTTTGAACGAAATCCGGCTTCGACTTGGGTAGGAACAATCAAAAAATATTATAAAATCGTAGATAACTTCGGATTAGAATCTGATGCTATTCCGATTACAATTACAATTAATCCAAAGCCTAAATTAATCTCCTTCGGTGTTCCATTAGATCCTACCTGTAGCGGTCAAAACGATGGAAGTTTGACAGGAATTCAAATTGGGGATTTAGTCCCAGATCCTGGAAAGTATACCATCGAATTTTATGATGAAAATGGTGCTGTCTTAAATGCTGTTTTAGTAAATGAACAAGTAGGAACCAATGGATTAATTACCGCGACTTTTAATTTGAATGGACTGAATCTTGGAAAAATCTTTGTTAAAGCAACAAATCCAAGTTCTACTTCTTTAGGCCCAATATGCGGTAATAATTCTAATGAGGTTGCGGATCCTTGTATTTTAGAAGATGAATTGGTTTATGATTTTAATCAAGAAAGAGGTACTCCAGTAATCGTTGTTGATCCAGTTTCCAAAATTTGTGAAGGTACTCCTGTTTCATATACTCCAGATGTGGATCAGGTTTATAAAAATAATGTTTCTGCGCCACCGGTATTTTTGTGGTATACAGATAAGGATAGGCTCAATAAAATTAATCCCGCAGTAAATAGTATTGTTGTAAATGGGACAACAGTTTCAACAGGAGATATAGTAATCAATTCAAGCGGCGTTTTATCATTCCAATCACTACCTGCCGGCCAATATGAATTCTTTGTAGAAGTAGATGATACAAATTTCCCTACTGGGGGTAATTTTTGTATCAACAGCGGGGTACTTACTAAGGTTGAATTAAGTGTTATACCTGCTATCACTATTCAAGCGACTTCTACCCCTGATTGGTGCCTGGATAACTCTGGTACAATTACTATTACTACGCAAGGTGGATCAGGAACAAAGACAGTTAAACTTTTTAAAAATGGATCTTCTTCTCCAACAGAAACTAAAGTAGGATCTGGTAGTACATTTACGTTTTCTGGTCTGATAGCGGGAGATTATGAAGTGGAAGTTACTACCCAAGACCCAGCTTGTAGTCAAATATTGAGTCCAATAAAGGTTGATGGCCCAAGTTCTCTATTAGTACTCACACCTGGTCCTAGTGTAAATGCATTCTGTAATAGTTCCAATGGAAGCCTCCAGTTTAACATTTCAGGAGGAAATACAGGATATTCTATAAAACTTAATGGCTCGCCATTTACTGGAGCAACTGTAAGTGGGAATACATATACGATTTCAAATTTGCCGGCAGGAAGTCATCTCATAGAAGTTACTGATAGTAAAAATTGTACAAAATCTATATCGTTAACAATTAACGGGGATCCACTTCCTTCTTTTAATACCACAAATGACGAGATATGTGTTGGAGAGGATGCTGTTATTCAACCGGTCATAGGAAATCAATCGACTTCTACTCCGACTTTTTCGTGGTTTGCCTCAGACGGTTCTGGAGGCTATCTACCAATTACCAATTCATCAACCTTCAATGGAGCAAAATTTAGTATAAACCCAACCACATCTGCACTTACAGTTTCTGGACTTCCTGCGTCTAGTACACCCTATGTTTATTACCTGCAAATAACAGGACCAAAAGTTTGTAGTAATGCCTACTTACCTGCAGAAATTAAGGTGAATGGAGCTCCTCCTTTGGCCGCACCTTTATTAAAAATGGTAGAGTGTTTTGGTCAGGCGACTGGTTCGATCCAAGCTGCTGTTACATCTGGTAATTTAAGCGATTTTCAATATTCCTTAACAGGAAGCAATGGAGTGAATATTTCATTCACTTCAAATGGTGGTCTCTTTCAAAACCTTGCAGCTGGGATTTATACCCTGACAGCTAGAAATTCAAGTGGTTGTATTACTTCTATTTCCAATATAGAGATAACCCAGCCCGCTGAGCTTAAGATTGAGTCAAAAGAAGTGATTGATGCCTCTTGCGGAGAGAATAATGGTTCTTGGACTGTAGCCGTGACTGGAGGAACTTTGAAATCGGGTGAAACTTATCAAGTGACATTTGATAGTCAGCCAGTTTCGGGACTTGGAGCAAATTTTGTCACCAATGGTCCAGGTAATTACACGGTTAAAAGTGTAGCTCCAGGAACCCATACTTTGGTAATTAAAGATTCAAATAATTGCTCGGTTACTATCAATCAGCAGTTTGTAGCATTGCCAATTCCTAGGTTTGACACACAAGATTTAATTATTTGTGAAGGACAGACTGGGGTGTTAATTCCACAAATAGTAGATCAAGCGGGTTCAATGCCTTCTTTTTCTTGGTCGTTTGAGGATCCTTTAAAACCAGGATCTTTTATAACCATTAATTCAGGTGATAAAGTAGGAAGTGTCACTTACACGATTTCTAATGGACAGTTGATAGTAGAAGGCTTGGCTCCACAAACTGCTCCTTATATTTATTATTTATCGGTTTCTGGCAATTTGGTTTGCCCTGCCAATCCAATTCCTGCCGAAATTAAAGTAGTGAAAAACCCAGAGGCGACCTTTGAAATAGAAAAAGTATCCTGTTTTGGAGGAAGCGACGGAGTGATTCGTCTGATAAGTAGTAATCCTTCTTCAGACTTGACTTTCACGTTGGTTGGGAAAGGCCAGTCTAATTCAACGGGTATCTTTACCGGATTACCGGCAGGCTCTTACATAGTGGCAGTAAAAAATCTATCAGGATGTGAGATTTCAGTTCCTTTGGAAATACCTCAACCAGCTGCTCCGATTCAGATCAATAAACCTGATGTTTTAAGGAGTTCATGTGACCTAGAAAATGGCAGCATAGAAAACCTTGTTATTTCAGGAGGTTGGGGGAATTATACAGTTACATGGAAGAAAGGATCCCTTACAGGTACCACCATTACTGGCTCAGCAACCGAAGTCAAGAACCTAGGTCCGGGTACCTATTATTTAATCATTAAAGATGACGAGGGATGTGAGGTTTCCTTCTCCTTCGTAATTGAGGAATCTTCTGATCCTGAATATGCCATCGTGCCTCCAATTAATGCATGTCTGGGTCAGCCAGTATCCATCAGACCAGTTCATTTGGCCCCAAATCCAAGCCTTCCACCAGCTTCTCCTACCGAAGTCCAATGGTATACAGGACCGGGTAAGACTGGATTAATTTCAAATGGAGCTG